>Ga0066710_100005773_pt1 | contig 11383 bp, 7 predicted proteins | sample GraSoiAngelo_159_FD_79666 | JGI IMG/M metagenome (GOLD analysis project Ga0066710, IMG submission 79666) | Grasslands soil microbial communities from the Angelo Coastal Reserve, California, USA - 14_1009_16_40cm | ecosystem: Environmental > Terrestrial > Soil > Grasslands | place: USA... | reverse complement strand
TCCGGAATTTTCGCCTTTGCCTCGGAGATCAAGTCTCTTCTGATCCTCCCGGGGTTTCCTGAGAATTTGAACACGAGCGCTCTCCCGCTGTATTTGACTTTTGGCTACGTCCCCACACCCGAGACTTTCTACGAGCGCGTCAAGAAACTGGAGCCCGCAACCTTGATGGTTGTGTCGCGGGGCGGGGAGACCCGCCAGCGGCGCTACTGGAATTACCCGCTGCCAAACTCCGAAGCGCCTGGAAAGGGCGTCGCGGCCGAGCCGGAGGAAACATTGCGCCGCCTTCTCAAGGAGGCTGTTGCATCCCGGATGATCGCGGACGTTCCCCTTGGAGCCTTCCTCAGTGGCGGGATTGATTCCAGTGTCGTCGTCGGCATCATGAGCCAGTTGGGCGAGGAACCGGTAAGAACTTTCAGTATCGGCTTCGAAGAAGATCCAAGCTACGACGAGACTTCGTATGCGCGACTGGTGGCGAAGACCTTCAAGACGCAGCACACGGAATTTCGCGTGCGCCCCAATGCGATCGATCTCCTCGAAAAACTTGTCTGGCATTATGACGAGCCGTTCGGCGATTCTTCGGCAATCCCGACCTACATCGTGTCACGGCTGACGCGGGACCATGTCACGGTCGCGCTGAGCGGTGACGGCGGTGACGAGATCTTCGGCGGGTATGAACGATTTGCCGCGATGCTGTGGGCGGAACGAATTCCCGGCGGCGCATTTGCCGCGGGAAACCTGTTAGCCCGCGCGCTGCCGGCGCGCGCCCACGTCAAGAGCTTCCGGCGCAGGATCAAGCGCTTCCTGCAAAAGGCGACGCTGCCGCTGCTCGACAGGTACCTGGAATGGAACTCATTCTTCGGCCGCCGGGAACTGGACGCCCTGCTGTTGGATCCGGTCGCAACCGACGTGTCCCGCTCTTTTTCGGAGTGCTTCCGGGCGGGCGCATCGGGCACTCTATTGCAACAAATCCTGTACTTGAATTTCAGGACGTATCTGCTGGACGATCTGCTCGTAAAGACGGATCGAACGTCGATGGCGCACGCCCTGGAGGTGCGTTGCCCCTTCCTGGACACCCGTCTTATCGAATGGGCCGCACTGCTCCCCGACAACCTGAAAATAAGGGGAACCCGGTTGAAGTACATTCTCAAGCGCGCCTATCGCAATCTGCTGCCTCAAGAAGTGCTGTCGCGCGGCAAGATGGGTTTCGGCGTGCCCCTCGGCGCCTGGATGCGCAAGGATCTGAAATCGTTCAGCCACGACCTGCTCCTTGGCCCTTCAGCCCGGATCCGCGATCTGTTGGACCCGCGAGAGGTCCGGAATCTTCTGCGCGAACACGAGGAACGCGCGCAGGATCACGGCCAGAAGATCTGGGCCCTGCTTTGCCTGGAGGTCTGGCTGCGAAATCGCGGCCACTGGACGGCGGCTGTTCCTCCCGTGGCGGAGATGCGCTCGGCGTGAAAGTACTTTTGCGTTCTTCCTGGCGATTTAGGAGTTTGAAATAGAAATGTATATTCTTGGTCTGACGACGATGGGGGAGGCTGCCGCATCCCTTCTGAAGGACGGCGAGCTCGTCGCGGCGGCAGAAGAAGAGCGTTTCAGCCGAATCAAGCACCACATCGGCTTCCCCTGCCACGCGGTGGCCTACTGCCTGCGTGAGGCGGGCATCACACTGGCGGAGGTCGATCACATCGGCCATTACTGGAAGCCGTGGGTGCTGCGCAGGCGGGTTGTGCACACCCTGGGGACCATGTTTCAGCACGGCGATCTTTTTCAGAGCAGAATTGCCCGTGGCAGCGATCAGTTCAGCGGATACTACCTCCCGATGTTCGTCATGCCTTCTACGATACGGAAGGAATTCGGTGGAAGCGATTTCAAGTTTCATTACCTCGACCACCACGTGTGCCACGCGGCCAGCGCCTTCTTTGCGTCGCCTTTTGACAGCGCGGCCATTTTTACGGTGGACGGTGTCGGGGAATCCACCACCGTCCTCTATGCGCGGGGCGAAGGGAAGCGTATCAAAGTCCTCGAACGCATCCACCTGCCCCATTCTCTGGGTCAGTTTTACAGCGCCATCACCAACTTCCTCGGCTTCGATATGCTCCAGGGAGACGAATACAAGGTAATGGGGCTGGCGGCCTTCGGCGAGCCCGAATACGCCGGCTTTTTCCAGAAGAGCGTTGTAATGCCGGACGGTCCGGGCCGGTTCAAGCTCGACATCAGCTACATCGATCACCAGATGGCCCGGAACAATCTCTACACGGAGAAGATCCAGCAAGTCTTGGGCAAGAGCCGCCTGCCGCAGGAAGAGGTCCTGCACCGGCATGAAAACATTGCCGCCAGCGCCCAGAAGGCACTCGAGGAAACTGCGTTGAGACTCGTGCGTTATCTGAAGGAGAAGACTGGGGAACGCAACCTGTGTCTTGCCGGCGGCGTGGCTCTGAACTCGGTGATGAACGGGCGCATCGTGCGCGAAGCCGGGTTCGACAACGTGTTCATCCAGCCCGCCGCCCACGACGGGGGATGTTCGCTCGGCGCCGCGCTCTATGTCTATCACAACATCCTGAAACACCCGCGCAAGTGGGTAATGGAACATGCCTACTGGGGTCCGGGGTTCTCCAGCGCCGATTGCAGCGCGGCCATGGAAGGGAAGCCGGTTACGGCGAGGAAATTAACGGACGCTGAAATGACCGTCACCGTGGCGAAGCTTCTCTCGGAGGGCAGTTTGATCGCATGGTTTCAGGGACGCATGGAATGGGGTCCCCGCGCCTTGGGGAATCGAAGCTTTCTTGCGGACCCGCGCACGGCCAACATGCAGGAAGTGATAAACCGCAAGATCAAGCTGCGCGAGCCCTTTCGGCCCTTCGCGCCTTCGATGCTTGAAGAAGACGCCGCGCCGATTATCGGTTGCAGCAAGCCTTCGCCTTACATGCTGCTCGTGTTTCCAGTCAACCACGGCTGGGAGAAAAGGATTCCTGCGGTCGTTCACGTGGACGGAACGGCGCGGCCCCAGACGATCTCGCGGCGCGTCAATCCGCGCTACTGGAGCCTCGTAAACGAGTTCAAGAGCCTTACAGGAATTCCCGCCGTGCTGAATACGTCGTTCAACATCCAGGAGCCGATCGTGTGCACTCCGGAAGATGCCCTCAAGACCTTCATCAATTCCGGAGTAGACTATCTCGTCCTCGAGGATTACCTGGTCCAGAGAAATCCCTGAGGGTTCTCGCCGCAAACAAGATAGCCGGTAACTTGAGTGAGCGGCCTCGGTCTTCTATACTCGCCGGCATGAAAGTGCTTTGCCTGACGACATTCCCTGTCGAAGCCGCCGCCACGCGCTATCGCTGTGTGCAGTTCTTCAGTTACCTCGCCGACCACGGATTTGAATGCCGGCTGCGCTCGTTTCTCTCTCCAGACTTGTTCGGCAAGTTCTACACTAAAGGCGGGGTGGTCGTTAAAGCTGCACAATTAGGACTGGCAGCCCTCAGCAGGCTTGCCGACATTGGAAGGCCCGAATGCGACCTGGTTCTGGTACAGCGCGAAGCAGCCCTGTTCGGCCCCCCCGTGATTGAGTGGTTTCTGACCCGCGTCTTGAAGAAGCCGCTCGTGCTGGATTTCGACGACGCCATTTACGTGCCGTACATCAGCCCGACTTACGGGCGCCTCGTGTCATCTCTCAAGTTCCCGCGCAAAACCGAGGCAAACCTCCGCCTGAGCCGCCAAGTGATTGCGGGAAACCGGCTGCTGGCCGACTATGCCCTCCGTTTCAACCGGAATGTGACCATAATCCCTACGGTGGTCGACGTCGGCCAGTACCGGGTCGAGAATCGAATGTCCGACACATTGCCCGTCCTGGGCTGGATCGGAAGCCCCACGACTACGCAGTACCTGAAACCAATCATCCCGGTCCTCCGCGAGTTGAGCCGACGGCATCACTTTGTCTTGAGAGTCGTGGGCGCCAACGAGCACATTCAGATCGACGGAGTTGTCGTGCAAAATGAGCCATGGTGCCTGGAGCGCGAAATCGCCGATTTCCAAAGTCTGGACATAGGCCTCTATCCCGTCACCGAGGATCAGTGGTCGGTCGGCAAGTCGGGATTCAAAGCGATCCAATACATGGCAGCGGGCCTCCCGTGCGTCGCCTCTCCAGTCGGTGTAAACAAGGAAATTATTCAGGATGGCGTGAATGGATTTGTCGCCAATACGCCCCAGGAATGGCTGGAGAAGCTATCTTTACTCATCAAAGATCCCGCATTACGTGCTCGACTCGGCGCGGAAGGCCAACAGACCGTTAAAAGACGTTACTCTTTGGACGCCCATGCGCCACGCCTGCTGGCGGTGCTCCAGGCCGCTGCCGGGAGTTAGGGCTCGCACAGAAACAAATTCACATTTTGGCGCGAGCACAGATGCGACGCGCCGCGACGCAGGCGATGTCGGACAACGTCAAGACCTCTTGAATCCGACGGCACACCAGTACGGTGGCCGATCGCTGAAGCGAATCTTTTCAAATCCGGCATCTGTCAACATTTGGCGTATTTGACCTGCCGTAAAACGGTGCTCGAGCCGCGTCCCGAATCGGTCCAAGGCATCCGTCCTCATTACGTAAAAGCCGCGGTTTCTGTAAACCGACAGGGGCATGGACGAGACTTCCACTCCGAGCTTCTCCATAAGAAGAGCGCCCCGAGCCAGAGGATAATAGACAAGTCCGGCAATGAGTTGACTCAGCCCGTATCGGAAACCTGTCGGCATGCGTGCAATAATGACCCGCAGCACATCACTAAATCGCCAGATCAGCCGATACCAAACTGCTCGATTGTCAAAAGCATAATAAAGATACACCAGAAACGGCGCACCCGGCTTCAGGAGGTGCGCACAGGCTTTAATACCGGCAGAGGTATCCGGAATGTGATGCAGTACTCCGAGCGAGTAACCAAAATCCATAGTTGCTGACTTAAGCGGAATTGCGTCGACCGCGGCACAGTGCAACTCGCAATTGGCGCAGGACTCGAGGTTGCTGCGCGCAACCGACAGTGCCGCTTCGCTCGCGTCGATGCAGTGAAGCCGGCCGACCCGGGGAGCAACCAGGCGGGCCCAGCGACCACTGCCGCAGCCTAGATCAAAACCGATGGCGTCGGTTCCCAACTCATCCCAGGGGAAAATTCGGAAATACTCTTGGAACAGGCGGTTCAGTTCTTCGTCGCCGATGGGTTTTTGGTCAAAGCGCCTCCACTCATCGCCGAACCCTTCGACAGTCTTCAAATCAATGTTGCGCGTCTTGCTCATCGTTAGGCGTCAAGACTGCCAACCTGCCCGATGGCAATCTCAAGTTAAAAGCACGGCGCGGCCAATAGCTCCAGACCGCTTACTTTTGATAATCGCGGGGTTGCTCGGGGGTGGAGTCATCACCACGCAGGCAATAAGAGAAGCAAGAGCGGCGTGGCATAAGGTCAAAACCAAGGAATAGAACATCGTCTTCCGCCGCCGGTAAAAAAAATAGCATAGGTCGGCCCGGGAAGTCTTCTTGAATATCCCCGCAACGAGAAGCTGCAAGAATGTGGCAGGCGTCGGGCGGTCAATGCGGTGACCGCATCGGATGCTTCAAATCCCCTCCCCGCGTTGACTGCCACCATGGCGGCTCCTATACTGACATCCAGTGCAGCGTAAACGCGGCGGTCATTGACGGGCGAGACGCCCGTGCCACGGCAGGAGCGGATTTGCACATCAAGAAGACCATCCGAAGAGCCCTTATCGCGCTCATTGCCCTGGTGCTCGTGGCGGTCGCACTCAACTACACCCAGAGCTGGCGCCGGGCGCGTGTGGTAATGCAGGCGGGCAAGATCCTGGGCGCCGAATTGCTCCGCTCTGCCGAAGGTATCGAGTATTCCGACAACCAGAATGGAGTTGTCCGGTTCAAGGTTCGCGCAAAAAGCCTCCAGGAGACACGCGAGGGGAAGAACCTGCTTCAGGGAATCGAAGCCTTTGACTTCAATCCCGACGGCACAGTGCGCAATCAGATCCGCAGCCGTAACGCGGAGTATGACAGAGACTCGAAGAAGGCCTTTTTTTCCGGGGACGTTCAGGTACAGATGGGAGAAGGCGTGGAAATCCGCACGGAGTCTCTCAATTACGATCTCCAATCCAACGTGGGGCATACCAACGATCGATTCCGATTGATCTCGCCCCAGGCGTCCGGCACCGCCCAAGGCCTGCGCTACGACCACGCCAACAAGACGCTGGAGCTCTACAGCGAGCTGGACTTCATACTGATGAGGGCGGTGCATAAACCGGATGGTTCAACGCAGGAAGAGAAGGTTCGCGTGACAGCCCGGCGCGGGTATTACGCGCAAAATGAGCGGTTCATGAGATTCCAAGGGGGCTCGCGGGTCGAATCGGAGAGCGACATCCTGGCCGGGAATAACATCGAGGCCACCTTCAGCGCCGATCAGAAGCACATAAAATCACTGCTCTGCCAGGGAAGTGCCTCTTATGTGTCCAAGGATCCGTCACGATCCAGAGAGCTAAGAGGAGATCGAATTCAGTTCGGCATCTTGCCGGACACCGGGGCGCTGCAAAGGATAGACGTGATGGGCCAGGCGTCTTTCCTTTCGTGCTCCGAGGACTCGGAACAGGAACTCCGGGCGTCCGGTATCGTTCTGGAACTGGATCCTGTCAAAGGAGTGCCCACAAAGGTGCTGAGCCAGGACAATGTCCGGTTTAATCTAAAGCGAAATTTAGAGCGAACCCAAATCGCCGGTGACAACCTCGAGGCCTATTTTGACGCGGGGACAGACTCCCTGAAACGCGTGCGCGTGTGGGACCGTGCGGAAATGGCAAACCGCGCGGGCGAGGCGGAAGGAGATGAGCTTAAGGCAGAAGAAATACGGATTGCGTTTCAAACGGTGGCCAACCGGAGCGCATTGAAGGAGCTTCAGGCCGAGCGCGCCGTGAAGTGGAGGACCCCACCCCGCAAAAAGACCGAGACAGACGGCGCGGAACCGGGGCGTACGATGACCGCCAACTTCCTCGACATGCACTACGCCAACGGCGCCGATTATCTCGAAGACGGATACGCCTCGGGGGATGTTGTGCTGGCAGGGTTCCCTCTCGGAGACCCAGCGAAATCGGAGATCCGGCGCCTGGAAGCGGACAAAGTACGATTTCGCTTCTATCCACGGGAAAACAAGCTCAAAGATTTCGAGGGAGAAGGGCACGTTTCGGTGTTCCATCACAGCGCCGCGGATGCGGGTTCTGAAACTCCAGCGCAGGAGTTTCGTACGGCCAGTTCGAACATGCGCGCAACTTTCCGTCCACAGGACGGAACCGCAGAGTATCTCACACAGTGGGGAAGCTTCGTCTATCAGGACGGATCGCGAAAGGCTACCGCGGGGAGAGGCGAATATACTGCCGAGGCCGAGGTTCTGGTGCTTCGCGAGGCGCCGAAAATCACGGATGACAACGGCTCGACCACGGGAGATTGGATGGAATACGACCGCAAGAACAAGGTGCTGACAGTCCACAAGAATGTGCGGTCGGTGCTCCGGCAGAGCGGGACGACTGGAGGCAGCCCCTTTGCAGCTTCTTCAGAGTCTTCCTCTCCCGCTGTGATCGTAGCGCAGACCATGCAATATTGGACCGACGAAACCCGAGCTCGCTATTCAGGTAATGTCCTGCTGCTCACAGAAGAGGGACAGCTACGGTCTCAGGTGCTGGAAACTTACAGCGGTGGCGGGAGGGTAGAGGCTGAAGGAGAGGTGCGTCACGTGATCCTCAAGAGCAGGGCTCCTGGAAACAGGACCGCGGTGAAGGAAGGAGCATCGGCAGAAAAACCGGAGGCCAGGGACGCGCGCCCGTCGAAGCGCGTGCTGATCCAGTGCGCGCGCCTCCGCTATTTCAAGGAGCAGAATTCGATCCAGTACCTCGACAACGTCGTCCTGAGCAGCGAGGATGCACGGCTGTCGTCCGACAGCTTGGATGCCGTTCTCGACTCCACCGGGCGACAGATTGAAAAGGCCGCGGCGCGCGGAAGGGTCTTCGTTCGCCAGTCCGGCAGGGAAGTAAAGGGGGAAATGGCCGACTATTTCCTGCAGCCGGGAAAGTTTGTCGTGACCGGCAATCCGGCACAGATTAGCGATCCCGGGCGGGGCAAGTCCGCGGCCCGTCGATTGACTTTCTTCACTACCGATGATAGAATCCTGCTCGAAAACACTTGAGGCTGTAACCTCTTGCAAATCAATGATTTCTAATGGCAATAGGCACGTTGCGGGTGCGGGACCTGTGCAAGTCCTACCGAGGCAGAAAGGTAGTGCAAGAGGTCAGCCTCACGCTCCGACAGGGGGACGTTGTGGGCCTGCTAGGCCCGAACGGCGCAGGCAAGACGACGACGTTCTATATGATCGTCGGTCTCATCTCTCCTGACACCGGTCAGGTCTTGATCAACGACTCGGAAATCACGAGCATGCCCATGTATCAAAGGGCCCGCTCCGGGATCAGCTACCTTCCGCAGGAACCCTCCGTTTTTCGAAAGCTCACCGTTGAAGAGAATCTCGAGACAATCGCGGAAACGTTAGACCTCAATTCCAGGGAGCAGGGCGAGATTGTTACTGAGTTGCTGGAGGAGTTCGGGATCGCGCACCTTCGGAGACAACCAGCCTACACCCTGTCGGGAGGAGAGCGCCGGCGGCTGGAGATTGCGCGGGCGCTCGTTCTCACGCCGAAATTCATACTCTTGGACGAGCCGTTCGCCGGCATCGACCCGCTGGCCGTGCTGGATATCCAGCGCGTGATTGGCCAGTTAAAGGAGCGGCGGATCGGTGTTCTCGTCACCGACCACAACGTGAGGGAAGCTTTGAATATCACCGATCATGCCTATATAATAAACGACGGCAGGATCCTGCGGGACGGCTCTCCGGAGGAACTGAGCAACGATGTGGAAGTGAAGAAGGTATACCTCGGAGAAAACTTCAGGCTGAATTAAGTGCATGACCAACCGCAGACAACACTTGCGACAATCGCTAGACATCCGTCTCAGTCAGAGACTCGCGCTTACCCCCTCGCTTCTTCAGAAAATTGAGCTCCTCCAACTCAACAAGCTGGAACTTCAGGAGATGCTCAACCAGGAGCTGATGGAGAACCCGATCCTGGAGGAAGTGCTGGAGCAAGAGACCCCGAAAGAATTGGGTCAGGAGGAGAGAGTCGAAGAGGCCCCGGCACAGCAAGACACCTTGCCGGAGGGGGAGAGGGACAGCTTTGACGAGATCGACTTCCGCTACTTTTTCGATGAGTATCTCGATACGGGCTATCGAAACCGCGAGGTGGATGACGATTCCGAAAAACCCTCTTTTGAGGCGTTTCTCGTGCGGCCGTCCTCTCTTCATGATCACCTGATCTGGCAGATTGGCCTCATTGAAATCGACTCCCGCACCTTGGAAATCGCAAAAGAGATCCTCGGGAATGTCGACCAAGACGGATATCTGCGCGCGAGCCTGGAGGAAATTTGCGATCTCGCCGGGTGCACCATGGAAGAGGCCGAAAGGGCCTTAAAGGCCGTGCAGGCGCTGGACCCCCCTGGCGTCGGCGCCCGGGACCTGCGCGAGGCGTTGTCGATCCAGTTGGAATACAGGGGGCTGCGTGACACTTTGGCCTGGAAGATTGTTCAGGAACATCTTCCGTTATTGGAGACACACAAGTTCAAAGCGATCGCCAGCCTTACGGGTAGTTCCTTCGAGGAAGTTTTGCAGGCTTTAGACATCGTCAAGCATCTGGTTCCAGCGCCGGGACAGAAATACAATCCGGAGAAGGTCGCTTACGTCCAACCCGAGGTGACGATTGCCAAAGTGGACGACGAATTCGTTATTCTTTTGAACGACGAGGGGATGCCGCACTTGAGGCTGAACAATTCGTATAAGGAGCTTCTCAAGAGCAACGGCGTAAGCGGCGAGACCAAGAGTTTTCTCAGAGAAAAGTTCCGTTCTGCGGTCGATCTTTTGAGAAGCGTCAACCAGCGCAAACAGACCATCTACAAGGTGTGCGCCTGTATTGTCAGCCGCCAAAAGGAATTTCTGGAACAAGGGCCGTCGGCGCTGCGTCCGATGCTGATAAAAGACGTGGCCAGCGAGCTTGGCGTTCACAGCTCTACCATCAGCCGGGTGGTGACGAACAAGTATGTGGACACGCCCCAAGGGGTGATGGAGCTTCGGAAGTTCTTTACCATGGGAGTGGAGAGTCCCGACGGCGAAGAGCTGTCCATGGTCCAGATCAAGCTCAAGATCAGGAAGCTGATAGACGGCGAAGACAAGGCCAAACCTTATTCGGATAGCCAGATCGCCCAACTGCTGCGCCGAGACAACGTTTTCATCACCCGCCGCACCGTCGCAAAGTACCGGGAGCAGATGCAGGTTCCCGGATCGCGCGAGAGAAAGATTGCCTACCTGTTTTAAGGGGATCTACGATGAACGTGGAAATCACTGGCAGGCATGTCCTGGTCACAACCGCCATACGCACGTATGTTCTCAAGAGGCTTCGAAAGTTCTCCAAGCTCTTCGGGGACGAGATCAATTTTCACGTCATTCTCGACGTCGAAAAGGACCGGCATACGGCCGAGGTCCTTCTGAAATCGAAACGGCTGGACGTTACCGGGAGCGGCGAAACCAAAGACATGTATTCTTCCATAAGCCGCGCTCTGGAGAAGCTGGAACGGCAGGCGCTCAAGCACAAAAACAAGGTCATCGAGACCAAGAGGCATATCGCCAAAGCCAAATCTGTGGCAGAAAAGTCGGGCGCCGGTCTCCGCAGGGCTTCGCCGCGCCGGCGCGACGGTATCCAGGAGGAGGAGGCGCGCAGAAAGCCGATGGCCGTGGAAGAGGCGGTTCTGGAGCTCGGCCAGTCCGATTATCCTTTCGTGGTCTTCCGAAACGTAGATTCCGGGGAGGTGAACGTCCTGTATCGCAGGAAGGATGGTTCCCTGGGTCTGATCCAGGCATAGTCTCTTAGCGACAGAAAAACTTTGCCGCGAATCACACGGCGCAGCCCAGCCGCAACCAAAAACCAGGCGACTCTTTGTGTCTTCGCGTCTTGGTGGTAGAGGCTGCGCCCAATCCGCCACGAAGACGCGAAGAATCACGAAGCATTTTTTCAGATGACGGAACCGACGGTCGATCCTCAACCCGGGGTCACGGTTTGGGAATTTGCTCAGGACCCGAATTTGGGTCTGCGCCTGCAAGTGCTCCAAGCGGGCGAGGGTATGGCCAACTGGATTCGCTCTCCGCGAATCCAGAAGCTGGGCCTGGCCCTTGCCGGCTTTACGGAGTATATTCACCCTCATCGTGTCCAGATTCTGGGCGGGAGTGAAATTAACTACCTTCAGATCCTGAAACCTGCCGCGAAGAAGGCG
>Ga0066710_100005772_pt1 | contig 11383 bp, 8 predicted proteins | sample GraSoiAngelo_159_FD_79666 | JGI IMG/M metagenome (GOLD analysis project Ga0066710, IMG submission 79666) | Grasslands soil microbial communities from the Angelo Coastal Reserve, California, USA - 14_1009_16_40cm | ecosystem: Environmental > Terrestrial > Soil > Grasslands | place: USA... | reverse complement strand
AGCGCTTGTCGTCGAAGACAGCGCGCGAGCTCCACGTGCTTCCGATCCGCGACACCGAGAACGGACTCGTGGTCGCGCTCGGCGACGCGCCAACGGCCGAGGTCCTCAGGAAGCTGACCTCGATCATCGGTGGCAACGTCGGGATCGTGCTCGCGCCTCCGTCCGAGCTGTCGCGCGCGCTCAACCGTTACTACCGCGCAACCGCCGACGTCGATCGGTTCGTCGAGGTCTTCCAGGCTGGGCAGACCAGGCCGGCGGTGGTCGAGACGCCCGCGGTCGAAGTCGACGAGAACGCGCCGGTGGTCCAGGTCGTGAGCCTCCTCGTCACGCAGGCCGTGCGCGACCGCGCGTCCGACATTCACCTCGAGCCGCAAGATGACGGGATGGACGTCCGGTTCCGCGTCGACGGTGCGTTGCACGACTCATTCCGATTGCCAACGTCCATGGCACCTGCGCTCGTGAGCCGCATCAAGATCATGGCGGACATGAACATCGTCGAAAAGCGCCGGGCGCAGGACGGTCAGTTCGAGTTCACCAGCGATGTGCGAACGCTCGACGTGCGCGTCGCGACCGTGCCGACGATCTGGGGTGAGAAGGTCGTCTTACGAGTGCTCGACCGCAGCCGCTCGCTGCTCGCGCTGCCCGAGCTCGGCATGCCGCGGGCGGTCGCCGAGGACTTCTCCGGCCTTATCCGCTCACCGTTCGGCATGGTCATCTGCTCGGGCCCGACGGGAAGCGGCAAGACGACGACGCTGTACGCCGCGCTGAACGAGATCAACGACCGCGAGCGCAACATCACCACAATCGAGGACCCGGTCGAGTACGTCTTCCCGGGCATCAACCAGATCCAGATCCACGAAGCCGCCGGCATCACGTTCGCGCACGGACTCAAGGCGATCTTGCGCCAGGACCCCGACATCATCCTCGTCGGCGAGATGCGAGACCTCGAGACGACGCGGATCGCCGTGCAGTCGGCACTCACGGGTCACCTCGTTCTTTCCTCGTTGCACGCAACCGACGCGGCGGCCTCGCTCAAGCGCTTCCTCGACATGGGCATCGAGTCGTTCTTGATCGCGTCGTCGGTGATCGGGGTTATCGGGCAGCGGCTCGTGCGCCGCAGCTGCACGCACTGCCTCGCGCCGTACGAACCACCGGCCGAGGAGCTGGCTCTCTACGAGACCGCCGGGGGCGCGCCGAAGGACGAGTTTCTACACGGCGAGGGTTGCAACTTCTGCGCCCACACGGGTTACTCCGATCGGATCGGTGTCTTCGAGCTGCTCAAGGTCAGTGACGAGATCAAGGAGCTTGTCCTCCAGAACGCGCCCCACGAGAAGGTCCGGGCGGTGGCCGTGTCTCAGGGAATGCGGACGATGTTCGAAGACGCCGTGCGTCTCGTGGAGCAGGACGTCATTCCGATCAGCGAGATCATCCGCCGCGTCTATCTCACGTAGAGACGAGCATGCCGAGCTTCAAATACGTCGCGCTTGATGGCGCCGGACACAAGCAGAGCGGAATTCTCGAAGCGACGAGCGTGGGTGCGGCGCGCCACGAGCTCGCCGGCCAGCTCTTCGACGTGGTCAGCGTCCGCGAGCACAAGTCGTGGACGCAGATCGAGCTCAAGAAGAAGAAGATCAAGCCGACCGAGATCATGGATTTCTCTCGGCAGCTTGCGGCGTTCCTGCGCGCCGGCATCCCCATCCTCCAGGCGCTCACGACGATCGCAGAGGAAACCCCCAGTCCGCTGTTCAAGACGCTGCTGTTCGACGTTTCTGACGCACTGCGGGGCGGCTCGAGCTTTGCGGACGCCATGGCCGACCAGGGCGACCTCTTTCCCTCCTATTACATCGGCATCCTGCGGTCCGCCGAGCTCACTGGTCATCTCGACATCGTTCTCGACCAGCTGTCGGCGTACATCGCGCGCGACGCGGGCGTGCGGCGCTCGATCCGTTCTGCACTCACGTATCCCGTCGTCGTCCTCGGGATGGCGGTCATCACCGTAGGGGTCCTCGTCGGTTACGTGCTGCCGAAGTTCAAGGACTTCTTCAAGGGGTTCCACGCGCACCTGCCGTTCACGACGCAGCTGCTCCTCGATCTCGGCGACTTCGTCGAGAAGTACTACGCGGTTCTGCTCATCCTCATCTTCGGCGGCGCCCTCAGTGCTTATCTCTACTTCCGCACCGAGCGCGGACGCATCACTCGTGACTCGCTGTTCTTGAAGCCGCCGGTCATCGGCGACATCGTGCGCTACGCGGCGATCGAGCGCTTCTGCCGGATCCTCGGCACGATGCTGCGCGCCGGTGTGCCGATCCCCGACGCGATGGTGGCTGCGACCGACGCCACCAACAATCGCGTCTACCAACACGCGTTGGAAGGGGCGCGAGAGGAGATGCGCAAAGGCGAAGGCCTGGCGCGTCCAGTCCAGCAAACCGGACTCTTCCCCGGTCTGTCCGGACAGATGCTCATGGTGGGTGAGGAGTCGGGCACGCTCGACGAACAACTCCTGATGACGGCCGACTTCTACGAGACCGAGTTGGAGCACAAGCTCAAGCGGCTTACTTCGGTGTTCGAGCCGGCGGTGATCATTGTCATGGGGGCGATCGTCGGCTTCGTGGCGATCGCACTGGTCTCCGCGATGTACGGAATCTTCAACCAGGTCAAGCTCAAGTGACTTCGCGCCGGGGCAGGGGCGAACGGGGCGAGACCCTGATCGAGCTCTTGGCGACGCTCATCATCCTCGGATCCGCAATCATCGCGATCGTTGCTGGTATCGCGGTTGCCGTGAACTCGAGCGATGAACACAAGAAGGAAGTCACGGTCGATACCGTGCTGCGCAACTATGCCGAAGCGATTCAAGCGGCCACGTACAACACCGGCAGTTGCGCGCTGCCGACGAACGTCGTGTACAACCCGCCTTCCGGCTTCCTGGTGAGTGCGACCGCGACGGCGTGTTATGACGGCAGCAGTAGCGGGCCAGCGCAGTTCTCGTCCGGAGGAAGCCCGAACGGATGGGCAATACGGCTGATGCTCGAAGCCCACTCAACTGACAATCGCTCGAGCGAGACCCTGGAGATCGTCAAGGCGGCGGATTATGAGCGTCCGTCGTAGCGCTGCGCGCGGTGAGGCGGGGCTCACCTTGATCGAATTGATGATTGCCGTCGTGCTTCTCGGAATCATCTTCGTCCCGCTCACCGAAGCCATGACGACCGGATTGATCACGACCACCGAAGCTCAGCAGCGCCTCGCGGCATCGCGATCCCCGATGTTCGCGAATGCGTTCTTCGCGGACGACGCGCAGAGTGCCGCGATCGATGGAATCACCACGGGCGGCTCGCCGGTGTGCGGGAGCGGCACCAACGTGGTGTCCTTCAGCTGGACCGAGAACGGCACTCCCTACTCCGCCAGCTACATCCTCCAGACGTCGGGCGGATTGCGGCAGCTGGTTCGGAACTACTGCAGCAACGGCGGCGGGGCGCAGCCGGCCACGCTCGCCATTTCACTCGGTTCGCCCGACCCGTTCGTCCTATGTCTCCCAGGCTGCGGCGCGGCATCGAAACCGAGGACGATCGTGCTCACCGCGCGGAAGCCGAACGGCGACGTGTGGCAGCTCCAGGGCACGAGGCGGGCAACGTGACCCGTCGGGCAGTGCGGCGCCTGCACGGCGAGGACGGCGCGAGCCTCGTCATGGCAATGGCGTTCCTCATCCTCTTTGCGCTCACGTTGACATCCCTGCTCGCGTTTTCCGTCACGAGCTTCCGAGCGGCCGGGGACGTCGAGGACCGAATCAAGGCGACGTACGCGGCTGGGGCCGCAGTCGACACGGCGGTCGCGCGAATTCGCCAGGACTCGACCATGCAGGTCGGCCAGAAGAGCGGATACACGGGCGCGAAGGCGTGCGACATCACCTACCAAACGACCGGGACCAGGCCGACCGCACACGCTACGTGCACGCCTCAGACCTCGACCAACGCCGTGCGGCCGGGGATCGACGGACCGGACAATGCGATCCTCACGCGTAACGGCGATCTGACGATCAGCACAGTGAACGGCGTGACCGGCAAGCTGCACACGACCGGCAACATCTTCGCCAACGGCAACATCACGATGGATGCCGGCAACACGGTCGACTTGCACGATTACATCGCCACCGCGACCGGCAACTGCACGCCCACGCCCGCGCTGCCCGACTGGGACGTGGTGAAGGCGTATTGCAACGCGACGGCGGGTACGGCGCCGCAGTTCGGCGACGGTGCCGATCCTGCGTATGCAGCGCAGCCGATGTCACCGAACTTTCCGGTTGACTTGCCGCCAACGTGCCAGGGCGCCAACATCGCTGTGTACGTGCCGGGCTATTACACCAGCGTGACCAACCTGACCACCCCGCCGGCGGCGTGTTCATCGGCGAGGGTCTTCTACTTCCTGCCGGGCACGTACATCTTCGATCTCCAGCCCACGCTGATCTGGCCGATCACCGGCATCGTCGTCGGCGGAACACCAAGCAGCAATTGGAACTTCGCGGGCTCTGCGATACCGCCGGTTCCTGGCATTGGTGGCACGCAACCTGCCGCGTGCGATCTGAGTCAACCGGGCGTGCAGTTCATCTTTGCCCGCGACACCCAAATCCAACTTGCCGCGCCTTCCGGTGTCACGAACTCGAGCCTCGAGCTCTGCCCGCCGAACGCGTCCGGCAACCTCGCCCAAAGGGTCGCGATGTACGGGCCGGCGAGCACGATTCCGCTACCTCCGTTGACTTCGTGCCACTTCGATACGGGCAACCTGGCGAACACGTCGTGTGTTCTGCGTCCGTCGTCCTGGAAGTCGGGTGGTCTCGGGTACGCCACCAACACTGTGGGCGCGATCGGTTCGGCTACTGACCCGACGGTGTCGCCGATCAACTGTCCGAGCACGAGCCCGCCCCCTTCGTGCTACGCGACCGCGACGGCCCAGGGCACCGCGGTGATCGACTTCATCGGGTTCGACTATTCGCGTCGGATGAGGGTTCCTCCCGGGCTGGTGCTCAATGGCATCGACGTGAAGGTTTCGCACCGCGAGCCGGGGAACGTCAATCCGCCCGAGACGGTCAACGTTCATCTGCAGAGCTCGTCGGGAACGACGAATCCATCGGCGTCGTGCGACGTGCCGATTCCGTTGAACCAGACGCAGACGTTTGTCACCGATACTCAGCCGTGCACGGGCAGCTACACGAATCCCTTGGCCTTCACGAAGACCACACCGGGCGGGCAGGACTTCTCTGCCGACCTCGATGTGACGTACACGGTGAAGAGGCAGCAGTCGAATCAGGTCGTGTCGTCTGACTTGGATGGTCTCGAGATCGTGCTCCACCTGAGCCCGAACGGGAACCCGCAGACGTGCACCGCGCAGAGCGGCTGCTACTTCTTCACGAACGCCGCCGGCTCGAACTCCCGCGCGGGGATCTGGGGGACGGTGTACGCGCCGCCCGGCAGCATCAACATGGACTTCGGCGGCACCCGCGGCATCGTCTTCGACTTGGGCGTCATCTTGAAGAGTCTCACCGTCAGTGGTCTTCCCCCGAGCGACAGCACGGGACGGTTTCGATTAAGGGACGGAACGGGACGAACCGTCGTGCTTTCGAGCACGGTGAGTGGTCAGCGCGTGCGCGCGCTGGTTCGCGTCGTCGACTCGGCCACCGCGTCGCCGCACGGCTTCCTCGCGGTTGTGCGCGAATGGAGCACCGCGAAGTAGCTGCGGTTCGGCGGGTTGAATTGACGCGGTACTAACGCCGACGATCCTGGCATCACCGCGCGCCAAGGGTTATCGTCGCGGCGCGCTCGTCGACCGGCGAGACGCACTCCGCCGTGGGCGATCGGGCCAAGGGCCAAGGGAGGCAGGCAGGCAATGAATTGGATGCAGCGACGCGTCGCGCGCCGTTACGAGGCAGGAGAGGAGGGTTTGACCCTCATCGAAATGCTCATCGTGGTCTTGATCTTGGGAATCTTGGCCACGATCGTCATCCTCGGGATCAGCGCGTTCCAAGGAACGGGCGAGCACGAGGCGTGTGACGCAACCTCAAAGACAGTGGAGGCAGCGGCCGCTGCGTACTACGCCAAGAACGGTTCTTGGCCGACAATCGCGCAGTTGACCGGCGCGTCGCCTCCGTACCTCAAGTCGACTCCGAAGGCATCGTGGGGTATCGCGATCAACGGTGGCACCGGAGACGTCACGAACACCTGCCCGTAAGCAGCCACGGGAAACGTTCTACCAACAGCGGGTCACACTGCGGTGTGGCCCGCTGTTGCGCGTGGTTGCTCGATTTCTTTCGGGTAGAGGCTGACGGTTACCGCATCTTCGTAGGTGACCAGTCCGCGCGCGATGAGGTCTGAGAGCGACGCTTCGAGCGTGTTCATGCCGTGCTCGGTACCGGTCGAGACGGTGTTGCGCAGCTGGGCCGACTTGCCTTCGCGCACGAGGTTGCGCACTGCGGGCGTGGCGATCAGGACTTCGAACGCCGCGACGCGGCCGCCACCAGCCCGCGGCAGCAGGCGCTGCGAGACCACTGCCATCAGTGAGCCCGCCAGCTGGAACCGAATCTGTTGCTGACGCTCGGAGGGGAAAACGTCGACGATGCGGTCGACGGTTTGCGCGGCGTCGTTGGTGTGCAGCGTCGCGAAGACCAGGTGGCCCGTCTCGGCCATCGTCAGCGCGATCTGGATCGTCTCGATGTCGCGCATCTCACCCACGAGCAGGACGTCGGGGTCCTCCCGTAGCGCCGCGCGCAGCGCGCGCTCGAACGAGACGCAGTCGACGCCGACCTCGCGCTGGTTGACCGCGCAGCGCTTGTGATGGTGCACGTACTCGAGCGGTTCTTCGACCGTGATGATGTGTGCCGCGCGGCGATCGTTGATCGTGTCGAGCATCGACGCCAGGGTCGTCGACTTTCCGGCTCCCGTGGGGCCGGTGACGAGCACGAGGCCCTGGGGAAGGTCCACGAGGCGGTCGATGATGGGCGGCAGTCCGAGCTGCTCGAACGTCGGGATCTCGTGGGGGATCACCCGCAACGAGAGCGCCGACGTTCCCCGCTGGATGAAAGCGTTGGCCCGCATCCGGGCTACCCCGCCCCACTCGAAGCTGAAGTCGACCTGCTTGTCCTGGACGAATCGCGTCCGGCCGTCGGGGTCGAGGAGTGAATCGACGATCTGGGCGGTCTCCTCGGGACTCAGGGGTGCGACCCCCTCGACGGGAACGAGGCGCCCGTCGACGCGCCCGAGGGGCGGCGCCAGGGCAGTGATGAGGAGGTCAGTACCGCCGCGGTTCCACAGGACGCGCAGGTACGAATCGATGGCTCTGGTATCGGTCACCCGGCCATTTTGACGGCTCGCCGTGGGGGCCGCCGAGTTCGGGCCAGGGCTAGGCGGGCGGGCCCTCCACGAGCGCCAGCTGGCCCCGATGCTGGCGGCCGGAGGTGTCGACCCAGGTGACTCGAATCTGTTGACCGGGCCGGAAGGTGCCCATGGCGGTCGTCAGCTGGTCGACCGTGTTGACCGAACGGCCGCCGACGGAGACGATCACGTCACCTTCGGTGATGCGGGCGTCACCGGCGGGAGAACGCGGCTCGACGCGGTAGACGGTCACGCCGGAGCGGGTGTCACGGACCTGGACTCCGAGGATCGCCCGCGGCCCGATGTGCACCTCGTCGCTGCTGTGGCCGGCCGCGATGTCGTGCGCGATCGCCAGGGCATCGTCGATCGGGATCGCGAAGCCGACGCTCGAAGGGCCCACCTGGAAGTTGCGGTTGACGGCGGCGGCGGTGTTCATGCCGATCACCTTCCCGTCGGCGTCGACGAGCGGCCCGCCGGAGTCGCCCGGTTCGATCGCCGCGTCGATCTGAATGAGGCCGTGCAACGTCTCGAAGCTGCCGCTGGTATCACTGCCGGCGGTGATGGTCTGGTCGAGACCGGTCACACTTCCCGCCCGGGCCGCCGGCGTTCCCCCTTGGCCACGCGCGTTGCCGATCGCGACGATGGGATCGTCGATCGAGACAGCCGACGGTTGGCCGGGCGTCACGGTGTCGAGACCGGAAACATTGCCGATGCGCAGCAGCGCGATGTCGTGCGTCACGTCGTACCCCACGACGCGCGCGGAGCGAGTCCGTCCTGTGCCTCCGAAATCCACTGTGATGTCGGTCGCGCCGACGATGACGTGATTGTTGGTGAGGATTTCACCCGACGACGTGATCACCATTCCCGTCCCGGCAGCGCGACCGCCGCCGGACAGGGTTGTGTCGATGTTCACGACTGCGGGGTTCACGGTGTCAGCGATGCGAGAGACGTTGATGTCCGATGACGTGGAATTTGACGCGGTGGTACGACCGGACGAGAGGGGGTCTCCGAGGCTCGGGGTGACCCGGTCGCTGGTCGAGGGGATCAGGGTGCGGGTCCCGACGCCGATGGCGACGGCGACGATGAAGGCGGTGGCCACGAGGACGACGACGGCGACGGGGCGACGGGGGCGCGGCTCGGTGGGCTGCTGGTGCAGTTGGCCCGACTCGGTCAGGTACTCATGCTCTTGGCCCGACTCGGTCACGCGCTCATTCTTCCCGCAGAGGCTGAAATCGCGCTGAACAACCCGCGAGGACAGCGTAAACGCAGCAACGGCATCATGTGCCGGCGCTCTCGGGTCCGCCGGCCAGCTCGAGCAACGCGGCCGCCGCTCCATCCGCTCGCGCACGGACTTCCTGGTACGCGGCGACGAGCTCAGGTGCGGGTTCGTCGATTCCGACAACCGGGTTGACGACGTCCGCATCGACATCCTCACCGCACGCCGCCGCGGCGACGAGGCGCGCGCCCACCGAGCCCGCCTCGGTGACGGCGCGCCGTACTACCGGTCGGGCGCACACGCCCGCGGCAACGGTGGGCCAGGGGTCGAGCGCCGCCCCGCCACCCGTCAGCATGATTCGGATCGTCGCGGGCGCAACGAGCTCGACGCAACGGGCAACGTCGAACGCGACGCCTTCGATGATCGCACGGGCCATCTCGCCCGGACCGTGCCCCGAGGTGAGCCCGACGAAACTGGCGTGCGCTCCCGGCTGCCACCACGGTGCGCGAGCGCCGGCGAACCAGGGGAAGGACAACACGCCCGCCGCGCCCGGTGGCACGGCGGAGGCGGCGTCGAGCAGCTGGTCATGGGTCCAGCCGGTCACCCCCACGAGCCACCCCAACGCCGCGCCGGCCGCGGAAAGCCCCGCTTCGACGACCAAGCCGCTGAGCGCGCCTTGGGAGAGCTGCGCGACCTGCGGGGCGCGGGGCGCAGCGTCGGAGTGAGGAACCGAGACGTTGGCTGTCGTTCCCCACGACACCATCGGCGCCACGTCGGACGCGCCGGTCCCCAGCACCTCACAGGCCCGGTCACCCGCGCCGGCGACGACCGCAACGGTGGGCGCGAGCGCGAGCTGCTTTACAGCCGCGGCGGTCGGAGTCCCGACGACGGTCGAGGGCGTCACGATGGGCGGCAGCCGATCCGCGTAGATGGCTCGCGCCTCCGCCGTCCAAGCATCGGGCGACGTGAGTGCGACCAATCCGGTGCGCGACGCCAGCGTTGTGTCCGTCACGACTTCGCCGGTCAAGCGCGCGATCGCGACGTCCTTCGGAGTGAGGATCCAACGCGCCGCGCGCAAGTCCTGCGCGCGGTGCTGTGCGGCCCACGCGAGCTTCGCCGCGCACGCGCCGGCGCCGGCCACCACGCCCGTCCGCGCGCGGAACTCGACGGGATCGCCGAGCGCACGCGCTTCTTCTGTCGCACGCGTGTCTGACCACAAGATTCCCGGGCCCAGGGCCTGCAGGCGGGCGTCGAACAGTGCAAACGTCTCACGGGCTGCGGAGAATGCGACAACGGCGACGCGCCGATACATGTCGGCTGCCTCGTCGCGCAGCTGCATGCACGCGTCGACGAGCGCGTTCCACCATTCGTCTGGATTCTGCTCGGCCCATCCCGGTCGCGGATGCGTGGTCGTCAACGACGTACGGGACAACGCGACGAGCCCACTCTCGTCCCAAAGCGCAGCCTTGGTCGCGCTGGTTCCGAGATCGATCGTGAGAATGATCATGCGTATCTGAGGTACCTATAGGGGTCCAGATATACGCATGTCACGTCGAAGCTAGCATCGGCGCCCGCAGGACCGGCCGTCGCACGACATCGGGGGAGGCGACATGGCGGACGCCGCGCGCGACGGCATGCGCGCCGGGGTGGAAGCGGCCGCCGGGGCAGCCGAAGGACTGCTCGTCGAAGCCGAATCCCTCACCGACGAGCCGCTGTTGTCGTTCGCGGTTCCCGACGACCTGTTACGCGCCGCGGTTGCACGCACCCGCTCCGAAGACGTCATTGCCGACAAGAAGCTGATGCCCGGCGTCGGTGAAGGCAAGCCGCCGCCGATGCTCAGGATCTTCCGGCAATACGGCTTCGCGCCCGTCACGTTGTTGACGCTCGCCGCGCTCGTCGTTGCCATCATCGACAGTGGACTCGGCGTACTCGCGCCCGATATCCAGCGCACGTTCCACATCAAGGATGCCGAGCTCGGTGCTGTTGTGTTCGTCGCCTCGGCTGCGCAGATCGGTGTCGGGCTTCCGATCGCGTTGTGGAGCGATCGGGGCAGCCGCGTCCATGTCGCCGCGTTCTGCCTGCTCGCGTTCGCGGTCGTCGTGCCGTTGCAAGGCGCGGTCGAGAACGTATGGCCGTTCGCGTTCCTCGGCATCCTCTCGGCGTTTGGCAAGGCGCCGAACAGCACCACCCATCTCTCGTACCTCGCCGATTACTACCCGCCGGAGGCGCGCGCCCGCGTCGCCGCGTATCAACGAGGCCATGAACCAGTGGCGCGCACGCTCGGGGTCGGGCTCGTGGGCGGCGTTGCCGCGCTCTCAGGGAATTGGCGCTGGGCGATGCTGCTCGGCCTGCTCGGGATCCCGATCGGTCTGTTGATCCTGCGACTACGCGAGCCCGAACGGGGCAAGCACGAGTCGGCGCACATCCTCCGCGAGTCGGGCCTGTCATTGGAGGACGAGCCCACCGGCGCGCCCCGTGTGCTCTTCGGTGCTGCGGTGCAACGGCTCCTCCGGATCCGCAGCCTCTACTTCCAGCTGCTCGCGGTCGCGGTGCTCGGCTTCGTGGGACTCGGCATCCCGCTGTTCGGATCCCTTTACCTCGACCGTGAATGGAACCTCGACACCGGCGAACGCACGACCGTGTACTTCATCATCGGGTTGTCGGCGTTCCTCATCATCCCGGTCGCGGGGTTCGTCGGGGACCGCATGTTCCGCCGCCGGCCCGAATCAGTGCTCTACCTCGGTGGCGGGTGCCTCGTCGCGTTCGGAACGATCTACGTCGCGTCGCTCTACGCGCCGTCATTGTGGATGGT
>Ga0066710_100005771_pt1 | contig 11384 bp, 9 predicted proteins | sample GraSoiAngelo_159_FD_79666 | JGI IMG/M metagenome (GOLD analysis project Ga0066710, IMG submission 79666) | Grasslands soil microbial communities from the Angelo Coastal Reserve, California, USA - 14_1009_16_40cm | ecosystem: Environmental > Terrestrial > Soil > Grasslands | place: USA... | reverse complement strand
GCCGGAGCCAGTTGTTTGAGCGATTGCTCCAGCTTCTCAAGATGGTTGCGTGCGCGCTCCTGACGTGCCGAAGCGTCTTTGATCCATAGCTGTTGTTGGTCAGTCGGTTGAGGCGCTGTGACGCGCAGGGGGATGCCGTATGTTGTGACGAGCACCCGGATGCGGGCTGCTAAGCGGCGGTCCTCCAGCGCACGCCTGAGCGGTTGCATAAGTTCCTTGTCATAGATCTCCCGGCTGATGGTTTCCTGAATCGGCAAATCGAGCGGAATGATGTGCTGAGCCGGGACCCCGCGACGTTCGGCATAGTGCTGCGCGACCGCCACGCTGTCGGGATCATTCTTATTGGCCAGTATGGCGATCTCACCAGACGTCAATGCTGCTTCGACGTTTGGCTCGACGACGAACAACAGGAGTGAGATAACAAGAAAAAATGTTACCATGAAGATCGCCACCGGGGATTTTAACGTGTGCGCCATCGGCGTCAGTATACAGAATGTTCTGCCTATGTTGCTGTAATGTCTTGACAATAGAGCGGCGAGCGATTAGGCTAGGTCGTCGAAGTTCTACGTATTTTTATGGTCTTCGTTCATATGCTGCAATATGGAGGTGATGCGGATGGGCCGAGCCCAGTTTCTCCTCAGCGCGAGTCTGATGATCGGAGCTCTATTAGGAGAAAGTCCATTCGCTTTTGCGCAGGAAAAGCCGGGGCCGGCGGCGAATGTCGCACCGCAGGCATCCGAGAAAAATTCGATGATCGTCACGTCCGATTATTATATCGGGCCGGAAGATATTCTTGAAATCATTGTGTGGCGGAATGCCGATCTTTCAAAAGTGGTCACCGTCCGGCCGGACGGGCGCATCTCCCTTCCGTTGCTGGGCGATATTGAAGCGACCGGACTCACTCCCGGCCAACTGACGACCAATATCGTCACCAAGCTGAAACAGTTTAAGGAGACGCCGACTGTTTCCGTCATTCTGCAGCAGGGGAATAGCTATGCCGTGTATGTCTTAGGAGAAGTTGGGAAGCCGGGCCGCTATTTTCTGAAAAGCAAGACGACCCTCCTGCAAGCGATTACGAATGCCGGCGGGTTTGCGCCTATCGCTGCACGTAATAGGATTGTGATCTTCCGTTGGGTCGAAGGGAAAAATCAGGAGATCAAATTGAAGGCGAGCTATGACGAGATCGTTCTCAAAGACAATTCCGATCAAAACGTGATCCTGAAACCGGGCGATACCATTGTGGTTCCATCCGAGACGATGGTTCTCACTCAATAACGGAGGGGCCGCGAATCATGAAGAGTTCGTTCACACGTTCAGTGTTCGTCGGAATGGTGCTGTTGGCATTGGGATCTTGCTCCACGCCATCCACTCCGCCGGGGACGACAGAAGCAGCAGCGTCCTATGTGTCGGGGGATTACAAAATCGGCCCTGAAGATGTTGTCGAAGTGATCATCTGGCGAAATGCCGATCTCAGCAAGGTCGTGACGGTCCGGCCCGACGGCAACATCTCCTTGCCGCTGGTTGGGGACGTGAGGGCGGTCGGGATGACGGCCGTTGACCTGGCGAAAGACATAAAAGTGAGGCTCAAGGATTATAAGAATGATCCAAGCGTATCGGTCGTGGTTCAGCAGGTGAACAGCTATAACGTGTATGTCATGGGTGAGGTGGTCAAGCCCGGCCGGTTCCAATTGAAGAGCTTTACGACCGCTCTCCAAGCGATCTCCCTCGCAGGAGGATTCACGCAATTCGCCGTCAAGAACAAGATCTTTGTCCTCCGAAAGCTTCCTGGCTCGGGAACTGAGACGAGGATCAACGTGCACTACGGTGATATTATTTCAGGAGCCGACACCGCCCAAAATATTGTCTTGATTCCTGGTGACACTGTCGTTGTGCCTCAATAGCCGATGCCGACAGGTCGGGCGGAAGCGGCCCATACAGTGAGAAGCTCCAGGAACCTGAGCGTAGGAGGTGTTCTCTCAGCCCTGGCCATCATCGTGTCGGCTGGCGTCGTCAACGCAGAAGTCCATTTCACGCCGAGTTTAACAGTCTCGGAGCGCTATGAGGATAATGCCCGTTTTGTCTCCACGAATAAGCAGGGGGATTTCTCGACTGTCGTCACGCCGGATCTAGGATTCACGGGGCGCGCACAGGAACTCGACTTTACCGGGCATGTCGGCGCAACATGGTGGCAGTATATGAAGGAGACCGATCTCTCGCGTGTTGGGTTTCAAGGCAGCCTTAGTGTGAAAGCAGACACATGGACGAGTCGCCTTCTTCCCGGTTTAGGTCTCACCGTGATGGACAGCGCCATTTATACCCAAGAATTCCCTGTATTTGCCCCACTCGCCGCTTCGGTTCAGCCTGCCCCACTCGCGGCTCCGGTTCAGCCTGCCAGCGGCGGTGTCCAGGCGGGGCGATTCAATACGTTCGGGAATAACTTTGTCGCAAGCAGTTCCTATGTGGTGTCGCAGAGGGTCAATTTAAACGGGAGCTATGTCAATTCCATGACGCGCTTCAGTAGCACGAGCAATCTTATCAACACCAGAAGTAATTCGCTGATCGGCGGATGGAGTTACGCGGTGTCGCCTGTGACGACATTTCTGAACAACTACACCTATACGAAGTTCTCATTCACGGGCAATAACCCCATTGAAACCTACGCGACCGATGTCGGAGCCCGCCGTCACTTCGCATCCGATTTGGAGATCGAAGCTCGCGTCGGCGCCAGCTACGTGCCGTCCCTGGATCGACTCTCACCAAACTTCAATGTGGAGGGGATCAAAAAGTTTTATTCCACCGACGTTCGTGTGCGCGTTACTCGTTCCATCGGCAATACCGGCGGCTTGACTGCTCAGGTATCGACTTCCCAGGTGGCTTCAGCGACGGTCACACATCGCCTGACGCCGTCCTTGACGGCGGTGCTCGGTGCCGATTATTCCATCATTAAATCCGTTGGCCTTGGAACGGTAGACGTTCAGGTCTACGATGTGCGTCCGTCTCTGAATTACGCCTTCTCAAGGACTATCAGTGTCACGGCCTCCTATCTTCATTACCATCAGCATTCGCAAGGGACGGTGGGTTTCTCTTTTGACCAGAACATGGGGACGGTCGGTGTGACGGTGACATGGCCATGACGAGACGGAAGAGAGGAATGAAGCCCGTCAGTGGGCTTGAGCTCTTTGACTACCTTGAGATTCTTCGGAAACGGTTCTGGATTGTGTTCGTGTGCATATTGGTGGGCTTGTTAGGCGCCGGTGCTGTTTTTTTGGTGACTCCGAAGGTCTATCGCTCAAGCGCGCTGATCTTAGTGGAGTCCCAAAAGGTTCCGACTGATCTCATCAAACCCGTCACTGCGGATACCATCGAAGAGCGCCTGATTTCCATCCAGCAACAAATCCTCAGCCGCACGCTCCTCCAAAAAATTATTGAGGAATTCAACCTCTATAAGAATGACCTGAAGTCCAAACCGATTGAAGACGTCATTGACGATATGCGAAAGGATATCAAAGTCACGATCGTTGACGACCGGAGAATGCTGCACATTCAAGCGTTCAGTCTGGCGTATGAAGGCAACAACCCTCGGATCGTCATGCAGGTGACGAATAAACTCGCCTCGCTGTTCATCCAGGAAAACCTGAAGGTCCGCGAACAATTGGTGGAGGGGACATCGGAATTTTTGGAACATGAATTGGCGAGCGTCAAGGAGAAGCTTGACCTCGAGGAAAAGCAGATCAGCGAATACAAAATGAAGTATATGGGTCAGTTGCCGGCCCAGGCGGAAGCCAATTTGCGAACGCTTGATCGCCTCCAACAGGAATTGAGCAATATCGACGAAACCATCCGGCTGACTGAAGAAAAACGTGACATCTTCCGCGATTTGCCCACTGGGGCGGTGGCAAGTCAGCCTTCCTCCGTCGCGGCGCTGCTCAAGCAACTTCACATGAAACTCTCTCAATTGCAATCAGAATTCAAAGACACCTATCCGGACGTGATGGAAATGAAACGGCAGATTGAGGAGTTGGAGCGGAGACCGCCAGACGAGACGGTCAAACCGGAAGAAATCGCCGACCCGCTTGTCGCTGCGAAGTCGACGCCGAGTGAGAAAGAGGTCGCCGCGGAGCGACCAAGGGTTGCGAACATGAATGCCGATCCGCAGATTCGCGCGCTCACAGCAGAGATCGCGGCTCGGAAGAATCGAAAGCGAGAACTCGAGAGAAGCATCAAAATGTTTGAGCAACGCGTCGAAGCGACTCCTCTCCATGAACAGCAAATCGGTTTGCTGATGCGAGACTACGAGCAGAACCGTCGCAACTATGAAAATCTGATGAACAAGAAAATTGCGGCGAACATCTCCGAAACGCTCGAGAAACGCCAGAAAGGAGAGCAATTTAGGATTATCGATCCTGGGAACTTCCCCGGTAAACCGGTGAAACCGGATTTTCTGAAGGTTTTTCTGGGTGGATTGGTGGCGGGTGCAGGGCTTGCCGGTGGGTTCATTTGGTGGTTGGATTTTCGCAACATCCCCTTCCGCCGGCCTGAAGAGGTGCTTGCGGCCCTCGATTATCCGACGCTGGCGACGATTCCGTTTATGTCTGGCCTCTGGGGAAACGATCAGAAGCCGCCGGATTCTGAACCCGTGATGGCGCAATCACGGGTCATGCGGTGCCTTGCATGGCCGTTGAGGGTCATTGATCGCCTTCGAGCCTTAACCTCAGCATCGTCGGTGAAACCTGTTGTGCAAGCGAATCTCAATGCGCTGGCGGCCGAGCAGTTTCGAGTGTTGGCAGGCAGGATTATCCAACTGAGGGACAAGCAAGGTGTTCGCATTCTTGCACTGAGCAGCTCCGTCGCGGCAGAGGGAAAGACGACCGTCGCGGTAGGTCTGGCGGTCACCCTGGCACGCGATTATCTCGAAGAAACGATTTTGATTGACGGTGATATGCGGAATCCCTCGGTGAGTTCGCGTATGGGCCTGCGAAATGAGAAGGGGTTGGTGAACGTTCTGGCCGGAGAATGCGATCTGGATTCCGTGCTCTACCAGCACTCCCATCGCAACCTCAAAATTTTGACCGCCGGAACCAATGAAGGGAACGGATCGTTACCTGTCGACCGTCTGGGACTGCCCGCGAGCCGAGGAGAGTTCCAAAAACTGTTGGAGTCGCTCCGGCATCGTGGAGTGTTTGTCATTCTTGATAGCCCCCCCATTCTGCCGATGGCGGACATGAATCTGTATGCTCAGGTCGTCGACGGCATTGCGCTCGTAGTCCGAGCGGGGCAAACGCCTCAGAGCGTCGTGGTGGAAGCGTTGGATTTCATGGAGGCCGGAGAGATCACCGGGGTGATTTTAAACGGCATCACGAATATGCGACGCCCGTACTACTCGACCTATACCAGTTCGAGGTACGTCATGACCGAAAGTCCTCTGTTGATGTATAAACCCGCAGCGTCGCCTCTATTTCCGGCGGCTGACCCGAAACGCAAGGACAAATCGATGAGGTAGATGGACATGAAAACGAATGCCAACAATCAGATTCCATGCACCGCGACAACCTTGACGCAGTTGCAGCCGGACATGTTGTCGGCGATTGCGCCTCCGTCGGCATATGGGTTCGGGCGCCAATATTTTTCCGAGCGGCGTGTTCGAATTCTTCAAGCCGATGATCACGATATTTCGTCGGAAGTGGCAGGCACGACCGGTCTCTTCAAGCAGACGATCCGATTGGCAGGCGGCAACTTATCGGCCAAGTGCTCATGCCCGTCGAGTGAAGCTCCCTTTTGTAGGCACTGCGTTGCCGTGCTGTTGGAATATAACCGGCTGCATCCTGGATCCGAAGCCCCATCGTGGAAGACAAGTCCTGTGCCGGAGGTGGTGATTACGAAGCCCGAAAAGACGGGTCGAGCTGACGGGATGGGGACCATGAGGAGTCCGGAAGGCGACAATGTGTCTTCTGCCGGGTTGGGCGTCCGGTTGCATGAGGTCACGACATTTGTCGCTTGGATGCCGGCCGCTCTTAGCGCGTTGAACGAAGGACAACCGCTTCCTGAGGCTCCTATGTTCGGGCCCGGTGACGCGTTGGATTGGGTCTACGCGCTGCGGCACCTCGAGGAACGCGCCCGCGAGCGTGAGGAGACGATGGGAACATTGCAGGGCGAACTGACCGCGAAAGACCAGCGTCACCAGTCACTCACTGAGAATCTGGAGACGATGGCGCAACGACTCAAGGAAGCCAATGCGGCGTACGAAGAGCTGAACGCGAAATGTCAGCACGCGGAAGCGGCCGTCAGCAAGCTTTCGGGAGTCGAAAAAGAACGAAACCGGCTGGTGGACAATCTCAAGGACATGATGGGGGAGATGTTAAAACAAGCGTCCGACATGGATCGGCTGCTGGCCGACTTCAAACACGCATCCGATGGCAAAGTCTTGCCAGGGAATGCGACCCTCAAAAATAACGGACCTCAGACCCGGTAATAACTTCGGTACCAGGCCACGAATCGTTCCACGCCTGTCTCGATGGAGGTCTTGGGGGTGAACCCTGTCTCGTCCGTGAGGCTCTGTACATCTGCATACGTCGCCGGAACATCTCCGGGCTGCAGCGGCAGATGATTCATCCGTGCTTTCTTGCCCAACGCCTTCTCGAGCACCTCGATAAACCGGAGCAGTTCGACGGGCTGGTGGTTTCCAATATTGTAGATCCGGTATGGAGCTGAGCTGGATCCCGGAGCCGGGTCACTGCCAGACCACGCTTTGTCCGGCTCTGCCGGTTTGCCGGCGATCCGGATGACGCCTTCGACGATGTCGTCAATGTACGTGAAGTCCCGTTGCATGTTTCCAAAATTGAAGACGTCGATCGGTTTGTCTTCGAGGATCGCCTTTGTGAAGATGAACAGCGCCATATCCGGCCTGCCCCAAGGGCCATAGACGGTGAAAAAACGTAGCCCCGTGCATGGGATGTGGTACAGATGCGCATAGCTATGGGCCATCAGTTCATTGGCCTTTTTGCTCACCGCGTATAACGACACCGGATGATCCACATTGTCAGCGACGGAAAACGGCATCCTGGTATTTCCGCCGTACACTGAGCTCGAGGACGCGTAGACGAGGTGCTCGATCTTCCTCTGGCGGCACCCCTCCAGGATATTGAGGAAGCTGATGATATTGCCGTTCACGTAGGCATAAGGATTCACTAATGAATACCGAACCCCGGCCTGGGCCGCAAGATGGATGACCCGGCGGATGGGATGCGTTTCGAAGAGGGCGGACATGCCGTCGCGATCGGCGACGTCGAGCTTCAGGAAGCGAAATGTGTCGAAGGGTGTCAGTTGCGCCAGCCGCGCCTCCTTGAGCCGCACATCATAATAGTCGTTGACATTGTCGACGCCCAGGACGCGTTCGCCGCATTCCAACAAGCGCTTGGCCACGTGAAAGCCGATGAAGCCCGCCGATCCTGTCACCAGCGTCATCCGGTCCTCAGTACTGTCTGCGCTCACCGCGCCTCCTGAAGTGTCGCCTGGCCGCTCAGAGGGGATGCCAATTGCGTCCGTCCAACTGAATCAGACGCTCGGCTTCCACCGGACCCATGCTGCCCGCTTCATACTCAGGCAGCCATTTGGTGCCGTGCGTCTTCCACCCTTCAAGGATGGGGGTGATCCACGCCCACGAGGCCTCCACGGCATCCCGGCGCATGAAGAGGGACGCATCCCCTGCCATGACATCGAGCAGCAAACGCTCATACGCTTCGGGGGATGGGGCACCAAACGCCTCCCCATGGCGAAAATGCATTTCCACCGGATGCGTTTTGGCCTTCGCCCCCGGCACTTTTGAAATGATCCGCAGAGACAAGCCTTCCTCCGGCTGGATATTCAGCGTCAGGACGTTCGGCGCCAGCGGCGCGACGGGGTTGGTATTGAAGAGAATTTGAGGGATCTCTTTGAAGTACACGGCAATCTCGCTGGCCCGTTTCGCCAGGGCCTTGCCGGTTCGTAAATAGAACGGCACGCCGGACCAGCGCCAGTTTTCCACAAAGAGCTTGAGCGCGACATATGTCTCGGTGGTCGAGTCAGGCTTGATGCCAGGCTCTCGGCGATATCCTGGAACTTCCGCACCAGGGACACAGCCGGAACTGTACTGCGCGCGCACGGTGTACTTCTGGACTTCGTTCCCGGCGATCGGCCGCAGGCAGCGGAGCACGTCCATCCTGGCATTTCTGACGACCTCGGGATCGAGCGAGTAGGGGGGTTCCATCGCGACGAGGCAGAGCAATTGCAAGATGTGGTTTTGGACCATATCCCGGAGCGCGCCTGCCTCTTCATAATAGGTGGCCCGGCTTCCGACGCCTTCCGCTTCGCTCACCGTGATCTGGACATGATCGATATACTGATGGTTCCAAATCGGATCAAAAATGCTGTTGGCGAACCGTAGAACAAGGATGTTTTGAACCGTTTCCTTGCCCAGATAGTGATCGATGCGGAAAATCTGCGCTTCGTCGAACACTTTCGCGACCGCCGCGTTGATCTCTTTCGCAGACTCCAGATCACGTCCGATCGGCTTTTCGACGATGACCCGTGAAAACAATCCATGATGATCCGTCGCGGCATGGGCCTGCAGGGATTTGCGGGCCGCAGCCCCCTCCCGACGGTCCAGCACCATGCCCGCCTTTTGGAGCCCTTCCACAGTCATGGCGATGGAGGTCGGCGGGATCGCGAGATAAAAAATGCGGCTTCCGGGGAGATGCAGATCGGCCTCGGTCTTCACGAGGCGCGTCCGGAGGTCCGTGTAAGCCTTCGGATCGTCCAGTGATCCGGCCACATAAAACAGGCGCCGCTCGAAGTCCGTCCATACATCCTCTTTCAGTTTCTGGCGCGAGTACTTGACGACGCCCTCCCGTGCAGTTCTTCGGAACTCGGCATCGCTCATCTTTTTGCGTCCCATGCCGAGCACCGCGTAATCCGCAGGCAACATGCCGTCGAGCAGGAGGTTGTACAGCGCCGGCAGGAGTTTCCTTCGAGCGAGGTCCCCCGATCCTCCGAAGATGATGAGGCTACAGGCCTGGGGCGGCAGTGGATGCGACGACTCTGGCATGACAGGGACCTCCTAGATTAATACTACTTCCGGACGGCATGGCCGCCGAAGGCCTGGCGCATCGCGGCCAACAGTTTTTCCGCAAAGGATTCTTGCATCCGGGAGCGGAATCGTGTGAACACCGCGGCGGTTAATGTGGGGACCGGCACGTCCTTATCAATGGCGTCGAGGATCGTCCAGCGGCCTTCCCCGGAGTCCTGGACATAGCCTTTCAACCCTTCAAGCTTCGGATTCTGCTTGAGAGCGCCGGCCGTCAGTTCCAAGAGCCATGACCTGACGACACTGCCTTGCATCCAAAGATCCGCGATCCTCGCCAGATCCAGCCCATATTCGCTCTTGGACATCAGTTCAAAACCTTCGGCATAGCCCTGCATCATACTGTACTCAATGCCGTTGTGAACCATCTTTACATAATGACCGGCCCCGTGGCTTCCCATGTAAGCCCAGCCGTTTTCGGGCGCCAAGGTGCTGAAAATGGGGCTGAGCCACTCCACCACGCCTTTGTCCCCGCCGACCATGAGACAGTAGCCCAGTTGAAGGCCCCATATGCCGCCGCTCGTTCCCGCATCCACGTAGGAGATGCTTTTCTTCTTGAGCTCCGCGGCTCGGCGAACGTCGTCATGAAAGTTCGTGTTGCCGCCGTCAATGATCGTATCGCCCGCGGCCAGGAGATTACTGAGGGTATTGATGGTCTCCTCGGTGGGCGCGCCGGACGGCACCATGATCCATACTGCTCTCGGCGGCCGAAGTTTGGAGACCAGCTCATCAAGCGAAGCTGCGCCGATGCATCCTACGGCCTCCGCCTTGGCGACGATGTCGGGAGTTCGGTCGTAGACAACGATGCGATGTTTGTCCCGCTGCAATCGTGTCACCATGTTCATGCCCATCTTTCCCAGCCCGATGAAGCCGAGTTCCATGGCGACTCCTTTCCTTATAAAGGGACCAACCGGCTGCGGTATGCGACCCACGCTATCATTAATAGACGGATTTGGTCCAGCTTGACGCCTTGCGGCCTTTCAAGTAGCCTGTGGCCCGCAATCGCCATGCTGATCGACTCATGACTGGTCCGGACTTGCTGCCATGAAGGTCATCGGTCTGATGTCCGGAACATCTGCCGACGGTGTTGATGCCGCGCTTGTCGACATCCGCGGTACGGGCCACGATGTTAAGACCAAGCTCCTGGCCTTCCACACGTTTCCCTATCCCGCATTACTTCGGCGACGGCTCCTGTCTTCCATGACCGACGGCACCGTTGCCGATGTCTGCTATTTAAACGTCGTCGTCGGGGAGTGGTTCGCCAGGGCCGCCCTGAAGTTATTGCGCAATGCCAAGGTTCCCCTGAGCCGGGTTGAGGTGATTGGCTCGCATGGCCAGACGCTCCATCATCTTCCTGATGGTCGGCAGGAACCGGGCCTCGGGCCGATTCGCTCAACGCTGCAGCTCGGGCAGCCCGCCGTCATCGCCGAACGCACAGGCATCACCACCGTCGCCGATTTTCGTGCGAGGGATATGGCGGCAGGCGGACAGGGCGCGCCGTTAACCCCCTATGCGCATTATCTCTTGTTCCATACACCCTCACATTCACGTGCCGTGGTGAATATCGGCGGCATCAGCAATCTCACGTTCCTGCCGTCCAGGCCAGGCTTGGACAAGACCCTCGCGTTCGATACGGGTCCGGGAAACATGGTGATTGACGGTCTCGTGCGGCATCTCAGCCATGGAAGGATGACATTTGACCGCGACGGAGAGATGGCTGACAAAGGTTCACCGAACGAAGGACTGCTGCGGGCATTGTTACGTCATCCGTACCTCAGACGGCGCCCTCCCAAATCAACGGGACGTGAAGAATTCGGAAAGGCCTTCCTTGAAGAGCTTGTCCGTCAGGGCACGCGTCCCGCGGTGACCAAGGCCGATCTCGTGGCCACAGTGACGGCATACACCGCTCGCACCATTGCCGATGCACAGAAATTCCTGCCCGGACCGGTAGGAGAAGTGTTGGTCTGCGGGGGTGGTGCCAGGAACTCCATGCTGATGCGGATGCTGCAAACGGCCTGGGATCAGGTTCCCGTGCGGACGGTGGAGGCCATAGGCTGGAACGGACGTGCGCTTGAAGCGGTGGCCTTTGCCCTGTTTGCCTATCAGGCTGTGCAGGGTGTGCCATGCAGTCTTCCCTCGGTCACAGGTGCCCGGCACTCGGTGGTCATGGGAGCGATCGTACCGGGCGGGCGCCCAGAGAAGACTGTCCGGACACGGCGCCAGTCTCGCTGACCTGTCAGCGCGGTGTGAGGCTGTTGGGATAACTTGC
>Ga0066710_100005769_pt1 | contig 11385 bp, 12 predicted proteins | sample GraSoiAngelo_159_FD_79666 | JGI IMG/M metagenome (GOLD analysis project Ga0066710, IMG submission 79666) | Grasslands soil microbial communities from the Angelo Coastal Reserve, California, USA - 14_1009_16_40cm | ecosystem: Environmental > Terrestrial > Soil > Grasslands | place: USA... | reverse complement strand
GTCGACGATCTTCAAAAACTCCTGGGACACTGCCGAAGAGTACGGACACCCCGGCAATCTCGTCGTAGGCGCGAACATCGCGGGATTCGTCAAAGTCGCCGACGCAATGCTCGATCAAGGCGTGGTCTAACTACTGCCTGGAAAGAGTAACGAAGGAATTCCACGTGGTGCCGAGCACGGGCACGTAAATCATCTCTCGAATCCGAATACCCATATGATGAAAATGAAAACGAAATGCTCCGTTTTGCTGTTGGCTTTAATTTGCGCCACGCTTGGGATCGGTGGATGCACCGACTATTACGCTGCATATCCGGGTTACGGGCCTTATTACGGCCCTGGGCCATACTATGCTGGTTATCCTGGGTCAGTAACCGTTGCGGTTGGCGATCGGCCTTACTATCGTGGTCCCGGGTATTGGTCGGGGCGCGTGTATTACGTCTGGAGGCCGGGCCATTGGAGATGGCGACACGGCGTCAGAGTTTGGGTCCCTGGTCATTACGTCGTACGACGCTACTGAGCGGGTAGTGTTTCGTGGCAATCGATCATCTAAACGAGCGGCTGCGCCAGGCCCCACCGCGCCAGCCGAAAACGTAACGCTGTTGCCAGGCAGCCCAGCCCATAGCGCACGCTTCTACGGAAATTGATTGATGACGCTTCGGGCATGTAGCGAGCCGGGCAGGTCACTTCACCAATCGCGCAGCCAAGAGCAACGATTTGCGCGAGGATCTGGTTATCGAAAACGAAATCATCCGAGTTTGCCTGCAACGGCAGCCGCTCCAACAATTGTCGGGAAAACGCGCGATAGCCGGTGTGATATTCGGAGAGTTTCGCGCCGACTAGGAGATTCTCCACGAGCGTCAGGAACCGGTTTGAGACGTATTTCCACCAGGGCATGCCGCCGCTCAGCGCACCGCCGCCAAGAATCCGCGAAGCGAGCACACACGGGTAAAGCCCGCTGGCTACTAGGGCCGCCATCGCCGGAATAAGCTGTGGTGTGTACTGGTAATCAGGATGAATCATGATGATAATGTCGGCGCCTGCGGCCAGTGCGAGCCGGTAACAGGTCTTTTGGTTCGCGCCGTAGCCGCGGTTCTCCGGGTGCACTTCCACTTGCACATCTGGCAAAGTGCGCGCGATTGCCACCGTCTCATCGTGACTAGAGTCGTCCACTACGATGACGAGATCGACAACCTCATGCGCCATGACTTCATCGTACGTCTGGCGCAACGTACGCGCGGCGTTATATGCCGGCATCACCACCACAATTTTCTGGCCGTTTAGCATCGTAGTCGAATATGCATTTGAGGGGCACCTTGCAACCTCGATGACGATTTTTTACGAGCCAAGCTGTCTCGAATATTCAAGCCCCGGCCATCCGGAGCGGCCGCAGCGCGTCGCTCGCACCGCGCCGCTTTTAAAGGATCGACATCCCGATTGGGAATGGCGCGCGCCCGCCGCTGCAACGGATGAAGAATTGCTGCGCGCGCATTCGCGTGAGCATATCGAATGCGTCACCAATGCGCGCGAGGATTTTGATCCCGACACGCCGTTCTATCCCAACATCGACAGGCATGCGCGGCAATCAGCAGGCGCCGCGATCGGGGCGGCGCGCGCGGCATTGCGCGGTGAGCCCGGGTTTAGTCTGATGCGACCGCCGGGACATCATGCCATGCGAGATCGCGCGATGGGTTTCTGTTATTTCAACAATATCGCCGTCGCCGCACTCCACGCATTGGAGAACGGCGCTGAACGCGTCGCCATTTGGGATTTTGATGGACATCACGGCAACGGAACGGAAGCGATCGTCGCACACAATCAGCGAGTTCAATTTGCGTCGATCCATCAGTTTCCAGCGTATCCGGGGACCGGTACGAAATCGTTCGCGAATATTGCTAACTATCCGATCGCTCCGTTCACACCGCGCGAGGACCATGTACAGGTTGCAAACCGGGCGCTGGAGAAACTGATCGCATTCGAACCGGGTCTGCTTCTCGCGTCGGCAGGATTTGACGCCTACGCGCGCGATCCGCTCCTAAAATTGATCCTCGAGTGCGAAGACTTCGCGAAATTTGGCAAGTGGTTAAACAACCTTGGTATTCCTGTCGCTGTTGTCCTCGAAGGCGGTTATAGCGCGGAACTGCCAGAACTCATCGATGCATTTTCATCGGCTTGGCAGAGTTAATCGGTGGCTGATTCTTTATTGCCTGCTCCAATTTCGCCGCGGCGTTTTCGATTTCGGTATAGCCATATTGGCGAGCTCTGGCTCTCGCCGCGAGCAAGCCGGACCGATGAACGTTTTTGAAATCGCCGTAAGGGAACTTGTACCGGCGTTTCGTATTCACAGGGTAGCGATCGTCGATCCCGAGATGCCATTTTGCGTATTCAGGAAATCCGTGCAGGCGAATAAACTCATTCTCTTCGTCTGCGGAAGGCCGATGCACGCTCCACGCGCCTTTGCCGTCCGCGATGCAGTGTCCTTCTCTGACGAGTTGCTCGGCAAAGGCGAACGCATTTTCGTTCAACCTGATGGTCTCATGCGACTGCGCGAGAACATCGGTCACACAGAGAACGATTACGAAGCAGATGAAACGGACACACGCGTGTTTTAGACTGATCGTATTCGTCACACCGGCGGAAATGTTTGCCTCAAACCCGTAAGTGGCAAAGAGTATTCGCTTTGGCGGGCCGTAGCACAGCTTGGTAGTGCGCTTGAATGGGGTTCAAGAGGTCGCGGGTTCAAATCCCGCCGGCCCGAGAGGATCAGATGTCTTATCGTTGTGTTTCACGTTTACATTTTGCGAAGCAGCAAGACTGGTCGCCGCTATGTGGGGTCGTGCGAGAACCTCTCTGAACGTCTTCGGCGGCACAATCTGGGCCATTCCAAAGCCACCCGTCATGGCATGCCGTGGACTTTGGTCCACAGTGAAAGCTTTTCTAGTCGCCGAAGCGGCAAAAAGAGAGCGATACTACAAATCTGGTCTCGGGCGCGATGAGCTCGAGTGCTTGGGTTTGTGGTGCGGTCGCCGCGGCGACAGGTCGCGAGTTCAAATCCCGCCGGCCCGATTTTTTAGTAATCAAGACATTCTAGGTCCTCGCTTGCGATTTCTCCGGCGCAAGTCCGCCACCGCGGATTCGTCCTGTGGCGAACGGGATGCTCGCGCTACATTGCGCCATGCTCAGCGCTGGAATTGTCGGGCTGCCGAATGTCGGAAAATCGACGCTTTTCAATGCGGTCACGCGCACGCACAAGGCGCCGGCAGAAAATTATCCGTTCTGCACGATCGATCCAAACGTGGGTGTGGTAACCGTCCCTGACCCGCGCCTGGAAAAAATTGCCAAAATTTCGCATTCGAAAAAAATCACGCCGACCGCGATTGAGTTTGTGGATATCGCCGGGCTGGTCAAAGGCGCGAGCGCGGGCGAAGGGCTGGGCAACCAGTTTCTGCATCACATTCGCGAAGTGGACGCGATCGTGCAGGTCGTGCGCTGTTTCGAAGACAGCAATGTGCACCATGTCAGCGCAACCATTGATCCCATCCGCGATATTGAAGTAATCAATACCGAGCTGATGCTCGCTGACCTGGCATCCTTGCAGAGGCGGCGCGACCGATTACAGAAGCAACTGCACGCCGGCGAAAAAGCGGCAAAGACCGAAAACGCAATCATCGAAAAGCTCAGTACGCATCTCGACGCCGGAAAGCCAGCGATCACCGCCAAATTAACGCCGGAAGAAAAAGCAATCGCGCACGGATTTTTTCTGCTCACATCAAAACCAACAATCTTTGCCTGCAACGTGGCGGAGAGCGATCTGGTTGCTGTAGCCGGGATCGTTGATCCCAGCCGTGATGAGCAACTCAACATCCGTGATGCCAGGGTCAACGCCCCCGGCTACAACCCGTCTCGATGGGTTCGCACTGTTCAGGATTACGCGCGCCATCATTTCGCCACGGAAGCCATCGTGATCAGCGCGCAGATCGAGAGTGAGCTTGTCGATCTGAGTGAACAGGAAGCGCTGGAATATTTGCGCGGTCTCGGCGTGGAAGACAGCGGAGTGCACGCGCTCATTCGCGCTGCATATCACCTGCTCGGTCTGCGCACGTTTTTTACCACTGGTGAGAAGGAGACGCGCGCCTGGACCATTCACGCCGGCGACAAGGCGCCCGCCGCTGCTGGAGTGGTCCATTCTGATTTCGAGCGCGGTTTTATCGCAGCGGAAACAATTCACTACAACGACCTCGCCGCGCTCGGTTCTTTCGCGAAAGCTCGTGAAGCTGGCAAACTCCGACTGGAGGGAAAAGAGTACGAGGTTCAGGACGGCGACGTTATCTTCTTTCGGTTTAATGTGTGAGTAAACTCATGCTCATGCTCATGCTCGTGCTCCATTTCTGCTTTCTGATTACGATCATGAGCATGAAAACATGGACATCAACATTAAGCAGGCTCATACAGAATCCGCCCGCAGTTTTCGCAGCTCACGATCTCTTTTCCCGCCCTGACTCGTGACGCAGTGGCAGTCGTCACTTTCATGTGGCAGCCGGTGCAAACGCCATGCTCGATTGCGACGACCGCCGCGTCGCCTTTGCTGTTGAAAAGACGTTCGAACCGATTAAGCAAATCGTCGTCAATCTGACTGGCGAGCGTTTCGCGATCCTTTGTCAGTTCCTGCTGCTGGCTCTCCAGCCCTTTTGATTTCGCTTCGAGATCGTTCAACTGCCGCGAGACCGATTCCTTTGTTGCCCGCGCTTTTTCTTCCGCCGCGCTGATTTCACCTTTGAACTTGTCAGCCTCGATCATGAGTTCTAGTTCCTGATCTTCGAGTTTGCGGATTTCATTTTCGTACCGGTCAATTTCGTGACCGATCGCCTGGAACTCATCGTTTTTGCGGGTCTGATACTGCTGCGTCTTAAGCCGCGAAATCGTCTCGGTGCGCGTGCCCACATCGAGTTCCAATTTTTTGCGCTCGACTTCAAGCTGGCGCGCCTTTTGTTTTAGCGCATCGACGTCCGCTGCGCTTGCGGCCAACTGCGATTCGAGGTGGTTGCGTTGCAACGGCAGCGTTCCGATCTCCGTCTGAATTTGTCTGATCTTTTGTTGCCGATCTTGGAGAACAAGCAGTTGTTCCAGTTCCGGATGCACGCGCGCTCAACCTATTGATTCGGGGGAGCGCCGTCAATCATCGGCCGACAGGCCCGAATTGATTGGACGCGTCGAGCACTTGCTCTGGCCGTGCCCGCACCGCGATGTTCTCCGTAAGATTCACCCAGCGTACCACGCCGCTGGAATCAATCAGAAACTCGGCCGGCCGCGCGATGTCCGCCCCTTTCGGTCCCGCGCCGGAATGCAACACACCGTAACGGCGAATGAGTCCCGCTTGGGGATCGGACAGCAACGGGAATGTGTACCCGAGCTTTTGCGATTGCCGCTTGTTAATCTCAGGCCGATCAACGCTGATGCCGATGACGCGGATCCCGCGCGCGTTGAAATTCGGAAGCCGTTGCTGAAAACTCCGCAACTCGGAGTTGCAGAGCGGTCACCAAAATCCGCGATAGAAAATCAGGACGGCGGCTTTGGAGCCGGAGAGCAGAGCCGCCAACGTGATTGGCTTTTCATTTTGATCGAGCAATGTGAATTCGGGCGCTTTTTGCCCAACGCGCGGCGCACCCGTCGAGGGCGGGACCTGGCGCAGGACATAAAAGATTTCGTAACTGAAAAACGCGAAGAGGAACAGAGCGATTGCGGTTAGGATCGTGCCAACGATCTTACCGCGATAAAGTTGCGGCCGGCCAAATGCGCGAAACAGACCGACGAACAACAACGCACCGCCAATGCCAAAGAGCAAAAGATTTGCCCAGGGAAAATCGCGCGCGATCGGAAAGCGGGCGAAAAACCCGTAGGAAAACAATCCTCCGAGAACGAAAACAAAGCCGACCCAGATCGGCCAATTCCACCTTCGTTTCATGTCGATCGGGCCGTCGCCATGCGCAAAATCCAGCGATAAAGGATCACTGCTGTGGCTGCAAATGCGGCGCCACCGATAATGATCCCGGCAGTTTCAAATCCGGGACCGACCAGCGCCAGTGGGGCAGCTACGCCGGAGAACGCGACGATCGCGGAGATCACGACGAGGATCACGCTCTCGCCGACAATCAAACCGGATGCGAGCAGCACGCCGAGCTGCTTGGTCGCTTCCGGTTTTGGTGTCCGATCGGCACGTCTATCGAAAAACCAGCCGGCAATCGCTCCGACGACAATCATGAGCGTACTCTGCGTCGGCAGATAAATGCCGAGACCGACGGCCAACGGCGGAACGCGCATGTGTTTCGTCGTTCTCGCGAGGATTTCGTCCAAAAGGATGATGCACACTCCAATCAGCGCCCCGGTCCAGATCAAGCTCCAATCAATGTCAGCGGCGATCACGCCCTTCGCCAACGACGAGATCAAGCCTGCTTGCGGCGCCGGTAATGGATTCGGGCGCGTTTCGACACCTGGTACGCCCATGAAGCCATAAGCACGATTCATCAGATCGAGCACCGGTGGAATCACGAACGCGCCCGCAACTACACCGATCACGAGCGCAACCTGCTGCTTCCACGGCGTGGCATCGACGAGTTGCCCAGTCTTGAGGTCCTGGAGGTTGTTGTTCGCGATCGCAGCCACGTTGAAAATCACCGCGGTCGTGAAAAGGGCGAACGCCATGAGCGCTTTGCCTGCGTCCGGGCCAACATACGGTTTCACACCGATCACGAGAAGCAACGCCGCACCAATCACGACTAGAATGCCGATGCCCGACAACGGGCTGTTGGACGAACCGATCAACCCGGCCATGTAACCGCAGACCGCTGAAACGAAGAAACTCATCAGTACGATGTAGACGACGCCACCGATGATCAGAGTCGGCAGATGCGCGCCGAGTCCGCTCGTATTGCCGAAATAACCGAGCAACCATGCGATCGGCAGCATGCAGACTAGCGTGACAAGCCCGACGATGCCGATTGGGATGTCGCGCTCAGTAATTGGTAGCGTGTCGGCTTTGCCTGCCTTGCGCGCGCGAGAGGCCGCCATCGCGCTCGCGAGGCCCCGCACGACCGGTTTTACCAACTTGAGCAATGTCCAAATCGCCGAAACGCCGATCGCACCCGCGCCAACAAAACGCACCTTTGTGCTCCATGTTTTTTGCGCGAGCGCAGCGGCTGCGGTTGTGACATCGCCAGCGATGGCGGAGAAATGCGGAACGCCCAAACCCCAACCAATTGTCGCCCCGATCAGCATCGCCAGACCGACCGAAAGTCCAACCAAGTGCCCGATCGCGAACAGCAAGAAGGACAACGAGAAATCGTAACCGCTCACGGCGCCGCGCTTGCCGATTCGGAAAGTCTGCGCCACATCGGAAGCGAACAATTGCGTCGCGACGATGATCGCAAACACCGCAGCCACGATCGATCCCCACATGACCGCAAGCAGGCCAGCGCGGCCGTGCTCGACCTCGGAAGCGTGTTCCGAATCCCCGCTGCTGCCGACCTTCAGCACTTCAGCGCATGCGACTCCCTCCGGATACGGCAAATCCGATGTCGTGACGAGCGCGCGGCGCAGCGGAATCGAATACATCACTCCGAGAATTCCGCCCAACGCGCAGATCCAAAACGAGGTCCAGAATGGAAACTCGGTCCAATAGCCGATCATGATCAAACCCGGCAGCACGAAAATAATCGACGACAACGTGCCCGCGGCCGAGGCAACCGTTTGGACGATGTTGTTTTCCTGAACGGTCGCGTCTCGGAACCCGCGCAATATCGCCATCGAAATCACCGCCGCCGGAATTGATGTCGAAAAAGTGAGACCGGCCTTCAGACCGCAGTACACATTGGCCGCGGTCAAGACCAGCGTTATGACGACGCCTATGATAAGGCCGCGGATAGTGAGTTCCTTGCGCATATTCGCTTGATGAACGCAGAGCGATGAGAGCGGAGGATAGTCTGGAGTCGTCGAAGGGGTCAAGACGCGTGCACGACGTACGTGCCGCACGCACTCTTTCCAAGTCAGGACTTCATCAAAAGCGCATTGATGATTTCTGCAGCGATACTTGGGAGCGACTTGCTATCATGATTGTCGAGCAGGATAACGGTCCAAGTGCCATCAAGAAATAACGTCATGCAACTGTGAAAGCCGGGAAGATCGCCCGAGTGTGAAGCAAGCAAAAGGTTCGCGCTGTTAGTTGCCGGTTGTGCGTCGTAGTCGCTTGCCAGAAAAGTGCGAAGTTGCCCCTGGCTAGTTCGGCCAACATGCCAACCGAAAGAGTAGCCAAACGGCCGAATTGCAAATATCTCCGTTATCCCTTCCTCGCCGAGTACGCGACCCGCAAGAAGTTCTCCGCGCCATTGCCAAAGGTCTCGCACCGTGGAATAGACGGCACCAGAAGAAAATGCGACCGACCAGTCAATGTATGGGGCCTTCATTTGGTGGCCGTTTTCAACAACGTACGCTGTGGCTAACCGAGGCACAATCGCGCGCGGGCCGCTGACGCCTGTATCCGTTAGGCCTGCGCGAGCGGTCAATCGCTGAAGTCCTTCTGCGTAGCTCTCTCCGGTTACCTGCTCGTAGAGTGCACCGAGGATCAAGTAGCCGCAATTGCTGTATTTGAACTGTGTGCCGGGAGTGAACTCCAAAGCGTTACTGCAATATTTACTAATCACTTCTTGCGGCGTGGCTGGTTCCTTTAAGATCTGCATGATGTCAGGCCTGCGGACGAAATCTGGAACGCCGGCCGAATGTCCTAGCAGCTCCCGGATCGTGACAGCATCGCCTACATCCGACCGATAGTCGGGAAGGTAACTCGATAGAGTCGCATCAAGATCAATGCGGCTTTGCTGCGCAAGCTCCAATATCAACGCGGCGGTAAACTGCTTCGTCAGTGAGCCAATTTGGAATCGTGTCGTTGGCGTGTTTTCGATTTTCCACGTCTCATCAGCGAAATCGAATGCTCCTTCATAAACAACGGTGTCCCGATACCCGACCAGCGCAGACCCGGAAAACTTGCCATCCCGATGGTACTGTAGAAGGATTTGCGCGATTCTGTGCCGGGACGGCGAAGCGCCGGTGCACGAGCATAGAACTGCCGCGAGAAAGCCGGCTCCCGTAGTTTTCAAAACCGTCGCCGCAGACCGATTGCGAAGCATTGAAAGTGATTAAAACCGCTCCACCGGCGAGAGTCTTCCATCTTCGGCGTAACGACTGGCGGCCCGTTCTTCGCCAAGGACTGCGACGCGCAGGTCCCAGATTTCGCTATCGATCTTGCGAAAGGCGGCTTCGAAAAATTCGTCGGGTGGCGTAAGTTTTTTCTTAAAGCGCGCCACACTTTTCAACGCGCGATCGATTCGATCGGCTGGCAGGGTGCGGAGGATTTGATGCACCGTTTCGATTTCGGGAACGCGATGGCAGATCATGACGAGATCATTTCCAGCCGAGATGGCCAGACGAATCGTATCTTCGAGCCGGTAGCCGGTAAGAATTGCGCCCATATCCAGATCATCAGTCATAATGAGACCATTGAAACCGAGTTCGTTGCGCAACAAGTCTGTGATAATCCGCCGTGACAAAGTGGCGGGAGTTTTCTCAGGCTCGAAGCATGGATACCAACCATGGCAAATCATCATGCTGTCCACGACATGGTAGGGACGCCCCGCTGGGGCGTCCCTACCGATGAATTGGCGAAAGACCACCAACTCATTTTGTTCGAGTTGTTCGCGGGTCCGATCAATTCGCGGCAACTGATAATGCGCATCTGAACTTGCAGCCGAGTAACCGGGGAAATGTTTGCCGCAGCTTGCGATCCCCTGCCCTCTCATCGCTTCATTAAACGCGCCGGCATTGCGCACTACTTGTTCGACAGTTTTTCCGTAGCAACGGCCGCGCAACGAATTGTCGGCGGCGTCGTCAAATGAAATGTCGAGCACGGGGCACAAGTCGAGATTGAACCCGAAGAGCCGGAGTAAGCATCCAGTGATATCGCCATGCCGCCTGATCAAATCTAGGTCGTCTTTATCTCGCAATTGCTGCGCGCCTGGCGGCTCGTTGCCGATCAGGCGCAGACGCGAAACGCGCCCGCCTTCCTGATCAATGGTGATGATTGGCTCGATTTCACTGAGGTCGCGCAAATCGTCTATGAGTTTTCGTAGTTGGGCGGCGCCCTCAATGTTGCGGCCGAAAAGAATGAACGCACCCGGTTGCACCCGGCGAAATAACTGCGCAGTCCTGGTGTCCAGTTCCTGACCCGGAACACCGGTCATAATCAGTTGACCGAGTGAATTGGTCTTCATAGGCCGCAAATGTTAATACCCAACGCTCGGTATTCAACGCTGTCATTCTGGGTCCTTCGGCTTCGCTCAGGACAGGCTTCGCGAAGAACCTCAGATCAGAGATGTTTCGCTTCGCTCAACATGACAGGATAAGGTTGAATCTTGAGCGTTGAGCGTTGAGCGTTGAGCGTTGAAAAAAATCGGCATTTATGGTGGCAGTTTTGATCCGGTCCATCATGCGCATTTGATTCTTGCCCGCGACGCTCTCGAGGCGCTCGGGCTGGAAAAAGTCACCTTCGTGCCAGCGGCGATTTCCCCTTTTAAGAAGGCCGCTCCGATTGCGAGGGGCGAATTACGATTGGCAATGTTGCGAGCGGCGATCAAAGGCGAGCCAAGGTTCGAAGTGGACGAGTGCGAGCTGCGTCGCCCGCCGCCCTCCTACACCATTGATACCGTTGAGGAGCTTCGACACCGCGAAGGTAAATCGGGGATTCACTGCTTGATCGGCGAAGACAACGTGGACAAACTCACAGAATGGCATTGCTTCGCCGACCTGGAAAAAATGGTTCAGTTCGTTGTTCTTGATCGCACCGGCGAACAACCAAGCCACAATTATCCGGTCGTTCGTCGCAAAATCGACATCTCCGCCACGGAAATCAGAAAGAGAGTTGCCTCTGGCCGATCCATTCGCTATCTCGTACCGCCGGCAGTGGAAGAAATCATCCACCGCGAGAAACTTTACTTGGAGCAATCGAAATAACCGCGGAAAACCTAGCAAAAACCTGCGCTGAACTCGCTTCAAACAAAAAGGCCGAGGAGATCGTCGTGCTGGATTTGAGCGGCATCTCGACGTTTACGGATTTTTTCGTGATCTGCTCCGGTACATCTGAGCCCCAGCTCAAAGCCATCGCGAACGAAATTGAGACGCGATTGCGCGAGGACCATTCGCTGCGGCCCGTAGCGATCGATGGATTTCCCGCCAGCCAATGGATGGTTCTCGATTACCTGCAGGTGGTTGTCCACATCTTTCACCGGGACAAGCGCGCGTTCTACAGCCTGGAAGATTTATGGGGCGACGCCCCTAGGGTTGAAT
>Ga0066710_100005768_pt1 | contig 11387 bp, 14 predicted proteins | sample GraSoiAngelo_159_FD_79666 | JGI IMG/M metagenome (GOLD analysis project Ga0066710, IMG submission 79666) | Grasslands soil microbial communities from the Angelo Coastal Reserve, California, USA - 14_1009_16_40cm | ecosystem: Environmental > Terrestrial > Soil > Grasslands | place: USA... | reverse complement strand
TTCATAGTGACCGCGGAGCTTCATCTCGCGGAAAATACCCTCGCGCTGCATCTTCTTCTTGAGGGCCTTGAGCGCTTGCTCGACATTATTGTCGCGAACGATAACTTGCACGAGATTTGACCTCGGTTCCTTTGATGGCGGTTGTGTTCAAAAAACTGGCCTGGATGAACCAAGCCATTCGAAAGGGCTGCCCCCTTCAAGCTGGCGGGCGAAATAGCACAGGGCTTCATCCCTGTCGAGGGGTCAGCCTATTCATGTGCCCCATTTTGCGCCCTGGACGGCATTCCGCCTTGCCGTAGAGGTGGAGGCCCGCCTGGGCTTCGCGGGCGAGATTGCGCCAGTTTTCGGCCTCATCGCCGAGGAGATTGGTCATCACGACATTGCTGTGGCGGCCAGGATCACCCAGCGGCCAACCGGCGATGGCGCGGATATGCTGCTCGAATTGCGACACGACGCAGGCATCCATGGTGCAGTGGCCGGAATTGTGCACGCGCGGAGCGATTTCGTTGACAATCAGGCGCTCCTGGCCGTCATGGCGGGCGACAAACAATTCGACGCCGATGACGCCGACATAATCGAGGGCAGAGGTGATCCTTCCGGCAATGTCGCGCGCCTGATCCGCCGTCGTCTGAGCAATGGCAGCCGGCACGATCGATTGGTGCAGGATATGATTGGCATGCCGGTTTTCCGGAACATCATAGACCGCAATCGACCCGTCCCAGCCGCGCGCGGCGATAACCGAGACTTCCATCTCGAAATCGATAAAGGCCTCGAGAATGGCGGGACGCTTGCCGAATTGCGCCCAGGCGGCATCGAGCATAATATCGTGTCGGATCGATATCTGGCCTTTCCCATCATAGCCGAAACGCCGGGTCTTCAGGATCGAAGGCCGGCCAATCCGGGCGATAGCCCGTTCGAGCCCGTCCAGATCATCGACAGGGGCAAATTCAGCCGTTTCGAGGCCAATCCCGGCGAGAAAGGTCTTTTCCACGAAGCGATCCTGGCTGGTTGCGAGCGCCTCACTCCCCGGCGCCAAAGGCACGAGGCGGGCGAGAATGGCGGCCGTTTCGGCCGGCACATTCTCGAATTCATAGGTCACGACATCGATGCCTGTGGCAAAGGCGTGGAGCGCTTGGGCATCGTCATAAGCGGCGCAAGTATGTCGGGCCGCCACCTGGAAGGCGGGACTGTCCGCTTCGGGCGCGAAAATGTGGCATTTGAGCCCCAGGCGTGCCGCAGCCAGCGCCAGCATCCGGCCAAGCTGGCCGCCACCCAAAATGCCGATAACGGAATTGGGCGGCAGAGGCTTCGCGAGCCGCATCAAGCGCCGTCCTTAGGCGTTTGCGCAACGGCAGCGGTCTGCTTGGTGCGCCAGGCCTCGAGCCGCTTGGCGAGCGCCTTGTCGTTGAGAGCGAGGATGCTGGCGGCGAGAAGGGCTGCGTTGATGGCGCCAGGCCTGCCGATGGCGAGCGTGCCGACGGGAATGCCGGGCGGCATCTGCACGATCGAATAGAGACTGTCCTGGCCCTTGAGCGCCGGGCTTTCGACCGGAACGCCCAAGACCGGCAAGATCGTCATCGAAGCGGTCATGCCCGGCAAATGGGCGGCACCGCCGGCACCGGCGATGATGACCTCAAAGCCTTCATCGCGGGCGCCCTTGGCAAAGGCGTAAAGCCGCTCAGGCGTCCGGTGCGCCGAGACGATGCGGGCCTCATGGGCAATGCCGAGCTCAGTTAGCGTGTCGGCCGCATGTTTCATGGTCGATGGCCAGTCTGACTGACTGCCCATGATGATCGCAACTTTAGCGCTCATGCGATGATGTCCGGGATGAGCTTGTCCTCGACCTTCTGGATCTCGTCCTTGATCTGCAGTTTCATCTTCTTGAGGCGACGCAGCTGCAACTGGTCGCCGGTGCCGGAGGTCTCGAGCGATGAAATGGCGGCATCCAGGTCGCGATGTTGCTGGCGCAGCGTCATGAGCCTTGTCTGGAGAAGATTCTCTTCAGTACCGTCGATCATCCGGCGCCTACACCCCGTTTATGCACCGATTTTTCCACACTCACCTATGCCCTTGCACAGGGTTCGACAAGCCCCCAAGTCTATGGCACACTTACTTGGTCAACACAGAGGAGGCTTTGATGAGCGTTCAAGCGCATCTCGGTGAACTGGCGGCAAAACATAGGGCTCTCGAAGCGGAGCTCGAGGACGCGATGTCCCACCCCGCTTCGTCAGATGCCGAGATTGCCGAGCTGAAGCGCAAGAAACTCCGAATCAAGGACCAAATGACCAAACTCGAAGTGCAGATGCAGCATTAGGTTTTCCGGTCTATTTGACGCTGCCGATCAGGCAGGCCGTCATGCGGCCCCAAGGGCCGCGGGGGTTCTATTTTCCAGTGCCGGGCGCCGATTTCGGCGTTGCGATGCGGATGGAGTGGGTAGTGAATGCGGCTCCGCTGGCGGGACGCTTCGCCCACCACCAGGAATCTCACATCCTTGTCGGTGTTGTTCAGGATCGTATGCGCGATGCCGGTGCCGGCGGGAAATGACACGCCATCGCCGGGCTTGAGGCGCTTCACATAGCCATCGGCCCACAGATCGGGCTCGCCTTCGAGGACGAAGACGAATTCCTCCTCATCGGCTTCGGCATGAGGCCATGAGACGCGCCGCCCGGGCTTCAGTCTTTCGTGATGGATGCCGAGGCGCATCAAGCCGAATTTCTCGCCATAAGAGGCGCTGATCGACTGCAACTCCTCGGAGCCCTTGTAGTGATTGTTGTCCTCGCCCTCGATATCGCGCCAATGGGCGATCAAGGTTGAGAAATCGATGGGACCGGTCATGCAACGAGCCTCCCCGGGATGGAATATTCAGGCAGCCTTTTCGAGCTTCTGCGACCACTTGCCGGAGGCGGCAAGCGCATTCATCTGGGCGCGATGAGTGAAAGCCTTCTGGGCGGCGATGACATTCTCCGCCTTGCCCTTCCAGGTCTTGAGCGCTGCCGCCTGCAGAGCGCGGCCATAGGAGAAGGTGAGCTTCCAGGGCAGGTTGCTCATGGCATTCATATAATGGAGATGTGCCGTTGCATCCTCATCCGACTGGCCGCCCGAGAGGAAGGCGATGCCCGGCACCGCCCCCGGCACACAGCGCTTCAAAACGGTGACGGTCTTCTCGGCGACTTCCTCGCGCGAAGCCTGCTTGGGGCAATCCTTGCCGGAGACCACCATGTTGGGCTTGAGGATCGTGCCTTCGAGCATGACACCGGCAAAAAAGAGTTCGCGAAAGAGCTCGTTCAAGGCCCATTCGCTGACCTTCATGCAGGTATCGATATCGTGGTTTCCCTCCATCAGGACTTCCGGCTCGACGATGGGAACGAGGCCGCCTTCCTGGCAAAGTGCCGCATAGCGCGCCAGCGCATGGGCATTGGCGTGAATGGAATTGTGGCTGGGCAGACCTGGTCCGATATCGATCACCGCGCGCCATTTGGCGAATTGCGCGCCCAAAGCCACATAGTCCTTTATGCGCTCGCGCAGGCCATCAAGGCCTTCGGTCACGGTTTCCTTTGGCGAGAGCGCGATGGGCTTGGCGCCGGCATCGAGCTTGATGCCGGGAATGACACCCGATGACTTGATGACATCGACCAGCGGCATGCCGTTCTTGCCCTTCTGGCGGATCGTCTCGTCGAACAGGATGACGCCCGAAATATATTTCGACATTCCCTCCTTGGCGGAGAACAGCATCTCGCGATAGTCGCGGCGATTTTCCTCCGTAGACGGAATATTGATCGAGTCGAAGCGCTTCTTGATCGATCCGGTGCTTTCATCGGCGGCAAGAATGCCCTTGCCCGGGACCACCATGGCTTCTGCGACCTTTGCGAGCTTGTCTGTCATGTCTCAACTCCTGTCAAAGCCTGAATACCTGGCAGCGGTTTGCCTTCCAGCCATTCGAGAAAGGCGCCCCCTGCCGTTGAAATATAACTGAAATCATCGGCGGCCCCCGCCTGGTTGAGGGCGGAGACCGTATCCCCACCACCGGCAATCGAGACGAGCCTGTCCTTTTTCGTCAGCTGGGCGGCATAGCGCGCCGCCTCATTGGTCGCCTGGTCGAAAGGCGCGATCTCGAAAGCGCCGAGCGGCCCGTTCCAGACGAGCGTCCCCGCTCTGTCGAAGGCCGCCTTGATCGCGGCAACGCTTCTGGGTCCGGCATCGAGGATCATGTCATCGGCCCCGACATCGGCGATGGCGACCACGCGATGGGGACTTCCCGCCTTGAATTCCTTGGCGACCACACAGTCGACGGGAAGCAGGATTTCGCAGGATTTTGACTTTGCCGTGGCGACGATGTCCTTGGCGGTCTGGGCGAGGTCATGCTCGCAGAGCGACTTGCCGACCGGATTGCCCAAAGCCGCAAGGAAGGTATTCGCCATGCCGCCGCCGATCACGATCACATTGGCGAGCCCAGACAGATTGCCGAGCAATTCGAGCTTGGTTGAAACCTTGGCGCCGCCGACGACGGCGACCAGGGGGCGCTTCGGCTTTTCGAGCGCTGCTTCGAGTGCGGCAAGTTCGGCCTGCATGGCGCGGCCGGCATAGGCGGGAAGCAGATGGGCGATGCCTTCGGTCGATGAATGGGCGCGATGCGCCGCCGAGAAGGCATCGTTCACATAGGCATCGCCGAGGCTCGCGAATATTTTCGACAACGCCGCGTCGTTCTTCTCCTCGCCCGCGTGATAGCGCGTATTCTCCATGAGCAGGCACTGGCCGGGCTTGGCCGCCTTTGCCGCCGCGAGCCCCTTGCCATCCTGCCAGTCGGTGAAGACGAAAGTGACCGGGCGGCCGAGCGCCTTTGCGAGCGCCGGCGCTACGGGTTTGAGCGACATTTCCGGCACGACCTTGCCCTTGGGGCGATCGAAATGGGCGAGCAGGATCACCGCAGCACCCTTGTCGAGCAATTCGCGAATGGTCGGCACGATGCGCTCGATGCGGGTCGCATCGCGCACTTCGCCCTTCTCGATGGGCACGTTGAGATCGACGCGGACGATGACGCGCTTGCCCTTGGCGTCGAGCTGATCGAGGGTCTTGAAGGCAGCCATCAGCGTTTCTTCTTCTTGACTGCCTGCAGGACGGCTTTGGCGGTGATGCCGAAATGCGGATAGAGCTTTTCGATGGGGCCCGAAGCGCCAAAGCCGGTCATGCCGATGAATATGCCGTCAAGACCGATGAAGCGGTCCCAGGTGCCGCGGACCGCCGCTTCGATGGCAATCCGGATTTTTTCCGTGCCCAGCACCTTGTCCTTATAGGACTTGCCTTGCTTCTCGAAGAGATCAACCGAGGGCACCGAGACGACGCGGGTTGCAATGCCGGCCTGATCGAGCAGCGCCTTGGCATCGACGGCGATTTCAACTTCCGAACCTGACGCGAAGATGACCGCCTTGGATTTTTTGGGAGCCGATGCAATCTCATAGGCGCCTTGCGCGCAGAGATTTTTCGCCGAATAGCTGAACCTTGCCGGTTTGAGCTTCTGGCGCGTCAGAGCGAGAATGCTCGGCGTCTTTTCCGATTTGAGCGCCAGTTGCCAGCATTCCGCCGTCTCGACCGCATCGCAGGGGCGAAAGACATGGAGATTGGGGATGGCGCGCAAGGCGGTCAGATGCTCGACCGGCTGATGCGTCGGACCGTCTTCGCCAAGTCCGATCGAGTCATGCGTCATAACGTAAATGACCCGCACGCCCATCAGCGCCGACAGGCGGATGGCGGGACGGCAATAATCGGTGAAGACGAGGAAGGTGCCGCCATAGGGGATGACGCCGCCATGCAACGCCATGCCGTTCATCGCGGCGGCCATGCCATGCTCGCGAATGCCGTAATAGATATAGCGTCCGCCATAGTCTGAGGCGTTGAGGGCCTTGAGGTCCTTCGACTTGGTGTTGTTCGAGCCGGTCAAATCGGCCGAGCCGCCGACAATCTCGGGAACAGCGACATTGATGACATCGAGCGCATTCTGCGAGGCATTGCGGGTGGCAAGAGCCGGCGGTGACTTCGCCAGCTCCTTCTTGTAATTCGAGATCACCTCGTCGAAATTTGCCGGCAGGGCGCCCGACAAAGCGTGCCTGAATTGACCGCCTGCGCTGTTGCCGGCAAGCCGTTTCTCCCATGCTTCGCGCTGAGGCCGGCCGCGCTTTCCGGCTGCGCGCCAGAATTCCAGTATGTCGGAGGGAATCTCGAAGGGCGGATGATCCCAGCCCAGTGTCTTGCGCGCAAGGGCCACTTCATCAGCGCCCAGAGGCGCGCCATGGGTCGCCGCGGTGCCCTGCTTGTTGGGCGCGCCATAACCGATGATCGTCTTGCACGCTATGAAAGAGGGCTTGTCGCTGGTCTGTGCTGCTTCGAGCGCCGCCGCAACGGCCTGAGTGTCGTGCCCGTCGACATGCGTCACATTCCAGCCCGAGGCGGCGTAGCGTGCCAGTTGGTCGGTCGAATCCGCCAGGCTCACCTTGCCGTCGATCGAGATGCCGTTATTGTCCCACAGTACGATCAGATGGTTGAGCCTGAGGTGGCCGGCAAGCGTGATCGCCTCTTGCGAGATGCCTTCCATATGGCAGCCGTCGCCGGCCAGCGCATAGATGCGATGATTGACGAGGTCGCTACCGAAACGGGCATTGAGATGGCGTTCTGCAATCGCCATGCCGACGGCATTGGCGAGACCCTGGCCCAGCGGTCCGGTGGTCGTCTCGATGCCTTCCGCATGGCCATATTCCGGGTGGCCCGCGGTCTTCGAGCCGAGCTGGCGGAAATGCTTGAGCTGGTCGAGTGTCATGTCCTTGTAGCCAAGGAGGAAAAGCACCGAATAGAGCAGCATCGAGCCGTGACCGGCGGAAAGCACGAAGCGGTCGCGATCCGGCCAATGCGGGTCTGCGGCGTCGAATTTGAGGAAGCGCGAAAACAGCACCGTGGCGATGTCGGCCGTTCCCATGCGCAGGCCCGTATGGCCGGAATTCGCCTTCTGAACGGCGTCCATGCTCAAGGCCCTTATCGCATTGGCATAGGTCCTGAGCTTCAGGCGCTCCTCATCCGAATACAGTGTGGCGCTAAGGGGGATCGCGACTGGCGCGGCCGTGTCGGATGTCATGGGCTGCTCGCTTTCGGTAATGCGGGGGGCCAGAGATAGCATCCGAGCCTCTTGAGTCAACCTCCCGGGACGACAAGCGAGGCGGTTGCGCGGATGGGCGGCTGCGCCTAACTTACGGTGGTGCCGGAAGGGATTCGCTGAGGCCGGCCAGCGGTTGGGGTGAAATGGCGGATACGCGCAAGCTCGACGAGGCGTTCAATCGGTTCGATGCAGCGCTCAGGCAGTTTGAAGCCGCTCTCGAGCGGCAGAATGAGCGCAAGTCGCACGAAGAGTCGCTCGAAGCGGCAGCCGAGGCTTTACGGCTCGACCGCTCGCGCCTGGCGCAGGAGCTCGACGGCGTGCGCGCCAAGGCGACCGACCTCGTCACCACCAACCATAAGGCCGTCGGCAAGATCGATGCGGCGATGTCGCGCATCCGCGCTGTTCTGCACAGCAACAGCGGAGGATCCTAAGAGAGCCCGATGTCGCAAGTGATCGTCCAGGTCAATGACCGCCCCTATACGATGCAGTGCCCGGATGGCGAGGAAGACCATCTGCGCGAGCTGGCGAAGCTTCTCGACACGGAAGTCTCGCGCATCAAGAGCAATGTCGGGACCGTTGGCGACATCAGGCTCCTGGTGATGGCAGGCCTCATGGTGGCCGACCGGTTGTCGGAATCGGTGCTCCGCATCGAGGAACTCGAGGACCAGTTGCGCGGCGCCCGTGAAGCGCGCAATGCCACGGTCCAGCAAGCTCGTGAAATGGAAGTGAAATTCGCCGAGCGCCTGGAGCTTGCGGCGCAGCGCCTTACCGGCCTCGCGGGCAAGCTCGGCTAATATTGCCCCTTGAATCTACTCTTATTATCCTGATGGATGCTTCAAGGCTCACCCTGGAATTGCCATGCTGCAAGCCTGTCTCAATGGGGCGCGCTCCCGCAAGGACCACCCGCGAGTTCCCCTGACGCCTGAGGAACTGGCGCTCGATGCCCTGCGTGCCGCCGCCGCCGGTGCCGCGGAACTCCACGTCCATCCGCGCGATGCTCAAGGGGTCGAGACGCTCGCTGGGGATCATATTGCCGCCGCTTTGACGGCGATCCGGATGAAAGTGCCAGGCATGCCGGTCGGCATTTCCACCCGCGAGGGTATCCGAACCGACAAAGTCCGAGGCTTCGACCAGATGGGTGATTGGACGGTGCTGCCCGATTATGTGTCGGTCAATCTCAGCGAAGACGATGCCGGCGATATCATCGCGCTCATGACCGCCAAGGGCATCGGTGTCGAAGCCGGACTTGCTACGCTCGCCGATGCCCACAGATTCGTGAAGCTTGCGAGCGTGAAAAACTGCCTGCGTGTCCTGGTCGAGATCGATTTCGAGAAGGATGTCGCGACGGCACTGCGCCTTGCCGATGCGATCATGCGCATTCTCGCCGACAATCGTGTCGGGCTGCCGATCCTCCTGCATGGCTTCGAGGAAACCATGTGGCCGCTTTACCGCAAGTCGGTGGCGCTGGGGGTCGATGCGCGTCTCGGCTTCGAAGATGGCATCCTTCTGCCGGACGGCCGCATTGCCGCCGACAATCACGACATCATCGCTGCTGCCCGGAAACTGACTCAAGGGTGATAAATCCTGGGTGTGGGTTCCTGAACCTGCTTCTGGATTTCGCCGCCCTATGCGCCTACATAGGGATCGGCGAGCTGCCCGGTGCGTGAGGAGATCTTTTCCCTGGGGCCTATACGATTCTCGCGGGAGCTGTCCCTAGGCTTGGCCGTGGCCTTGCCCACACGGCGCCCACCTACACTTGTAGGTACCCGGGATCGTCATTCTCCCACGGCCAAGGCGGCCCGCCGCTCGATCACGATCCCATCAGATCGAATCGATTAGACGTGATAAACGTGATCCGAGTCCCACGCATCTGACCGATGCGCATGAAAAAGAATACGAAGCGAGGGTTGACATGCATGTTGCTAAGCGCTCCGGCGATCTTCTGGACCAAAAGCGCCGGGCGAGAACGGCCGCCAATGCGGCGCGTACGCAAGCTCACAAAAACCTCGGCGAAAGAGCGGGATTGATGCTGGCGCAGCATGAACTGCCGGTAGACCGCTTCAACGGGCAGATTTCCGTTTCGGGATTCTATCCCTATCAAGCCGAAATCAATGTTCTGCCGCTCCTCGCCCGCCTTGTCAGTGAAGGCTGGCAGACGGCTTTGCCGGTGGTCATGGCGAAAGGCGAGCCTCTGACTTTCCGGGCCTGGGCGCCGGGCGAACCTACCGGCCGCGGCATATGGGATATCCACATCCCGCTCGAAACCGCGGTCGAAGTCGATCCCGATGTGCTCCTGGTGCCGATGCTGGCCTTCGACCGGCGCGGCTACCGGCTCGGCTATGGCGGCGGCTTCTATGACCGCACGCTTGCCGAATTGCGCAAGCTCAAGCCCGTCACCGCGATCGGTGTGGCCTATGCCGAACAGGAAATGGACGAGGTTCCAGTGGCGCCTTATGACCAGCCGCTCGATTGGATCCTGACCGAGCGCGGCGTTATCGAACCGAAGCGCTGATCGCAACATGCGCCTTCTGTTTCTCGGCGATGTCGTCGGCCGGACCGGCCGTGAGGCGGTGGCGCGCGTCCTGCCGCAACTGCAACAGCGCCACGCCCCCGATCTCGTCGTCATCAACGGCGAGAATGCCGCGCACGGTTTTGGCATCACCGAGGAGATCTATCTGGGGCTTGTCGATGCCGGCGCCGATGTGGTGACGCTCGGCAATCATTCCTTCGACCAGCGCGAAGCTCTTATCTTCATCGAGCGCGTGCCCAATATGCTCCGCCCACTGAATTATCCGCCGGGTGTGCCGGGCAAGGGAGTGGGCATCTTCACTGGCCGCAACGGCAAGCGCGTACTGGTGATGAACATCATGGGCCGGGTGATGATCGAGCCGCAGCTCGACGATCCGTTCCGCGCCGTCGACCGCGAGCTCGAAATGTGCCCGCTGGGTGATGGTTGCGATGCGGTGATCATCGATTTCCACGCCGAGGCGACGTCGGAGAAGATGGCCTTCGGCCATTATGTCGACGGACGCGTCAGCGTTGTCGTCGGCACTCATACACACGTGCCGACCGCCGATCACCAGATCCTCAGAGGCGGCACCGGCTATATCAGCGATGCCGGAATGTGCGGCGATTATGATTCGGTGATCGGCATGGCCAAGGAAGAGCCGCTGCAGCGATTTCTGCGCAAGCTCCCGGTCGAGCGCATGCGCCCGGCCGAAGGCGAGGCGACGATCTCAGGGATCGCGATCGAGACCGACGATCAAACCGGTCTTGCGGTCAAGGTCGCACCGCTGCGCATTGGCGGCCGACTGTCCGAGGCGCGGATCGATTTCTGGTAGCTTCTGGATGGCCGCCTCGGAGGGCGGCCATGAACTTTTCGGCCCGATGCTTTTTAACGCCGGCCCAGGAATTCCGGGCGAGCCCTGCGGGGAGGCCGGTTGCCGCGGGCTTCGCTCGCCATCTGTTCCATGACCGTGGCGGCGCGGGTCCATTCGGTCTCGGCGCGGGAAATATCGCCACTCCTCAGCGCATCATTGCCGGCCTGAAGATGGCTTTCGGCGGCTTGCGAAATTTCGCTCAGCGTCGCGATTGCGGCAAAGGCCCGCCCCGAGGGGGCGGCGCTGGCGAGGGAACGAACCTTCTTGAGAGCCGCGGCACAGGCCGGGCCCGCCATGCCTTCCGCCGCAAAAACAATACCGTTCGCTGAACCTGGCTTCACCGTCATGGGTACGCTCCTGTTACTCACTTTCCATTCAAATTGGGCGATCCGCCTTAAGGACGGGTTAAGCCAGCTGCAGCGCTTGTTAATCTTGTCGGGAGAGGTTTATAAGGCCTGAAAATTCGAGTTTTGAGGGTCTATGGCAGGTCATTCCCAATTCAAGAATATCATGCACCGGAAGGGCAAACAGGACGCCATCCGGTCACGGCTGTTTTCCAAGCTCGCTCGCGAAGTGACGGTGGCGGCGAAGACCGGTCTGCCCGACCCTGAGAAGAATCCAAGGCTCAGGCTGGCGGTACAGAATGCCCGCGCCGAAAACATGCCCAAGGACAATATTGAGCGCGCCATCAAGAAGGCGCTGGGCGGTGATGCCGACACGTATGAAGCGATCCGCTATGAAGGCTATGGGCCGGGTGGCGTCGCCATCATCGTCGAGGCGCTCACCGACAACCGTAATCGCTCAGCCAGCAATGTGCGGTCACTGTTTGCGAAATATGGCGGCAATCTCGGCGAGACCGGGTCCGT
>Ga0066710_100005766_pt1 | contig 11388 bp, 7 predicted proteins | sample GraSoiAngelo_159_FD_79666 | JGI IMG/M metagenome (GOLD analysis project Ga0066710, IMG submission 79666) | Grasslands soil microbial communities from the Angelo Coastal Reserve, California, USA - 14_1009_16_40cm | ecosystem: Environmental > Terrestrial > Soil > Grasslands | place: USA... | reverse complement strand
GCCAGTTCGGTCTTGTTCGAGGCGGTCATCGTCCCGCTGACGCTGCCTCCGGAACGGCTGGTTCCCTGATATTTATAATCTGGCATGTGTTTGCCTCCTCAGTTCTTTAATCTCTTGTGCCTATGGCTATGGCCGTTGAGCCAATTTCGTTTCACCTAGCGTTTGCTAGCTACGGGAGCCTTGTTGGACCCGGCTCCGGGTGTTGACACACCGCGATTGATCATGTCCTGCAATTCATCGGCATTCGAAGAACGCGAAAGGGCCATATCCAGCGTGATCAACTTTTGAAAGTACGCGTTCGCCAGTCCCTGGTTAAAGGTTTGCATGCCCGTTTGCCCCGTACCGGTCTGCATCGCGGAATAGATCTGGTGAATCTTGTCTTCGCGGATCAGGTTGCGGATGGCGGGCGTCGGCACGAGCACTTCCATGATCATGGCGCGACCCCGTCCATCGGAGCGAGGGAGAAGCGCTTGACAAAGAATGCCCTCGATCACCATGGAAAGCTGCGCACGAATCTGCGGCTGCTGGTGCGAAGGGAAAACGTCAATAATACGGTTGATCGTGGAAGACGCTGAATTGGTATGCAGCGTGGCAAAAGTCAAGTGGCCGGTTTCCGCGATGCGCAGCGCGGATTCGATGGTCTCGAGGTCGCGCATTTCGCCGATGAGCACAACGTCGGGGTCTTCGCGAAGGGCGGCGCGGAGTGAATTCGCGAAGGAGTGCGTGTCAGCGTGGACTTCGCGCTGATTCACAAGGCACTTCTTGTGATTGTGAAGGAACTCGATGGGGTCCTCGATGGTGATCATGTGCTCTTCACGTTCGCTATTGATTTTGTCGAGCATGGCAGCGAGCGTAGTGGATTTGCCGGAACCCGTTGGTCCGGTCACGAGGACGAGTCCGCGTGGCTTGTCGCACAATCCCTTCACGACCAGCGGCAATCCCAGAGCGTCAAAGCCTTTGATTTCCCAGGGAATCGTACGGAAAACGGCGCCGACGGCTCCCCGTTGATTGAAAACGTTGCCGCGGAAACGCGCCAGATTTTTCAAACCGAAGGAAAAATCCAGCTCCAGGTTCTCTTCGAAGCGATGCTTTTGTGCATCCGTCAAAACGCTATATGCAAGAGACTTGGTGTCCGCTGCCGTCAACGGAGGCATGTCGAGAGGCCGCAGGCGGCCGTGAACGCGGACGCGTGGCGCGCTGTTCGTCGTGATGTGGAGGTCGCTGCCGCCCATCTCGATCATCTTCTTCAACAATTCACTAAGCGTGATTCCAGCCATCGCTCACCCTCAATTCTATAAAACTGTTTCGCGCAGGACTTCTTCCATGGTGGTCTGTCCAAGCGCAACCTTTATTAAGCCGCTCCGCCGCAGCGTAATCATGCCCTGCTCAATCGCCTTCTTCTTCAATTCCAGGGCCGAGGCGCCCACAAGAATCAATTCGCGCAGCTCATCGTTGATTTCCATGACTTCGTAAAGGCCCGTGCGGCCTTTGTAGCCGCGCTTGTTACAGGTAGTGCAACCCTTGCCGTGGTAAATCTTAGTGGTCTTGGATTCTTCGGGCGTGTAGCCGGCGTCGATTAAGGCTTGTTGCGGAATATCCAGCTCTTCTTTGCAATTCGAACAGATGCGCCTCACGAGCCGCTGGGCGCAAATCAGGTTCACGGAGGTAGCCACAAGAAAGGGCTCGATCCCCATGTTCATCAAACGGCTGATGGTCGAAGGCGCATCATTCGTATGCAGCGTGGACAACACCAAGTGGCCCGTCAGCGCGGCCTTGACTCCAATTTCCGCCGTTTCAAAGTCACGAATCTCGCCGACCAGAATAATGTTGGGGTCTTGGCGCAAGAAAGCGCGGAGGGCGGCGGCAAAGTTCAGGCCGATCTGCTCCTTCATCTGCACCTGGTTGATGCCTGCCAATTGGAACTCGACGGGGTCTTCCGCGGTCATGATGTTGGTGTCAACGGTGTTTAACGTGGCGACTGAAGAATACAGCGTGTTCGTCTTACCCGAACCGGTAGGACCGGTCACCAGAACCATGCCGTAGGGTTTCAAGATGTTGCGTTCGAATTTCTTCAGCGACTCGGGTTCAAACCCGAGCTTGGTCATGTCCAGGCGGAGGTTTTCCTTGTCCAGCAACCGCATGACGACTTTTTCGCCGTAAAGGGTGGGCACGGTCGAAACGCGGAAGTCCAATTCTTTTTTCTTACCGTCGGCCTTGTACTTGATCATGATGCGGCCGTCTTGCGGCAGACGCTTTTCCGCGATGTCCAGTTTGGCCATGATCTTTAAGCGGCTGGTAATCGCATCCTTCAGGCGCAAGGGCGGAGTCATGACCGTGGCGAGTTGTCCGTCAATGCGGAACCTCACGCGCATTTCGAGCTCGTAGGGCTCGATGTGAATATCGCTCGCGCCGCGCTTGACGGAGTCCGTCAAGATCAGGTTGACGAGCTTGATGATGGGAGCTTCCTCCGCGGCCTTCTCCAGAGTTGCGGTGTCCAGCTCTGATTCTTCGGCGGCCAACTCCAGCTCGTTGTCTTCATCAACGAGGTCTTTCATCAAATTACTGATCTCTTCTTGATTCGTTGAGGTCCCGCCATAAAAGCGCGTGATGGCGTCGCCGATGGCCGATTCCGAGGCCACCACGGGTTCAACGTTGAACCCAGTCATGAACTTGATATCGTCCATCGCGAAGACGTTGGTGGGATCCGTCATGGCGATGGTCAGAACAGAGCCGACACGCGAGAGCGGGATCACTTGGTAGCGTGATGCGGTGTCCTGCGGAATAAGCTTTATTACGTTGGGATCAATTTCGTAATACTTCAGATTGATGGAAGGAACGCCGTACTGACGGGAGAGCACTCCGGTGATGTCATCATCGGTGATAAAGCCCATTCTAGTCAGGCAGCTCCCCAGCTTGCCTCCATTGGCGCGCTGAAACTCCAGCGCTTTTTGGAGCTGGTCCTGCGTGATCAGGCTCTCTTTAACTAAAATTTCGCCCAGACGGACGGACATCCACAGTACTCCCGGCGGGTTTGCACCCAGCGCTCACCTTAACAAATGCGGAAGGGGAAGGTAGCCAGAATTTCGCGCGCCGTTCTGAAATGGCTAATACCTGCCCAAAGGGGCAGGTCCCGTAAGCGGAGGGCAGGTAGAAATCTTGACTTGCTTCGGTGCGCTGGCTATCGTGCCAGAGAGATGTCTGAGCGAAAAATACGGACAGATTCTGCCCATGACCCGCCGCCGCTGACGGAAAGTGTCCGCAATGGATGCGACTCATGTGGCTTTCGCGCCCGGATGCACTCTTCGCCGAGAGATTCAGTATAAATTATGAGCCACTTGGACAACAAACAGCGCTGGGGTCTCGCCATTGGCGGAATTCTGCTGACGCTGCTCCTGGCCGCCGTATTCACATTCGGATCGCTCAACGTGCCGTTTGAGCCGAAGAGCTGGCGCGCCGTGATGGTGCTTTATGCAGTCTCCAGTTTTATCACCGCTGCTTTCCTTATCTTTGGTCTGATCCTCGCGCGCACCATCCTGCGGCTCTGGGCGGAACGCAGCAGGGAGCAGCTCGGCGCCCGTTTCAAGACGAAGATGGTTGTCGGCGCAATGGCCATTTCCCTTCTGCCGATCGTCTTCATGTTCATCGTCAGCTACTCGCTGATCAACCGCAGCTTGCTGCTCTGGTTTCCGAAGCCGCTCGAAATCGCCTCTGATGAAACGCAGAAACTTCTGAACGATCTGGGGCGAGCGCAATTGCCGCGGCTTCGTGGGATGGCTCTGCAAACCAAAGCGGAGGCATCCCGCCCCGGCACTGATTTCCTGCAACACGTCTTTGCGATGGGGGCGGACGCAGCCTGGATTCTAGACCGGGACGGCAGAGTAACGCGAGGCGGTATCGTCTGTGACAGCCAGCCGGAGGATCGATCCGGAAAGATTTGTGTGCAGCGGGACGTGCCAGCACACTATTTGCGTTCTTTGGCAAGTGGAATGGAAGTTTGGGCGGCCGGTGGAAGGAACTACTTCGCAGCACGCGTCCCTGCTTCCGAGGAAGGCCAAGCGGGAGGATTTGTCGTTGCGGCCTATCGTACGAGCACCGACGTTCTTGAGCGGCTGACGGCGATTCAGTCGCAGACGCGCGAGTATTACCAGGAAAAGCAGGATCTACGCGCACTGAAGAATCAGATGCTTCTGATTCTTCTTCTTTTCACCGTGCTACTGCTCTCCTCGGTCATGTGGGTGGCTTTGTTTCTGGCGAAGCAGGTCACCGTACCGATTCAAGCGCTCGCGGAAGGGACGCGGGAAGTCTCCTCCGGCAACTTTGGCTACCAGGTCGCGGAACAAGCTCAGGATGAGTTGGGAATCCTGGTGCGCTCCTTCAACACCATGACTACGCAGCTGCGCGATAGCCGTTCGCAAATCGATCAGTTCACCAGGCATCTCCAGCAGGCGGTACAGGAACTCGAGCGCCGGCGCCAGCTCATGGAGACGGTTCTGGAGAACATTCCCACGGGGGTCATTTCACTCGACGCCGCTGGAGCCATTCTTCGAGTGAACACTTCTGTTTCAAAAATGTTCGGAGTTACAAGCGCTGATCCCCAATCTCAGTCTCTTGAAGGTCTTCTCGGAATGGATGCAGCCCGTATTGTGAATTATCTGATGCGCAGATCCCTTCGGATGGGAGTGGTCTCACGGGAAATTGAGACGGTGGCCGCCGGGCGTGTGGTGCACCTCGCTGTGACGGTGAGTTCTCTGGGGCCGCGCCGCGCGAACACTGGTTACGTCCTCGTTCTTGACGATCTAACGGAGGTGCTCCGCGCGCAGAAATCCGCGGCGTGGCAGGAAGTGGCGCGGCGAATCGCGCATGAGATAAAAAATCCGCTGACTCCGATTCAGCTTTCGGCGCAGCGCCTGCAGCGATTCCTCGAACGCAGCGAACCCTCGCAATCGGCGGCTGCGCGTCACTCGGAGTTATCCAAGCTGGTCCAGGAATGTTCACGTTTGATCGAGCGGGAGGTCTCCACGCTCGCCGAGCTGGTCAACGAGTTCTCCCAATTCGTGCGCTTCCCTGCTGCCAAACTTGTGCCAATCAATGCCAACACCATTGTGCATCAGGCTGTGGAGGTATTCTCCGGGCGGCTCGATGGCATCACTCTGAAGACGATGTTAGCCGAGAATCTGCCGGCGGTGCGCGCCGACGGCGGGCTGCTCCGCAGCGTGGTCGTCAATCTCATTGACAATGCCGCGGAAGCGCTGGAGAACTCGGCATTCCGGGAAATCCTGGTTTCCACCAAAGCCCATTCAGATGCCGAAACCGTGGAGATCTGCGTCTCGGACACCGGCACCGGCATATCGCCGGAAGACAAGGACAAACTCTTCCTGCCGCATTTCTCGACTAAGGATCGCGGCACGGGACTTGGCTTGGCCATCGCCGCCCGCATCGTGGCGGAACACGGCGGCAGCATCCACGTCGAGGACAATCTTCCGATAGGTTCCCGTTTCCTAGTCGAACTTCCCGCTGCGGAATTGACGCCCGCGTCCCTGGCCGACCACAATGGATCGGACGCGACTCGATGACATCTGGACCGCATCTCCTCGTCGTGGACGACGAGGCAGGCATTCGTGAATCTCTCTCTTCGATTCTCGAGGACGAGGGCTACCATGTGGAAGCTGTGGGCTCCGCCGAGGAGGCCCTGGACCGCGCCGTCACTGGAGAGTTCGAGGTCGTACTGCTGGACGTCTGGCTTCCCGGAATCGATGGCCTCGAAGCGCTGAGCCGCTTGCAAGCATCCCCACGCCCACCCGCGGTCATCATGATTTCCGGTCACGGCACGATTGAAACCGCGGTGCGCGCCACAAAGCTCGGTGCCTTCGATTTCATCGAAAAACCTCTCTCGCTTGAAAAAATCATCGTTCTGGTCCGCAACGCCATTCAGCAGCGGCGCCTCCAGGATGAAAACCAACTGCTGCGAAGCGAACTGGGTTATCGCTACCAGGTGATCGGCAACAGCGTTCCCATGAAGGCGCTGCGCCAGCAGATAGCCGTCACGGCGCCGACAAACGGCCGCGTGCTGATCTATGGGGAGAGCGGCACAGGCAAAGAGCTTGTAGCGCGCGCGCTGCACGCTGCCAGCCTCCGCAGCAAGGGCCCTTTCGTGGAGGTGAATTGCGCGGCCATTCCAGAGGAACTGATCGAGTCAGAACTCTTCGGGCACATCAAGGGTAGTTTTACAGGTGCCACGGAAGACAAGATCGGCAAGTTTCAAAAGGCCGACGGTGGGTCGCTCTTTCTCGATGAAATCGGCGACATGAGTCTCCGCACCCAATCAAAAGTTCTGCGCGTTCTCGAGGAGCAGCGCTTCGAGCGCGTGGGCTCCAACGAAACCGTGAGCGTGGACGTGCGGGTCATCGCGGCGACGAACAAGCATCTGGAACAAGAGATCACGCGGGGCGCGTTTCGCCAGGATCTATTCTATCGGCTGAACGTCATTCCTTTTTATGTACCGCCCTTGCGCGACCGCAAGGAAGACATTCCCACGCTGGCAAAATATTTCCTGGGCGAATTCAGCTCGGCATACACGAAGAAGACACGCGAGCTCAGCGATTCCGCGATGGAAATCCTCATTCGCTATCCCTGGCCTGGAAACGTCCGCGAGCTGCGCAACCTCGTCGAGCGGCTGGTCATTGTCTGCCCCCAGGCGCGTATCGAGCCGCATCACCTCCCGCCCGAACTCTTCCGCGGCGCCGCCGAAAGCCCCCACCAGCCTTACTCCACGCTGCACGAAGCGCGCAGCGCCTACGAGCGGGAATTCATTCTGCGCAAATTGCAGGAGCACCTCTGGAACATGACGCAAACAGCCACCGCTCTGGGGCTGGAACGCAGCCACCTCTACCGCAAAATGAAGTCGCTGGGAATTGCCGCCCCGGATTAGACTTCGGGAACCGGCAGAGTTGCCGACGTTGTGCCGCACCTCTCTTTTTCCCGCGAGTCACCGAATTCGTGTAGAATCCGCAAAACCTGGGTCAATCATTTCGCAGCACTGACTGGATCTGCGGTTCTCGCGCGGACGTTCTTGGTCCACCGCCGCTTCATTCACAGAAATTCTGACCGCAATACGCAGGTCAACCACTAGCTTCAATAAATTACGCCGAAAATGCGAGGGACTTCGTTGAAAAAAACTATTTTCCTCTTGAGTGCGCTGCTGACCGTCTTCGCTGTTGCGTCACAGTCGCAGACCGCCACACTCGAGACCGGCCACGCATCAAAGCCGCCGGAACAAGCGCGGACATTTTTCCCGCATAACTGGGTGCGCGGCTATACGGATTTCGAAGTGGCCCCTTCTCATAACGAACCGGATCTTGGACGTTGTGAGTTTCCCCCGCCGAGCGGGACGGCTCCCACGTGCACCGCTTACGCGCGCTATCTGCTTGGCGGCTACGTCGAATTCCAGCCGTTCGGCCGCACGGCGGCGCGGCATTTCTTTCTTTTCTTCCAACCCCAATTCAGTTTTGGAAGAAATATCCCGCAGCATACCTACACGGCATCCATGTTGCCAATCGCGTTTGAGCGGTCCGTTGGCATCGGATTTCAATTGCCGAAACATTTCGAACTGCGCGCCACGCAACATCAAGTGGATTGGCTAGGGCGTTACAGCAAGTCCCTGGGCACTCCGGACGACCTTCACACCCACGGCCCTTACGGACTTTATGCCACCTTTGGCGTGCGCTGGTCCTTCGGCGGATACGGAAGCCAGCAGCCTTCGCAGAACTATTAAGCGTTCAATCGAACAGCCTGCTGAATTAGGCAAGATTGTCATTCTGAGGGCATCCGATGAGGATGCCCGAAGAATCTCAATCGCGAATGCTTCGGCAACTAAACGCGTGGACGTTCCTCAGCAGCAACCACAAATCACTTTTCTCTATCACGTTTTCATTCCTTCTCGTCCAACTCTTCTGTAAGCCCTTCCAACTGGTAGCGCCAGTCCAGTTCCCGCACCTTTTGCGGATTCTCCCGCCAATCGGGCGCAACTTTCACGAACAGTCCCAGGTAAATCTTGCTGCCAAGGATCGCTTCCAGTTCTTTTCGAGCCTCGGTGCCGATTTTCTTCAGCATCTCGCCCTTGTGACCGATTAAAATCTTCTTCTGCGAATCGCGCTCCACGTTCATGAGTGCTTCGATGCGCAGCAGCCTGGGATTCTCTTCGTATTTTTCGACGACCACCGCCAGCGCGTACGGCACTTCGTGGTACATCAGTTGAATGGCTTTCTCTCGAATGATCTCCGCGGCCAGAAATCGCTCTGGCTGGTCGGTCACCTGATCTTCGGAAAAGTAAGGAGCTCCCTCTGGCAGGTGTCTCAATATTTCGTCAAGCAGCTCGTCGCACCCCATCCCCTGCAATGCGGAAATCGGCACGATCGCGCTGAATTCAAAAACCTTTGCAAACGATTCGATCAGCGGCAGGAGTTTCGGCTTGGGCAAACGATCGACCTTATTCAGTGCCAAAATCGTTTTTCCGCGAAAGCGCTTGGCCTTCTCCAGAAGCAAATCATCCGCATGCGGATGCATGCAGCTGGCATCGGCCATCAGCAGCAGCACGTCAATTCCCTCCAGCGCTGCCGCCACTTCCTGCATCATCTGCCGTCCCAGTGCCGAATCCGCTTCGTGCAAACCTGGCGTATCGATAAAGACGATCTGCCCTTGCGGCTTGGTCACAATTCCCTGAATGCGGTTGCGCGTTGTCTGCGGTTTTGACGTGACGATGGCGATCTTCTGCCCGACCAGGCGATTTACAAGGGTGGACTTCCCGGCATTGGGCCGCCCGACGATGGCCACAAATCCGGAGCGAAACTCTTTCTTCTCTGACTTTTCTTCATTGACCACGGAGCACTCTTCTCTGCGATTGTTCGCAACTTCGGTATCGGAGTTTGTTTCTCGCCTGCGTTCCTGATTCGGCGAACTTTACCGTTTTGTGGGAACAGCCTTCATCTGCTTGCGGATCCGCACGCGCAATACTTTCCTCTGGTTCGCTTCCAGAACTTCGAAGCGATGATCCGCCAAATCGATCTTGTCGCCAGGCGTCGGCACTTTTCCGGAAGCATGACTCAGCAAACCTGCGAGCGTGGTTACCGCTTCGTCCGTTTTGTCGCCGAACTTCACGCCCAGCAATTCTTCGACGTCGCCGATGGGCATGCTGCCGCGCATGATCAGACCGCCGTCAGGTTCGCGCACCACATCCGGCGATGGAGGCTTTCCACCGTTTCCGCTTTCGCCGACGATCTCTTCCACCAGGTCTTCCACGGTCGCAATGCCCGCCACAGTTCCATGCTCATCGATGATCACTGCCAGCGGCTGCCCCTTCTGGCGCATTTCACGAAGCAACTCCGAACCAACCTTCGTTTCCGGGATGAAAAGGACTGGTTTAACCAATTCACGCACCTTGCGCTTCAGCAGGTCTTGGTCCGCGATTTGCAGAAGGTCCTGCGAGTAAACCACGCCAAAAATATCGTCGAGCGATTTTTCATAAACTGGAATCTTGTTCAACTTCGTCTCGACCACTCTCGCATGCAGATCTTCGAGCGTGGCGTCCGCCGCCAGAGCCACGATGTCGGGCCGCGGCGTCATCACTTCGCGCACGCGTTTGTCGCTGAACTCCACGACTTGCTCGATCAAGTCCGCTTGTTCAGGCTCGATGATGCCTTCTTCTTCCGCGGCTTCCACCAGGGCTTCGATTCCCTCTTCCGTGCGCTGCTCCTCGGTCTTCTCGGCCTCGTGCTCGGAAATCCGCGCCAGCGATTCCGCTCCCTCCAGGAATACGCGCACCGGCCAAACGAACCACATCGCCCCGCGAATCAGCGGCAACAGCGGAAGCAGCCAGCGCCCCGTCGTGCGGTACAACAGCATGTCTGGAATAAAGTGCATGGCGATGACGACTTCGAGCGCCAGAAAAACGCAGAACTGCACGAAAGACTCCCAGGTCCCAGGAACGAAGTACACGACGCCGCGCGTCGTCTCCAGCACCAGGAACGCCAGCAAGAAGTGCCCGAGGATTCGGAAGGTCCGCCCGCCGCTGCGGCGGTTGATTTTCAGCTTGGGCTCGATCTCCGCTTCAAAAATTTCCAGATGTTCGTGGACGCGGCCGGTGGTCATGCGGCCTAGCTCGCGATAAATGAGCGTCAGATAGGAGAAAATCGGCAGGGTGAAAGCTACCAGTAGGACGCTCAGCGCGTAGAGCCAGCTTAAATTCATCGCGCTAGTCCGAGCCGTTTTCGCAGCTTCCGTTCAACCCGCTCCATTTCGCCGTGATCGGTTTCGTGGTCGTAGCCCAGCAGGTGCAACACGCCGTGAAGAATCAGCACTTGAAGTTCGCTCGAAAGTTGCCGCCCGTTTTTTTTTGCATAGCGTTGCGCCGTCGCCGGAGAGATGGCAATGTCGCCCAGGTATTCGCCAGTCTTTACTGTCCGTGAGCCGCGCCCCAGCCGCACCGGTCTTTGCCGCACCACCATCGGGAAAGAAAGCACGTCGGTGGGCCCTTTTTTCTTGCGAAACGTTTCGTTCAACCGGGCGATCTCCGCATCGCTTACCAAACAAACCGTCAGGCCCGCTTCCTGCAGCCCCAGTTCTTTTCTCGCGCGGCGCAGGAACGATTCGAGTGGGCGCCGCGCCAGGCGGACCGCTCGCTGGCGGTTGTCGATCGCTTGGCGATCGCACCCCCTCACGACCGCTTGGCGGTCACCCTGAAAGAAGTTCATCCGTGCTGCGTTTCTTTTTCCCGCTCTTTGCCGGATTTTCTCGCCGGCGTCACCGTTTTGCCATTCGCGGCGTTTCCGCCGCGCTGCGGGTGATCTACATCATACTCTTCATAGGCGCGGATAATCTGCTGCACCAGGTTGTGCCGCACCACGTCTTTCTCTCCAAATTGCACCACGGCAATCCCGTCAATCTTGCCGCAAACTTCCAGCGCTTCGATCAAGCCGGACTTCTTTCCTTGCGGCAGATCGATCTGCGTAATGTCCCCGGTAATCACCGCCTTGGAGTTGAACCCCAGCCGCGTGAGGAACATTTTCATTTGCTCGCTGGTGGTGTTCTGCGCTTCGTCAAGAATGACGAACGAATCATTCAGCGTGCGCCCGCGCATGAACGCCAGCGGGGCTACTTCGATGATGCCCTTTTCCAAAAAGCGCTCGAGTTTGTCCGCGTCCAGCATGTCGTAGAGCGCATCGTACAGCGGCCGCATGTACGGATCGATTTTTTGCTGAAGTGTGCCCGGCAAAAATCCCAGCCGCTCGCCCGCTTCCACCGCCGGCCGCGCCAGGATGATGCGGTTTACCTGCTTCGTCAGTAGCGCGCTGACCGCCATGGCCACGGCGATGTAAGTCTTCCCGGTGCCGCCAG
>Ga0066710_100005762_pt1 | contig 11391 bp, 13 predicted proteins | sample GraSoiAngelo_159_FD_79666 | JGI IMG/M metagenome (GOLD analysis project Ga0066710, IMG submission 79666) | Grasslands soil microbial communities from the Angelo Coastal Reserve, California, USA - 14_1009_16_40cm | ecosystem: Environmental > Terrestrial > Soil > Grasslands | place: USA... | reverse complement strand
GAGCGCGAGACCGAGCTGCTCGACACCGGCATGATCCGCCTGCAGAACGTCAACTTCGAGACCGGCAAGGCGAACCTGCTGCCCGAGTCGCTGCCGACGCTCGACATCGTCGGGCAGGTGCTGGCCAAGTGGCCCGAGCTGCGCATCGAGGTCGGCGGACACACGGACTCGAAGGGCAAGAAGGCGTCCAACCAGAAGCTGAGCGAGGCGCGCGCCGATTCGGTGCTCGCCTACCTCCAGCGCAAGTTCCCGACGCTCAAGCCCGAGCAGTTCACGGCCAAGGGCTACGGCCAGAGCGTGCCGCTCGTGCCCAACACCAGCGAGCTCAACATGGCCAAGAACCGCCGCGTCGAGTTCTCGGTGCAGAACAAGGACGTGCTCAAGCGCGAGGTCGAGCGCCGGAGGCTGCTCAAGGTCGGCGAGACCACGGCGCCCCGGGACACGACCGTGCAGACGCCGCCTTCGGTGCCCGCGGTGCCCGCGGCGCCGGACACGACGAAGAAGCACTAGTGTCCCGTACCGGAAATCATGTGCATGCCCCGCGGAGGGATCGTGGACGCTGGCAAGGAGCGACGACGACGCGTATCCGTTGCGATACGCGGAGGAGGAGCGACGCCGCCAGCGGCCACGAGAACCCGCGCGGCGTGTGCATGATTTCCGATACGGGACACTAGACGAGACCACGGGCGGGGCGCGCCACGCGCTCCGCCCGGGAAGGCGTCACCCACCGGCGGTCGGCACCACGCCTAGGGCGGCGCCCCGAGGTGATCCGCGGCATGCCTGGCAATCTGACTCCGGCGCGGTGGCGGGCACAGGTCAAGCACAACTGGGAGCAGTCGGCGCTCGGCTGGGAGTGCTTCGAGCCCCAGTTGATGTACTCGCTCGCCGCCGTGGATCCGGCCTTGATCCGCGCCCTGGCGGTCAAGCCCGGCCAGCGCCTGCTCGACGTGGGCTGCGGGTCGGGCGAGCCGACCCTGACGCTCGCCAAGCTGGTCGGTCCGCGCGGTGCCGTGCTGGGCGTCGACGTCTCGCGCCCGATGCTCCAGGTGGCGCGGCGGCGCGCGCGGCAGCACGGCGTCACCAACCTGCGCTTCGTGGCCCGCGACATCGCCCGCTTCGAGCCGGGGCGCGCGCGGTTCGACGGCGCCACCTCGCGCTTCGGCCTGATGTTCGTGGACGACATCGCCGGCGCCCTCGCCCGCATCCGCTCGGCGCTCAAGCCGGGCGGCCGGGCGGCCTTCGCGGTGTGGGGCCCGGTGGAGCGCAACCCGTACTTCGCCGCCCGCGACGGGGCGATCCGCCCGTTCCTGCGCGAGCCTCCGCCCGATCCCGAGCACGCGCCGCACCCGCTGCGCTTCGCGCGTCCCGGCGCGCTGGCCCGTCACCTGCGGCAGGCCGGGTTCAAGGCGGTGGCGAGCGCCGGCGTCGTGACGCCGCTCACCTACAACAGTCTCGACCAGGTGCTGGCGATGACCTTCGGCGTCCCGGGCCCGAGCCGCGAGCTCTACCTCACGCTCTCGCGCGCCGACCAGCGCCGGCTCGGCCAGCGGCTGGTGGGCGCCCTGCGCCCGTTCGTGGTCGGCCCGCTCATCCGTGCCCCGGGCTTCGCCTGGGTGGTCTCGGGCCGCAAATGATCCCGTCACGCTCGACACGCTTCCCCACACGAGGTCCGACATGAAGACGCTCTCGCCCACACTCGATGAGGAGACCCTCAAGGACCTGGTCACCGTGCGGCGTGACCTGCACCAGCATCCCGAGATCGCGTTCGAGGAGACGCGGACCGCGGGGATCGTGGCCGAGCGGCTCGAGGCCCTGGGCCTCGAGGTGCGCACCGGCGTCGCCAAGACCGGCGTGCTCGCCACCGTCCGCGGCGGCCGGCACGGGAAGACGGTGCTGCTCCGCGCCGACATGGACGCGCTGCCCATTCACGAGGAGAACGACACCCCCTATCGCTCGCAGGTGGCGGGGAAGATGCACGCCTGCGGCCACGACTGCCACACCTCCATCCTGCTCGGCGTGGCGAAGACGCTGGTGCGCGACCGGGCCGAGCTGCCGGGCGCGGTGACCCTCTGCTTCCAGCCGGCCGAGGAGTGCGGCGGCGGGGCGGAGGGCATGATCAACGAGGGCGCCATCGCCGATCCCAAGCCCGACGCCACCTTCGGGCTGCACGTCTGGCAGGACCTGGACTTGGGCGTGGTGGGCGTGACGCCCGGCCCGTTCATGGCGGCGGTGGACGAGTTCACGGTCACCGTGACCGGCAAGGGCGCCCATGGCGCGATGCCGCACCTGGGCATCGACCCGGTCGTCTGCCTGGCGCAGATGGTGACGGCGCTGCAGACCATCGCCAGCCGCACCACCTCGCCGTTCGACGAGGTGGTGGTGAGCGTCACCCAGATCCGCGCCGGCAGCGCCTTCAACATCATCCCCGGGACCGCCTGGATGAACGGCACGGTGCGCGTCTTCGACCCGGCGCTGTGGGAGCGGCTGCCCGGCCAGTTCGAGCGCATCGTGCGCGGCGTGGCCGCGGCCTTCGACTGCAGCGTCGCGGTGGATTACCATCGCTTCAACCAGCCCACCGTCAACGACCCGGCGATGGCGGCGCTGGCCCGCGAGGCCGCCGCCGAGGTGGTCGGCCGCGAGAACGTGCGCGACGACGTGCGCACCATGGGCGGTGAGGACTTCTCGGCGTTCCTGCGCAAGATCCCCGGCTGCTTCATCGCCGTCGGCTCGCGCAACCAGGAGAAGGGCCTGGTCTACGGGCACCACCACCCGCGCTTCGACGTGGACGAGCGGTGCCTGGCGATCGGCGCCGAGGTGCTGCTCAAGACGACGCGCCGCTTCCTGGGAGAGGGACGGTGAGGGCGGAGCGTCCCGCGCGGCCGCGGAGCCCGGGACGGTGACCCGCCTTAGGCCCCTCGCCGCGATCCTGCTGCTGTGCGTCGCCGGCGCCGCCTTCGCCGACTGGCTCGCGCCCGACCCGTCCTACCGCGACGCGCAGGCGCAGTTGCGCCAGGCGCTCCGCGACACGCTCGGCCACGGTACCGAGCCGGCGCGGCTCGACACGCTCGGCCAGGCGCTGCTGCGCCTCGGGCGCTTCGACGAGGCGCGCGCGGTGTACGGGCGCACGCTCGCGCTCGCCCCGGCCGATGCGGGCGCCAACGCCGCGTTCGGCAAGCTGGCGCTGTTCGCCGACCGGCTGGGCGAGGCCGAGAGCCTGCTCAGTGCCGCGGTCGCGGCCGGCGGCGACCTCGAGCCCTTGGCCGACCTCTACGCCACGCTGCTGCGCCGGGGTGCCTACGCGCGCGCGGCCGAGCTGGCGCCCAAGCTCAACGATCCGGGGCGCGTGCCGATGCTCGACTACCTCGCGGAGCATCCGCCCTATCGCGTCACCGCCGGGCCCGACGAGGCCAAGGTGCGCTGGTCCAAGGGCTACCCGGTGCCGCTCGTGCGCGTGAAGCTCAACGGGCACTCGGTGCTGATGGCGCTCGACACCGGCTCGCGCGACCTGATCGTGGACGCGTCGTCGTCGCGCGTCTGCGACGTCAAGATGATGAGCCTCAAGACGCTGGTGTTCTGGGACGGCGCGCGGGTCGCGGTCCAGAACGCGGTGGTCCAGCGGCTCGAGCTGGGCGGCCTCACGCTCGAGGACCTGCCGGCCGGCGTGGTCGGGCTGCGCAAGTGGTCGCTTGAGGTGAATCCGCAGGCCGAGCCGGTGGCGGGCGTGATCGGGCTCGGGCTGCTCCGCCAGTTCACCGCGACGCTCGACTACGGCCAGCAGACGCTCGAGCTGCGCCGGCCCGGCCGTCCCTATCCGGTCGGCCCGGGCGCCCAGCGCGTGCCCTTCGAACTGTGGGGCGAGTCGGAGCTGACCGTCTACGGCTCGCTCAACGGCGGCCGCCGCATGGCGCTGGTGGTGCAGAGCGGCGTGGCCGGCTGCGGCGTCGCGGCCCCGAGCGCGGTGCTCGATGAGGTGGGCGTCAAGGCGGGCCGGATGGCGCGTCTGATCAAGGGCGCGGGCAGCGTGCTGCAGGGCCGTCCCTGGACCGCGGTCACCGTGCCCAATGTCGCGGTGGGTCCGTTGCTGCGCGAGAAGGTCGCCGGCTGGTCCGGGGCGCTCGACGACAGCGAACTCTGGCGGCACGGCGTGCGGCGCGACGGCATCCTGTCGCACGACTTCTTCCGCGACCAGCGCGTCACCATCGACTGGGGGCGGCACGAGCTGGTCGTCGAGGGGAAGCCGTAGCGCGCGAGCGAGAGCCCGCCGACCGCGCGAGTCCACCCCCGTCCCGCTAGTCCTTGTCGGGTTTCTTCCCCGGCTCCTCGCTGGCCCCGTGCTTCTCGCCCTCCGGCACCGCCAGCAGCTTGCCGCTCACCTTGACGCCGGCGCCGTGCTCGAACACGAGCTTCCCGCCGCGATAGCCCGCGATGCCGACGGTGGTCGCGGTCGCCAGATGGAGCAGCAGTGCCAAGGCCGCCACTGCGGCGCGCGCCGCCCCCATCCGCCCGGCCAGGGCGCGGGTCAGCACCGCGGCGATGCCGAGCCACAGCGAGATCTTGGCGATCTCCTCGTGCGCGTCCACCGCCTGCTCGGAGACCCCCTGATGCTCGGCGTGGTCGCCGGCGGGCCCACCCGAGGACACGGCGAGGAAGGCGCCCAGCACGCCGACGATGAGCATCGCGAAGGCCGCCTTCCGCCACCACTCGTTGTCGAGGGCGCGGCCCGTCAGCTCGAAGATGGCGCCGACGATGATGAGGGCGATCGGGGTGTGGACGATCGCGGGGTGGAAGGGTGCCAGCGCTTCGACTTCCATGTCGGACCTCCGATCCTCTCGGCGTGCGTGCAGGGGGAGTCGCGGCAGCGTAATCGCTGGCGCCGGCCCCGGCAAACCGCCCGGCCGCGCCGCTGATTCAGGCCTCCAGCACCTCGGGCGCCCGCCGCCGTCCGCCGCCCAGCACGCGCATGACGATGAAGCCGAACGCGAACCCGCGGATGTGCGCCCACCACGCCACGCCGCCGCCGGCCCCGTAGACGAGCGCCAGCGCGCCGCTGAAGAACTGCATCACGATCCAGAAGCCGAGCACCACCACCGCCGGCAGCGCCATGACCTGGAAGAACGGGAAGAGCGGCACCAGCGTGACCACGCGCGCGCGCGGGAAGGCGACCAGGTAGGCGCCGAGCACGCCGGCGATGGCACCGCTGGCGCCCACGGTGGGGGCCACCGAGTCCGCGTTGACCGCGTAGTGGAGTGCCGCGGCGACCAGCCCGGCGACCAGATAGAAGACAAGGAACCCGGCGTGTCCCAGCCGGTCCTCGACGTTGTCGCCGAAGATCGCCAGGTACCACATGTTCCCGGCCAGGTGGAGCCAGCCGCCGTGCAGGAACATCGAGGTGAGCCCGGTGAGCGCCACGCCCAGCGCCGGTCCCTGGCCCGCGCGCAGCGCCAGGGTCAGCCGCTCGGGGATGAGCGCCCAATGGGCGATGAACGGGTGGAGCTCGGGCCCGAGCCGGATCTCCCCGAGGAACGCCAGGACGTTGAGCGCGATCAGGACGCGCGTGACCACCGGGACCGTCAGCGAGGGATTGTCGTCGCGGAGCGGGATCATCGGGGGCTCGTGGCCGGGCTGGGGCCGGTGGAGGGACCGCGTTACACGAGGCGAGGCGCCGGGTTCCGAGGGCGGCTGGAGCGGGTTGACGGCTCTCCCGATGCGCACCTATCCTGCGCCCCGCGGGAAATGACGCTGCAACCAAGCGCCCGGCCGTGCATCGGAATGGGCACTCGAAGGCATACTAGGGCGTGACGGGAGGTGTTTCCATGTCGAATGCAGTCGCAGTCACCGACGCGACCTTCGAAGCCGAGGTCCTGAACTCACCGACGCCGGTGCTCGTCGATTTCTGGGCCGCCTGGTGCGGCCCGTGCCGGGCCATCGCCCCGGCCGTGGACGAGATCGCCAAGGAGTACCTGGGCAAGCTCAAGGTGGTGAAGCTCGACGTCGACCAGTACGGCGAGGTCTCGGGGCGCTACAACGTGCTCGGGATCCCGACCCTGCTGCTGTTCAAGGGGGGGCAGGTCGTCGAGAAGATGGTGGGGGCCCGCCCCAAGGCGGCCATGCTCGCCAGCATCACCCCGCACCTCGCGTAGCGGTTTTTCGGGCCTCGTGCCCGACCCGACGGAACCGGCCCGCGTCGCGCGACGCGGGCCGGCGTGTTTTTGGGTCCGATCCGGCGGGCGCTCGTCCGCTACTTCTTATCCTTCTCCGCGAACTTGAGCGCGGCCGAGTTGATGCAGTAGCGCAGCCCGGTCGGCTTGGGGCCGTCGTCGAACACGTGGCCCAGGTGTCCGCCGCACCGCGCGCACGTGACCTCGTCACGCGACATCCCGTACGAGGCGTCGGTGTTCACGATCACGTGGCTCTTCTCGAACGGCTGCCAGAAGCTGGGCCAGCCGGTGCCCGAGTCGAACTTGGTCGCCGAGCTGAACAGCTCGAGCCCGCAGGCCGCGCACAGATACGTCCCCTCGGCGTGGTTGTTCCAGTACTTGCCGGTGAACGCGACCTCGGTGCCGTGCTGCCGCAACACGCGGAACTGCTCGGAGGTGAGGAGCTTCTGCCACTCCTTCTCGCTGTGGGTGACCTTCACGATCGCCTCCTTCGCCCGCGCGCCCGACGGGGTCGCGGGTCCGGCGCCAGCCGCCAACGCCGAGGCGGGCACACTCAGCGCCAGCACCAGCGCGGTGACGAGGATCCTGTCGTTCATCGCATCCGTCCTTTCGTCGTCGGTGAGGCGCGGGGGATCGGGCGTTCCCGGGTCTTCGCTTCGCCGTCCGGGCTCCCGGCCCGTCCCGCCGCGCAACGTCTCTACGAAGGCGCGCTCGGGTTGGGATGAGGATTCTCACACAGCGCTGTCCGGCAATCGTCAAACCTCAGCCCCGGACCTCGGCGCGGAGGGCCCGCGCGCGAAGTCGGGTTCACGCCGAGCGCGTGGGCAGGCGCTCGGCGTGCGGGCGCGGTGCCGCGGCCGCTGCCCGGGCCGCGCCGGCCCGCAGGCGCGTCAGCGCCAGCAGCGCCAGCGGCAGCGACTCGAGCACGTCGCCGGCCGAGAGCCCGTACTGGCCGCGTTCGCCCGCCGCCAGGTCGCCGGCCAGACCGTGAGCGTAGACGCCGAGCCGGGCCGCGTCGTACGGCGCCAGACCCTGCGCGATCAGGGCGGCGATGACGCCGGTGAGCACGTCCCCCATGCCGGCGGTCGCCATCCCGGGATTCCCGGTCGGATTCACGGTCGCCTGCCCCTCCGGCGAGGCGGTCACGGTGGGAGCGCCCTTGAGCACCACCACCGAGCGCCAGCGCTGCGCCCACTCGCGCGCCGCGTCGATGCGCCGCGCCTCCAGTGCGGGGACCGCCACGCCGGTGAGCCGCGCCATCTCGCCCAGGTGCGGGGTGAGCACGCGCGCGCCGGGCCCCCGCGTGAGCGGCTCCGGGTTCCCTGCGAAGGCGTTCAGGCCGTCGGCGTCGATGACCAGCGGCCGGTCGCACTCGGCGACCACGCGCCGCGCCAGCTCCGCCGCCTCGCGATGCCGCGACAGGCCGGAGCCCAGGGCCACCACGTCGGCCGCGGCGGCGTGCGCGAGCAGCGGCTCGAGGGCGGCGAGCGCCAGCGTGCGCTCGGCGGTCTCGGGGCTCGGCAGCGTCATCTCCTCGGTCAGCTTTACCGCGAGCACGTCGTTGAGGCTGCGGGGGATCGCGGCCTGCACGTAGCCGGCCCCGGCGCGGGTCGCGGCGTGCGCGGCCAGCGCCACCGCGCCGGTCAACCCCACCGCGCCGCCCGCCACCAGCACGCGCCCGACGCTGCCCTTGTGCGCGCGCGGGTCGCGGGCGGGCAGCAGGGTGGCCATGTCGGGCGCCGTCGCCAGGCTCACCGGTAGGGCCGAGGCGGCGATCAGCTCGTCGGTGAGGCCTAAGTCCACGACCTCGAGCGTGCCCGTGAACGCGCGGCCCGGATACAGGAGGTTCCCGCGCTTGGGGCAGCCGAAGGTCGCGGTCAGGTCCGCCCGCACCGCCCGGCGGGCGATGACGCCGGTGTCGGCGTCGACGCCGGTCGGCAGGTCGAGCGCCACGATGCGGGTCCCGGTCTCGTCGAGGCGCCGGAACACCTCCACGCCGACGGCGAGCAGGCCCTCGGGCTCGCCGCGGGCGCCGGTGCCCAGCAGTGCGTCGACGCCGAAGTCCCAGCGCCCGCGCGATCCGACCAGTCGTTCCAGCTCGTCCGCATGCGTGATCGAGGCCACCGTGAAGCCGGTCGCGGTCAGGCGTTCGAGGTGGACGAGCGCCTCGCCACGCATCCGCGCCGGGTCGCCCAGCAGGCCGAGGTGCACCTCGGCCCCGCGCGCGCGCAGGTGGCGCGCGGCGACCAGACCGTCGCCGCCGTTGTTGCCGGTGCCGCACAGCACCAGGACGCGCAGCCCGAGCGTCGGCCCGTAACGCCGCTCCATCGCCTCGACCGCCCCGGCGCCGGCGCGTTCCATCATCTGCTCACCCGAGGCGATGCCGCGCGCCATCGCGGTGCGGTCGAGGAGGCGCATCTCCTCGGCGGTGACCAGGGGGAGCATCATGAGAGGCTCACGAGAGCGTGAAGCGGACCGCGACGCGGATCCAGAAGCTCAACGTGGCGCCGTCGCGCACGCACGGCGCGAAGCGGGCCTTGGTCACCCACGCGAGCGCCGACTCGTTCAGCTCGGGGATCCCCCGATCGATGCGCGTCGCGCGCACTTGGCCGGCGGTGTCGACCAGCGCCAGCACCCAGACCACGCCCTGGACGCCCTTGCTGCGCGCGGCCTCGGGGTAGTCGAGCGCCGGCAGCGCCAGCATGCGCGGCCAGACCGAGGGCGGGTTGCGCTCGGGCAGCGAGAGCCGGAGCGTCTCGGGCAGCGTCGCGGTGGGTGGCATGGGCGCCTTCCCTGCGACGGTGCCGACGGCCGGCGCGGTTGCCGACGCGGCGGGCTGGGACGATGCGGGCGCCGTCTTCGCGGCCGGCGTGGCGGTCGCGGGCGCCGGCGTCGAGACCTGCGTGGGCATGGGGGCGGCAGGCTCCGGGGCCTTCGCCGGCGCGGGCTCCGCGGGCTGCTTCGCCAGCAGGGTCTCGGCGACGGCGTGCTCCTTGGCCGGCGTGGCGGTCGCCGGAGGCTCGGTCGCCGGTGTCGGGGGCGGGGGCGCCGCCGGCTTCTTCGCGAGCGCGGCGGCATCGGGGAGCGCGCCCGTCGCCGCGGCGACCGGGGCTTCGGCCTCCCACGGGCGCGAAGGCCAGTCGGCGGTCGCGCTCAGCTTGTCGGCCAGGAGCTCGAGATGGATCTTGACCGCGCCGATCCAATCGCAGTCGTGGTCCCCCGGCGCCAGCCGCCGGCATTCGCGCAGCAGCCGCGCGCGCAGCAGTTGATCCTCGACGTACGCCGCCGAGTGGGGCGCGACCGACGCCACCTCGAAGCGCACGCGCGCGAGGCGGCCGTCACGCACGTAGAGGGTCGCGCTGCACGGGACGCCGAAGAACGTGGCGTCCCCGCGGCGGGCGACGGCGCCTTGCGCGTCGTCGGTCTTGACCTCGACGAACGTGCCCAACTCCTTGAGCCGCGCCTCGGGCATCCCGAGGCTCATGGTCGCCCCCGGGATGCGGGCGATGCTGTCGGGGCCCGAGGTGGCGAGCGCGGCGGCGAGGGCAAGGGCGACGAAGGCGACCATCGGTTAGTGGCGGCGCGCCCTTCCTCGGGCCTCGGAGGTGAGGTCCCGGACCAGCAGGTTGCGGTACTCGGGGTCGCGGTCCACCCGGGCCACCAGATCCGGGTCGCTCGAGATGAACGGCAGGTCGAACAGCTCGGGGATGGCCTCCTGCACGGTGTAGATGCGCTCCTGCTCGTGGCGCTGGAACGAGGCGGCCTTCTCGACGGTGTCGAAGGCCTTGGCGGCGGCGAACGCCTTGTTGAACACGTCGAACACGTAGACGTGGAAGTTGCCGTCGAGCCCGGCGGTGCCCTCGGGCGGTGCGTACACCTTGATCTTCGACGCCTTGATCTTGCTGTTGCTCATGCATCCTCCTCCTGGCTGCGGGGCGCCCGGGCGCGGGCGGGGGAGCCGGCGCCTGCGACCCCATTCAGTTCGTCCACGATGGCCACCATCTCGAGCACGTCGTCGATGTCGTAGTCGGCCCCGGACTCCTTGGTGTCGAACGTGTCACCGTAGCGCGCGAACACGGTCTTCATGCCCAGGCTGCGCGCGCCCACCACGTCGCGCTCGGCCCAGTCGCCGACCATCAGCGCCGCCTCGGGCTCGGCGCCGAGCCGCCGCAGCACCTCGCGGAACGGCGCCGGGCTCGGCTTGCGCTCGCCGGTGTCCTCGAACGTCACGACCGCGTCGAACACGTGCTGCAGCGCGAGCGAGCACAGCCGCAGCCACACCTGCGCGCGCGGCGCGTCCGAGACCACGCCCAGCCGGATGCCGCGCTTGGTCAGCTCCAGCAGCGTCATCTGCACGTGCGGGTAGAGCACCAGCGCCGACTCGCGCGCGCGCCGGTAGGCGACGATGCCCGAGGCCAGGATCTTGGGATCGATGTGTCCCAGCTCGCTCTCGATCAGCTGATCGAACACGCGCTGGTACTCGAGCCCCTGCTCCTGATAGATGGCGTCGATGCGCGAGCGCACCAGCTCGCGCGGCAGGTCGAGCCCGGCGTCGATCATCCCGTCGATGGCGGCGTGGATCGCGTCGGACTTCATCTTCATGAAGTCGGTCAGCGTGTTGTCGAGGTCGAAGATGATGGCCTTGATCAATCCGGGGCTCCCCATGTCGTCGGTGTGCGGCGCCAGGGGCGCTACTTCGTCGAGAGCCCGATCTCCCGGCCGAGACTGATCTCGCCGTTGTCGATGCGGATGTTGAACCCGCACGTCGGGTTGCTGCAGACCCAGGCCTTGTAGGTGATGGGTGCGCCGTCACGCCCGTAGTCCGATAGCGGGAGCAGCACACCGTCCTCGCACTTGCGACACTCGGGAAAGCTCAATTCCATCCCACCCACCTCCCTCCGGTGATCGCGCTGGCCCATAGGCCGGTCATTCTAGGCGAGGCATGGCAACACGCGCCAGACGGGAGTAATCCTCGAACGCGTGCTCGCAGGGCCGGCCCTCGGCATGCCGGTAGCGCGCCTCGCCCGGCGCCAGGGTGACGCTCGACGCCGACACCGTGACCATCCGGCCCTGGTGGAGGCAGACTGGGGGCAGGCCGGTCGTGGGATCGCCGTGCGAACGCAGCAGCTCGTCCAGCCTCGCCTCGGCCTCGGCCATCTAGCGCGGCGCCCAGCCCTTGAGCCGGAGTGCCCGGACGGTCGCGCGGGGCTCCCGGGGATCGTTTATGTCCATG
>Ga0066710_100005761_pt1 | contig 11391 bp, 19 predicted proteins | sample GraSoiAngelo_159_FD_79666 | JGI IMG/M metagenome (GOLD analysis project Ga0066710, IMG submission 79666) | Grasslands soil microbial communities from the Angelo Coastal Reserve, California, USA - 14_1009_16_40cm | ecosystem: Environmental > Terrestrial > Soil > Grasslands | place: USA... | reverse complement strand
GCGCGCTCGGTCGCATCGACGGTGCGAGCGCAAAGAAATGATCGACTCGACGCATAAGCTCCCGCTGAAGCGGCAAGCCGAGCTGCTGGCTCTCTCGCGCTCGAACGTGTACTACCTGCCGCGGCCGGTGGCAGAGACCGACCTGGTGTTGATGCGGCGGATCGAACAGCTGCACTTGCACTTTCCGTTCGCCGGCGCGCGCATGTTGCGCGACATGCTCAAGCTGGAAGGATTCGCGGTCGGGCGCAAGCACGTGCGCACGCTGATGGACAAGGTGGGCATCAGCGCGATCTACCGCAAGCGCAAGACCAGCGCACCGCACCCCGAGCACGAGATCTACCCATATTTGCTGCGCAACCTCACCATCGACCGAGCGAACCAGGTCTGGGCCTCTGACTTGACCTATCTCCCGATGAAGCGCGGCTTCGTCTACCTGGTGGCGATTATCGACTGGGCCACCCGCCGGGTGCTTGCCCATCGGCTCTCGATCAGCATGACTGCGGATTTCTGCGTCGACGCCCTTGAAGAGGCGATCGCCCAATACGGCACACCGGAGATCTTCAACACCGACCAAGGAAGTCAATTCACGAGCGACGAGTTCACCAAAGTCCTCAAAGCCAACAAGATCGAGATTAGCATGGATGGCAGGGGACGCTGGATCGACAACGTGTTCGTCGAGCGGCTATGGAAGAGCGTGAAGTACGAGCACGTCTACCTGCATGCCTACGAGAACGTCAGCGACGCGCGGCAACAATTGACGAGCTACTTCGCTTTCTACAATGCACGCCGCCCTCACTCCGCGCTGGGCGGAATGACACCGGACACGGCATACTTCGGCAAACTGGAGATAAAACGCGCAGCATGATGTTGAATCACGTTACCCAGTGCGCGGCACCGCGAACGATAGACAACCGCAGGGACTTCACTTAAGAAACCAGGGCAACTGTCCTAATGAACGGGGCCACCTCTGTGTTTGCTGGTACACCCCTGAAGCCTGGGCTCGAATTAGAGCAACAGCGACCGATCCAGAGAGACTCGAGGCCACGTTTCAAGAGTGGGAACAAATGGCTGAAGAGTCGTGGAAGATAATTGCCAAAAGATCATCTGACTTGAACGTGAAAAAATATATGATTGATGCCGAGGAGTTTCTTGCGTGGTGCCGCGAACTCGGCAAACCCAACGACAGTAGCTCGCGCGCCGAGTTCGTATCGCAAAAGGTGCACGCAGAACATGCCTCCAGCAACCTAACACGTCGGTCGAGGGACCGTTCATAGCCGATGCGCGTCTCTGCCGCCGGCACCTTACCTTTGCGTTAGGACGCCATGGTCGAAACCAACGTGGCCAGTTGGCGTACGGAGCCAAATCTGGCGGGCGTCGATCAGGTCACCTCACGCGAGATTCACCTTATTGGGGATAATAATGAGGCAACGAACTACTGTGCCCGGCGGTACGAATTGGGTCGCAGGTGCTGCCGAGCAGGCGTTACCTCAAACGTTAGGCGTCATCTAGCGACTACACCCACAGCAACAGGAGAAGGCTATGCCAAAGGGATACTGGATCGTGCGGGTCGACATCGCCGATCAAGAGAAGTACAAGGCCTACATTGCTGCCAATGCCGAGCCTTTCAAGAAGTACGGCGCGCGCTTCTTAGTGCGCGCGGGTCGCTTCGAAAATCCCGAGGGGACCAGTCGCTCCCGAAATGCGGTGATCGAGTTTCCCACCTATCAGGCTGCCCTCGATTGCTGGAAGTCACCCGAGTACCAGGCGGCACTCAAGCTGCGTCAGCCCGTGTCAACCATCGATCTCATCATCATCGAGGGTATGACGGCCCACAGCCAACTTGAGCCCATGGCATAGGCCTTGCCCTTCACCCAGCCGCCTAACCTTTCCGTGGGAGCGGGCGCACAAGCGCGTGGCACGTTGGTTAGTTCCTTCACCGTCTGTGGCGACGTTGTGCGCTGTTCACGTCAAAGGTTAGGCGCGTTGGTTTGTCACTTGGAGTCGCCGGTATGTCGAGGCACATAGGGATCGTTGGGGTGAGCGCGGAGGGCGCCGCGCTCTGCTACAGAGCCGTCTGCGTCGAAGGTGCCGCGCTTCTCGGCCGCCACGCGCATCCAGAAGTCACCATGCACACGTTTCCTCTCGCCGACTATATGCGCCACATCGACGCCGGCGATTGGAGCGCAGTAGGCGAGCTATTACTCTCCTCCGTCGCGAAGCTTCAAAAGACCGGCGTGGAGCTGCTGATCTGCCCGGACAATACCGTCCATCAAGCCATCGACCTCGTGCGTGACCAATCACCGTTGCCTTGGTTGCACATTGCGGAGGAGGTAGTGGCTGTCGCCGCCGAGCGCCAGTTCAATCGCGTGCTCGTCCTCGGTACGCGGTATCTGATGGAGAGCCCTGTGTACCCGGCGAAGCTTGCATCAGGGGGAATTGAATCCGAGATACCTCCTCGCGAAGATCGAGAACGAATCAACGCCTTGACGTTCGACGAGCTGGTGTACGGTCAATTCAAGGAGAGCACCCGGTCGTACTTCAGGAACGTAATCGCTGACGGCCAGCGCCGCGGATGCGACGCGGTGGCGCTCGCCTGTACAGAGTTTCCTCTACTTATCGGTGATGCGGACTCGCCACTTCCAATTCTTGATTCCACGCGAATCTTGGCACGCGCCGCATTGCGCGAGGCTGTCCGTTGAAGGGCGAAGCGCTAACGCGCGCTTGCAGCTGGCTGTCGCAGCGTACTTGCGCATTCCCGCGCCACCGGCGCGGGGCGGCAGCTGAAGCGCATCGTCAGGCCACTTGTGGAGCGTAAGGAGAGATCCGATGACGATGCTTCCTCCGGATGGTCAAGCTGTTACTCGTTCAACATCTGCCAGTGGTCTGGAACGAGTGTTGCGGGCTCTCTCGATAATCACCATGGTCATGACGGTGCCGCAGGTGCTCGCTGTTTGGGTTGGCGGTAACGTTGGCGGCGTCTCGCTTGTATCCTGGGCCTCGTATCTAATTGCCGCGTGCTTGTGGTTCGTTTACGGGATACAGAAGAACGACAAGACCATTTATCTTGCCTGCATCGGCTGGATCGTGCTTGACGCAGCTATCGTGCTGGGTGTCATTATCCGTGGCTGATCCTTCCGGCAAGTGCCATGGCAAAGTCATGGCGCCAACCCTGCGATTGCAGGGTGCCTAGTCCGGCGCTCAACGCGGACGCGCTGTCGGCGTCGCTTCAGCCGTCGCAGCGCACACCTGACCTATCTGGCAATGGGCCAGAAAGACCAGGCGCTACAGAACGCTTTCGACATTGGATAAGAAGCTCGCGCAGGAGCTTAACGATGAAATCAATAAATCGAAGTAGCGCGAGCTACTACCGGCCCCCGTTGACTATGAACGCATCGCAGCGTAGTTATGCATGGTGGCAACAGAATCGGCGCAAGATCCCCGTCCGGCAATCCGATCGAATTGTTCGAGCCCAAGAAGTGACGCGGTCTAGCAGCGCGTTCGGCGGACCGCGAACCCTCGTGGCTGCGGCTGGGGTCGGTGGGCGGCCGCTCAACTTGGTCGGTTAGGCCCCAACAGCTAGAGCTTCCACGTGTTACCCATCCGCCTTGGCTTCGGTCTTATTCTTGCGTTTCTCTCACCACGAATGCACGCGCCTACACATCACGAGTTAACGCGAATCAACGCCACGATGCGGCTGTTCAAGGCGGCACGCCGGCCCTGCCACCAGCCCTCGGCGTCGTTGACCCTCGCCAGAGCCTAGCGTAGATTGGCTTTTAGCTTAGGCGTGATTTCGGTTTAGCGTATTTGCGATAGGGAGAGACAGATGAGCGGCACGAAAATACTCGGGATCATCCTCCTCGTCGTCGGCATTCTGGGCCTAGTCTACGGGCACTTCGACTACACCAAGGAAACGCATGAGGGTCAGATTGGTCCATTCAGCTTCTCGATCGCGGAGAAGGAGACGACCATCATTCCGAGCTGGGCCAGCATCGCGGTGATCGTCGCCGGCGTCGTGCTACTTGTCATCGAGCGCAAGTAGTTAGTCTGCGGCCTTAGCGGGACCCGTGCCAGTCCTCCGAAAACTGGTGGTGCTGCGCTAGTGCTGTCCCGGAAATACCTTGCAGAAAAACCGAGTCAGTTCGGCGCCGTGCGTCGTTGCCAGCGCCCGCCAATAGTGCCCACTATTGGTGGGCACTGTCGCCTAGCCCGGCCCCGAACTGATCGGTTTTTCACAGCGTCCCGGCTTCGGCAACACTTTGCCAAAGTATTTCCGGGACAGCACACTAGCAGCCGATCATCCTTGCATTTGACGACAGGAGAACGCGTGATTACACATAGAGGAGGTTGTCACTGCGGTCGTGTGAGATTCGAAGTGCTCGCTCCGCAGAAGCTGCAGGTGTCGGAGTGCAATTGCTCGATGTGTAGCAAGGCAGGTTACCTGCACCTCGTTGTTCCCGCGGATCGCTTCAAGCTGCTTTCCGGTAGCGAGGTGCTGACAAGCTACAGCTTCAACACTCACACGGCGAAACACTTGTTCTGTGCCGTTTGTGGAATCAAGTCCTTCTACGTGCCGCGCTCGCATCCTGATGGTTTCAGTGTCAACGTTCGGTGTCTCGACCCTGGCACGGTGGAGGAAATCAGCATCAGTCAGTTCAACGGTCGCGAGTGGGAAAAGCAATATCCGAAAGGCCGAGGGGAGTACACGCAATGAGAGAAAGCGTGTCGCGTTAGCCGCTTAAGGAGCGCATCGCATGCCCATCGAACTCTGGCTTACCTTTGTCGCTGCGTCCGCAGTTTTGCTCATCATTCCCGGCCCAACCATCCTCACCGTTATCAGCTATTCCATGGCGCATGGCCGTCGCGCCAATGTCCCGCTCGTTGCTGCCGTCGCGCTCGGCGATTCAACGGCCTTAGTCGTATCGCTGCTCGGTCTGGGCGCACTCCTGGCAACCTCCGCGTTCTGGTTCACGGTGGTCAAGGGGGTAGGCGGTCTGTACCTTCTGTACTTGGGCGTCAAGCTGCTGCGCGCCGGCATCTCCCCCACGGAGGTTGCGGCACCGGCTATCCCTAGCTCGCGCTGGCATCTGTTCGCCAACACCTATCTGGTCACGGCGCTCAATCCGAAAGGTATCGTGTTCTTCGTGGCTTTCTTGCCGCAATTCGTTATCCCAGGGGCCAACGATGCCTGACCCGACGTTCATCGTGCCGTCGGCGTGGCTTCACACGTGGCCGTGTATGTGTGCATCATCGTGCTATTGCGCGCCTCGCTGGCGCAGCGGTTGACTTCCCGTTAGGTCCCAAAGCTACACAGTGTCAGACGTCATTGGCCTCGACCACCTCTACATCGCTGTGTCCGACATGGCTCGGTCCGAGCAGTTCTACGACCGGCTCATGGATATTCTAGGTTTTCGCAAGAACTGCTTCGCAATCGAAGGCGACGCGCATATCCAGTATTACAACCGCCACTTTGGCTATGTTCTGCGTCCGGCACGCGCTGCCCGCGGACACGATGCCTATGCACCCGGCCTGCATCACGTATGCTTTCGGGTTGAATCCGTTGAAGATGTGGCCGCCGTCGCCAGACAACTGCAAGTCGCTGGCATTGCGGCTACGGATGCCGCACTCTATCCGGACTATGCTCCAGATTACTGGGCTACTTTCTTCAGTGATCCAGATGGCATTCGCCTCGAAGTCACAAACTACCGTCAGGAGCGCCGCGACAGACATGACAAGTGGAACGAAATTGGGGCGTAAGCCCGCGTTCAAGCGGACGCGATGAACAGCAGATTCCTCGCTGCGCTCGGAATGACAGTGCGTCGGGCCTTCATGCTCGCTTCATGCGAGCTGGGCAGGTGAGATTTGGTCGTTACCCACATTCATGCTTGGAGATGCTATGGCAAATCAACCCGATCAACCCAGCGATGATGAAATTCGCAAATGGCATCGTCGATTTGCGGTTGAGTGCAACAATCGGGCCTGACGCCTGTCGGAGGCGTCGACGCGTTCTCTGACCGACGACGCCGAAATGCTAAACGCCGCGTATGCCGCAGCATTTCACTGGGGTAAAGTGGGCACCGAGCTCCACGCTGCTAGAGCCCGGATGCTGTTGGGGCAAGTCCATGCCTTGCTTGGTCACGGCGAGCTTGCAATGCACTACGCCAGCGCCTCGTTCGCCTATGTCACCGCGCAAGATAGCGCGCAATGGGAGCTTGCATTCGCGCATGCAGTTCTCGCTAATGCAGCGTCAGCGGCAAAGAACGCTGAAATCCATTCGCGCCACTATGCACTGGCGAGGCAGATGGGCCAGGCTCTGTCAGACGCTGAGGAGCGTGAGATATTTGAGGCGACGTTTCGTCATGTTCCAGCGCCGCCAACGGAGGGACAAGACATCACCGCGACGCCGCCCCAAAGGAGTCACTAGAGATGCTGAAAGGTGGCTGCTGCTGTGGTGCAATCCGCTACGAAATCGCGGGCCCGCCTTACCACCAGACGAATTGTCACTGCTCAATCTGCCGTCGAACTACGGGCGCACCGTTCGTAGCCTGGTTCAGCGTGCGTCGATCAGACTTCGAGCTCGTCCAGGGCGCATTTACTCGGTTCAGGTCAACGCCGAAGGGGATGCGCAGTTTCTGTTCTCGCTCTGGCACGCAGCTCACTTTCGAGCATGACGACGCGTTGGACGAGATCGATGTTACGACGTGCAGTCTCGATGAGCCCGAACGTGTGCCGCCGAAGGATCACACACGAACGAGCGGTAAACTAGGCTGGATCAAGTTGGCCGATGGCTTGCCCGAGTTCCGCGAGCGCAGAGACGAAGGGTGAAGGCGACGTACAAGCCGTCGTCGGACTGGCCACAGGATGCAGGTGAGGCGCGATGAAGGCGCGTGCGTCTGAGCCAATCAACGGACATAGGAGAGCGATGATGTTGCGCGGTGGGTGCCTTTGCGGCGGCATACGATACAAAATTGTCGGGCCTGTTGGCTCTGCTCTATATTGCCACTGCTCGATGTGCCGAAAGTGGCACGGTACCGCTTTCCGGGCTCGGCTCGCTGTCCCAAAAACCTCGCTTCGCTTCATTCAAGGCGAGGATCTTCTAGTGCGATATCGCTCTTCCCAAGATACGATAAAAACCTTCTGTCGAGTCTGTGGCTCACCGATGGTGAACTTCTGGGATGGCGAACCCGACAATTACGGGCTCGCGATGGGAACACTCGATGACGATCCTGGCGTACGACCATCGTGTCACATATTTGTAGGCTCAAAAGCGCCATGGTTCGAGATCACCGATGGCTTGCCGCAATTCGATGGTTTTCCAGATGAATGAGGAATCATTATGTATCCATGGCTATGGTTCTGGGCTCCGCGCATTAAGTTTCCGTACAGCGGCACGCTGTCGCAATGGGTTGAGCCCAACACGAACTGGTTCTTTGGCGCTATTCAGCCTCAAGCCGGGGTGGGCGAGCTGGAGAAGAAGATTTTTGATGTTGCCTCCTATGGACGACAACTGGGGTTGATTACCGAGGTCCTGCTTTCATTGACGAGCAGCGACACTATTGACGCCCGGAAAGCTACCGAGTCACTGGCGCGTCTGAAAAGGATTTACTTGGAAATTGAGGACGTAAAAGATGCGAACGAATCACAGATCGTCGAAGCGGCAATAGCACTTCTCAACAAGCTACGCGCGCAAGATTCGAAGCAATTAACTAAGGTCCTCGAGCATTTTCAATCCAGTGACACCTGACGCAATGTTCAACCCGGGGCCCGCGCTTCCTGCAGCGCCTTGCTTCAAGCATCATCGCGCCATGTCGAGCACTGGATTCACAGGCATTCTGTCCAATCTGACTCCGCGGTCAACCCGGACGCGCCGCGCGCACGCATGCTTCATTTCGTTCTCGCACGCCCACTTTTTCGCCGGCACACCGCTTAAATTGCTACGTTAGTCGCCACCATCGCCCCATGCAGCCAATCGAATCAACCAACGTACGCCTGGAGCCGCTTGTAGCCGCGCATGCTGACGAGATGTTCCAACCCATGTCGGCTGCAGCAATCTACGACTACATCCCGGGTGAACCGCCGTTGTCACCTTCCGCGCTGTGGCAGCGCTACATTCAGCTCGAGAAGGGTCGATCTGCCGTCGGGCGTGAGCGCTGGGTGAACTGGGTTGTGCGGCTCAGCTCTGGACAATGTACTGGTTATGTGCAAGCCACCATCTACCCGGAACGCACTGCCAATTTCGCGTTTGTCTTTGCTCCTGCGTACTGGGGCCGGGGAGTGGCCTTTGAGGCTTGTCAGGCTGTGCTTGCACACCTTGCGCGTGACTTCCGGGTAACAGCGCTCTTCGCCACCGTTGATCCGCGCAATGTTCGGTCCATCCGCTTGCTCACGCGGCTGGGCTTCAACGAGATATCGCCGGCGGGCCATCCGCATGCCGCCGTCGAGGCAACTGATCGCGTGTTTTCAATGCGCTTATGGGGTCATATGGCGATTAGGACAGCGATTACCAAACTGCTCGGAATTTCCCATCCGATCCTGCTCGCTCCGATGGACCAAGTGGCCGACGGCCGTCTTACCGCCGCGGTCAGCGCTACCGGCGGTTTGGGCATTCTGGGCGGCGGCTACGGCGAGGAACAGTGGCTGATTCGAGAACTGGATGTGCTCGAGCGATCCGCCGAGCGCTTCGGCGTTGGATTCATTACCTGGAGCATGGCGAAACAGCCGAAGCTAGTCGACCTGGCATTGGAAGGTAAGCCGATCGCGGTCATGCTCTCCTTTGGCGAGCCGCCGCCGTTCGTCGACCGTATAAAACGTACCGGGGCGATCCTCATCTGTCAGATCCAGTCCTTGACTGCGGCAGTGCAAGCCGCCGCGTGTGGTGCGGACATTCTTGTCCCGCAAGGCACCGAGGCGGGCGGGCATGGAGTATCTCGCGGTCTCATCTCGCTGGTACCGGAAGTGGTCGACGCAATTGGGACGAAGCTTCCCGTCGTCGCTACCGGTGGGATCGCCGATGGACGCGGGTTTGCGGCCGCGCTGATGCTCGGCGCGTCCGGTGTGCTTATGGGTACTCGGTTCTACGCGACACAGGAGGCCGCCGGCGTACAAGCGGCCAAGGAGCGCATTCGCGCTGCCACTGGCGACGACACGTTGCGCAGCATCGTATTTGACATCTCTCGGCGCAACGTATGGCCCGCTCCCTTTACCGGACGTTGCTTGCGCAATGCGCATTTGGAGCGTTGGTACGGACACGAGGTTGAACTGCTGCGCCACTTGGACGAAGAGTCGACGAAGTACGCCGCGGCGCGCAGTGACGGCAATTTTGACGTCGCGGCGGTAATTGCGGGCGAGCGACTCGAGGCGGGATCGTGCGTGTACCAGCCGCCGGCCATTCGTCACCGCGAGCTTACGCATAGCGACGACCTGGAATGCTCGAGATCGTTATGCCTGCCGCAAATGGAGGTTCCATGAACACAGACGAACAAGCCATACGCAATCTTATCGCGCAATGGCATCGCGCCACGGCGGTCGGTGACGTCGATACGGTGCTTCGCCTAATGACCGAAGACGTTATATTTCTCGTGCCTGGTAGGCCGCCAATGAAAGGGCGCAGCACGTTCGAGCAAGGGCTGCGCAGCGTGCTCAGCTCGCATCGCATCGATTCGAGCGGTGAAATCCAGGAAGTCGAGGTCTCAGGGCAACTCGCATATTGCTGGAGCTTGCTAACGGTTCGCATGACGCCGCTTTCCGGCGGCGACCCGACCGTGCGCTCGGGCAGCGCCTTGTCGATTTTCCGCAAGCAGCCGAATGGCTTCTGGCTGTTGGTGCGCGACGCAAATCTGTTGCCATCGGCATCCTGATCGGACATTGCTCCTAGCGGATAGCCGCCGGCTTACGCGTAGCTCGCGCCCATTTCGAGCATCACGGGAGAGATGAGATGCACACGATTATGGTCATACTGGGAGGCTTCTTGCTACTTGGTATCTGTCTCATTGCCGGCCGGTGGATTGGTGGGCCCGGCCCCGAGACAATGGTTACAGCTGCCAAGTCGTTCATCCCGATCTGGCTTGGCGGTGCCCTGCTCAACATGTGGGTGGGCGTTGCGCGCGCTGGCTATTCGATTGCCGAAGAGTTTCCAATATTCCTGTTGGTATTCGCCATTCCCGCTGTCGTGGCCCTATTCATCTGGTGGAAATTTTCGTAGGAGGTCGCAAGGCGCTTCCGAGCCACCGCTCGCGCCGATCGCTGCATTCTTGACCGAAGTGATATAGTCATATAAGATGACCAACATTGCCAAATCCGGGAGAATGTTTTGGCCAAGTTCAACATTGCCGATGCGAAGGCTCGCTTTTCGGAGCTGGTACAGAAGGCCATGGTAGGCGAGGAGGTCATCATCGCCAAGGACAACAAGCCCGTCGTGAAACTCGTTCCGCTCGTGATACCCGGCAAAGCACGCAAACCAGGATCCGCCAAGGGACAAATCTGGCTGGCGCCCGACTTTGATGCGACTCCCGCCGATTTCGCGGACTACACGTAATGCGCGTGTTGCTGGATACGCACGCCTTCCTATGGTGGGTCGACGATGCGTCCAGTTTGTCCAGGAAGGCCAGGACTACGATTGCAGATCCTGACAACGAATGCCTGCTCAGTTTGGCGAGTTGCTGGGAAATGGCGCTCAAGCTGAGCCTGGGTAAGCTGCGCTTGTCAGGCGCGATCGAGCGATTCATTCCCGAGCAGCTTGCGGCCAACGGGTTTCATCAGCTCGCGATCGATTTCCGCCATGTGGCCAAAGTCGCCGCACTGCCGTTCCATCACCGCGACCCGTTCGATCGCCTGCTCGCTGCCCAAGCCATCGAAGAGCGATGTGCCATCGTGTCTGCCGATCCGGTGTTTCGCAAATACGGCATCACACGCATCTGGTAATAAACCAAGCGCAAAAATGGGCCAAGCCGGCGGCGGCAAGGCGGCGATTGTCGCAGCGACGTGCAGTGGCGGATCGCGGCGTTGTTATGATCTTTGTTACTTATTTCGCATTGGAAGACGTTTGCCATTCATAATTGGCGGCGGCTACTATCGTCTGGAAGGGAGCCCGCACCCGCAGGCGACGCCAGATCCGGGCAACAAATCTAGGAGGAGACAAAACATGGAAACCATAGTTTGGGGCCGCAGGGCCCTCCTGGCTGTCTTAGCCGCTGCGGTGACTGCAGGTTGGGTCGCCGGCGCAACCGCTCAGATGCGGACTTTCAGTTTCGCGTATGACCAGCCGAACACCACGGCTTATGGCATTGCCGCCAACATCTTCGATGCGAAGCTCAAGGAGTTGAGCAAGGGCACGATGAGCATCAATCAGTTTCCCGGCGCTCAGCTCGGGCAGGAACCGCAGATGCTGCAGAAGAT
>Ga0066710_100005758_pt1 | contig 11392 bp, 7 predicted proteins | sample GraSoiAngelo_159_FD_79666 | JGI IMG/M metagenome (GOLD analysis project Ga0066710, IMG submission 79666) | Grasslands soil microbial communities from the Angelo Coastal Reserve, California, USA - 14_1009_16_40cm | ecosystem: Environmental > Terrestrial > Soil > Grasslands | place: USA... | reverse complement strand
GAGGGCGCCAACACGATCCAGGTGTGCGTCACGGACGCCGCTTCCAACTCCGGATCTGCGGCGTCCACCGTCACCAGGGACACAGTGGCACCCCAGGTCGCCATCGACTCGGTGTCCGACACCCTGCTCGGCCCGGGCGACAGCTCTACAGACGTGACATGGCATTCATCGGAGAACGGCAGCTTCTCGGTGCGCGTCGGCGGCACGAGCTGCGCGACCGGCACGGAGGTCGCTTCGGGGACCTATTCGAGCGCCCCGGGGCAGCAGATCACGACGGTGCAGGCGACTGATCTTCAGGAGGGTGACAACACGATCCGCGTCTGCGTCGAAGATGCGGCATCGAACTCCGGCTTCGACACCACCACCGTCACCAAGGACACGACCGCTCCCCAGGTCACGATCGACTCGGTGTCCGACACCCTGCTCAGCCCGGGTGACACGTCAACTGACGTCACCTGGCACGCATCCGAAAACGGAGCGTTCTCCGTTCGGGTTGGTGGGACGGACTGCGCCTCCGGCACCCAGGTCGACTCAGGCAGCTACTCTGCGCCGGGCCAGCACACGACCACCGTTGACGCCGCCGATCTGGACGAAGGCCCGAACAGCATTCGCGTTTGCGTCACCGACGGCGCCGCCAACGCAGGCTCGGACAGCACGACGGTGACGAAGGCCACCGTGACGGGACCGGCGGACTATCCACACCCCGTCGGCGCGTCTCCCCTCAGGGTCCCCCTGGTCCCGGCATACGAGCCTTGTGAGGTCGCTGCGGCAAACAGCGCGCACGGCCAACCGCTCGACTTCGCGTCCTGCTCCAGCCCCAGCCGGCGCTCCTCGACGGTCACGATCGGCCCGAGCTCCCTCGGCTTCGCGCGCTGGGTGGTGTGCAATTCCGGTTCGGCATCGGGCTTCTGCAACCCGGTCGCGGGCGGGCTTCCGAAGCCGGACGTGAGGCTCACGGGCTCGATCAGGGACGTCCAATGCCGGACAGGAGTGCCGCTGGGCTGTAGCGGGGGAGGAGACTACGATCCAAACGCGATAGCAGGCCCTTAGACATCCGCGAGGGATGGCTCGAGCGCCGCTCTGCCGGCGTGGTTCCCCTCGCCGCAGGGCGCGTCCGATTGTCTCGCGGGCTCCGACCTGACGGAGGTTGCGGAGCTACCTGGCAGCGGTCGAGTCACGGGAGGAGGCTTCACTCCAAGGGGGATCCGAATCACCGACAGTCACAACGGCCCTGACCAGAGCTCCTCGGCAACCGTGGTCGACGTCGGCTTCCCGATCCCGATCGATTGCATCGGGACTCCGGCGGACCAGAACCGGGGCAGCAGCTGTGGCGTGAACACGACCGCCAACGCGCTCATGCCGGGTATCGTGCGCGACGGTGACGCCGCAGTGTGGCAGGTCGGGCAGATCGAGCTCACGGACTCCGGACCTGACGGCACGCGCGGAAACGGCGACGACGACCTCTTCGCCGTGCAAGGCGTCTTCCTGCCCTAAGCGCTCGCTGCCTCCTGAGGGGCGCATCCGTTAATCATTCGCCCGGTGCGCCTCCCCAACAGGATGAGGGACCTGCGATCGACGCTGGAACGGCTCCAGTACGCCGTCCTCCACGCCGAGGGAGCGGGGTTCGTCGCGGTGCTCGTGGGAATCACGGGGCTCGGGCTGCTGGTTGGGCTCGACGGCCTCGTGACCGACGAACCGGTTCCGCGCGGCGATGACGAGATCTACGAGCGAATGGCCCAGGACCCGTTTGGCACGCACACCTTCCCATTCGCGTACCGGATCGCCGTCCCCTGGCTCGTACACGTCCTTCCCTTCGGACACACCTTCTCGTTCAGCGCACTTGCCTGGCTCTGCTCAGCGGCAGCCGGCGCTGTGCTGTTCATCCTGCTGGAGCGACTCGGCTTCCCGCGCACGATCTCGATTCCCTTTGCGCTGATCCTGGTCGTATCACCGCCTCTGCTGGTGGCGAGCCTCCGCCAGGGACGCAGCGCAGACCCGATGACTGTGCTGGTGATGGTCACCGGCGCACTCTTCACAGTCGAGCGAAAGCCGCGCGCGCTGGGGGCCACGATCCAGATCGGTGCCTTGAATCGAGCGTCCACGCTCGTTCTCGCTCCCTGGGCCTATGACGTCTGGGCACGAAGTTGGCTGGACCGGGACGCGCTGAGGCGTGTGATCGCGCTGGCGCTTCCGGCCGCGGTCACCTATCTGTCGCTGCGGCTGCTGATCCCGACGGTCGGGAGAGAGCAGGTGCCGGGATACGGGTCGCTCGTGGGGAGTAGATGGGATGTCCTGCACGACGCCTTGAACATGATCCCGACGTTGGCGCGACGAGCATTCACGACTTTCGGTCCCTTCTGGCTGGTCGCTCCCCTGGCGCTGCGCGACTGGTCGTTTGCGAGACGCAGCCTTGTTCTCGCAGCCCTCTGCGCCGTCTCGATGACGTTCGCGCTCGACTGGCAACGGGTGGTGTTGATCGCTGCCCCGGCCGTCTACGCGTCAGCGGCCTGGGTTGCGCGCCGCTCGAAACGGCTGCTCGCTGTGCTGCTGGTCGGATGGCTGGCGCTGATCGGCGGCTACGCGATCTATATGGACCGATCCGGGGTTCGCACCGGAATCATCGAGAACGCGCCGCCGCGATACACCGTTCGCTAGACCGAGCGCGGCCAAGGTGGCTCGCCCGCTCCAGGAGGGAAGCCGTTTCGGTCAGGGGGTCTTCGGCGGCGGGACCGGCAGCACGATCCGATGGCCCCGCGCGGCTCGGGAAGCCCAGCTGGCCAGCCGGCGGAACGGCAGGGTTTCACCGCCGTGCGGGGACACGATGCTCGTGTCGAAGAACCGGTGGCTGCGGTCCGGCTGTACGAGCAGGTACTGGAGCATCTGCCGGACACGACCGTTTGCCAGAGCGATGCGGAATGCCCTCACCAGATAGGCCGCGCGTCGCGATTGCGACACCCGGCGCTTGCCGGAGCCGAAGTACCCGTACTCCGTGAGGTAGAGGTCGAGCCGGCCGCCGCGCGAGGTCGAGAGACGCCTCGACCTTCTCAGCTTGTCAAGCGCTTTGGTCAGGCGCCCCAGCGTGCCGATCGTGACGTTGTCCTTGCCGGGATAGCGGTAGGTGGGCGCGTGGTCGAAGTCGTAGGGGTGGTGGGCGAAGCCGTCGGCGAAGATCCGAGGGCAGCGGCGGATGGGTCGGTACCGCTTGTTGGTGCAGGTGATCTGGCGCAGGAACTTCAAGGGCGGCTGAGAGTTGTTGCCACGCGGGTACGGCGCCGTCTCCCCGATCAGAACCTGTGCGTTGCGATCGACGGCCTTGATCGCCCGCCAGCCGGACAGATACAGCGAGCGGTAGAGGGTCGCCTGCCTTCGCAGTGGCGCGAGCCAGCCGACGTGGTTGGGTTCGTTCCAGATCGAATAGCGGTCGACCCGGCCCTTGAAATGGAGCGCTGCATCCCGCACGAACTGGGCGAAGAGGCGTGCGTTCGGCCTGTAGGGCCCGAGCCTGTGGTTGCCCGCCGCCCAGGCCGGCACCGGCCCCGTGAGCGCCAGCTGCACCTTGATCCCGCGGGCTGCCGCGGCGTTCACGAGCTGGTCGGCGCCGTAGAAGTTGTAGTTGATCTTGCTTGGACGGCGGCGGCTGTGCGGGCGGGGGGAGATATACGCCCAGCTCACGTTCGCGCGGATCCGGCTGACCTTCAGCTGAAGCGCCTGCCGGTACGCCCGATCCAGTGGATACCGCGGGCGCGAGAGGAAGACGCCGTCGTCCTGGATCGCGATCTCCATCTTGCGCGCCGAAGCCGGCGCCGCCGGGAGGAGCGAAACTGCAACCAGGATCAAGAAGACCAAGTGCCGCACGGGGGCCAGAGTAGCAACCGATTCGTACGGCTTGGTCCGCTTCGAAGGGCCTCGAAGGGCGCTCTGAGAGCCCTGAGGCCCTAAATAGCGCGCTCTTTGCAAGACGGTTTTCAGCACGCGGTGACGCGAATCGTGCTCCCGCGCCTCACAGCGAACTTCAGGCGCGCCCGTACGAGCCCGACGTCGATAGCCGACGCGGAAGATCGCTCGAACTGGGCCCGAAACGGCACGTTTGCGGTGACCCGTTGGGCAGGCCCGTCGAGCCTGCGCGAGCCCAACAGTCGTGGTGCACCGCCTTCGAAGAAATACGAGAGCTCGTAGCGATCGCCGCGGCGGGCCGGGAACGCGAGTGAGACGCCACATCTCGTCGGCGCATACCGAAACACCGCGTGTCGGAGCGAGCGGCCCGAGACCGTCCGGAAGTAGCCTCGCACGCGTGTGACTCCTCGGTGCGAGAAACTCATCCGACTGCCCATCGGAAAGCCGATTGCCCTGGACCGTGTGATCAAGATCGGTCCCGCACTCTCGCGAGCTGCCGAGATCGTGCGGGGGCGTAGCGGAACGACATCGGTCCACTTCCGGTGGCGCTGGACCTTGGCCGCGAGCAACCCGAAGTCGTAGCGGAGGTCGCCGCGCCACTTTGTCTGCGTGCTGCCTCGGAGCTTGACTGCGTACCAGATGCGCCTGGCTCGCACCACGCCCAATGTCGAGCGGCTTTTGCCGAGCCGGCGCCGGAGCGGCCGGTCGGCGGCGAGGCCGAGAGTCGGCTGCCCCGGCCTGTTCTGGTCGATGCCGAAGTTCAAGAGCGCGAGGGCAAGGCCGCCCATCGACGGAGCCCCGGCATAGGTGTCCAAGCCCGTACCGGCAGCGCTCAGACCGTGCGCGAGAGCGGGAACGATGAGCTGCCCCTGCGCGCCGATCGGGTACTCCCGGCGAAGCATCGAGATCGAGCGCTCGGCCAGCCCTCGGTAGCGCGCAGCACGCTTGCCTTTGCTCAAGCCGGCCGCCACCTCGGCCCCGTAGGCGGCCGCGGTGTAGGTCCAGACCTGTTCCTGCGAGCGCCCAAAGTAGCCCTGGTCGCCATCTGGGGCTGCCATCAGCCACGACGCCCGTGCGATCCGAAGGAGGGCCCTTCTCGCAGCTGACGACGCCTGCGGGCCCAGCCCGGATACGAGATGTCCGTAAAGCGCTAGGGAGAGCGCTTGGTAGGGGGCGGGATTGTCGGGGGGGTCGGAGAGAACGAACGGACCCTTCCCGCGCCCCATTCGTAGGATCCGCTCGTTCACGAGGTGAAGCAGGTCGGACGCGGCCTGTGCGCGGCCCCCGCCGAGCACCGTGCCCGGCACGGTCGAGGTCAGCCGCGTGCGCAACAAAGACGCCACTGCGTTGGCGTCCACCAGCCAGTGGTTCCCGTAGCGCCGCTTGATCCCGACTCGCACCGTTTTGACCTGGCGGAGCCAGTCCTCCCACTGGGCGCGGGAGCTCTGAAACAACGGATCGGCGCCGAGCGTGCGCCGGGCGAGGTCGTATGCCTCGGCCAGAGCCCAGTTCTCGAACACGCTCGGCTGCCCGGGCACGGACTGCTTGTGAACGGCGGTCGCATAGGTCACGGCGCGGATGCCGGCGTGGGTGAGCGTCTCGTTGCCCTGCCGCGTTCCCACCTGCATCAGCGCGAGCCCCATGAGCGCATCCCCGTAGCGTGTCCCGGCGAACACCGGGGGCGGCTGGCCGACGATCCCGTGCAGATAGTCGGGAAGGTTTCCCGCCGGCTGCTGGATCGACGGCCATGGGGCCGCCATCTCGAGAGCAAGGGATCTCCAGTCCGAGCTCCGCCTGGCTGTGGCTGGTGCGGCGATCACCGTCGCGATGAGCGTCCCGAGGAGCAGTGTCACCGCGGCTCGAGCCCGAACGCAGCGAGCAGCACGCCGCGTCGTCGGGAGCCGTGTGTCGGGAAGCGTCATTGGAGACTTCGCTGGATCGCCTCCAGGCCGTAGTCCACGCCGAAGAGGAACTCGCCGCTATCGTCCCAGGTGGAGCGGCCGCCCAGCGCGTAGACCTGCGAGCCGAGGAAGCCGAGCGGGGGGCTGACCCGGACGTAGCCCAGGGCGGCGGCGAGCATGCGCTCGGCCAGCCGCCGCCAGTCTCCAGGTCGCGTGCATGTGCCCGGCAGCCGCCGGCAGGCTTGATCGAGGTGAAAGAGGCCGGCCGCCGTGATCACGCCTGCCGAGACGTCGACCGGGTCGCCGCCGGGAGCGTCGTAGTCCCAGGGTGGTACTCCTGACGGGGGCAGATGAGATGACACGTAGTCAGCGGCTCGCTCCGCGACCGCCACGAGCGTTCGGTCTCGAAATGCAAGACCCGTGTCGGCAAAGCCGTAGACGGCCCAGCCTTGCCCGCGCGACCAGGTGCTGGCAGCCGAGAGCCCCTGACGCTTCTCGATGCCGATCACGGCGCCGTCCGACCGGCGCACAAGCACCCCTTGCGCGGTGGAGCCGTCCGGGCGCACGAGCAGGCGCGCGACGCGCACGGCGTGTCGCAGGGCGACATCGCGGTAGCGGCGCTGTCCGGTCTCGCTCCACGCCCAGGAGAGCAGCGACAGATTCATCGCGCTGTCGATGATCGTCTCGAGCTCGTTCGAGGAGCGGCAGCGGCGACAGCGGCGCCGCGGCGGGGCGGTGGGGATCATGCCGGCCGCGCGATTCGTCGCTGCGAGGCGAAGCAGCGTTCGCGCTGCGGCAAGGCCGCTCCTCCGCAGCCTGGGGCAGATGGCGCGGAGCCGCTGGACCTTTGTGCCGGCGCAGAGGCGCTGGAAGGCGGCGACCGACGACTCCCTGTAGCGAAAGCCCTGGTCGTGGATCTCCTTGCCCTCGTCGCCGAGGTGCGCGACGGTGGCGGCGAGCGCCCAGTCCCGAAACGTTCGACTGCCGGTCAGGTCGAAGGCACGCCAGAGCGCACCAGGCCAGAAGCCGCTGGTCCACCCGTCCCCGAAGCGGAGCCTGCCATCCCGGCCGGTGCCGACCGGAAAGCGACGGAGCGGCGTGTGGGCCCGAAGCTCGGCGAGACGGTGGAGCAGCAGGCCACGGCGGTCGGTCGCCGAGGTGGCGATCAGGCCCGCGATCGTGGCGCCGCGACCTCGCAAGCTCAGCGCCAGCGACGCTCCGTCGGCGATTCCGGCCGGAATAGCCCGCCCGTCGACGGTGAGCGCGCCGGCGCCGGTGGAGTCCGCGGTGGTGAGCTCGACGTGATAGGTGTGGCGTGCCCACCCCGCTCGAGGGGGGAGTGTCGTGTGAGTCGTGCCCGCGTCGATCGTGATCGGCGAACGCGGCCTGTGAGTGAAGCGCAGATTTGTCGAGCCCACCTGCACGGTAAGAGCGCTTGCACTTGGTAGCCGCAGGTCGAACGACACGGCTGATGGCTGGGCGGGAAGTGGATGCGAGAGGGTGCCACGCCCGCGCAGCCCGAGCGCATTGCCGCCGCGCAAGGCGACGCGCCGAGTGTCGAGAGTCCCCGAGACGCGCCAGCCGATCAGCGACCTCGAGAAGTCCGGGACAAAGACGCCGGAGAGCCGGTGCGGCGAGGCGCCGGCGGGAGCCGCAGCCAGCAGCGCCGCCACCAGCAGCGCCGCCAGCATCACCGCTTGGCCGGGCGCCGACCTGGTAGGCCGTAGGCGGCCGCCTTCGAGCGCCGCGATCAGCCGGCGGCCGGCCGCGATCAGTTCACGCCCTTGGCGCACACGGTCACGCCCAGTGTGCGTTTGCGCGAGGCGTCGAAACGGATCCTCGCGGCGACAAGGTGTGCGTCGGATGCCGAAGCGAAGTCGCCCCCGAGTGCAACGTGGGCGGGCTCGCTGAACGACACGGACTGCAGCGGATCAGCCGCGACGCGCGCGCTTGCCGCCGCCGGGTGGCGGAGAAACGCAACATACTCGTAAGCCCGCCCTCTGGCCGCGGACCACGACAGCCGCACGCCGCAGCTCAACGCTTTGAAGCGGAGCAGCAAGCGTTGTCGCGCCTTGCCGGTGGATCGAAAGCCACCTCTGATCGTTACTCCGCCGCGAACCGGCCGCAGGGAGCGCCCGACCGGGAGAACCGCCCTGCCTCCGATGCGCAGGAAGGGCCCGGCGCTTGCTCGCGCTCCCTTGACGCGTGGCCTGAGTGGCAGCACGCTGCGCCACGAGCCGTCGCCGGCACGGACCAGCAGGGCGACGAGACCCAAGTCGTAGCGGAGGTCTCGGGCCTCGGTCCGCGCGCGCTTCACGGCGAACCAGACGTTACCGCGCCGGACGGCCGCGAACTCCGCGGTCCCGGCGCCCAGCCGGACCGCTCCCGGCGCGTCGGCTCCGATCCGCCCCGGCGCCGTTGCGAAGCTCGTATCGATCGCCCAGTTGAGCGCCACGAGCGTGAGGCCGTTGTAGCCGGCTGCCGTGACGTACTCGTCGAGTCCGCGGATGGCAGCGTCGAGGTCCTGCGCGAGGGCCGGCGTTATGAACAGTCCGTTGGCGCCGACGCCGTACTCGGCTGCCAGCCGGCCAACGACCCGCTGCGCGAGCGCCTGATACCGCCCAGCCGCGCCGGCCGTCCCGGGCTGTGCGGCGCTTACCTCGGCGCCGTAGGCGGTAAGGGGAAGTGTCCACGCCTCGTCCTGCGAGCGGCCTATGTATGCGACCCCTCCGCCGGGGGTGGCAAAAGCCCACGAACTGTTCGTGGCGGCTCGTAGCAGGGATCTGGCCTGCCCGGGAGCGCGGTTGCCAAGTAGCTGAACGGCGCGGGCCAGGAAGCCGCTGGCAAGCGCATGATAGGACAGGGGCAGCGCAGGAAAGTCGCCGAGGATCGCCGTTCGACCCGCTCCCGGCAATGCGCGCTCGAACCGCCGAGCGGCGTGAGGGAGATCACGGCGGAGAAACGACTCGACGAGCCTCACGTAACGACCGGGGTCGTGCAATATCGCCCTCGAGTCCTGTGAGCGAAGCCCGGAGCGCGCGAGCTCGAGGATCTCGACCGCCTCGACGAGCGCTTTGTTGGTGACCGCGAGCTTCCCGATCCGCGTAACGCGCACGCGAGAGAGCACTCCTTCCCAAACGCTCTGTTGCTGGCGGAACAGAGGATTCTCCGAGAAGCGCTCCCTCGCCAGGTTGTAGGCGCTCGCGAGCGCCATGTAACGGAAGACGGCGACCGCTTGACTCGTGCGTGCCCGGCCGAGCGTATAGGCGATCGAGCGAAAGCCGGCGTCCGCGTAGCGCGTATCACCGGTGCGCGCTGCCAGCTGGAGCAGGCCATAGCCGAGCATCGCGTCGCCGTAGTCGTCCCGCTCCGGTCCGGGCGCCCGGTTGACGACATAGTCCGAGAAGTGGCCGTCGGGGCCCTGGAGCGCGGGCCATGGCGTGGCGATCGATTGCGCGAGCTCGCTCCATGCCACAGGGGCGGCGATCGCGGCGGGCGCCTGCGCTCCCGCGACGAAAGCGAGCGCGAGGGCGGCCCCAAGCCCAAGTCGCGCAATGGGTCTTTGCCTCGGAGCCACCGTGCTGCAGGGTAGCCTGCGGCCGCGAGTCTTTACCCCGCTTCCGAAACTCCGCGTCCACGATCTGGTTCGAGACTGAAATGAAGACGGCGCTTTGACTGCGATTCTCGGCCGACGGCGGCGACCCATGCGTTCCGGCCGTCGACTGAGTCGTCAGGTGGCGGTGGCGGTCGCCTTCTTGCTCGCCCTGTTCGCCCCGGCGGCGAGCGCGAACCCACCTCCGCGGGAGTGGAGCGCCTTGGCGACGAAGATGGCCAACTCCTGGACGGCGCTCCAAAACACCGATGGCACTTTTCGCGACTACGTCTACGGAGGCAAGGTGTCGTTTTGCCTCCAGAGGAGCTGTGCGCCTGGCTTCGGGAACGCTCGCTACGGCGAGTCCGTGCTCGGGTACGCGTTGCTCGAACGCGGCGTCGATACGCATGACGGCCGCCTCATGGACACCGGCCTGAAAGCGCTCAACTTCGTAGCCGACCATCCGGAGTTCCAGCGCACGCTGCCGACGGTCTTCGAGAACCTGGCGATGGCGAGCGCCTACAACCTGGCACGCGCGCGTATCGCCAGGAGGCCGCTGTTTGCCCAGCATCGCACTCGCTGGGTCCAGTGGCTCCGGCGGGTGAAGCCGGCGGTCCTGGGCGGGTCGGTCCGGTACTACAACCACACGCTGGTCGAGGCGGTTGAGGTGATGGAGCTCCTCCGCACCGGAGTGAGGTCACGCGTCGCCGGCGCAATTCTCAGCCGTCGCGGTCGCGCTCGGATGACACGTCTCGCGGTCGGGCTGATCAACCGGGGCATTCCGCGGCTGGTCGCCAAGACGGGTCGCTTCTCGCGCGGAGGGCGAGGGATGATTCTCTCCGACGCGCGGGACTACCCGCTTGCCTACCACGGGTTCTCGATTGGCTTCTATGCGCGCGCTCTCCAGCTGCTCGGGAAGCGCGCTTCGAAGGACGCGCGCAGGCTTCTCGGCCGGCTCGTGCACGCCTCGTGGCTCCTGACTGCGCCGGATGGCGATCTCGCCTACATAGGCAGGTCTTCGGAAGACGTCTGGTCTTTGTCGGCGACCGCCTTCGGCGCGCGGCTGGCGGCGCGCCAGCGGGGCACGGCCCCGACCCGTCGAGGACGAGACAACGCCCTCGCGGACCGGGCGATCGCGCGAATCCGGACCGCCTACGGCGTCGGACCCACCGGGTCTTGGATAGTCCCCGCACTCGCCAGGGACCCGCAGCTCGGCCTCCTGGGACTCGATGCCTACTCCGGCGCGGCCGCGTTCGCGGGGCTTGCCATGATGCAGCTCAACTGGGCGATCGAGATCTCCCAGATCCCGCTTCGGCCGGCCAAGCTCGCCGCCGACTATCAGGGCACGTCGCAGGTGCTGCGTCGTGGCAGCACGCTCACGCTCGTTCGCTCCGGCGATCGATGGTTCGCGGTGCGTCAAGCGCCGAGCACCCGTTACGTGAGCGATCTCCGCTATGACTTCGGGCTGGTCGCGCTCAAGCAGGGGAGCGGCCGCACGTGGCGGGACGTCCTGCCCATTCGCCCGATCAGCACTGGAGCGCCGTCGAGTGCCGGCCCCGTCCTGCTTCTGGCGAACAACGGCATCGCCGTCCCGTATGGCACGGACACCAAGGTTGCGCGCGGCGCCATCGTCACCGTGACGGGAGGCTTCCGGCTCCCCGCGGGCGCCTGGATCCGCAGGGGGATCAGCTTCCGGTTCGAGCCCGCGGGCTGCGGCGTGCGAACGACTTTCCCGGTGGTGGCTGGTGACGTCGTGGAGTACTCCTCGTTCATGCGCGGGGCTACCGCGGACGTGCAGGTCACCGATACGAGCGTGGCGGACGCTACCCAGCTCGTGACGTTCAGCCAGCCGGCGCAGATCACGCTCGAGGAGGGCTACGCCTCGGCGGTCGATCCGAAGCTGGTGCGGGCGCGTGCCGTGTTCCGGCCGGCGGCTCCCGGCCAGATTACGGTCACCGTCTGCGCCAAGTAGGAAGCGGAGGTGCTCCGGCCGCCCGTTGCGCGG
>Ga0066710_100005757_pt1 | contig 11393 bp, 8 predicted proteins | sample GraSoiAngelo_159_FD_79666 | JGI IMG/M metagenome (GOLD analysis project Ga0066710, IMG submission 79666) | Grasslands soil microbial communities from the Angelo Coastal Reserve, California, USA - 14_1009_16_40cm | ecosystem: Environmental > Terrestrial > Soil > Grasslands | place: USA... | reverse complement strand
AGCTGAGCTGGAGGTACCTCGAGGCCGGCTCGCCCTACGTCAGCCGTGGCCGACGATGAGGCTGACCGTCATCCGAGGCGCCGCCGCGACGCCGGCAACCGGGATCTGTGCGAGCACCCGGCCCGCACGGCCGTCGGCGAACCGCGCGATCCCGATCACGAGCCCTCGTCCCCGCAGTCGCGCCCGCGCCTGCCGCAGTGACAACCCGATCACGTTCGGCACGACGCCGTGCAAGGGCTTTGCGAGGACGAGCGTGACGGTGTCGTACGAGGAGGCACGCCCGCGGCGTGGGAACTGGTCGACGACGAGATCGACGCGTTGCTTCGGCCGTGCGGGCTTGTAGACGACGTTGGGCGTCAGCGGTTGGCCCGCGAGGCGTAGCTTCGCGCCCGCGAGCGTCATCCCGATCACACGCGGGATCTCGACCTCGTTCCTCTTGCAGTTCGCGGTATGGCTCGGCCCTCGGCCGGCGAAGTACGAGACGAGCGCCGTCTCGCGGCAATAGCCGTTGTCGAGCTGCAGGCGGCCGTCGCGCCAGACAACCCGCCTCGAAGTCGAGTATTCGTACGAATAGTTCGGGAACGAGTCGGCGGTCGTGCCGGCGAGCGCCAGCTGTGTGAAGACACGCCAGATCTCGGCGGGGAACGTGCCGCCCGCGACGGCTTGGCCGTGGTACTCGGTCAGCATCGGCTTGAGCTTGTTCGGGTACCCGACCCAGACCGCCGTCGCCAGCTGGGGCGTGTACCCGACGAACCACGCGTCGCCATAGTTCTCGGTCGTCCCCGTCTTGCCGGCGGCGACACGGTCGGGCAAGGCCGCGCCCTTACCCGTGCCGGACCGGATCACACCTTCGAGGATGCTCGTCAGGAGCGCGTCTTCGTCAGGGGTCAGGACGGCACGATCGACGGGACGGTTGTTGTCGATGAGCTGGCTGTGCGCGTTGTTGACCCGGGCGATCGCGCGCGGCCGGTTGCCGAAGACGCTCCCGTCGACGCGACGGCCGCTGTTTGCGAACGTCGAAAAGGCGCGCGCCATCTCGAGTGGGCTGACGGCGTCGGCGCCCAGGCCGATCGCGAAATACGGGTTCAGATGTCGCGTGATGCCAAGCTGGTGTGCGGTCTTCGCGACGTTCGCGGGTCCGACGAGCCGTGTCAGCTGCGCGAAGATGCTGTTGTCCGAGACGATCGTCGCGGTGGTCAGGTCGCCCGAGCCGATGTAGTCGTTCTCGTAGTTGTGCACCGGCCAGTACTTGTCGCCGATGAAGATGTTGACCGGCTTCGACGGAAACGTCGTCGCGGGCGAGATGCCCTCCTTGAGGGCCGTTGCGAGCACGAACGGCTTGAACGACGACCCGGGCTGGCGTTCGCCCTGCACGGCGAGGTTGAACTGGCTCTGGCGGAAGTTGTCGCCCCCGTACATCGCGAGGATCTCGCCGGTGCTCGGCCGCACGGCGACCAGGGCGGCGGAGGGACCGTTCGGCTCTTTCAGCACGCTCTGGATCGCCTTACGCGCGAGCTTCTGGAGACGCAGGTCGATCGTCGTCTGCACGTTCAGGCCGCCGCCGAAGACCCGCCGCGTCCCGTACTTCTCGATCAGCTGCTGCTTGACGTAGTTGACGAAGTACGGCGCGGGCCCCTCGATGCCCGGCAGGTGAACGTCTTCCGCGCGCGGCAGCGGCTCGCGTGCGGCGCGGCGCACATCGAGCCGAGTGATGTCGCCCTGCGCGAGCATTGCCTTCAGGACCTCCAGCCTGCGCGCCCGCGCGGCCTTCGGATTCGTGACCGGGTCGTAGCGGCTCGGATCCGCGGGGACCCCGGCGAGCAGCGCGGCTTGCGCGAGTGTCAGCCTCGACGCGGAAGTGTCGAAGTACGTCTGCGCGGCGCGCTGGATCCCGTACGCCCCGTTCCCGAAGTAGATCGTGTTCAAGTAGGCCGTGAGAATCCGCAGCTTCCTCCAGTGCTGCTCGAGCTGCCAGGCGAGCGCGGCCTCCTTCAGCTTGCGGCTGATCGTGCGCGCCGTCGTGACACAGGAGTTCTTCACGAGCTGCTGCGTGATCGTCGATCCGCCCTGGACGACCTTCTTGTTCGTGACGTCGGCCCAGACAGCGCGGGCGATGCCGCGCAGGTCGACACCGTGATGCTCGTAGAAACGCTTGTCCTCGATCGAGACGATCGCCTGCTGCATGATCGGCGCGATCTCGTTCGTGTCGACCAGGATGCGGCTCTCGGACCCGCGCAAGGTCGCGAGGATCGTGTGGTCGTCGTTGGCATAGATATGGCCGTCGACCTCGTGCGGAACCTGTCTTGGATCGCAGTTCGGAATCTGGCCGGCAACCGCAGTGATCAGCCCGAAGCTGAACGACGCCACGCCCAGCAGCAGGAGGATCAGCAGGAGGGCGGCGAGGCGGAGCTTGCGGATGCGGCGCCGGCGCACGTTCGAGGCGGGCGCAGGCTGACTGCGTTTGCGGGCGAACAAGCGCCGGATTCTAGCTCTGGACGCTCAGAATCGGCTTCTGCGTCGGCGCATCGACGCCGCCCGCCTTCTCCACCGTCACCAGGACACTCGCGCCTGATTGAACGGATCCTTTCAGGGGCACGGCGCTGTTCTGTCCACCATTGAAGAGCCCGGCGCGTCTGGGTGGGCCGCCCGCGCTGATCCAAGCCTCGTACGTACGGCCGGTCGGAGCTCGCTCGAGGTGCTGCACGACGAGAGCGGCGTCGCCGGCTTTCCCCACGACCAGCGTTCCGCGGGCGAAGTGGATCGTGCGCGAGCCCGGCTGCGCGAGGATCGCGGCAACTCGCTGCTCGCGCGCGAGCGCGGCGTCGCGCCGATCGAGCTTGCTCGACAGCGACACGGCCCAGATGCCCAGCGCGATCGCCGCACACGCCGCAACCGCGGCAGCGGCGGCGACGGGCACGGCCCAGCGAGGGCGGAGCGGCACGACGTTCGGACGCTCGCGCCGGGCCTGCTGGAGGATGCGCGCGCGCAGCTCCGGCGGCGGCATCGGCGCCTCGGTCGCGTAGGCGAGCGCACCTGCGGCCTCCGACAGCGACGCCAGCTCGTCCCGGCAGCGGTCGCAGTGGGAAAGGTGCGCCTCGTACTCGCGCGCGTCATCGACGTCGAGGGCGTCGAGCGCGTACGCAGCGGTCAGGTCGTGGAGGGCGTTGGCTTCCATGCCGTTTCTCCGTTGCCGGGCTCTGCCAGCAATTCGCGCAGGCGCGCAAGGCCCGTGAACATCCTGCTCTTGATCGTACCGACGGGTTGGCCGAGCCTCTCCGCAAGCTCTGATTGGCTGAAGCCGCCGTAGTAGGCGAGCTCGAGCGCCTCCCGCTGCTGGTCCGGTAGCTGACGAAGTGCCGCTTGCACACGCTCGCGTTCGAAGCGCAGCCACGCATCGTCTTCGACGGACGCGGTGGGGGCCGGCTCGACTCCTTCCGCAAGCGGCTCGGCACGCCGACGGTCCTCGCGGCGGACGAGGTCGACCGCGCGCCGGTGCACGAGCGTCAGGATCCATGTGCTCGCCTTCGCGCGCTCGGGCATGAAGCGGTCGGCGTTGCGCCAGGCCGTGAGGAAGCCTTCCTGCACCGCGTCCTCGGCGAGCTTGTCGTCGCGCAGCACGCGCAGTGCGAGGCCGTACGCGACCCGGCCGAAACGGTCGTACAGCTCCGCGAGCGCCTCTTCGTCCGAGCGGGCGACGAGGGCGACGATCGCCTCGTCGGAGAGGTGCGCGAACGTCCTGGCCATCGGCCGATATTCGCTCATCGGTCCGAACCGGTTCGGCGCGTCGCGCGAATCAGGCCCGACATGACGGCCAACGCAGTTGAAAGGAGCGACAGGACGATGCGAAAGCTCGCATTCGCTCTCCTGGCGGCCGCAGCCTCGGCAGCGCTGATCGTGGCGTTCGCGTCGCGGGGCGGGAGCCCCTCGGCAGCCCAGGCTTCGAGCCACCGGGAGGCCCCGTTGATCTCGGAGGACCCCTCCGCGGACAACACCGACACCTACGCGTTCCGGAGCCCGGACCAGCCGGGCACCGTGACGATCATCTCCAACTACATCCCGGGTGAAGACCCCGCCGCCGGACCGAACTGGTACACGTTCTCGCCGTCGGCCCGGTACGTGATCTACGCCGACAAGAACGGGGACGGCAAGCCCGACCTGACGTGGCGGTTCCGGTTCAAGAACCGCGCGCCGGTCGCATTCCTGCAGAACACACAGCAGGAGTACACCGTCACGCGGCTCGACGGCAAGAGCCAACGCGTCATCGGGGACGGGCTGCTCACGCCGCCCGACAACATCGGCCCGCGCTCGACGCCGAACTACCACGCGCTGGCGATGGCCGGCGTCCACGACCTCAGCGACGGCTCCAAGGTCTTCGCGGGTCAGCGTGATGACGGGTTCTTCGGTGACATCGGCGCGGCGTTCGACCTCGTGGCGATCCGCAGCGGCACGGGTGCCAGCGGCGGCGGCAGGGATTTCTTCGCCGGCTACGCGGTGCACTCGATCGCGTTGCAGGTGCCGCTGTCGCAGCTCGACAACGGCGGCAACCACGTCGTCGGTGTCTGGTCCTCGTCCGAACGGCCGAAGATCACGGTGCGGTTCAACGGGCGGAAGGCCGGCCATGAGACGAAGTGGGTGCAGGTCTCCCGCCTCGGCAACCCGCTGATCAACGAGCTGCTGATCCCGACGCAGCTGAAGGACGAGTGGAACGCCAGTACGCCGGACAAGGACAAGCAGTTCGAGCAGTACTACTCGAGCCCGATCCTGGCGCACCTGCTGAACCAGCTGTATCCGCAGTTCGGCCCGTTCCAGGAGACGAATCGCAGTGACCTCGTCTCCGTCTTGCTGACGGGCCTCAAGGAGCCCAACCTGAACTACACGGGACCTACCCAGGCCGACGAGATCCGGCTCAACTTGGCGATCGCGCCGACGGCCCCGGTCGGCCAGGGGAACCGCCTCGGCGTCCTCGGCGGTGACCTTGCGGGGTACCCGAACGGGCGCCGGCTCGAGGACGACGTGATCGACATCTCCGAGCGAGCCGTCGGCGGCGTCCTGATCGGTCACAGTCTGCCGCTCGGCGACGGTGTGGACGCGAACGACGTTTCGTACCTGACGACGTTCCCGTACCAGGCCGACCCGTTCAGCGGGTACGACAACACGAAGGGTCAGCAGAAGCCTTGATGAAGGCGAAGCTGGTCATTGGGGGCGCGGCGGCGGCGACGACCGCCGCCGCCCTCCTGCTCGGCGGCGTCCTGACGGGGAACGGTGCGCCCGAGGCGCGCGCCCTGCCGACGCCGACGCTGGTCGCGCGGCTCGACCGGCAGGGCAACGCGTTCGCGCAGCGGGCACGGATGACCGCCGACGTCGCCTATTACACGCGCGCGGAGTACGTCTACCGGCGGGCCTTGCGGCTCGCGCCCCAGGATCTGCCTGCGACGATCGGGTTCGGAGGGCTCGAGCTGTCGCGGCACGCGTTTCGCCACGCGTTGGCGCTCGGCCGCCGTGCAGTGGCTCTGTCCCCAATGACGGCTGCAGGCTACGGCGTTCTCGGCGACGCGTTGCTCGAGCTCGGACGCTATCGCAGCGCGTTCGCCACGTTCGACAAGATGGCCGGGCTCAAGCCGGGTGTCAGCTCCTATGCGCGCATCTCGTACGCGCGCGAGCTCCTCGGCGACGTCCCCGGCGCGGCGCGGGCGATGCGGTACGCAGTCGACGCCGCCGCCGGGGAGCCTCAGGCGCTTGCGTGGTCACACATGCAGCTCGGCAAGCTCTACTGGGCGCACGGAGACGGCATCGCGGCAGGGCGCGAATACCGCGCAGCGCTCCGCATTCAGCCCGGCTACACGTACACGCTCGACACGCTCGCGCAGCTCGAGGCCGCGCGCGGCCGGTCCGCCTCGGCGATCGCGCTCTCACAGCAAGCCGCCGAGGTGATGCCGTTCCCGCAGTTCGTCGCGAATTACGGGGATGTCCTGCGCGCAGCCGGTCGGCTCACAGCAGCGCGACGGCAGTACGCACTCGTCGAAGTGATCGGGCGGCTCGAGCGTGCGAATCATGTCAACGTCGATCTCGAGCTCGCCCTTTTTGACATCGACCACGGTGTGCGCCTCGACCGCACCGTTGCGTTGGCTCGCCTCGCTGAGGCGGAGCGGCCGTCGATCGACGGCGACGACGTCCTTGCTTGGGCGCTCGCGCGCACCGGCCGTTGTGGCGAGGCGCTGGGCTTCTCGGAGCGCGCGCTTCGGCTGGGCACGCTCGATGCGCCCAAGTTCTTCCACCGGGGCATGATCGAGCGCTGCCTCGGCCACCGCGCGGAGGCGCGGCGCTGGTTCCGGCGTGCGCTGGCGCTGAACCCGCACTTCTCGCTGCTGTGGGCGCCCGTGGCGCGGAGGTATGCACAGTGAAGCGCTTCCTGCTCGCGGTCGCAGCCGTCGCGGCGCTGGCGTTGCCGGCGACGGCGTCGGCTCACCCGCTCGGCAACTTCACGGTGAATCGGTTCAGCCGCATCGAAGTCGCCGGACCGCACGTCTACATCCATTACGCCCTCGATCTCGCGGAGATCCCGACCTTCCAGGCCGGCAAGATCGACGTCGACGCCTACGCACGGCGAATCGCGCACGGTGCGGTTCTGCGTGTGAACGGCCGCCGAGCGCTGCTCGTTCCGATCGAGACGGCGCTCGCTCATCCGCCGGGTGCCGGCGGCCTGAGGACGACGCGGCTCGAGGTGATCCTGAGCGGCCCACGCCTGGCCGGCCGCAGCGGCGTCACGTACCGCGATCGCAACTACGCCGACCGCATCGGGTGGAAGGAGATCCTCGTCGGCGACGCGCTCAGTCGTAGCCACGAGCTGCGCGCGTATCCGAAAGACCTGCTCCACGCACCGCTGGACGTCACGCTTGTCCGAACGAGCCTGGTCCCAGGGACAGTCCCTGGGACCCGTCCGCATGTGACACGAGGGTCGACGCTGCAGGCGCCCGACCGCGTCGCGGACTCGCGCTTCGCATCGCTGGTCGCGCGCAGGCATCTCGGCGCCTGGGTGATCCTGGCGTCGCTGGCGGCGGCGCTCTTCTGGGGCGCGGCGCACGCTCTTTCCCCCGGGCACGGCAAGACGATCATCACGGCATACCTCGTCGGCCGGCGCGGGACGCCGCGGCACGCGGCGCTGCTCGGCCTGATCGTCACCGCGACGCACACGGTGGGCGTCTTCGCACTCGGGATGGTGACGTTGCTGCTCGCGCGCTTCATCGTCCCGGAGCAGCTGTACCCGTGGCTGAACCTCGTCTCGGGCCTACTCGTGGTCGCGATCGGATTCACAGTCCTGCGCGCCCGCTGGCGCCACCGCGCCCACCACCACCACCAGCACGAGCACGACCTCAGCCGCCGCTCGCTGATCGCGGTCGGGATCTCCGGCGGCCTGCTGCCGTGCCCCTCGGCGCTCGTGGTCCTGCTCGCGGCGATCTCGCTCCACCGCGTCGGCTTCGGCCTGCTGCTGATCGTCGCGTTCAGCGCCGGGCTCGCCCTGTCGATCACCGGGATCGGCCTCGTCGCAGTACTCGCGCGCGGCGCGTTCAGGCGGTTGAGCTTCGAACGCGGCGTCGTCGCACTTCTCCCGGCGTTGAGTGCACTCGTGATCCTCGGCGCGGGCATCGCCATGACCGTCCACGCCATTCCGAAAGTGAGGTAACTCATGTTCGGTCTTGACGATCGCATCGCGGCATTCTCCGACGGCACCACGATGGTGATCGTCGTACTCGTTGCCGTCGTGCTCGGTCTCCGGCACGCCAGCGACCCTGATCACCTTGCGGCGGTGACGACCCTCATCGCCTCTGGGAAAGACCGCGCGACCTGGGCCGCGGCGAAGCTCGGATTCGCGTGGGGGCTCGGTCATGCGACGTCGCTGTTCGTCTTCGGTCTCCCAGTCGTCCTCTACAGCGCGTACCTCCCGGAGCCGATTCAGAGCGCCGCCGAGACGACTGTCGGCTTCGTCATCGTCGGCTTGGCGCTGCTGCTCCTCGTCCGCTGGCGGCGCGGCGTCTACCGCAATGCGTCCCATGCTCATCGCCGGCCGCGAGGCGGACGGCAGGCCTACGCGATCGGGGTCGTTCACGGGATGGGAGGGACGGCCGGCGTCGGGCTCCTGCTGCTCGCAACGATCAAGAGTCACGTGCTCGCCGTCGTGGCGCTCGCGTTGTTCGCCTTCTTCACGGCAGTGTCGATGGCTGTCCTGTCGACCGGCTGGGGCGCGGCGCTCGGCAGCCGGCCGCTGCGGCGCTCGTTCGACCGTGTGGCGCCCGTCCTCGGCGTCGTGAGTCTCGCCTTCGGCGTGTGGTACGCCCTCGGAGCCCAAGGCGTCGTGCCGTACGTCTTCTAGTGCGATACGTTGGACGGGACGTGCCCACCGTCGCATCCCACGGCTCGTGGTCGTCTCCGATCACGCTCGACCTCGTCGCAAGCGAGGGCAGCGTGGGGTACGCGTATCTCTCCCTCGACGACCGGGGCGTGTACTGGCTCGAGAGCCGTCCCGCGGAGAAGGGCAGGCTGGCGCTCGTCTTCGCGCCCCGCGGGGGCGAGCCGGTCGACGTCGTCCCCGCGGACTTCAACGTCCGCACGCGTGTCCACGAGTACGGCGGCGGCGCGTGGTTTCGCGACGGCAGTGTCGTGTTCTGCTCGAACTTCGAGGACAGCCGCCTCTATCGCATTGACGCGCCGGGGGCGGATCCGCGGCCCATCACGCCGCAGTCGGCCGAGCCGCACGCGCTCCGCTATGCGGACGGCCGGGTTTTCGCCGGCGGGCGGCTGATCGTCTGTGTACGCGAGTGGCACGGCGACGGGGAACCGCGCAACGAGCTGGTCGTCTTGCCGACCGACGGTTCGGCCGAGCCTCGTGTGGTCGCGACGGGCCGCGACTTCTACGCCGCGCCGCGGCCGAGCCCCGACGAGACCCGCCTGGCCTGGCTCGCCTGGGATCACCCGCACATGCCCTTTGAAGGAACGGACCTGTGCGTCGGCGACGTCGCCGCCGACGGTTCGTGTTCGAACGCGCGACGCGTGGCAGGCTCCGCGACCGAGTCGATCTTCCAGCCCGAGTGGGGCGAGGACGGCGACCTCTATTTCGTCTCCGACCGCACCGGCTGGTCGAACCTGTACGTCGACCGCGCCGGGGAGGTACAGGCGCTGACGCGGGAGGAGGCCGAGCTCGGCTACCCGCAGTGGGTGTTCGACCTCAACCGCTACGCGTTCCTGCCAGGCGGACGGATTGCCTGCATCTTCACCCGCGAGGCGGTGGACGGGCTCGACCTACTCGACGTCCAGAGCGGGAGGCTCGACTCGGTGGAGCTCCCGTACACCACCCTCAGCTCGCTGCGAAGCCACGGCGGAAGGCTGGTCTTCGCGGCCGCGTCCCCGACCGACCTGAGCGCGGTGGTCGAGCTCGACACGGCGACGACGCAGCGCTCGATCTTGCGCAGGTCGAGCGAGCTTGCGCTCGACGAGCGCTACATCTCGACGGCGATGCCGATCACGTTCCAGGGCGCGGACGGCCTCGAGTCGCACGGTTTTTTCTACGCGCCGAAGAATCCTGATTTCTCCGGCCCCCCGGACGAGCTCCCGCCCCTGCTCGTGCACGTGCACGGTGGACCAACGGCGCATGTCCAGACGGCGCTCGACCTCTCGATCCAGCTCTTCACGAGCAGAGGCCTCGCCGTCGTCGACCTCAACTACGGCGGCAGCACGGGCTACGGGCGCGAGTACCGCGATCGCTTGCGCGGAGCGTGGGGCGTGGTCGACGTCGAGGACAGCGCGGCCGCGGCGCGCTACCTCGCCGACCGCGGCGACATCGATCCGGCGCGGATCGACATCAGCGGCGGCAGCGCCGGCGGCTACACGACGCTGTTGACGGTCGCCGTGCGCGACGAGTTCGCGGCCGGGGTCTCGTACTACGGTGTCGCCGATCTGGTCACATTCCACGCGGACACACACAAGTTCGAGTCGCACTACGACGACTACCTCGTCGGTCCCTGGCCGGACGCAATCGACGTCTACCGCGAGCGGTCGCCGGTCAATCAGGCCGACTCGATCTCGCGGCCGCTGCTCCTGTTGCAAGGGCTCGACGACAAGGTCGTGCCGCCGCCTCAGTCGGAAGTGATCGCCGACGCGCTCAAGCAGCGGGGGATCCCGTACGCGTACATCGCATTCGCAGGGGAGGGCCACGGCTTCCGCAAGGCGGAGAACGTGAAGCGGGCGCTCGAGGCGCACCTCTCCTTCCTTGCGCAGGTGTTCGGCTTCGAGCCGGCGGACGAGCTCGAGCCGATCGAGATCGAGAACCTCGAGAGAGTGGCTCACTAGCTGGACCTCACGCGTCACGCGGTCAATGTGCTGCCGGAAGGCGAGCTCGAGCGCAAGCTGAAGCTCGGACGCCCGTTGCGCGTCAAGCTCGGGATCGACCCGACGGCGCCCGACATTCACCTTGGATTCGCATTCGTGCTCGACCGGCTCGCGGAGTTCCAGCACGCGGGACACACGATTGTGCTGATCGTCGGTGACTACACGGCGCGGATCGGCGATCCCTCGGGGCGCTCCGACGAACGGCCCGTCCTGCCGGGCGAGGTGTTGGACGCAAACGCAAAGGAGTTCGCCGAGCAGGCGTTCCGCGTCCTCGAACGGGCACGCACGGAGATCCGCTTCAACGGCGAATGGCTGGGGAAGCTGTCGTATGCAGAGGTCGTACGGCTGGCGCGCACGATCACGGTCGCGCGGATCCTGGAGCGCGACGACTTCGCCAAGCGCTTCGAGGCGCACGAGCCGATCTCGATCTCAGAGCTCCTGTATCCGCTCATGCAGGCGTACGACTCCGTTGCGATCGAGGCGGACATCGAGATTGGCGGAACCGACCAGCTGTACAACCTCCTCGCCGGCCGCGACGTGATGCAGGACTACGGCGTCGACCCGCAGCTCGTGATGACGTATCCGTTGCTTGTCGGGCTCGACGGCGACGAGAAGATGTCGAAGTCGCGGGGCAACTACATCGGCATCAACGAGCCGCCTGAGGAGATGTTCGGCAAGACGATGTCGATTCCCGACAGCGCCTTGGCGCAGTGGTGGGACCTGCTCGTGGACGGCGGACCGCATCCGGAGGATCCGATGCAGTGGAAGCTCGAGCTGGCCCGCCGCATCGTCTCGCGGTGGCACGGTGACGACGGCGCCCGGCATGGGGAGGAGCACTTCACGCGCGTCGTGCGGGAGCACCAGGCGCCCGAGGAGGTGCCCGAAGCCACGCTGCCGCCCGGCGACCCACTCCACCTGCCCGCTTTGCTGGCCGAACATCTGGGGGTCGGCTCGACCAGCGAAGCCAGGCGCCTGATCGCCCAGGGCGGGGTCAGGGTGGACGGCGAGCCCGT
>Ga0066710_100005756_pt1 | contig 11393 bp, 7 predicted proteins | sample GraSoiAngelo_159_FD_79666 | JGI IMG/M metagenome (GOLD analysis project Ga0066710, IMG submission 79666) | Grasslands soil microbial communities from the Angelo Coastal Reserve, California, USA - 14_1009_16_40cm | ecosystem: Environmental > Terrestrial > Soil > Grasslands | place: USA... | reverse complement strand
TCCGGGAAGGGAGTCCTGGAGTGAAGCGCCGCGCCCTGCGGTCGCCGGGCACCGGGTCCGGCTCGCTGCGCGAGCCTCCCCTCCGCTTCGCCTCGCCCCGCCCGCCGCGCTGTAGTTCGCGCGTCGGGTCCCCGGCGCGAGGGCTCAGACGGCCCGGCGACCGCAGGGCGCGGCGCTTCACTCCCGGGCGCCCTGCACAGAGTCACTCCAGCACCGGGACGAGAAGCCGCTGCCGGAAAGGACTCCGCCGCGACCGTACGGAATGAGCACCGTCGGTGACGGGTGGGGCACACCGCCCGCTGCAATTGCCGGGCCCGCTGAGACCTCGCGTCCGGGGCCCCGCCGCGCGCTCCCCAGCGCGCTGCGCGGACGCGAGGCGAAGCGGAGGGGCGGCTCGCGCAGCGAGCCGGCCCCGGTGCGCGGCGAATGCAGCGCGCGGTGTGCCCCAGCCACGACCGCCCAGGCTCCTTCCGCGCGTTGGCTGGCGAGTTCTGGCGGGGCGGCGGCTTGACAGGCGTGGCGCACTAGGCTAGGTTCCCGCCGGATCCCGAAAGAGCGGAGCGCCGATGCTGAGCGTCAAGAAGACCGATCGTCTGTTCTTCGACACCTTCGACGCCATGGCCGCGGGGGCGGCTGAAGCGGCCCTGATCCTCGAGCAGATGTTCCGGGACGGGATTCCTGGCTATGCCGCGCACGCCACCCGGATCAAAGAGATCGAGCATCGCTGCGACAAGCTCGTGCACGAGCTGGTCAAGACCCTGCATCGCACCTTCATCACGCCGATCGACCGCGAGGACATCCACGACCTCGGGTCGGCCATGGACGACGTGGTCGATCTCATCGACGCCGCCGCCAGCCGCGCCGTCCTGTTCAAGGTCGAGGGGGAGATCCCCGACGCCTCCGGCCTGGCCCGCGTCATCCACACGCAGGCCGAGGAGATCCGCAAGGCCGTGGTGCACCTGCGCGATGCCGAGACGGTCCTCGAGGCGTGCCGGCGGATCAACGATCTGGAGAAGGAGGGCGACCGCCTCTACCGCGAGGCCGTGGCGCGCATCTTCGAGTCCGGGCGGGATCCGATCTTCGTGATCAAGGCGAAGGAGATCGTCGAGACCCTCGAAGCGGCCACCGACGCCGGGGAGAGCGTGGCGATCATCCTCGAGCGGATCATCCTGAAGCACCAGTAGGGGAGCCGGCCATCGACCCCGTCCTGCTCTCCGTCATCGTGATCATCCTGGTCGCGCTGGTCTTTGACTTCCTCAACGGCTTCCACGACGCGGCCAACTCCGTGGCCACCGTCGTCTCGACGCGCACCCTCTCGCCGAACCTGGCGGTCGCCTGGGCCGCGGCCTTCAACTTCCTGGCCGCCTTCGGCTTCGGAGTGAAGGTGGCCACGACGCTCGGCAAGGGGGTGGTGCAGCCCGGGGTGGTCGATCGCTGGGTGGTCCTCGGCGGCCTCGCCGGCGCGATCGCCTGGAACCTGGCGACCTGGTGGCTGGGGCTGCCGGTCTCGTCGTCGCACGCCCTCATCGGCGGGCTGGCCGGGGCGGCGGTGGTGAAGGGCGGGTGGTCGGTCCTGATCCCGGCCGGTCTGGGGAAGATCCTGCTGTTCATCGTCGTGTCGCCGTTTCTCGGCCTGGTGCTCGGCTTCGGCATGATGAGCCTGCTGCTGCGCCTGCACCAGGACTCGCTGCCGTCGGTCGTCGACCGTCGCTTCCGGCGCCTGCAGCTCGTCTCCGCCGCCTTCTACAGCCTCGGGCACGGCACCAACGACGCGCAGAAGACGATGGGGATCATCTCCATCCTGCTCTTCTCCGCCGGCTACATGCCGACCTTCCGGGTCCCGATCTGGGTCATCCTGACCTGCCACGCCGCCATCGCCGCGGGGACGCTGGCGGGCGGCTGGCGCATCGTCAAGACGATGGGGATGAAGATTACGAAGCTCCGGCCGATCGGCGGCTTCAGCGCCGAGACGGCGGGAGCGATCACGCTCCTCGGGACGGCGTTCTTCGGCATCCCGGTCAGCACCACGCACACGATCACGGGCGCCATCATGGGGGTGGGCGCCACGCACCGCCTGAGCGCCGTCCGCTGGGGCGTGGCCCGCCAGATCGTCTGGGCCTGGGTCCTGACCATCCCGATCTCGGCGGCGATCGCGGCCGGCTCCTACCTGCTCATCCGAATCGTCGTGGGCCGCTGAGGCGCGGCCGCGGCCATCGCCACGCGATGCGGGATTTCAGTTGCCGCGCCGTCGTTCTCGGCGTAACAGTGAGAGCGCCCGCGTTCATCCGGCCTCTTCGCTGAGGCGGTACGACGACGATGCGATTTCGAGACGCAAGGCGCGCGCTTTCCGGTTCGGTCCTGGCCCTCGGGCTCGGGATCCTGATCGGCCCGGGCGGATCGAAGGCCGATCTGCGCGGGCCGGCCGATGGCGCGCTCGAAGCGGACCCGGCGCTCGAGGCCCCCGGCCCGGGTCCGGCCGGCGGCGCCCCGACCGCCGCCACGCCCGGGACGGTCCGCCGGTCGATCGACTCCGGCCGCTACCGGGAGGCCGAGAGCACGGCGCAGGCGTTGGTCGCGAGCGTGGAAAAGAGGTCGGGGCCCGATTCGCTGGAGACCGCGCGGGCGCTGGACCTCTTGGTCGAGTCGCTCGTCCGCAACGGAAAGTCCCGGCTGTCTGCGACGCGGGAGGCTGCGGAGCGGGCCATCCGCCTCAAGGAGAGCGCGCTCGGACCGGACGACCCCGAGGTGGCCCGCAGCCTTGCGGGCCTGGCGGATCTGATCGACGAGCTCGACACGCTCGAATCGGCGGTGCCGTTCCTGCGCCGGGCGCTGCAGATCTGCGAGCGGGCCCTCGGCCCCGATCACCCTGACGTGGCCGCGAGCCTCGACGGCCTCGGCCTGGCGCTGATCTTCGACGGGAAGCCGGAGGAGGCTCTCCCTTTCACCGAACGGGGGCTCGCCATCCGGACGAGAGTATTCGGGCCGGAGCACCGCGAGGTGGCGGCCAGCCTCTACACGATGGGGATCCTCAGGGCGCGTCTGGGGGATCGCAAGACCGCCCTGCAGGTGCTGCGGAGGTCCCTCGCCATTCGCGAGAAGGTCTTCGGACCGGACCATCCGCTCGTGTCGGCGACGCTCTACCGCATCGCCAAGGAAGTGATGCTGCCCGACGAGGACTACGCCGGCGCCCGGTCCCTTCTGCTGCGCCTCCTGGCGGCGCAGGAGAAGACCCTCGGCAGGGACCATCCGCAGAACATCCGTACCGTGGCCTGGCTGGCGATCGCCGTCTGGCACCTCGGTGACTACGCCGGGGCGCGGCCGCTGCTCGAGCGGGCGCTGTCCGACGGCGAGCGGATCATGGGGCCGGAGAGCTCCGACGTCGCGAACCAGCTCAACGACCTGGGCCTCTACCATTACTATCTCGGAGACTTCGAAGAGTCGCGCCGGCTGCAGGAGCGGGCGCTGAAGATCCGCGAGAAGACCTTCGGGCCGGACGACACCCTGGTGGCGGCCAGCCTCAACAACCTCGCCCTGCTGCTCACCAACCTTGGCGACTCCGCCTCCGCCCGGCCGCTGGCCGAGCGCGCGGTGGCGATCTACGAGAAGTCCAAGCGCCCCGGCGACCCCAACCTGCCGATCGCCGTCAACACGCTCGCGACCTTGCGGCGCAACACGGGGGACTTCGAAGGGGCGCGCCAGCTGTACGAACGCGACATCGACCTCTGGCAGGCGATCGGCGGGGCCGATCCGCCCGGCGTCAGCGTCGATCTGAACGATTACGCCGAGATGTTGCTGGGGCGGGGCGACCTGGAGGGGGCCCGGCCGCGCTTCGAGCGGGCCCTGGACATCCGCGAGAAGAGGCTCGGCGCCGAGCACCCCGACGTGGCGGTGACCTTGAGCGGGCTGGCGCGCCTTCAGATGTTCAGCGGGGACCGGGCGGCGGCCCTCGAGAGCGCCCTGCGCTCGGAGGCGATCGCGCGCAAGCAGTTCCGCGCCACGGCCCGCAGCCTGTCGGAGCGGGAGGCGCTGAACTACGAGCGGATTCGATCCTCCGGTCTCGACGTGGCGCTGTCGGCCCTGGTGGCCACCCCCGGGGCGGAGCGGGCGGCCGGAATGGCGGCGCAGATCTGGGACGAGCTGGTGCGCTCGCGTGGCATGGTCCTCGACGAGATGGCCTTGCGGCACCGGACGGCGACCTCCGGCGAGCACAGCCGCGCCGCGGCCCCGGCACGCGAGCTCGAGCAGGCGCGCAACCGCCTGGCGCGCGTGGTGGTGGAAGGGCCCGAGGGGGCCGACCCCGGAGAGTACGCCGCCCGCCTCGTGCGGGCGCGGGAGGAGAAGGAGAGCGCCGAGAGGGCGCTGGCGGCGGTCAGCGCCGCCTTCCGCCGCGAGCTGGCGGAGGGACGGCTGGGCCTGAGGGACGTCCGCAACGCCCTGCCGCCCCGAACGGCCCTCGTGGCGTACGTGCTGTACACCGAGCTCGCGCCGTCCGGAACGCGCGAGGTCCCGTCCTACCTGGCGCTGGTGCTGCGCCCGGATGGGAGCGAGCCGGACGTGGTGCCGCTCGGGCCGGCCTCGGGCATCGAGGCCCTCGTGCGCGACTGGCGCCAGGAGGTCGCGCGTCCGCCCAAGGGCCTGGCGGGGGCGGGAGGCGAAGGGGAGGAGCGCTATCGGACGGTCGCGGCGCCCCTGAAGCGGGCCGTGTGGGACCCGGTCGCCCGCCATCTGGCGGGGGCCGGGACGGTGCTCGTCGTGCCCGATGGGGTCCTCAATCTGGTCAGCCTCGCCACCCTGCCCTCGGACGGCGGTCGCTACCTCGTCGAGGATGGTCCGTTGCTGCACTACCTTTCCTCGGAGCGCGCGGCGGTGCGCCCCGCGGCCGTGCGGAAGGCCGGTCGGGGGCTCCTGGCGGTCGGGGGCGTGGACTTCGACGCTCGCCTCATCGAGGCCGCCGCGCCCGCGTCGGGCGCGGGGCGTCCCGGCGCGTTCCGCGACCGGGCGCTCCCGGCTTCTGCCGGCTCGGCCGGCCCCGAAGTCCCGGTGGCGCAGGGAGTGCGGCAGGCCACGTGCGCCGGCTTCCGCTCGCTGCGCTTCGCGCCGCTTCCCGACTCCCGGGCCGAGGTGGAGGAGATCGAGTCGCTCTGGAAGAGGCGTCCGGCCGCAGGATCGGGCGGGCCGGAGACCGTCCTCAAACTGATGGGACCGCGGGCCGACAAGGAGACTTTCAAGAAGAGCGTGGCCGGACGCCGCGTCGTGCACCTGGCGACGCACGGCTTCTTCGCCCAGGACCGCTGCCCTTCAGCCCTCGAGCGGGCGCGCGGCCAGGCGCCCGGGCGCGACGGGGCCGGGCCGGGCACCGGCCCCGGCGATGATCCACTGCTGCTGTCGGGGCTGGCGCTCGCCGGCGCCAACCGGCGCCAGGAGACGGGCGAGGAAGGCGACGACGGCCTGCTGACCGCGGAGGAGATCGCCTCGCTCGACCTCTCGGGCGTCGAGTGGGCCGTGCTGTCGGCCTGCGAGACGGGCGTCGGCACGGTGCAGGTCGGCGAAGGGGTGCTCGGCCTGCGACGGGCCTTCGAGATCGCGGGCGCCGACACGCTGATCCTCAGCCTGTGGTCGGTCGAGGACGTCTCGGCGCGCGAGTGGATGCGCGCCCTCTACGGGGCGCGCCTCTCCGGACGGAGCACGGCCGAGGCGGTGCGCCGGGCGAGCCGGGAGATGATCGACGCCCGCCGGCGCGCCGGCCGCAGCACCCATCCCGCGTCGTGGGGCGCGTTCGTCGCGACCGGCGACTGGCGCTGACCGCCGCGCTCGCGTCGAGGAGGTGACGAGACCATGCTCAAACCGCTGATCGCATCCCTGGTAGCCGTTTCCGTCGGCCTCGCCCTGTGCGCGGCCGCCGCGCCATCGAAGGGAAGGAAATCCAGCGCCGCCGCGCCGCTGGACACCGAGCAGATCGAGCGGCTCACCGGGGCCACGGGGAAGCTCGACGCGAAGGAAGAGGTGTTCAAGGTCTCGGTGCCGCGCACCGACCTGTCGCTCACCGTCGGCGGCGTCCACGTGACGCCGGCGCTCGGGCTGACCTCCTGGGCCGCCTTCAAGCGGGTGGGGCAGCAGGCGATGGTGATGGGAGACCTGGTCCTCCTCGAGGGACAGGTGAACCCGGTGATGAGCGCCGCGCTGGACAGCGGCCTCGAGGTGACCGCGCTGCACAACCACTTCCTCTGGGACTCCCCGAGGGTGATGTTCATGCACATCGGCGGGATGGGCCAGGAGGCCGGCCTCGCCGAGGCGGTCGGCAAGGTCTTCGCCCGTATCCGCGAGACGAGCGGCGCCGCGGCCGAGCCTCCCGCGGCCGGCATCGATCCCGCCGGGACGACACTCGACCCCTCGAAGATCGACAGGGCCCTCAAGGTGAAAGGCGACCTGAAGGACGGGGTCTACAAGGTCGTGGTCGGCCGGACCGCCACCATGCACGGCCGCCCGGTGGGCGCCGCCATGGGGATCAATACCTGGGCCGCCTTCGCGGGGTCGGACGACAGGGCGGTCGTGGACGGCGACGTCGTGATGCTGGAATCGGAGCTGCAGGGCGTCCTGAAGGCGCTGCGGGGCGCGGGCCTCGACGTGGTCGCCATCCACCAGCACATGTCGGGGGAGGAGCCGCGCCTGCTGTTCCTGCATTACTGGGGCGTGGGGCCGGCCATCGATCTGGCGAAGGGGGTGCGCGCCGCGCTGGACGCCATCGAAGCGAAGCGGCTCATGACGCGGTGAGGGCGTCCCGGGCGCCGCGCGCGATCAGGTCGCTCCGTGGTCCGGCCTCGTGCTCTCGAGCACCCAGGCGCGTCCGTCGCGGGCGATGAAGCCGTCCGCCTCGGCCGGTCCCCACGATCCGACGGGATAGGGTTGGGGCGCCGGGGCCTCCCGCGCCTCCTGGAAGCGGGTCAGAGGGTCGATGAGCGACCAGGCGGTCTCGATCTCGTCCTGGCGCATGAAGAGCGTCGCGTCCCCGGCCAGCGCGTCCAGGAGCAGGCGCTCGTAAGCGTCGGGGGGAGGCCCGGCCGCCTGGTCGCCGAAGTGGAACGCGAGCACCGACGAGCGCACCTGCATGCCGGCATCCGGGACCTTGGTCTGGAAGCGGATGTGCACCCCTTCGTCCGGCTGGATCCCGAGGCTGACGCGGTTGGCCTCGGGGGCCTCGCCGGAGGGAAGCTTCATGAGGTTGTGCGGCGGCGCCAGGAGCTGGATCACGATCTCGCTGACGCGGCGCTCCATCCCCTTCCCCGAACGGACGTAGAACGGCACCCCCTGCCAGCGCCAGTTGTCGACGAACAGCTTGACCGCCGCGAAGGTCGGAGTGCGTGAGTCCTTGCGCACGCCCGCCTCGGCCCGGTATCCCTCGTACTGCCCGCACACCAGGTGGCGAGGCACGTCCTGATCCGCGAGCCGCCGCACCGCGTCCAGGAGCTTCACCTTCTCATTGCGCACCGCATCGGCCTCGAAGCGGGTGGGGGCCTCCATCGCCACCAGCGACAGAAGCTGCAGGAGATGGTTCTGGAACATGTCGCGCAGGACCCCGGCGCCGTCGTAGTAGGCCCCGCGGTGGCCGACCGGTCCCGACTCGGCCACCGTGATCTGCACGTGATCGATCAGGTTCCGGTTCCACAGCGGCTCGAACATGATGTTGGCGAAGCGGAAGACCAGGATGTTCTGCACCGTCTCCTTGCCCAGGTAGTGGTCGATGCGGAAGACCTGGGACTCGCCGAACGCCTGGAGCATGATGCGGTTGAGCACGCGGGCCGACTCGAGATCGTCCCCGAACGGCTTCTCGATCACCAGGCGGCGCCACTCCTCCTCGCCGGGCGGCGGGCCGGCCAGGCCGGCGTCGCGCAGCGCCCCGAGCGCCTTGTCGTACAGCCAGGGGGCGAGGGCGAGGTAGTAGAGCCGGCCTCCCGGTCCGGCCTCGTCCAGGGAACGCTTCACGGCGGCCAGACTCCCCCCGCTCGATACGTCGCCGGGGGCGTAGCGCAGGCCGCGGGCGAACTCGCGCCAGGCCCCGGCATCGAACGGGACGCCGGCGTCGCGCAGCGCCGCTTCGAGAAGGTCCCGGAAGCGATCGTCGCCGAGCTCCTGGCGGGCGCAGCCCAGGACGCGCGTGCCGGCGGGGAGCCGGCCCTTGCGGTGCAGGCTGAAGAGGGCGGGGATCAGCTTCCTGGACGTGAGGCTGCCGGAGGCGCCGAAAATGACGATGGTGGGCGGTCCGGGCCGGGAGCGGACGGGGTTCACCGGCCCGCCTTCTTGATTTCGTGGCCGCCGAACTGGTTGCGCAGGGCGGCCAGCAGCCGGTCGGCGAAGGAGGCCTGCTGCCGGCTGCGGAAGCGCGCCATGAGCGACAGGGCGATCACGGGAAGCGGGACATCCTTGTCGATCGCCTCCAGGACCGTCCACCGTCCCTCGCCCGAGTCGGCCACCCACGGCTCGATCCCCTCGAGGCGGGGGTTCTCGCCCAGGGCCTCCGCGGCGAGGTCGAGGAGCCAGGAACGCACCACGCTGCCGTGCTGCCAGAGGCGCGCCACGGCGGCCAGGTCGAGGGAGAACTCCTGCTTGGCGTGCAGCAGATCGAAGCCCTCGGCATAGGCCTGCATCATGCCGTACTCGATGCCGTTGTGGATCATCTTCACGAAGTGCCCCGCCCCGACCGGCCCGACGCGGCCCCAGCCGCGGTCGGGAGCGGGGGCCAGGGAGGCGAAGACGGGCCGGAGACGTTCGACCTCCGGCGCCGCGCCGCCGATCATGAGGCAGTATCCTTCGCGCAACCCCCAGACGCCGCCGCTCGTCCCCTGATCGAGGTAGCCGATCCCCTTCGGCTCCAGGGCGGCCGCGCGGCGGACATCATCTTTATAGTAGGTGTTGCCCCCGTCGACCAGGAGGTCCCCCCGCGACAGGAGACCGCCGAGGCGCGTCACCGTCTCCTCGGTCGGCGTCCCCGCCGGCAGCATAAGCCAGACGGCGCGCGGCGGCTGCAGGCGCGCCACCAGATCCGGCAGCGACTCCGCGGCGCCGACCCCGTCCTTCTCCAGCGCCAGCACGCTCTCGCGGCTTCGGGCGTAGCCCAGCACGCGATGCCCGCCGCGCGCCAGGCGGCGCGCCATGTTGCCTCCCATCTTCCCCAGCCCCACCAGTCCCAGATCCATCGTCGTCCTCCTTGGCGAATCGTCTCCTCAGGGCGCCCAGCCGGCGGCCACGGCCTCGGCGGCCGCCTCGCCCCCCCGCACGCAGTCGGGCACGCCGACGCCGCGCAGGCCGTTCCCCGCCAGGTGCAGGCCGGGGAGGCGGGCGAGGCGCGCGTCGATGCCCGCGACGCGCTCCAGATGGCCGACATCGTACTGCGCCATCGACCGTGGCCACACCCAGGTACGGGCGCAGAGCGGAGGCGCGGTCACGCCCAGGATGTCGCGCAGCTCGTCGCGCGCCCGCCGCTCCGGCGTCGCGGTTTCCGCGGCCCCGGCGGCCGGGCCGGCGATAAAGGCGCGCAGCAGCACGGCCCCTTCCGGAGCCCGGCCCGGGTACTTCACGCTCGAAAACGAGCAGGCGACGAGGGCGCGCTTCTCGGCGCGCGGCACGACGAACCCGAAGCCGTCGAGCGGGTGGGGGACGTCGGCGCGCCGGTAACCGAGGCTCACCGTGATCGAGGTGCCGTACGGGATCGCCTTCAGGTGGGCCGCCAGGCCGGCGTCGACGTCGCGGAGGATCGAGCCGATCGCGTGCGCCGGCAGGGCGAGGACGACCGCGTCCGCGGGGAGCCGATCGCCGGACTGGGTGGCCACCAGCCACCCGGGTCCCCGCCGCTCGAGGCTCATGACCCGCTCGCCGAGGCGCAGCGCCCCGGGCGGCAGGCGGGCCGCCAGCCGGTCGACCAGGACCTGCAGCCCGTCGCGCAGGGTGACGAAGAGGGAGTAGCGGGCGCCGCTGACGCCCCGCCCCGAAGCCCCCGAGCGGCGGCGGCCGCGCACCAGCGCCAGGATCACGCTGCGGTGCGCGCGCTCCATTTCGAGGAAGCGGGGGAACGTGGCGCGCAGGCTCAGCCTCTCGGGGTCGGCATGGTAGATGCCGGCGATGAGCGGCTGCGCCAGCCTCTCGAGCGCCTCGCGCCCGAAGCGCCGCGTCACGAAGGAGGCCAGGCTCTCGTCCGGCACCTGAGGGCCTCGCGGCAGGACCAGGTCGCAGGCCGCGCGGGCCTTGCCCCGGAGGCTCAGCGCCCGCGTGGCGACGAACGGCAGGATGCGGGAGGGGGCCATCAGCTGGTACCCCTCAGGCACGGGCTTCATCCCGCCGTCCCGCGCGACGAAGGAGCGGCGGCAGTGCGGGTTCGTCCCCAGGATCTGGTCCTCCAGGCCCAGGCGCCGGCAAAGGTCGAGGGCCCAGGGCTTCTCGGAGATGAAGTTGTCGGGGCCGCCCTCGATGAGGAACCCGTCGCTCCGCTCCGTGGCGATGACCCCGCCCGGCCGCTCCGCCGCCTCGAGCAGCGCCAGGTCGAGGGACAAGGCGCGCTCGCGGGCGACCTCCGACAGGCGCCAGGCGCAGGCCAGCCCGGTGATCCCCGCGCCCACGATCACCACCCGCCGCCCGCGCCCCGCGAGGGCCTCCTCCCGTGACCGGCCCTCCTCATTGCGGCCCGGCGGCGGCGCCCCGGCCTGGGTCATGCTCCGGGCCGCGCGATGACCTCGCGCACCAGCGCGGCCATCATGCGCAGGAATGCCGGGTGGTCGCCCGCGGTGCCGGAGCGGTGGAAGCCCAGGCCGATCCGGCCGGCCGTGGCGCGGGCAGCGATGTCGAGGTCGTAGAGGACCTCCACGTGATCGCTGACGAAGCCGATCGGCGCCACCACCGCGTCGCGCGCCGCTCGGGCCTTCAGGTCCGACAGCGTGTCGGAGATGTCCGGCTCGAGCCAGGGGTCGCGCGGGCTCCCGCTGCGGCTCTGGTAGGCGATCGACCAGGAGCCGATGCCCAGGCGTCGCGCCACGAGATCGGCGGTGCGCGCCACGGCGGCCGGGTAGCCCGAGGCCTCCGCCATGCGGAGGGGGATACTGTGGGCCGTGAAGACGATGGCCGCCTGCTCGCGCCTGTCCGCGGGGAGGTTGGACAGGGTCTCGGCCAGGCGCGCCGCCACGGCCTCGATGAACAGGGGGTGGTCGAACCAGGGGCCGACGAAATCGACCGCGGGGCACCGGGGCCCGAGGCGGCCCTGGGCCTCCGAGACCGCCTGCACGTAAGCCTCCCGCGAGGCCTCGGATGGATGCGCCGCCAGGATCAGCCCGACCGCGCGCCGCCGTCCTTCGCCCGCCATCGAGGCCAGCGTGTCGGCGATGAACGGGTTCCAGAAGCGCATGCCGACG
>Ga0066710_100005755_pt1 | contig 11394 bp, 9 predicted proteins | sample GraSoiAngelo_159_FD_79666 | JGI IMG/M metagenome (GOLD analysis project Ga0066710, IMG submission 79666) | Grasslands soil microbial communities from the Angelo Coastal Reserve, California, USA - 14_1009_16_40cm | ecosystem: Environmental > Terrestrial > Soil > Grasslands | place: USA... | reverse complement strand
TGGTGGTCGGCCTCGAGCTCGGCGCCGACGACTACGTCACCAAGCCGTTCGAGGTTCGCGAGCTGATGGCACGCATCGGCGCGCACCTGCGGCGCAGCGAGATCTCCGCGCAGGAGCAGCCCCGCGACCGCTTCGAATTTCCGGGCCTCACCATCGACCTCGGGCGCCGTCAGGTGTTCCGCGACGGCGAGGAGGTGATGCTTACCCTGACCGAGTTCAACCTGCTCGCATTGCTGGCCTCACGCCCGGGCCAGGTGATGAGCCGCGGCGAGCTCCTACGGCGCGTCTGGGGCTACGAGGTGGAGATCGAGACCCGCACCGTTGACGCGCACGTCTACAGGCTGCGCCGCAAGATCGAGCCCGACGCCGAGAAGCCGACGTACATCCACAGCGTTCCAGGGATCGGATACCGCTTCAGCGGCTGAAAGCCATCGGGGCATGACCCCGAGAGGGCTGACGCTTTCGACCCCTGTGAGGCATTCGGCTTGTGTCATACTCCCGCCAAAACTTTGAGCCGGGGCTTTAGGTCTTCGTTCAGGATCGCGATGAGTTCAATCAGGGGCGCCAGTCTCGTGGGGGTGCTTCTCCTCGCTGTAGTCCAAGCGTCTGGACAAGGAGCAGCAGGACAAGCCTCGGCGGCCAGCCTGCATCACGCCCGGCTCGGACCACTCGCGCAAGCGGTCCTCAGCGTCGAGAAGAACGGCCATCACCTGCCAAGTACACGTGTGCGCGGCCGCGCAACCCGTCATGGGACGACGTTCGGTGTCTTTCTGCGCGGGCGCACGTCTGGCGCTGCAATCGCTGCGACAGGTGCCACACCGGGCACAGTGCTGGACGTCGGCGCAACAGCCGATGCGACGCTCGCTGACCTGCCCGCGCTTGCATTGCTACCCGGCATAACGGAGGTCGAGCTTGCCGGCAGAGCCGACGCGCAGCTCGACCAAAGTGTGCCGGCGATTCACGCCTCTGAACCTGGGCATGCCAACACCGCGGGCGTCCCGCATCTCTGGTCCGTTGCAGGCACCGCGCCCTTGACGTTCGCCGGCACCACCGGCAAGACCACGCTTGTCGGCGTTGTCGACACCGGCATCGATCTGTCCAATGCCGACTTCCGGACTGGCTCGGGCACGCGCATCCTCGAGCTGTGGGACCAAGCAGCGTGCCCAGACCCGAGTGCTGGGCTCTGCCCGCAGCAGCCCGCCAACTCCCAGGGATTCACATATGGGGCTGAGTGCTCTCAATCTCTGATCAACAGCAGCAGCTGCGGACCCTTCAGCTACGGCGCTGATTGCGAGACGCCATACACGGGCGGTACGCCGCTAGCACTGCCGGAGCAGGACTGCAACGGGCACGGCACCCATGTCGCGGGTATCGCATCTGCCAACGGAAGGGCCGGTACGGCAGGGACGTACATCGGGGTCGCGCCAGAAGCGAATTTGGTCATCGTGAAGAGCGACTTCGACCTCGCGCATACCGTGGACGCTGTCGCGTACGTCTATCGACTCGCGGCGGCCCGTGGGTTGCCAGCCTCTGTCAATCTGAGCCTGGGCACCAACTTCGGCCCGCACGACGGAACAGACACCTTCGAGCAAATGCTCGACGCCCTGACTGGCCCAGGGAGGCTACTCAGCGTGGCAGCCGGTAATCAGGCGACGAGCGGTTCCTCGTACCACTACCACGCAAGTGCAGCGCTGGCGGTTGGCGCGGTCAAGGTCGAGAGCCTGCGCGTCGCCACACAGCCGGTCTTCATCGACCTGTGGTACCCGGGCAGCGACAGAATCTCGGTGGCGATGAATGAGCAGGGAGTCGGCCAGACCGGCTGGGTGTCGCCGTCTGTGGCGGGCACGGCGAACCTCGACGGGACCTGCAATCAATACTCGCAAGCCTCCGGCTTCCAGGACCCTCAAAACAACGTGTTCGCCGTCCTGTCGTGCACTGCAATGCCCGGGAGCCTCGACAATGAGATCCAGATCGAGCTGTACAACTCCGGCACAGCAGGCAACACGCTGAAGAACCCGAACGGCGCCCTTTGCGACAGCACGCTGAATTGCCTCGATGTGTTCCAGATCCAGCTGCGTGGTGACACAGCTCCGCATGGCCCCTTCAACGCATGGATGTTCAATCAGGGCGACTACTACTTTCACGGTGGCGATGGCAATGACATCAGCACCATCGATGAACCGGCCACTGCGCACCGTGTTGTCGCCGTGGGCAGCTATGTGGACCGCACCTCGTGGCCGAGCCAGGCGGGAACGAAGAGCGACCCATACGGCACGCAAGGTCAGTTGAGCTTCTTCAGCGCGAGCGGACCGACGCGAGACGGCCGCAATGGGATATCGCTGGTCGCGCCCGGCGAGGTGGTCGGCTCCTCGCTCTCGGCCAATGCGGCGGCGAGGCTTCGCAGCGGCTGTCCGGTGTTCACTGTCCAAGGCTGCACCTCCCCTGACGGGAAGCACATATTCCTGTGGGGCACCAGCATGGCCGCGCCGCACGTGACGGGTGCGCTCGCTCTGCTGCTCGCCCAGCGGCCAGGTCTGACACCTGATCAGGCCGAGCGAGTTCTGCGCGATGCCGCCGATACGAGTCCCGTGACCGGCGGCGGACCCGCCCAAAGGTGGGGAGGCGGCAAACTGCAATTGGGTCCGGGCATTCTGTCCATCACCCCGCACTTCGGCGCCATCGCCGGGGGCACCAGCATCAGCATCGCCGGCGTCGACCTCCAGACCGGCGTCACGATGTCGCTCGGCGGTAAGTCGATTGCCCTCACCCGCGTCGCTGCAAATCAGTACTCGGCGAAGACGCCGGCCGGCAGCACGGCGGGGCCGGCCGACCTCGTGATTACCAATCCGGATCACAGCACGGCTCTCGACTCGCACGCCTTCACTTATGGAAGTCCCCCGGACGTCGGGCTGCACAACGCCGCGCTCATCAATGGAGGCATGCCGGTCGACTGGTATTACGACGCTGGGCACAAGGCGCTTCGTCGCGCCCGTTGGACCGGGAGTGGCTGGGACATTGTGACCACTGACGGTCCGGGTAGTGGCAGTGGCGCGGGGCAGACGACTGATGACGTCGGTCGCTATATATCCACGGTCATCTGGCAGCGGGTACCCCACGTGTGGTACTACGACCTGACAGCGGGGGCGTTGCGTCACGCGTGGTGGGACGGCTCGCGGTACACGCGCGAGACGCTTGACGGTACCGGCGGCACTGCTGGTCGGACCACCAACAACACCGGCCTTTTCACATCGGTGGCCGTCTATAACGGGGCGGCGCATGTCTGGTACTACGACGCCACAGCGCATAACCTGCGCCACGCCTGGTGGAACGGGACCGGCTGGAGCTTTGAAATACTCGATGGTGCCGGGAGCGGGAGCAGCGGCGGCCGCACCGCACATGATGTCGGCCAGTTCAGCGCGGCCATCATTTTCAACGGCGCGATGCACGTCTGGTATTACGACGCCACCGCGCACAGTCTGCGGCACGCCGTGGGCGACGGCAGCGCCTGGACGTTCGAGGCTCTCGATGGGACCGGCGCCGGGAGCGGCTCTGGTCAGACTTCAGACAATGTGGGTCAGTACAACTCAGTCACCCTCTACTACGGGGCCCCCCACCTCTGGTACTACGACGCCACTGCACGCAGCCTACGTCATGGCTTCTGGAACGGCACGGGCTGGAGTTTCGAGACCGTGGACGGCGCGGGCGTCACCGGTCGACCTAATGACGACGTGGGTAGGTTCACGTCGGTCACCGTGTACGCCGGCGCTCCGCATGTTTGGTACTACGACGCCACCACCTTCAGCCTGCATCAAGCCTGGCTGATCAACGGCACGTGGTACTACGAGACGCTCGATGGCGGCGGCAGCCCTGGCGGTGGGGGACAGACGGGCGACCATGTCGGCCAGTTCAGCGCCGTCACGCTCTTCAACGGTACGCCGCACGTCTGGTACTACGACGCTAGTGCCCGCAGCCTCCGCTACGGCTGGTGGGGCCTGTCCCAGTGGGAGTTCGAGACGATCGACTCCGGATGAGGCGCAGGTTCGCCGGAATGCTCTCAGGGTAGCGGTCGTGGCCGCCGACGACGTCGACGCAGACGACGCGTCTGGGCGTCACGAAGATCGCGGAGAGCCAGGCGCGCACCTCGGATGACTCGGGTCGCGGTGCTCTGCGATTGAAAGTAGATCGCGCGGAATGTCCCCGGGCCGGTGAACTCATCCGGCGCGTAACCGAACGTGGTCATCTCTGGCAATGCCCGCCATCGGATTCGCTGGCGGTCGACGTCGGATAGCTCCTTTCCACGGTTGAGCGGATTGAAGGTTTCGTTGGGCGCCACGGGCAGCCACTGCACTCCGGTCGGAGTGCCGCCGAGCTGCGACGAGCCTCGGACCGGCAGACGGCGGGCCTCACTGAAGTCGTAGCGGTCGCTACTCAATCCGAGCTTCGGCAGGAGCGCTGACAGGTAGCCGGCGGGGTCCTCGAACAAGTCCTCAAAGCGCACCAGGACTGCCGACGATGGGTGCTCCTGCAGAAACTGGGTGATCCAGCGGGCTCCATCCCGCCAGATGCGAATCCAGTGATCGATGCTCCCGCCGAAGGTTCGCATCCCCGATACGACTACGGCGCTCGGCTCACGCACCATCAGCACGGCAACCGCTTCGGGGAACAGCTCCGAGAAACGGTCGAGGTTCTCGGGCAGCGGGCTCTTGCTCACCGGCCGGCGCGCGTCGCTCGCCCCGGGTTCCAGATTGTCCACGAAGCTGAGCAGGCCGTCGCCGAGGCTGCGCATAAGCAGTTCGCGCGTGCGCGCATCGTTGAGTGAGTTGCTGGCGACGAGCTCGTCCGCGTACCGCGACAGCTCGTCGCTGAAGTGCAGGATGTGATCTTCCCACGACCCCCACGGTGACGTGGCCGTGAGCGCTGGACGGCAGTCGGGATGCCTGACCAGCAGGTCGTACAGGTAATGCGTGCCGCAGCGCTGCGAGATCCCGATGATGAAGATGGGAGGGCTTGCCACTGCGGTCCAGCCCGGCAGGGCTAGTAGATGAACCCGAGCACCGACTGGTCGGCAGCGGCCACCGGCCGGTGATCGACGCGGCCCCAACCGCCTGACCCCGCATACCAGTAGTTCATCTCCGAGATGACGAAGCTGCCGTCAGCGTTGACGCTCTCGACGTACCCCACATGTCCGACCCAGCCGATGCGGAACACCACGATTGCCCCGCGCACTGCGACATGACCTTCAGGGCGGATGCGCGCGGCGCTCCACCACCAGTTGATCGCGTTGCCGCCCCAGGTGACATTGCGCCGCGAGGCGACGTACCAGGTGCACTGACCGTATGGAAATGTGTCGCTGCCACGACTGGCAAGAACTGCGGGGACACCACGCGTCGCGACCACGAAGCGCTCGGAGATCAGCGCGCCGACCGGAGCCTGCTGGAGCGGCACCTGCAGGTACGTGTCGTCGGGTAGCTGCGCGTCGGAGCTCAGTGCGTTGTAGTCGAGAACGATGCGCGCGTCCAGTCCGAGCCGCTTCGCAAACGCGGTCGGCGTCTCGCCGCTGCGCACATGCACGAGTGCGCCCTTGCCCGGTGGGATGAGGACCGACGCGCCCGCGGTGGGTTCGGCGTTCGGCCCCAGCGCGTTGGCCCAGCGGATGGCGGAGACATCGCCGCCGTACTGCTTCGCCAGCTGTTCCACGGTCTGGCCGGCGCGAGCAACGGCGGTTTGCGCAGGTCGTGTCACCAGAACAGAGGCGACCGCCGGCCGTTCCACGACTGCACTGACCTGGATCGCGTATCCGTGGGGGGCCGGTGCTGCAAGTGGGGTGAGGATGGCCGCAGGCCTGGTGACCAGGATGGCGAGGGCTGCGGAAACCCCAAGCACCCACATGTGCCTGAGCAGCCGGTGGACTGTGGCCCCGATAGCAAACCCCTGATACGGCGCGCGGCACGCCTAGTGGTTTCCGTGTCCGCCTTGAGGCTGAGACCGGCAGGTCGCGCGGGACCGTATCAAAGCGGAGGGTCCGAAGTCAAAAAATGAGGGCTGCGCAAGGGAAAACGCCTAGCCGGCGTACCCCTGTCACTTGATAGCTTGACTATCAGTAATAGTGAACCTTAGACTTACCGGTCATGAGGAAGTACAAGCCGGTAGAACTCCCCCTGAAAGGCGTCCCACGGCAATTCCAGCAGCAGCATGCCACCTGCCCCAACTGCCAGGACCGGCACGCCGGCGTGATCGGGCGCCTCGGCCTGCGCCTGGTGTTCCGCTGCGAGCAGTGCCGGGTGCGCTTTCACCGCCCCACGGTCAGCGTTCAGCTCCTCTGAGCGCGCGCGTGCCGGAGCGCTCGGCTAGGCCGCGAGCTGGGAGACTTTTCGGCGATGTCGCCACCTCCGGTCCTTGCCTCCGTGTGGCGCGGGCCGATCTGCGAGGCGAGGATCCGCGGCCATGTGGCTGTGGTCGACGCGGGCGGCGACCTGCTGACCGCGCTGGGTGACCCCGGAGTGCTCACCACGCTGCGCAGCACGGTCAAGCCTATCCAGGCGTTGCCCTTCGTCCGCCGCGCGGTCGACGAGCTCGGCGCCGGCTCAGCCGAGATCGCCATCGCGTGCGCATCGCACAACGGCGAGCCCCGCCACGTCGAGGTGGTGCGCCGCCTGCTGGGCACCGCCGGCGTCGACGAGGACGCGCTCGCCTGCGGTCCGCAGCCGCCCATGGATCCCGAGACGGGCCGGCAGCTGAGCCTCGCAGGCCTGCAGCCGCAGCGCGTCCACAACAACTGCTCGGGCAAGCACGCCGCCATGCTGGCCACCTGCGCCGTCGCCGGCTGGCCTCAGCAGGGCTACCAGCATCCCGGCCACCCCTGCCAGCAGGCCGTTGCGGCGGAGTTGGGAGAGGCGCTCGGCATCGATATTGCCCGGGCGCCGCAGGCGGTCGACGGATGCAGCCTGCCCACCTACGGGGCGCCTCTGGCGGCGCTGGCCAGGGCCTTCGCCACCGGGACGTCCGACCCGGCGTTCCGCCGCTGCCAGGATGCGATGGCCAGCCATCCCTTCCTCGTCGCCGGCACGGGGCGATCCGACACCGCCCTACTCGCATCGGCCGGCAGCCGGGTCACGACCAAGGTCGGCGCCGCGGGCGTCTGGGCGGCCGCGGTGCGGCCCGACGGACCCGGGGTCGCCATCAAGCTCGAGGCCGGTGGCGGCGACTCCGTGCCCGCCATCGCCATCGCCGTGCTCATACGCCTCGGCGCCCTGCCGGCCGAGCTGCCGGCAGGGCTGGCGGCCTTCGCCCACCCGGCGCTGCACAACTGGGCGGGTGAGACGGTGGGCGAAACCCGCGTCGAGGAGCCTGAGATCGCCCGGCTATGACCGCCGAACGACGTTCGCACGCTCCCCCTGCCATGCTCTTTGACAGCGGCCGTCGCCGCGCCTATAGTTCGCCGGGGGAAATGTTGATTCTCATGTCAACTTCTGGCTCCGTTGATTCGAACGACGCTTTGGGCGCCGGGTCACCGCCAGGGCAGATCTGCCTGACCCGAGCCACGGGACCTGGTCCTCGTGCCTGACCCAAGCCACGTCGGAAGGCGCTACAGCGCCCCCGGCCAGGTCATCGATGCGGAGCAGGCGCACCGGATGGCGCTGGCCATCGGGGGACCCGATGGCGAGTTCGAGCCCGGCGCCGTCCCGCCCACGTCCGCGGCCGTCTACTGCCTGGCGCCCACGTTCGCGCAGCTCTTCACCGACCCCGATGTGGGGATCAACCTCGCCGGACTCATCCACGGTGAGCAGACCTTCGAGTGGCCCGAGCCGGCGCGTGGTGGCGATGTGGTCGACGCCAGCGCCGAGATCGTCGCTGTCGAGGAGAAGCGCGGCATGACCTTCGTGACCCTGGCCGTCGAAGCGGTGCGTCAGGCGGACCAGGCAGTGGTCTGCCGCGGCCGCTCGATGATGATCGTCCGCGGGGCAGCGGCATGACCGCGCCGGCGCTGCGATCGATCGCCGTCGGCGACGAGGTGACGCCGCTGCAGCGCCGCGTGACACAGGCAGAGATCGACGCCTACGCCGAGGCTTCGGGCGATCACAACCCCATCCACGTCGACGCGGATTTCGCGCGCGCGGTCGGGTTGCCCGGAACCATCGCTCATGGGCTGCTCGAGCTGGGCATCCTCGCCGAGGCGATCTCGCGCTGGGCGGGGGGGAGCGCGAGGCTGGGCAGCCTCGAATGCCGCTTCAGCAAGCCCCTGCAGGCGGGCGACACGATCACGTGCAATGGAAAGGTAATCGCCGTCGACACCGGGGCCGGCGTCGCCACCCTCGAGGTGGAAGCGCAGTCCGATCGCGGCGAGCGAGTTCTGACCAACGGCCGGGCCAGCGTCCGGCTGGCAACCTGAGAGGTACTGCACCATGGCCCTCGACTTCACGCTGACCCAGGAGCAGGAGGAGATCCGGGAGCTGGCGCACGAGTTCGCCGAGAAGGAGATGCGCCCGGTCGCCGACTACTACGACGAGCATGAAGAGACTCCCTGGGAGGTCATGCGCAAGGCGCATGCCCTGGGGCTCGGTCCCGCCTCCGGCATCCCGGAGGACTACGGAGGCGGCGGCGCAGACCTGCTCACGCAGCTGATCCTCCAGGAGGAGCTCTCCTGGGGCGACGCGGGCATCGCGGTGTCCATCTACGCCAGCGGCCTGGCCGGAGCGGGCATCTACGCCATGGGCACCGAGGACCAGAAGCGCAAGTACCTGGGCATGCTCTGCGATCCCAAGGACCTGAAGATCGCGGCCATGGGGCTCACCGAGCCCAACTCGGGATCGGACTCGCTGGCGCTGGAGACCACCGCCACCAAGGTCGACGGTGGCTACGTGCTCAACGGCACCAAGCAGTTCTGCACCAACGGCGGCATCGCCGACATCCAGGTGGCGTTCGTCACGACCGACAAGTCGCTGGGGCCGGCCGGCATCGCCGGATTCGTCATCGAGAAGGCCAATCCGGGGATGCGTCAGGGGCGCAAGGAGCGCAAGCTCGGCGTCCGCGCGTCCCACACCGCGCAGGTGATCTTCGAGGACTGCTTCGTATCTGAGGACGCTCGCCTCGGCTTCGATGCCGAAGGCAAGGCCACCGGCCCCGGCGCGGTGGGGGCGATGATCATGCTCGAGGCGACGCGCCCCCTGGTCGCCGCGGGTGCCATCGGCATCGCCCGCGCGGCCTTCGAGTTCGCGCGGGACTACTCGCTGGAGCGCGTGCAGTTCGGCAAGCCGATCGCCAAGCACGAAGCGATCGCGTTCAAGCTCGCCGACATGGCCACGGAGATCGACGCCGCCCGGCTGCTGACCTGGCGCGCCGGCTGGATGGCGCAGAACGGTGTGGCGTTTGCGCGCGGCGAGGGCTCGATGGCCAAGCTGTTCGCGGGCGACATGGCGATGCGCGTCACCGTCGACGCGGTGCAGGTGCTCGGCGGCTACGGCTACATCAAGGAGTACCCGGTGGAGCGGTTCATGCGCGACGCCAAGATCTATCAGCTCTGGGAAGGCACCGCCGAGATCCAGCGGCTGGTGATCAGCCGCTACATCCTCGGCGAGCGGCGCGCCATGGCTCGGCCCAAGCTCGTACGCAGTGAACCCGCAGAGCCGGAGCGTCGCGCCGCCGCGAGCTGACCAACGCGTTCGCCCCAACCGCGACGATAAGCTCTCAGCTCGGCTGCGCTGGCAACGAGGAGATCACGCATGTTCGATCTGACGGGGAAGGTTGCCGTCGTCACCGGCGGCTCGCGGGGACTGGGGCGCGCTGACTGCCTGGCGCTGGCGCGTGCCGGCGCCGACGTGGTGGTGACCGACATCCTCATCGAGTCGGATCCCGCGCTGGAGCAGGCCGCGGAGTCGGCGCAGTCCGCGCTCGCGCAGCTGTTCACGTCGCAGCACGTCGTCTACGCGGAGAAGACGAGCGATGAGATCCGTCAGATGGGACGGCGCTCGGCGGCCATGAAGATGGACGTGACCAACCGCGACCAGGTGCGCGAGGTGTTCGGCCAGATCCGTCAGGAGTTCGGCTCGCTCGACATCCTGATCAACAACGCGGCGACCCTCGACCACGTGGCCCAGATCGAGCACCAGAACGACGACCTCTGGGATCGCGACCTGCGCGTCAACGTCTCCGGCGCGTTCAACTGCACCAAGGCGGCCTGGCCTCACATGCGCGAGAAGGGCTGGGGTCGCATCATCTACATGGCGTCTGTGGCCGGGACGCTGGGTGGGTTCGGCCAGGCGTCGTACGCAGCCACCAAGGCCGCGGTCATCGGACTCGGCAAGTCCATGGCGCTCGAGGGCGCGCGCTTCGGCATCACCGCGAACATCATCGCCCCGGGGATCATCGCCACTGAGGCGTGGAAGATGGGCGACGCCAAGATGAACGATCGCATGGTGCTGCGCACCGCGCTGCGCAGCCCGGGTGAGCCCGACGACATCGCCAGCACGATCGTGTTCCTCTGCTCACCGGAGGCGCGCTACATCACCGGGCAGACCATCACGGTCGCGGGCGGCATCGACCTCTTCGTCTACTGATCCGCGCGTGCAGTCCCCCGCGACCGCCGCCGAGGTGCGCGAGAGCATCGACATCGGCGTGACGCACTGGTCTGGCGCCGTGGGTCCATACATCTGGCACGAGTTCGACGCGGCGCGAACCGGCGCGGAGCTGCATGCTATCGCTGCGGCCGGCCACCACTTCGTGCGCACGCTCCTGCCCTGGGATGCGTTCATGCCCACCGAGCGAGCGGTCGACGACGCCGAGCTGCGCAACTTCGACGTGATGCTCGAGCTCGCGGCGCGCGAGTCGCTGCGGGTGATACCCGTGTTGTTCGCGCAGTCGCTCGGTGACTGCGTCATGCTCCCCGCGTACGCCATCGACGTGAGCCGCAAGAGACCCGGCGTGCGCGTGCTCAGCGATGCCGTGGTGCAGCCCGGTGGCCCACGCGATCAGTACACGGACCCGCTGATGCTCGAGGCGGAGCTGACCTGGCTGGAGACCATGCTCGCGGGGTTCTCGGGGCATGCTGCGATCAGTGCCTGGGACCTGGGGCACGATCCGGCGTCGACCGTGCGTCCCCGGCGGATCGAGCAGTTGCAGCGCTGGGCAACCCTGCTCGCGGAGCGCGTGCACGCGCGCGGGGAGCGCTGCACGCTCACACTCGGGACGTCCGACGTGACCGCGGCGCGGGGCGTCCGTCTCGGCGCGGTGGCCGGGGCGGTGGACCGGCTCGGGCTGGACGCGACGCTCGACGATCGGCTCGTGTTCATCGCGCAGCTCGCGCAGCGCCTGGCCGGCGGCGATGCAGCCGTCGGCGTGCACCTCGCTCCCAACGCGGGCGCCACATCTGCGGGTGTGGGAGCGGCAGCCGAGGACCTC
>Ga0066710_100005754_pt1 | contig 11395 bp, 11 predicted proteins | sample GraSoiAngelo_159_FD_79666 | JGI IMG/M metagenome (GOLD analysis project Ga0066710, IMG submission 79666) | Grasslands soil microbial communities from the Angelo Coastal Reserve, California, USA - 14_1009_16_40cm | ecosystem: Environmental > Terrestrial > Soil > Grasslands | place: USA... | reverse complement strand
GGGCCGAGTGGACAAGAAGCCCGCCGCCGCGCGTGACCCCTTGCGCGCCGCCGCGGCGGAGCCGCCACCGTATGGGGATGCGCCCGTCGCATCCGAACCGGCATCAGCGTATCCAGAGCCGCCCACGGCTGCGCCGCCGTCGCGGCGCGCGGATGCACCCGCTGCGGCTGAGCGACCCTCACGACGCGCGGACACACCGGTTGCGGCGCTGGCGCCGTCGCGACGCGTGGACGCACCGGTGGCGACGGCGCCGCCACGGCGCGGCGACACGTCGGCACGCCGCGACACGCGCGCGAACGCGAACCCAGGACGCGCAGCGGGCACGCGGGGTTCTTCCGGCTGGACGCCGGCGGGCGTGCGCGTCGAGGTGACCGCCATCGACTACGTCGAGAACGCCGACGAGCGCACGGCGGCGCTGCGCATCGGCGGCCGGCCCGTCACCGTGCACCAAGGCGAGTCGGTGAGCGGCCTCGAGGTGCAGCTCATCCTCCCCAAGGCCGTGTACCTTCGCAGCGGCCGCGACATCTTCGCCGTCGACGCGCCGCAATGACGCGATGACGCTCGACGATTGGTACGCCGGGGGGCGCGCGCCGGTGACGCTCGCGAGCGGCACGTGGAACGTGTTCACGCGCATCGAAGGCGAAGGACCGTGGTGCACCGTGTTCCACGGCTTCCCGACCTCGACCTGGGATTGGCACGCGGTGTGGCCGACGATCGTGGCGCGACGGCGCGCGCTGACGTTCGACTTCCTCGGGTTCGGCGACTCCGACAAGCCCGTCGACCACACTTACAGCATCCACGAGCAGGCCGACTTGGCAGTCGCGCTCTGGCGACGTCACGGCGTCACGCGCACCGATCTCGTCGTCCACGACTACGGCGTCTCGGTCGCACAGGAGTTGCTCGCGCGCGACGTCGCAGGCACGCTCGGCGTCGCGCTGACCAGCGTGACGTTCCTGAACGGCGGCATCTATCCCGATCTCCACCGCCCGACGCCGGGGCAGCTCATGCTGCTCGATCCGGTGCAGGGTCCGAAGCTCGGCGATCTGATGACCGAGGCGACGTTCGCGCAGGCGCTGCGCGCGACGTACGCTCCGGGCCGTCAACCGACCGACGCCGCGCTCCGGGAGCAGTGGCAGACGGTCGCGCGGCGTGACGGCCACCGCATCGGCCATCGTTTGATTCAATACATCCGCGACCGCGAGCGTCACGCGGAGCGCTGGGTCGCGGCGCTCGAGACGACGCGCGTCCCGCGGCACTTCATCTGGGGGATGCTCGACCCGGTCTCGGGCGCGCACATGGCGGCGCGGATCGCGAAGCGGATGTTCGAGGCCGACCGTGTGCAGCTCGACGACGTCGGGCACTGGCCGCAGCTCGAGGATCCGCGCACCGTCGCCGTGCATCTCGCCCGCATCCTGACGTCCTGACTCGCACGCCCGCTGCGCGGCGACGAGTCTGACGATCGACGGGCGCCGGACGCTCAGGCGACTGCGGGTGCCGTCCGCGTCCGCAACGACGCCGGCGTGCCGGGTACCGGCACGCCCCGCTTCCACGCCGGCTGGTTTCCCGGCGGGCGGAAGTGCGGCATCACCTCCTCGGCGAAGAGGGTCATGTTCTTCACGACCTTCCAGTGCGGCATGGTGCCGACCTGCATCCCGCCGGCGACGTGAATGCCGGCGCCGAGCTCGTCGGTGTAGATCGCGAGCTTCTCGGCGACGGTCGCCGGCGAGCCGACGATCATGTACTGCTGCTCGATCAGGTCCTCGTAGCTGAGCTCCCAGAACGGCTTGATGTTGAACTTGTCGCGGCCGCGCAGCATGCCGCGGAGCGACGCGCCGCTCGTATAGCCGGGCGGGAAGAAGTACTGCTCGGGTGTCTTGAGCCCGGTGTGAAAGAGCCACATGATGTGCTCCTTCGCCTCGGCATGCGCCTTCTCGTCGGTCTCGGCGACGTACGTACCGACGCAGAACGCGAGCTGCTCCGGCGCCGGCTCGTAGCCGAATTCCTCGGCGGCGCGGCGGTACATGTCGTAGTTGAGCTTCGTGAAGCCGAGCGGCGCGAAGACCATCATGAACGGATAGCGGCGCTTCGCCGCCTCGCGGATCGTCTCGAACGAACCCTGCCCCGGCAGCCAGATCGGCGGGTGTGGCTGCTGAAACGGCCGCGGCCAGTTGTTCACGTAGGGAATGTCGAAATACTTCCCTTGCCAATCGGACGGTCCGGGCTCGGTCCACGCCTTGACGATGAGGTCGTGCGCCTCCCAGAAGCGCTCGCGCGACGTCGCCGGGTTCGAGCGCATCGAGTGGTACTCCATGCCGGTGCCGCGCACGAAGCCGGAGATGATGCGGCCGCCGGAGATCACGTCGAGCATCGCCACCGATTCCGCGACGCGCAGCGGGTTGCCGTGCAGCGGGAGCGCGTTGCCGATGATGCCGACGCGGATCTCCTTCGTGCGCGCGACGATGTGCGACGCCATCACGTTCGGGTCGGGCATCGTGCCGTAGGCGTTCTGATGGTGCTCGTTGACGCACGTGCCGTCGTAGCCGAGCCTCTCCGCGAGCACCGCCTGGTCGAGGTACTCGTTGTACAGACGGTGCCCGATCTTCGGGTCGTAATACTTGTTCGAGAGCGTCACCCATGTCGACTCGATCTCGGAGCCGTCGGGGATGTACGGGTACGGCATCAAGCCGAAATGAAAGAACTGCAGAGAACGGCTCGAGCGGGTCATTTGCAGCGCCTCCTTGCGGCGCAGCGTCGCGGCCGTCATCGCAGCGCCTCCTGGAATTCGCGAATCGCCTCCGCGGTCGCCTCCGGCTGCTCGATGACGATCGCGTGACCCGTGCCGGGAATGCGTTGCAGCCGCGCGTTCGGCAGCAGCTCGACGTAGCGATCGGCGGCCTCGTTCGGCACCAGGCGGTCGTTCTCGGCGCCGACGACGAGCGCCGGGCACGTGACGCGGCGGAGACGCCGCTCGAGCTTGCGATCGGAGCGCCGCTCCCACACGAGGCCGGCGACCGTCGACGCCTCCTCGAACAGGTGCACGATCACCTCGTTGTCGGTGATGTCGACGAACACCTCGCCGGCGTTCGTGATGTCGTTGAAGAGCGTCGCGAAGAGCTGCTCCGGTGTCATGAGGAACATGTCGGCGACCGGCTTCTTTCCCGGCACCGGCATCCCCGCGGGCACGATCAACGTCAGCGACCGCAGCCGCTCGGGAAACCACGTCGCGTAGCGCGCGGCGATCCAGCCGCCGAGCGAGTAGCCGACGAGATCGAACGGCGCGTCGAGATCGAGCGTCCGCCGGAGCGCGTCGTAGTGCAGCGCGAGGTCGTCGAAGTCCTCGATCCACTCCTGCGGCGCTGTCGCGCCGAGCCCCGGCTGCTCTGGGGCGATCACGTCGGCGCCGCGCGCGAGCGCCTCATGGAAGCGCAGCCACTTCCCAGTGAATCCGGCGCCGTGGAGGAAGAGAAGCGGCCGGCCGCGTCCCGTGCGGCGCAGCGCGACGGGGACACCGTCGACGTCGATCGTGCGCGCGTCGACGTCGTGCCCGGATGTGGTCGGCGCCAAGTCGACTTCTCCTTTCAGGGGGACGCAAGCTGCCTATTCGACGACCCTGACGAGACTACTGACAACCGCGAATTGATCCAACCATCGGCAACAGCGGCCTCAGCGTCGCCGACGTCCGCCGCCCCGTGCCGGCGCGCGAAAGATGCCGTTCAGGAAAAGCGCCGTCGTCGCGCGCTCCATCCGCCGCAGACCCGCCTCACCGCGCAGCGGCGCGCCGAGATGCCATTGGTGCTGATCAGCGCCGTTGCCTTGATCGTCGATCGCGGCATCTTTCAATTCGGCGGTGCCGGCGACCTCGCCGGAGGCGTGCCGCCGCTGGTGTGGATCGTGGCGGCGAGCATCGTGATGATGCGGACACCGTCACCGCGGCGAGTTCGGTCGAGCGAGCCATGACGACCGATCTGACGATGCTGACGGCGACCGCGGTGCTCACCGCGGCACTCGTCATGCCGTACGGCTTGGCGATGTGGACGCTCTGGCCGGTGGCGGAAGTCCTCGGCAATCGCGACGACCCGCCGCCGCTGCCTCCGTGGGCAGAGCGCGCGCGCCGCGCGCAGCGGAACATGCTCGAGAACTTCCCGCACTTCGCGGCGCTCGTGCTCGTCGCGCACGTCGCCGGCGTCGCGAACGCGACGACCGCGCTCGGCGCGACGATCTTCTTCTGGGCGCGCCTCGCGCACGCGATCATCTACATCAGTGGCATATGGCGATTGCGGGCGATCGCGTTCTTCGCGGGTCTCGGCGCCGAGGGACTGATCGTCTGGCGCCTCGTCTCCGCGTCGCTCGGTTGAAGGCGCCTGCCCCTGCAGGATCCCTCACACCTCGTCGCCCCACGCGGTCTTGATCTTCTCCTTACCCATCAACTGCTCCGGCGAGTAGCCACCGAGGTGATGGCCGCCGCCGGGATAGCCGGTGACCCTCCAGCCCGCGTAGTCGCGATTGCCGCCGTACTTGGGATGCGCGAGGAAGCCCATGATCGTGTGCGCGCGCACCATCTCGAAGAACTTCGCCGGCGACGCGGCGCTGGCCACCGGCCAGCCGTCGGCCTTGTCGGACTCGAGCGCGACGAGGATCTCGTCTCGTTCGTCCGCCGTGAGCTCGACGAACGACTTTGCGAAGCGCCGCCGCGACACCGCGTCGACGGCGGCGACGCCGCTCCGATAGAGCGGCTTCATCGCCGCGTCCTCGTGGGCGAGCGCCTTGTCGATGAAGTTGACGCAATTCGCCTCGACGGCGCCGGGCTCATGATCGGTCGGGATGATGCGGCTGGTGATCGCCTCGACGGTCGTCCACTCGGCGTCGGTGAGCACCTCGTGATGGGTGGACGCGCGCGCCGCGGCGACGGCGCGTGGGCGCGGCACGTTGAGCAGCACCCAGAGCGAGCTGCCGTAGAGCGCGCTCTGGACGAGAAACCCGCGACGCGAGATCGGCTCCGCCATCGGCACTCCGTCAGGCGCTCGAACGCTTCGCCTCGCCGACGAAATGATCCGCGACCCGGTAGGCGTTGGCGAGGATCGTGAGCGTCGGGTTGTAGCCCGCCGACGTCGGAAAGACGCTGCCGTCGACGATCCAGAGATTCGGCACCTCGTGGCTTCGGCACCACTTGTCGACGACCGACTTCTGCGGGTCGTCCCCCATGCGGCAGGTACTGTGGAAATGCGCGCTGCCCTTCATCGCGACGCGCTCGGAGATCGCGAACGCATCGGGCACCCACGTGTCGATCGCGCCGGCGGCATCGGCGATGTCGCGCAGACGCTGCGTGTACCAGCGGTTCATCGCCAGGTCGTTCGCGTGCTGGCGATGCGTGATACGCGGCACGGGCACGCCGTAGCCGTCCTTCACCGTCGGGTCGAGATCGACGCGATTCGCCTCCATCGGCAGATCCTCGAGGATCGCGACCGTGCCGACCGCGTGCGGGAATTTGCGCAGGTAGTCCTTGAGGTCGCTTCCCCAGGTGCGTTTCGCCGGGTACCCGGGGAACCCGAGGAACGCGTACGCCAGCGGCTGCTTCACGAGCATGTTGAAGTCGGCGACGACGCCGCCGCGGATGAAGCCGCGCTTCGCGTCGCTCGCATGCAGGTCGTCGACCGCGACGTGGGTCTCGAGCGCGGCGAAGCTGAGCGCCGGTTCGTCGATCGTGAAGTTGACCGCGGCGGCGTGATGGAAGGTGAGATTGCGGCCGACGAGGCCGCTGCCGTTCGCGAGGCCGTGCGGGAACGACCCGGAGCGCGACATCAAGAGCAAGTGCGGCGTGCCGATCGCGTTCCCGGCGACCATGACGTGGCGCGCGAAGACCTCGTGCTCGCCGCGTTTCGAATCGAGGTAGCGGACGCTGCGCGCGCGGCCGTCTTTCCCGACGGTGATCTCGCGCGCCATCGTGTCCGGGCGGAGATCGAGGCGCTTCGTCGCGAGCGCGCGCGGAATGCTCACCGCGAGCGTCGTCCCCTTCGCGTGGATCTGGCACCCGTACTGCTGGCAGGCACCGCCGTACGCGCACTCGGGCCGGCCATCGTAGGAGCGCGAGTTGATCGCCATCGGCGTCGGGAACGGATGATAGCCGAGCTTCTTCGCCGCCTGCGCGAAGCGCGCGCTCGACGTGCGCGGTGGGTGCGCGGGGTTCGGGTACCCTTTCTTGCGTGGCGCCCCGAACGGATTCCCTGCCGCATCGCCCGACACGCCGAAATCCCACTCGGCGCGCTCGTAGAACGGCTCGATCTCGTCGTACATGATCGGCCAGTCGGCGAGGCTCGCGCCGGCGAGCGGCCCCTCGGTCGAGAGCACCTTGAAGTCGTCCGGCCGAAAGCGCCGCGACCACGCCGCCCAATGCGTCATCGTCCCGCCGACGCAGTTCGCGGTCATGTTGAACTTGCCGGTCTCCGTCCGGCTCGTCTCGTCGAAGCGGTACGTCTCGAGCTGATCGGGCGAGAACACCTCGTCGCGGATGACGGTGCGCAGCTCGTCGTCGTCGAAGTTCGCGGCGGTGAGAAACGGTCCGCGCTGCAGCGCGACGACATGGAAGCCGGCCGCGGTCAGCTCCTGGATCATCACGCCGCCTCCGGCGCCGGTGCCGATCACGCAGACGTCGCACTCGTCGCGCTTCGCCATTGCGCGGCGATAGCACTCGCGGGCCGCGCGGCTCAACCCCGCGCGGGCAATCGGCTCGACTCGCTGACGTGCGTCGGATCGGCGAGACCGTCCGCGATCAGGATGGTGATGCACCTCCATGTGACGCGTGACGACGTTCTGTCGGCGGTATGGAAACGTCTTTCGCCTGTTCGCGCGCTGCCTTCCCTGCCATGTCGGCGGCGAGATTCGGCACCAAGCGTTCGCTCACACCTGCCAGCATGCCCGCCAGCAACAGCCTGGTCAGCTGGAGACTGTCGTCCTGACGGAGAAACCCGAGAACGAGTTGCATCTTGACGGCCAGCCCGACGAAGACCGCGCCAGCCGTTTGGCCCGAGGGTCCTTTTTTCTCGCGACGCTTCACATCCGCTCCCGTCACTCGACTCCAGATCGAAGACACGGTTCCGACAGACTGTCATCGCAACGGTGGACAAGCGCGGCCGCAAGAGGGCACTCTTCAGCATCGATGCGTGACGACCTTCCGCCCACCGATGTTCTCCGCGCCTTCGCGCGTTCGGCGGAAACGTTGAGCTTCAAGGATGCGGCGGTCGAGCTCAATCTCTCGCCGTCGGCGGTCAGCCGGCAGATCCAAGCGCTCGAGGCGCATCTCGGAGTGGTGCTCTTTCGGCGCCTGAACCCCGGGTTGGAGCTCACCGATCAGGGGCGCCGCTATCTCGAGACGGTGCGCCGCGTGCTCGGCGAGCTGCGGCGGGCGCAGGAAGGGCTCGCCGTCCCCGGCTCCGGACCGCTGCGCGTGAGCGCGCTCGAGTCGTTCACCGAGAGCTGGCTCATTCCGCACCTCACGGACTTCGAGCGCCGCCATCCCGGCATCGAGCTCCAGGTCGAGGCGACGCTGCGCTACGCGGACTTCGACCGCGACCCCGTCGACGTCGCGATTCGCTTCGGGACCGGGCCGTGGGGCGATCTGCACAGCGAGCCGATCGTCGACCTGACGTACTTTCCCGTCTGCAGCCCGGCGTTCGTCACCGGCGATTCGCCGCTCGTCGAGCCGGCGGGGCTCCGCTCGCAGACGCTCATCCGCGTGAGCCAGACGCCCGACTCGTGGAGCGTGTGGCTTCGCGCCGCGGGACTCCCCGACCTCGAGCCGCGGCGCACCGTCACCTACGACCACCTCGCGATCGCGCTCAGCGCGGCCGAGGCCGGCCGCGGCGTCGCACTCGCGAGCGAGTTCTTGTGCGCGCAACGACTCGCCGCCGGACGGCTCGTCGCGCCGTTCGACCTCCGCGTGCGATCCGCGGCGACGTATCACCTGGTCTGCCGGCCGGAGAGCCTCGACGATCCGCGCGTCGTCGCGTTCCGCGACTGGCTCGTCGACGCGCTCGGCGACGGCCGATAAACGCCCATCTGCTTCGTTGCTCGGTCGCTCCGCTGCTCGCCGTAGCGCTGCTACGGCTGCGCTGCTCACTTTCCTCGCGCCTCGCATCTGGACATTTCTCGGCCGCCACCTCCGCCTTGGTTGGTTGCGCTGGACGCAATCGCGGGTGCGAAGAAATCGTTTGCGACGGGACGCAGCGCGTGGCGAAATCTCTCCATGAAACAACTCACGTGCACCGGCCCAAGCGCCATCGAGTGGCGCGACGTCCCCGAGCCGCGGCTCCAGGGTGGCGGCGAGGCGCTCGTCCGTCCGCTCGCGGTCGCGCGCTGCGACATCGATCTCTTCCTCACCTCCGGCCTCTTCCCGGCGCGGGAGCCGTTCGCGCTCGGACACGAGTGCGTCGCCGAGATCGTCGAGCTCGGCGACGCGGTCCGTGGATTCGAGGTCGGGCAGCGCGCCGTCGTGTCGTTCCAGGTGAGTTGCGGGACGTGTCGCTCCTGTGCCGCGGGCCACACCGCGAACTGCGACCGCTATCCGGTGCTCTCCGACTACGGCATGCAGCCGCTCTCCGGCGTCGAGTACGGCGGCATGCTCGCCGACGTCGTCCGCGTGCCGCACGCCGCCGCGATGCTGGCGCCGATCGCGCCCGCGCTGGATTCGGCGGCGCTCGCGAGCGTGTCCGACAACGTGCTAGACGGCTACCGCGCCGTGGCACCGCACCTCGCGGCGACGCCGGGCGCGGACGTCCTCATCGTGTGTCACGGACTGAAGAGCGTCCCGCTCTACGCGGCGCAGGCCGCGATCGCGCTCGGCGCCGCGCATGTCGACTACGCGAGCGACGATGCCGAAGCGCTGGCGCTCGCGGAGCGCCTCGGCGCCCGGCCGCTCCGGACCGACTTCGAGAAGCCGGAGCGCCGCTACCCGATCGTCGTCGACGCCGGCCTGACGCCGGTCGGCTTGCGTTATGCGATCCGCGCGACCACGCCCGAGGGGACCTTGCAGAGCGTGAGCTTCTACGCCGGCGGCGACACCCCGATGCCGCTCGGGAGGCTGTACACGCTCGGGATCCGATTCTTCACGGGACGCGCGCATGCCGCGGCGCTCCTGCGCGCGGTGATGCCGCTGATCGAGGATGGCCGTCTCCGCCCGCAGGACGTGACCACGCGCGTCGTCGATTGGGACGACGCGCCGGCGGCGTACGGCGAGCCCGCGATCAAGCTCGTCGTGCAGCGGTCGTGACCATGCGGTCGCCGGCGATATGGCTCGTCACGCTGGTAGCGGCCGTCATCGTCGTGCTCGGCGTGCGGGCGTTTCTCGATCCCCTCGCCGCGTCGGCGTCGTTCGGCTTGCCGATGCACACCGAGACGGAGACGACGTTCGTCCGCATCTACGGAGCGCGCAACGCGCTGCTCGGTGCGCTCGCGCTGGCGTTCGCCTTCGGTGGAATGCTGCGGCCGCTGACGTTGCTGTTCACGTTCGCGACCGCGCTCCCGCTGCTCGACGCGATCGTCATCACGTCGCGGATCGGCGTCGGCCACGAGCTCATCCGTCACGCCGCCATCCTGCTCGTGCTCGTCGCCGCGAGCGCCGCATTGTGGCGGTCGAGCGCGGCGCGGCGTCAGCCGGACTGAGCGTCGACAGCTCTCCGCGGATCAGCGGCCGCCCCTACCCTCGTAGGCCGCCTTCAGCGCGGCGATGTCGAGCTTCACCATCTTCATCATGGCATCGCTGGTGCGCTTGGAGCGAGACTTGTCGGGGTCCGACATCATCTCGCCGAGCACCGTCGGCACGATCTGCCAGGAGAGGCCGAAGCGGTCTTTCAACCAGCCGCATTGCTCGGGCGCGCCGCCGCCTTCGAGCAGCGCGTTCCAGTAGCGGTCGAGCTCGTCCTGGGTATCGCAGCTGACGACGAACGAGATCGCATGGTTGAAGGGATCGAGCGGGCCGGCGCTCATCGCGGTGAAGGTCTGCCCGAACAGCACGAACTCCACGACCTTCACCGAGCCCGGCGGGCCGCTCGGCGACTCGCTCTGCATCGTCGTCACACGGACGATGCGCGAGTCGGGAAAGATGCGCGTGTAGAATTCGGCGGCTTCTTCCGCCTCTCTCGCGTACCAGAGAAACGGGGTGATCTTCTGCTGCATCGCCATGGCAATCCCCTGTCCGCGGCTCCGTCGAGTCCCGAGCCGTTCATCCATACGACGGTCGAGGGCGGCCCCGATCGACATGCCGAGCTCGCCGTTTCGTGGTGACGCCGCAAGGTCGCCGCGATCCGGCGGCGTCGCCCATTGGGCATCTCGGCCGACTCAAGCTAGAGTCTAGCGATGGCATCGGTGCTCGACCACTGTCGAGACCTCCCGATCAAAGCGTTCGCAGCCGGCGAAATGGTGGTGGTGGAAGGGCAGCGCAGCGGGGTGCTCTACGTGCTGGCAAGCGGCGCCGTGGAAGTGCTCAAGCACGACGTGCAGATCAACGTCGTCGCGGAGCCGGGAACCTTCTTCGGCGAAGTCTCGCTCCTCCTCGACGAAGCGCACACCGCGAGCGTGCGCGCCGTCGAGCCGTCGACGTTTCACGTCGCCGAGGACCCGATCGCGTTCATCGGCTCGCGTCCGGAGATCGCGCTCGCGATCGCGCGGCTGCTCGCGCGGCGGCTCCACTTCGTCACGACGTACCTGGTCGACGTCAAACGCCAGTTCGAGGGAAGCGGCGATCACCTCGCGATCGTCGACGAGGTCCTCGAGAGCCTCGTCCATCACCACGGGCCGGAGGCGTCGCCGGGCTCCGACCGCTGCCCCGACCCCGATCCTACGACGGAGTGACGGCGTCGCGGATGAGCGGGGCGGCGAGGTCGACGGTCTCGCTGCCGGCGCTCGACGTCCACGTGGCGGTCTGCGCCGTCGTATCGAAGATCACGTGCGGCGGGTACGGCGACATCTCGCGCCCGGCATTGAAGACCCACGTGTCGCCGATCCGGTCGACCCAAGACCCGCCGGCGCGGAACGGCGACTGATGGACGTGCCCGGTGAGCACGAGGTCCGGCCGATGCTCGTGCGTCCATCGCACGAGCTCGGTGTCGCCGTAGTGCTTACTCCCGGTCCAGCTGACCGGTGAGGCGTCGGGCGGCGCATGGTAGACCCAGATCCATCTCCCTCGTCGCCGCGCCGCATCGCGCGCGAGCTGACGGCCGACCTCCGCACAGCCGCGCGGACCATCCCACCACCGGCACACGGTCACCGAGACGTCGCCGATCTCGACGTAGTCGCCGTCGGTGAGCACCCCAGGCACTCTGCCCTTGGCGAGCCACCTCGCGGTCCGCTCGCCGTCGCCCTCGCCGGCGCCGAGGTCGTGGTTACCGGAGCTCACCGCGAGCCG
>Ga0066710_100005752_pt1 | contig 11396 bp, 5 predicted proteins | sample GraSoiAngelo_159_FD_79666 | JGI IMG/M metagenome (GOLD analysis project Ga0066710, IMG submission 79666) | Grasslands soil microbial communities from the Angelo Coastal Reserve, California, USA - 14_1009_16_40cm | ecosystem: Environmental > Terrestrial > Soil > Grasslands | place: USA... | reverse complement strand
TCTATATTATTGTTTTCGAAGGGCCGCCTGGCTCTAGCATTCCGCTCGGCGAGCATGACTGATCCTTCCAATTCCTCCTACCGGGTCTCTCTCCCTCGCTTCGCCTCGTCCGCGCAATTGGCTCTGGCGGCCGCCCTCTCGGCGTTTGCCCCAGCGATTGCCGCGGGACCGCTGACATTGCAGGTCGAAGCGACTGATACGCTACCCGGATTTCACCGCGGCGCACTGCCGCGCTATCTGGCGGCGCATATGACGGGGGCTCGGCTCGTGGATTGGCGCTTCGAGCCGTCGACGGAGTACGGCTCCACGCCCGACCGCGTCGAGTGGCGGTTCAAATTGAACCCGTATGCAGGAGGGGAAGTGCGCAGTTTCGTACGCCCGCACATGGCCGAAAGAACCTTCGCCGCACATCGTCCAATCACGATCGAGGCCCGGCTTTATCTGAACGGGCACTATCAGACGCTCGTCGAAAGGCAGGTGATCGTTCAGGGTGGTCCTGACGATCCCGATCTCGCCGCGGCGGTAGCCGGCGTCACTCAGGATCTTCTGGGACCTCAGGGCGCGTTCCGCGCCATCGACGGCGGACAAGCACCGGCTCAAGGACCGCGATAGACCGAATGGATTTGCTCCGCCCAGAGCTGGTTTTCCAGGGTAGCGAACTCTGATTTTTCGTGCGAGCCAGCTTCCCTGCGCTGGTGATCGTCGGCGCCCTCATACTCGGACCGAACACCCAACCTGTTGCGGCGCAGGACGGGCTTTTCGAGCGGGAGACGCTTGCCGGCGATTGGGGCGGGGTGCGCAAGCAATGGCGAGACGCCGGTGTCGAGATAGGGCTCAGCGATATCGCGGAAACCCTGTCCAATCCCACCGGTGGGATAAGGCGTCTGACGATTTACCAGGGTCTCCTCACGGCGTCGCTCAATCTCGACCTCGAAAAAATCGCGAATTGGCGGGGCGCGAGTTTTTACACTGACGCGTTCCAGATCAGCGGGCGTGGTTTGTCGAGGAACGCAATCGGCAATCTGCTAGCCGTCAGCACTATCGAGGCTCTCCCATCGACCCGCCTTCACGATTTATGGCTGCAGCAGCAGTTGCTCGACGGTAAGGCCTCGTTCCGCCTCGGCCAGATCGCGCTCGACGATGAATTTTACATCAGCCAGTACTCGGCCAACTTCGTCAATTCGACGTTCGGCTGTCCGGATCTCCTGTCGACCGACTTGCCGAGCGGGGGGCCATGCTATCCGTTCGCGGCACCAGGAGTGCGAGTGAGGGCCGCGCCGACTACCGGTCTTACGCTGTCCGCTGCGGCCTTCAACGGAAATCCGGCGCCGCCCGGACCGGGAGATCCGCAGGTTCGCAACTCAAGCGGCACAAATTTCCTGATCGGCGAAGGTGGCTCTTTGGTGATTGCGGAAATGGCCTATGCATTCGACACGGAGCCGATTTCTTCTCTCCAGCTGAGCGGCGTTAAACTCGGCGGCTGGTACCATACGGCCGATTTTCCCGATTTGCGGCGCGACACCCTGGGGCGCTCGCTGGCGGACCCGGTCAGCAACGGCATTGCAGCCACCCACAGCGGCAACTTCGGCCTCTATCTGGTGCTGGACAAGATGTTGTGGCGACAGCCGGACACGGCAACGCAGGGTCTCGCCGCCTTCTTTCGTGTCGGCAACGCGTCGCCTAACCGCAATTTGATCAGCCTCGAGGTAGATGCCGGCCTCACTTACAAAGGTCTATTCCCGGGCCGCGAACTCGACCTCTCGGGTGTCGCGGCAAGCTATGGCCGAATCGGCAACGCCGCCCGACGTTTGGACCGGGACGAGGTTCGGTTCACGGGCACCGGCGGCACGATTCGCGATTACGAGACGGTGCTCGAAATCACCTACGAGGCACGCATTTCGCCATGGTGGACCTTGCAGCCAGATTTTCAGCTGATCGCACATCCCGGTGGTCACGTTGCCCCGCCGTTAGCGGCTTCTTCAGCACGGCCTATTCCAAACGCCCTGGTCGTCGGTCTGCGATCCTCGATTACCTTTTGACATGAACCTTGTGATGTGGTGCGGAGGTGCCGCAAGGACGTGCAGAAATGCGGCGCTCCTCCGCGGCGCCTGTCTGAGCCGGTGGCCGGACGCTGCATGGGAAGCATTGCCGTTTGCTTGCAACGGCAGAGAGGTTGGTCCGCTGGACGACGTCGCAACTTGCTGCTACTATTATCGCGCAATCCTGCCCGCCGCCCGAGAATAGGGCTTCCGCTGTCAGGGCGTTAACCTTTCGCGTCCGCGATGCAACTCAGACTATTCCGACATTTTGTCCCGGTTTCAGTCGTGCTTCTCGCATCGTCAGACGCCCTGCTGATTACTGGCGCGTTTTATCAACTGTTGTCCACCTCGGAGATCAGCACGCCAATACTCCTCCGGGCTTCAACCTTTGCTGCTCAATTCTCCGCGGGTTTGGCTATCGCCGCGGTCACCGCGATGGTTTCGGTCGGGTTGTACGGGCATCAAAGCTTTGTGGATTTCCGCCTGCTGTTGGGCAAGATAGCCGTCGCCACAATACTCGTGCTGATGCTTGCTTCTTTCTCCGCTGCATATTGGCGAGAGGGGCTGGATTACCTGCCGGACGCCGGACGCCGCAACTTTCCCTTGAAGGCGACCCTGATTTGGCTTGTTTGCGTGTCGGTGACGCGCAGTACCTTCTCGGTGACGTTGGGCCGCGGGATGCTGAGGCGACGGGTCGTCGTGCTCGGCAACGGGGCCCAGGCCGCGCGCATCGCCGGGCTGGTCGAGGCCGCGGATAACGAGCACTTTTTGCCGATTTCCTATCTCGGCGTCCCCGGCGAGCGCCCGAGCGTCCGTTCCGGTGCGATCGACTGGACAGATGCCGAGCCTGATGCTCTGGCGGAACTTGTCGATCGGCTGGGGGCCAGCGAGATCGTTGTCGCGGCTGATGACCGTCGTGGCCTGCCGGTGCAGCAGCTTCTTCATTGCAAGCTCGCCGGCATCAAAGTAATCGACTTCCTTGACTTTTGGGAGCGAGAAACCAGGACCGTCGATCTCGAGGCGCTCAGACCGAGCTGGCTCTTCCTCTCCGACGGGTTCCGCTGCGGTCCGCTCGATGAGTTCCTGAAGCGAGCGTTCGATATAGTGGTCAGCCTGGGCCTGCTCATCCTGACGCTGCCGCTCCTCGTCGTCACAGCGTGCGCGATCAAACTCGAGAGTGCGGGGCCGATTTTCTATCAGCAGCAGCGAGTGGGATTACGCGGCCGTTCCTTCACAATCCTGAAGTTCCGAAGCATGCGATCAGATGCCGAAACCGACGGCCCTCGTTGGGCTGTAGAACAGGATCCACGAGTCACCCGTGTTGGGATGATCATTCGTAAGCTCCGGATCGACGAGTTGGCCCAGATCTTTAATGTGCTGCGCGGCGACATGAGCTTCGTTGGGCCTCGCCCCGAACGCCCGTTTTTTGTTGCCGAGTTGGCACGCGCTATTCCGTATTACTCTGAGCGCCATTGGGTGAGACCGGGAATTACCGGCTGGGCGCAGATCAATTACCCTTACGGCGCCTCGACAGAGGATGCATGGGTTAAGCTGACTTACGATCTTTATTATGTCAAAAATCGCAGTATTTTTTTGGATTGTGTGATACTTCTACAGACCGCCCGGGTGATCTTTTGGAATTACGGGGCAAGATAAGGCGGCGAACCTGAAGATCGGCATAACAGAGACAGTTTATGGAGGGTGTGCGCTAGCGTACATCCTGGTGATCGCACTGATGATTATGCGCGGCCGGACGAGCAAGACCGGTCTCGCCATCTTGGGGTGCTGCCTCGCCTCGGTCGTCTGGGCGGGTGCGAACGCTGTTGCTTCGGAGGGGCCGGTCTCCATTCTGGCCCCGTTTGATAGCGTGAGGCTTTCGGCATGGCTCCTATTCGGGGCTGCGCTGGTGACGAGACGCGCCGGCGACCGCTCCAGGCTCGGACGGCTCTACTTCTTCGGAGCCCTCATATTCTGTGTCGCCGCTGTTGGCTATGACGGCTACCTGCTTATCGTGAACCCCGCCGAGGCGGCCTGGCACACCCCGCAGCTGCTGGTCCGCATCGGGTTTGGCGTCCTCGGGCTGCTGGCGGTCGAGAATTTGTGGCGCAATACGGAGCCGCATCAGCACTGGCACGTCTGGCCGCTATGTCTCGCCCTCGGTGGCCTCTTCGCCTACGAAATGTTCTTGTTCTCGGACGCGTTCATCACCCGCGGCCGAGTTGACCCCGGCCTCGGTCTCTGGCGGGCGATCGCGGCGGTCTTCATGACTCCGTTGCTTGCCTTGGCGATGGCGCGCAACCGAGAATGGAGCGTCGACATCCACGTATCGCGTCAGATGGTCCTGCACACTGCCACTCTGCTGGCGAGCGGCTGCTTTCTGCTGGCGGTAGCAGCCGTCGCGATGGTGCTGCATCGGGTTGGAGGCGAGTGGGGGCTCGTCCTGCAGCTTGCAATGTTGTTCGGCAGTATTTTGGTGCTCGCCACGGTGCTCTCTTCGGGGAGCCTGCGCCGGCGCGTCAAATTCCTTATCTCGCGAAACTTCTTCACCCATCGTTACGATTATCGCGTCGAATGGTTGAAATTCATCGACCTCGTCTCCGACCCTAAGCAGGCCGAGGAACTTCAAGTCAGGATCATTCGCGCTCTCGCCGAATTCGTCGACAGCCCGGCGGGCGTGCTGTGGTCGTTGCATCCGGGGATCGGTTACTGTCCGACTGCCGGGTGGAGGCTGGCCGTTCCGCAAGGAGCAAAGTTGCCGCTGGACGACCCGTTTATTCTCGCGTTCCGGGACGGGAGCTGGATCCAGAAGCATTCGGGGAGTGCGACAGCGGTAGCATGGTCGTTCGCCTCGTCAAAGGCGTGGTTGGCGGTGCCGCTGTCGCATCGTGGCGAAGTCGTCGGCTTCGTGCTCCTCAACCGCGCCGGCCGGACCGTCCCGCTCGATTGGGAGGCGTTTGACTTGCTCCGAGCGGCCGGGCGTCAAGCGGCTAGCTATCTTGCCGAAGAGGCATCGACGAGAGTGCTGCGCGACAATGAATTGTTGAACCAGTACAGCAAGCGCTTCGCCTTCGTCATTCATGACATAAAGAACCTGGCAAGCCAACTTGGCCTAATAGTGTCCAACGCGAAGCGCTACATTGAAGATCCCGAATTTCAGCGTGATATGCTCCAGACCGTTGAGGATGCAGTAGCTCGAATGAATCATCTTCTGAGCCAACTTAAGGCTGATGCCGCGCCCCTCGCGCCGCGCCTGGTTGCCCCCGATTCGATCGTCGTAACGGTCGCAGCCGAGTTCGCCGACGGTCCAGTGGTCGTCATGACCCGGACCGATGCGGAGGATTGTGTGGTGGCGATCGATCCCGAACGCTTCCGATCTGCTCTAGTCCATCTCGCGCACAACGCCGTAGAGGCTTCCCGGCCGGGGGATTGGGTTACAATTTCGACACGCCGACAAGGCGCCCAGCTGATCATTGAGATCATCGATCAAGGCCTAGGCATGGACGCCGCCTTTGTGCGCGATGAGTTGTTCCAGCCTTTCCGCTCGACGAAATCCGGCGGCTACGGCATCGGCGCCTTTCAGACGCGAGAACTGATCCGGACGGCGGGCGGGGACCTTGAGGTAATCTCCGAGAAAGGGGCTGGCACTACCATGCGGATCCTTCTACCGCTTGTCACAGAAAGAGAGCCCGCGGCATCACTTGCCACGATGTAACCCCGATGGCGCCGAACGAAACACCGTTGCTGATTGTCGATGACGACGCGGGGCTTCTGCGCCAGCTGCGTTGGGCCTTTGCGGACCACAAAGTGTACACCGCGAGCACTCGCGAGGAGGCCATCGCTCTCGTCAAAAAGGACCCTACCCCGGTGGCAATCGTCGATCTCGGGCTCCCTCCCGACCCGGATGGAGCTTCCGAGGGCTTGGCGATCCTGACCGAGATCTTAGCGGTCGCACCGACGACAAAGGTCATCATTGCCACCGGCAACGAAACTCGCGATCACGCTCTTCGGGCAATCGCCCTCGGCGCTTACGATTTTTATCAAAAACCGATCAATATTGATGTTCTCCAATTGATTGTTTCTCGCGCCGGCCAGATGTTCGAGTTGGAATCCGAAAACCGCCGGCTCCTCGAAGCCGCGGCGGCATCGCCGATCGACGGTATCGTCACCAGCAACGCAGAGATGTTGCAGGTGCTCCGTACCGTCGAGAAAATCGCGCCAACTGACGTGGCGGTACTCTTGCGAGGCGAAAGTGGAACCGGCAAGGAGCTGATCGCTCAGGCGATCCATAAGTTAAGCTCGCGCACGAGCGAGCCGTTTGTTCCGATCAATTGTGCGGCGATCCCGGAGACGTTGCTCGAAAGCGAACTGTTCGGGCACGAAAAGGGCGCCTTCACCGGGGCGTTGAAGCAGACGATCGGCCGGATCGAAAGCGCCGATGGCGGGACCCTGTTCCTCGACGAGATCGGCGACGTGCCGCTACCGATGCAGGTTAAGCTGCTGCGCTTCTTGCAAAATCAGGTGATTGAGCGGATCGGCGGTCGCACACCACTGCAGGTCGATGTGCGGATCGTGTGCGCAACCAATCAGGATCTCGATCTGATGATGGCCGAGGGGCGGTTCCGCGAAGATCTGTATTACCGCTTGAATGAAGTCACCGTGCGGGTGCCGCCGCTGCGTGAGCGGGCTTCGGACGCGGTCGTTCTCGCCAATTTTTTCATGAGGCGTTTTGCCGCCGAATATGGGCGCTCGGTTCGCGGCTTTGGCACCGCTGCCTTGGCGGCGATGAGCGAATACGCGTGGCCGGGAAATGTGCGCGAGCTCGAAAACCGCGTGAAGCGAGCCGTCGTTATGACCGACGGTCCGTTGCTGTCGGCTGCCGATCTCGGCCTTGCTGCGTCCGGCGAGAAGCCGCAATCGCTCGGCATTCGTGAGGCGCGGGCTCGTGCCGAGCGCGAAGTGCTCCAATTGGCTCTCGCCCAGGCCGGCTCCAATCTATCCAAGGCGGCAAGACTGCTCGGGATAAGTCGGCCAACACTCTACGATCTGATGCAGCAGCACCAGATCGGCCTAGATGTGTGACGGTATCTGCGGGTGAAAGGATAGGCGATGCCTCTGGCTAAGCGTGCCCCTGTTTGGCTGTCGTTCGCCCTCGCTGCTGTGGCTTTCACGGCTATCTCAGCCGCCGCCGCGGCTAAGGAGACGTCTGTGTCCGTCAAGGAGGCCGAACAGTACGTCGCTAAAGGAGATCTCAAGGCTGCTGAGATCGAACTGAAGAACGCCATCCGTCAATCGCCGCAGGATCCGATCCTTCGCGCTCGCCTCGCCCAAGTGTATCTCCAGCTCGGCGACGCCGGGCTGGCGGAGCATGAGGCGCGTGCAGCACGCGAACGCAACGGAGACGAAGCAGATTATTTACCCATTCTTGCCGATGCCTGGTTCCAGCAACAGAAATTTGCCGATATCGCAGATCAGATCCGACCCGGCGATCGGCCCCCAGAGCTGGAAAGCAAGGTTCGGACTGCGCTTGGCGCAGCAGCGGCCGGTCTCGGCGATCGGGAGAAAGCCGAGGCGATGTGGCGTGACGCGATCCGTCTGGATCCACGCGCCGCCAAGCCAAAGGTTCAGCTCGCGCGGTTCCTGACGAAGACAAACCCGGGCGAGGCAGACAAGCTGATCGATGAGGCGATCGCGGCAAATCCGCGCTCGGTGGAGGTTCTTCAGGTCAAGGGCGACATGCTACAGTTGCGAGGCGATCCGAATGGAGCGGTGCGTCTCTACGACGAGGCGCTCAAGATCGATTCGAAAAACCTTCCGGCTCATCTGAGCCGCGCCAACGTAAATATCGCGCTGGGTAATTTCCCAGCTGCCGATGAGGATCTCGATCCGATCCTCAAGGCCATGCCAAATCACTTCATGGCAAATTACCTGAGAGCCGTCGAACTTGCCAAAAAACATCAATATGCGGATGCCGATCGAATACTCGATCGCATCAGTCCCGCTTTTCCGAAGATGGTGGGAGGATACTATATTCAGGGGGCGACGAAACTGGCGCTCGGGCAATTGGCCCAGGCGGAGAGCATCCTGGGCAAATACCTTGCCCGTGTTCCCGGCGACCAGAGCGCAGCGCGGCTGATGGCGAGCGCCGCGCTACAGCAGCGCGCGCCAAACCGGGCGATCGACTATCTCAAGCCACACGTCGAAAAGCCGACGGTCGATGCGGCGACGCTGAGCATGCTCGGGAATGCCTATATGGCTGCGGGCAAGCCGGAGCTGGCCCTCCAGCAGTTCGAAAAGGCGGCAGCTCTCGATCCCGAAAACCCGTCCATCAAGGCGGGTGTTGCGATTTCCGAGATGAACACCGGCCAAGCTCGGGAGGGCCTCGCCCAGCTCGAGCGAGTATTCGAAAGCGAAGGCGGCGCCGCGATCGCCGGTCCCACCTTGGTGCTCAGCGAGTTGCGCGCCAAACGCATAGAGAAGGCGGCAGAGGTTGCCGCTTCCCTGATCAAACTCGATGCGGCGAATCCCCTTTATCAGACCCTGCTTGGCGTGGTCGATGTCGCTCAACACGACTACGCCGGGGCGGAAAGCGCCTTCCGAGCCGCATTGGCGCGCAACCCTCAATTTGCGGTGGCGGCACGCGACTTGGCCCAGCTCTACCTGGCGACGGGGCGCGCCGAGGATGCTAAGACGGTCTACCGCGAGCTTCTATCAAAGAAGGCTGGGGACGTTACCGCGCTCCTAGGTCTCGCCGACCTCGAGATAGCGGACAAAAAGTGGTCCGAGGCGATCGATTACATCAACCGCGCACGCACGGCCGCGCCGAACGATCCGGCGCCTGGGACCAAGCTGGTCCAGCTTTACCAGCTGCGCCAGGATTGGAATAACGCTCGGGCGGTGGCAGGGGAGCTCGTCGCCCAATTTCCGCAGGATGTAAACCTTCAGATAGCGCAAGCCACAGCCCAATTAGGAGGAGGCGACACCAAAAGCGCACTATCGAGCTTCAGGCGCGCCTATCAACTCGCCCCCGGCTCGATACCGGTCCTGGCGCGCTACGTGGCCTTGTTGAATTCGGAGAAGGAGTATCGCGAGGCGCGTTCGGTGTTGGCTGATGCTGTTGCCCGCGACCCGAAGAACGCGCCGCTGAAGGGTGACTTGATCCGCGCGGAGGCGGCAATCGATGGTCTGGACGCCGCCCTGGCCAAGGCGCAGGCGTTTGCGAAGGACGAGCCGGACAACAGCCTCTACGATCTGATCTCTGCCGAGCTTTATGAAAGAGCCGGACGGGCGAAAGACGCTCTGGCTCTGCTCGAAAAGGCGGTTGCGGCGCGGCCCTCGGACGACCGCCTCACGGTTGCCCTCTCCCGTCTTTATACTGGAACCGGCGACTTGAAGAAGGGCGAGGCCGTCTTGACTGGCCGCTTGGCAGCGGACCCAAGCAATCCTGCCATACGAGCGGTTCTAGGACGTCTGTATCTAAGCACAGCGCGCATCAACGACGCTAAGAAGACTTACGAGGCGCTGCTGGCGCAGAGGCCGAGCGAGGTCGTTGCCCTTCTCGGCCTCGGGGAAATCGCCGTCGCCGAAAAGAAGTGGGCGGAGGCCAGTGACTATATCACGCGCGCTCGCGCTGCCGCGCCCAACGACCCGGCGGCCGGGCTCATGCTGGTCAATATGTACGGGCTGCAGCAGGACTGGAAGCACGCGGCACCGGCCGCTGCGGAGCTGGTCGCCCAGTTCCCGGCCAACATCGAGGTTCTCGACGCACAAGGCCGAGTGCAGATAGGAGCCGGCGATGCGGACGGTGCGCTTTCAACCTACCGGCGCGCACATGAACTGGCACCCGCTTCCAACCCGATCCTAGCGCGTTACCTAGCGCTGCTGAAGGCGGCAAAGAAACTCCCCGAGGCGCGGAGCATTTTGCAGGCTGCTCTCGATCGCGACCAGCATAATGCGTCTCTAAAGGGCGACATGATCCGCGTGGAAGCGGAAATCGGCGGCCTGGAAGCTGGTCTTGCAAAGGCCCGCAGATTTGCCAGCGAAGACCCCGGCAACAGCCTCTACGATGTGGTCTCGGCAGAACTTTACGAGAATGCCGGGCGGAGGCGCGAAGCGATCGCTCTAGTCGATCAGGTCGCTGCGACCCAACCGTCGGACGATAATATCACGCTTGCACTCTTCCGCATGTACACGCGTGCGGATGATCTCGCGAAGGCCGAGGGGGTGCTGACCGCCCGATCGAAGGACGATCCGAAGGATTATGCGATCCGCGCGGTTTTGGCGGGGTTTTATCTGGAGCAGAAGAAATACCAGGCAGCTCTTGCCGAGTACGTGCGGCTAGTCGCCGAACACCCGGCCGATCCGACGGCGCTGAATAATCTCGCTTGGCTCTATCAGCGAGAAGGCAACCTCGCAAAGGCTCGCGAACTAGCCGAGCGAGCCTTTGCCGCCTCGCCGGCAACAGCGCAAATCGACGATACGCTCGGATGGATCCTGCTCGCTCAGGGCGAAGCCGACAAAGCCATGACCTATCTCAGCGCCGCCAACTCGGCGGCTCCACGAAACCCGGACATCCAATATCACCTCGCGGTGGCGCTCCACCGGGTCGGCCGCCCGGCTGACGCGCAGTCGATGCTCGAGAGCCTGCTCGAGTCAGGCGCCTCCTTTGCGGATAAGGCCGAGGCTGAGAAGCTGCTGCAAAAATTAAAGCAGGGTTGAGCGATCAACGGGCTGTCTCGATCTCTTGCAAGAGTTTGCGCAGCTCACGGGCGAGCCGCGGCTCCTGCGCGCGGAGGCGAGCGGTAAAATCAGCCCCGATAGGCGGTTGCTCGGCAATATCCGGCGCTGTCGTCAGACCCTTGAGAACCGCAGTTAAACCCTCGACCGCACCCTGCAGCTCTGTGAATTTGTAGGGGCCGGCGTCGGCGTTATCGGCTGCTGCCGGCAGCTGCGCCTGGGTCAAGCTCATCGCCTCACCAAGCGCATCCACGGACGATCGCATGGTAGCGCCAAGCGCATCAGTGGTCGCCGACAAATGCCTGACGGCATCGAGCAGCGTGCGTTGGTTCTCCTCGATCACCGCATCGAGCCGATCGGGTACCGGTAAGGTCGCTACCGGACTGCGTGGATCGACCATCGCGGCGCCTGCCTCGAGAATCTCAACGGCGCGGCGAAGGAGCGCGATCTCAACACCTTCGGCCGGCAGCTCGGAAATCGCCTCGATCAGCGGCTCGACCGCGACGTCGACGGCAATCCGGCTGAGGACAGCAAGAAGGATCAACCCGATCAGGATCAGCGTTGCCGGCATTGTGGGGATCGTCACCAATGCTAACCGCGCGGCATCACGATCTTGTGCGATCC
>Ga0066710_100005751_pt1 | contig 11396 bp, 18 predicted proteins | sample GraSoiAngelo_159_FD_79666 | JGI IMG/M metagenome (GOLD analysis project Ga0066710, IMG submission 79666) | Grasslands soil microbial communities from the Angelo Coastal Reserve, California, USA - 14_1009_16_40cm | ecosystem: Environmental > Terrestrial > Soil > Grasslands | place: USA... | reverse complement strand
GCGCTCCGCCCCCTCCTCCCGATCCGGTTCGAGAAGGCGCGCATCGCCGTGAAGCTGTCCGCGGAGGACGCGGCGAAATGCCACGGGGACATCCGCGCGTTCGGGACCGTCGTGAAGGAAGAATGGCTCGGGACGGGCGCGTGGGTGGGGGTCGTGGAAATGCCCGCGGGGATGCAGACGGACTTCTTGGAGCGGCTGAACGCGAAGACAAAGGGCAACGTCGAGACGAAGATCCTGAAAGCGGACCAGCGCATCTGAGGGCTCGGACCCAAACCCTCAAGTAGGGTCCTCACTTTCGACGGTTACGCGCGTGAAAGAGATGATTCGATGGATAGTTCTGCGGCACGACGAGAGTTGGTCATTCCGGGCGATGTGATTGAGACCCACGGCCTGAAGCCGGGGGAGGGAACGTACGTCGAGGGCGGCAAGGTGTTCGCCTCCCTCTTGGGAATTCGATCCGAACACGGCGGGTACGTGGACGTGATCCCGCTCACGGGACGGTACATCCCGCGCGCGGACGACGACGTCGTGGGCCAGGTCGTGGACCTCGGGCCGAGCCATTGGCTCGTGGACATCAACTCCCCGTATCCCGCGCCGCTCCACGCGACGGAGTCGCCTTGGCGGGTGGAGTTCGGCGAGACGTCCCATTTCATGGATGTTGGCGATTCGCTACTCGCGCGGGTGATCTCCGTCGACGAGACGAAGCGCGTCCAGATTACGATGCGGGACCAGGGTCTCCGGCGCCTGACGGGCGGGCAGATCGTCGAGATCAGCTACAGCAAGGTGCCGCGGGTGATCGGGAAGTCGGGGAGCATGATTTCAATGATCAAGTCGTACACGAAGACGCAGGCGTTCGTTGGGCAGAACGGCCGGATCTGGGTCGACGGGGACCCGAAGGACGTCATCCACGCGGTCCGCGCGGTCCACATGATTGATGAGAATGCCCAGGCGGCGGGCCTCACAGATGCCGTGGAAGACTACCTTGCCGGCGCCTACGGCCGGAAGGAGGGATGATCATGGTAGACGTCGAGCCTGTGGAGAAGGAAATCCAGCTCTTGGACGCGAACGAACGGCGTCTCGACGGGCGAGCCCTCGACGAGCTCCGCCCGATCAAGATCGAAGCGGGCGTGCTGCGGCGCGCGGACGGGTCGGCCCACGTCGAGTGGGGCGGCAATCGCGTGTTGGCGGCGGTCTACGGTCCGCGGGAGGCGCACCCCCGCCACCTGCAGGATCCGGCGCGCGCGCTTGTCCAGTGCCGATACAACATGGCGCCCTTCTCCGTCTCCGACCGGAAGAGACCCGGGCCGGACCGGCGCTCCGTCGAGATCAGTAAGGTCACGAGCGAGGCGTTCTCGGCCGTCGTCTTCACCGAGCAGTTCCCCCGCACGAGCGTGGACGTCTTCATCGAAGTGCTCCAAGCGGACGCCGGGACGCGATGCGCGGGGATCACCGCGGCCGCCGTGGCGTTGGCCGACGCGGGGATCCCGATGCGCGACCTCGTGACCGCGTGTGCTTCCGGGAAGATCGCGGGCAAAGTGGCCCTCGACCTGAACAAGGAGGAGGACAACTTCGGCGACGCAGATTGCCCGATGGCGATCGTGCCGCGGACTGGGGAGATCGTCCTCTTGCAGATGGACGGCCACCTCACCGAAGACGAGTTCGACCAAGCGATGAAGCTCTCGATCGACGCCACCAAGCGGATTTACGAGATGCAGAAGGAGGCGCTCCGCCGGCGGTACTCCACCGTGGCGTTCGATGAGCCGCGCGCGCCCGCGGAGGTGAGCGCGTGAGCGCCGAGGTCATTTCCGAGCTCATGCGGGAGCACATCGTCAAGCTCGTCGCATCCGGGAAGAGGGCGGACGGGCGCGTCCCGGAAGAGATTCGGCCGTTGAAAATTCGGAAGAACTACATCGGCACCGCCGAAGGCTCGGCCCGCGTGAACCTCGGCAACACGGACGTCCTCGTCGGGGTCAAGATCAGCACGGGCGAGCCGTATCCCGACACGCCGAGGAGCGGCGTCCTGACCACGAGCTGCGAGCTCGTCCCGCTCGCGTCGCCCACGTTCGAGTCCGGTCCGCCGAGCCCAACTGCGATTGAGCTCGCGCGCGTCGTCGACCGAGGAATCCGCGAGACAAAGACCGTGGACATGGAGAAGCTCGTGATCACGCCCGGGGAGAAGGTGTGGGTCGTGTTCATCGACATCCATGCGCTCGACTACGACGGGAACTTGTTCGACGCGGCTTCGTACGGCACGTTGGCGGCGCTGAGCTGCGCGAAGATGCCGGGAAGGATGACCGGCGGGGCGGACAAGCCGCTCCCCGTGGACCACTGGCCCGTGTCGATCACCGCCGCCAAGATTCGGAACACGATCGTGTTCGACGCCGCCCTCGACGAAGAGCGAATTGCCGACGCGCGTCTGACCGTCGCCATCGATGAGAACGGGGACGTCCGCGCGATGCAGAAAGGCTTAAGTGGAAGCTTTTCGTACGACGAGGTCCGCTACGTGATCTCGACCGCACGCCGGTTGGGGAACGAGCTTCGGAGGACCATCCAAGCATGAGCCGCCGCACCCGCAAGGTGAAGTCCGTCGGCCGGTTCGCCGCTCGGTACGGCGTTCGCATTCGCCGCCGAATCCAGGAAGTCGAAGGGGAACAGCGACGGCGCCATCAGTGCCCGCGGTGCCTTGCGTACGCGGTGAAGCGCCAATCCACCGGGGTCTGGGCCTGCCGCCACTGCGGCCTCGTGTTCGCCGGTGGGGCGTACAAGCCCGTCGTCACGACCGCGGTCCGCGGCGAGGTCCCTCCTGCGGAGGTTGAGGCGAAGCCGGAGGAGGCCGCCTGATGTACAAGTGCGGCGTCTGCAAGGAGCCGATCCGGACGAATATCAACACGGTCGGAATTCAGTGCGAGCGATGCGGGTCCAAGATCTTCTTCAAGGAACGGCCGAACGTCAAGAAAGTCGTGAAGGCGCGATGACGATGCGCGCGCTCGTGACCTTCCGGGGCCCGCAGGCGGCGGTCTTGCGGACGTCCCTCGCACCCGAGGCGGGGCGGGACATCCCGCGTTCCCGCGTGATCGTCCGAGGGACCGGCGAGGTCGCCGAGATTGTTGTCGAGGCGGACGACACGTCCGCCCTGCGTGCGGCTTTGAATTCGTACCTTCGATGGACTCAAGTGGCTCTCGACGTCCAAGCGGCGGTGAAGGCGTGAAGGAGCTGCCGCCGCAGGTCCAGAACCAGCTCGCCCAGTTCCAGCAACTTCAGCAGCAGCTCCAGGTCCTTGCGACCCAGCGGCTTCAGCTCGAGGCGAAGTTGCGCGAGCTCACGAGCACGCTCCAAGAGCTTGAAAAGGTCACAGCCGACACTCCCGTGTACCGGAGCACGGGTGCGCTCCTCGTCCGCGTCGAGGACCGCCCGTCTCTGCAGAAGGAGCTCGAGGAGCAGAAGGAGACGCTCGAAATTCGCGTGAACACGATCAAGAAGCAGGAGAAGTCGCTCGGCGAGCGGTACGAGCAGCTCCAAGCGAAGCTCTCGGAGGCGCTTGAGGGTACGGGCCCGACGGCGAGCTAGCCCATGACTGTAAAAAGAGAAATGCCGGGCACTTGTGTCATCGCGCCCCCGGCGGCGCTCCCCTCGAAGGCCGCTTGGGCAGTGGGCAACCCCGCTCCCCTGTCCAGAAACGGGACTGTCTTGAGGGGTCTTAAGGCTGCCGCCCGACTGACCGTCGCTTCTCGTGGACCGGGCGTAGGCGTCGCGAAGCCGTCCTGGGACCCTTCGTGAATGGCCATCGCCATCGCACCGCGCGGTCCTTCCGACCAAACCCTTTTACTCGCCATCCGTTATCGAGACGAGATGGCCGACGAGACGCCCGAGGAAACCCCTTCAGATGCCCCGGCTCGACGTCCTCCGCCCCCGATGCCCAGCATCACGCGGAACCTCATGATCATCATGGCGTTCCTCTCGATCTTCGTGCTGTTCGACCCCTCGTTGCGCAACGCCCTCGGCGACGCGGCGGGCGTCGGGCTGACGCCGGCGTTCGGGTTTGGCGGCTCCTACCCCGCCTTGACCTTCCTCCTCGCGGGCTCACTCACCACGATCATCAGCTCGGTCTCTCGGCACTTCTTTACGGACTGGGTCCGTATGGCCCGGATTAACAAGCAGCAGCGGGCCTTACAGAAGGCGTTGATGGATTCCCTGCGAAAGGGGCAGGCGAAGAAGGTCGAGCGGCTGCGGAAGGTGCAGAATGAGATGCGACAGGAGACCTCGACGGTCATGCTGTCCGCGCAATGGAAGCCTCTCGCCTTCACACTGCTCCCCTTCAGCGTCGTGTACGCTTGGCTGTACAAGTTCGTGTACACGGACGTGGTCGGCCGGGGCCACCTGTATTTCGCCGTCCCTTGGGCGTCGCAAGCAAACTTCCTCGCCATCTATGGCTGGTTCCAAGCCTGGCTCCTCCTCTACATCGTCCTCGCGATCCCGATTGGCCAAGTCGTCGCGCGTCTCCTCAAGCTCTTCTCCTTCCGGAAGCGGCTCGCCGCCCTCGCGGCGCAGGGCGGGGCGGGATGATCGTCGCGATTGGCGGCCCGCCGGGGAGCGGGAAGACGACGGCCGCGGAGCTTTACGCGCGCACGTATGGGACCGTCTTCATCAGCGGCGGGCGGATGTTCCGAGAGCTGGCGGCGGAGCGGGGGCTCGACCTCGTCGCGTTCGGCGCCTACGCGGAAAAACATCACGAGGTCGATCGCCAGCTCGACGAGATGATTTTGGCGGCGGTGCGGAAGGCGATCCTCGAGGGGAGGGACGTCGTCGTCGACGGCCGAGTCCAGGCGCACCTCCTCGCCCGGGCGAACACCCACGCCTTCGCCGTCCTCGTCACCGCACCGCTCGACGTCCGGGCGAAACGCGTGGCGGACCGCGAGCGAAAGTCCGAGAAGGCGGCGTTGGAGGAAATCCTCGTCCGGGAACGGTCCGAGCGTGATCGGTACCGTGCGATCTACGACATCGACCTCGAGGACGTGAGCGTGTTCGATCTCGAGATTGACTCGTCCACGGCTCGCCCGGAGACGATCGTCAAGCGCATTCACGAGGCCATCGCCGCCCGAGGGAGCGAGTGACGCACGAACTCTTCCGGCGAGGCGTGTTTGTCGCGGACAAGCCGCAAGGACCTACGTCGCACCAGGTGAGCGCGTGGGTGCGCGACCTCGTCGGGGCCGAGCGCGCGGGCCACGCGGGCACGCTCGATCCTCGGGTGACCGGGGTTCTTCCGATCGCGTTCAATGAGGCGACGCGAGCGCTTGATGCGATGCTCGTGGGGGACAAGGAGTACGTCGGGGTGATGGAACTCCATCAGGACGTTCCCGACGACCGACTACAACAAATGTTCCGCCGGTTCGTTGGTCCCATCTACCAGATGCCCCCTCTCCGCTCCGCGGTGAAGCGCGAGCTCCGGGTTCGGACGATTCACGGGCTCGAGCTGCTGGAGCGGGATGGCCGCCTCGTGCTCTTCCGCACGCGGTGTGAGTCCGGGACGTACATCCGCACGCTCGCCAACGACCTCGGTGAGGCGCTGGGGGTCGGGGGCCATCTCACGGACCTCCGCCGGACGCGGTCCGGGCCGTTCGGCGAGGCGATGGCCCACCCGCTCACGGACCTCCAGGACGCGGTCGCGGATTGGCGGGAGACCGGCAGCGACCATGCGTTGCGGTCGCTCATTCTGCCGATGGAGCGACTGCTCACCCACCTCCCGAAGATCGTCCTCAAGGACACCGCGGTCGACGCGATCTGCCATGGCGCGAACCTCATGATTCCCGGGGTCGCGTCCATGGACCCGGGAGTCCGCAAGGGGGACCTCGTCGCGCTCCTCACCGCCAAAGGGGAGGGAGTCGCCCTCGCGCACGCGGAACTCACACCGTCCCAGGTGGATTCCGCCAAGAAGGGCCAGGTCGCGGATACGGAAAGAGTTCTTATGGAACCCAACACATATCCTAAGCGGTGGAAGTCCTGAGGGGGGACCGCGAGGCGCGCCTCGCGGCGAGGGGGTTCGACGTCTCCCGCCAACGGCTCGCGCGGGAGTACAAGCGGAAGCGGACGACGTTGGCGGGAGTCCGGATTTTCGCCTACATCGCGATCTCCGCCGCGCTCCTCCGCGGCCTCACATTCGACTTGAAGTCGTGGGCGTCCGTGTTTGGCGGTGGCCCGCCGCAGTATGCGCTCTACACGATCGCCCTGTATTTCTTGTTCTGGATTCCCGTGATCCCGGTGGGCCTGTTCGGCGGCTTCGTCCTCGAACGAAGATACGGCATGTCCGTGCAGGGCCTCCGATCGTGGTTGGCGGACGCCGCCAAGGGCCTGGTGATCGGCCTTGGATTTTCGATTGTCGCCGTCGAAGCGCTGTACCTCCTTCTCGGGGCGTCCCCCGACTTGTGGTGGCTCTTTGCGTGGTTCTTCACGATCGCCGTCGCCGTCGTCCTTACGTGGCTCGGGCCGGTCGTCCTCGCGCCGTTGTTCAACAGCTACGAGCGGGTCCGCGACGACGTGTTGACCCCCCGGCTTGAATCGCTCGCGGAGCGGACCGGGGCGAAGGTCGTGGGCGTGTATCGCATGCTCGCGTCCGCGAAGACGACCCGAGCAATCGGTGGATTGGCGGGGATTGGAAACACGCGCCGCATCGTCCTGAGCGACACCCTCCTGACGCGATATGCGCCCGACGAGGTCGAGACCGTCATCGCGCATGAGCTCGGGCATCACGTCCATCGCGACGTCCTGCGACTGATGATCGCCGCGGCGGCGGTGTCGTTGATTGGTCTGCTGGCGGTGGACCAAATCCTGCGAGCGGCGATCCCTACGTTGGGATTGGCGGGGGTGGCCGACATCGCGGGGCTCCCGCTCGTCGCGCTGTCGATTGCCGCCATTTCGACGTTCATGGGGCCCGTGCTCAACGCGCTCAGCCGCCGATGGGAGGCGCGCGCGGATTCCTTCGCGCTCCGGATGACGGCGAACCCTGACGCGTTCACCTCGACGATGGTGAAGATTCACGATCAGAACCTTGGCGTGGCGGATCCGCACCCGCTTGCGGAGCTCCTGTTCCACGATCATCCCTCCGGCCTGCGGCGCGTCGAGGCCGCGCTGCGATGGCGGTCGTGAAAGTCTTTAATAGAGCCGTCCATCTTCGCGCGGGCGCGTGCCGAGGTCGCCTAGCTCGGTAGGGCGCTAGCCTGGAGAGCTAGTGGGTCGCAAGGCCCTCGGGAGTTCAAATCTCCCCCTCGGCGTCAGCTTTCTGACCATCTCTTCCCGTCGGAACCATGGGTTACGCACGCAGCCCATTCCCGTCCACTTCACGGTTCGCCCCTTGCGAGCCTCTCCTTCAATTTCCCGATCACCGCGACGGGCGTTGGATCGACTTTCCGGAGGATTGCCACGTAGAAGCTCGTCCAATCCCCGAGCTGGATGGTCGTCAGCATGCGGGCGAGCAGGGTGGGCCCGTCCGTTTTCACCTCTTCGACATCAGACCTCCTGACCAGGTCCCGGGTCGCATTCATCATCGCCTTGTCCGTGTCGGATTCCGAAGGATCGCGGAGAAGGATAGCCGCGAACTTCTTCGCCGCCGGGTCTTCCGCCCATCCTACGAGCTCATTGTGGTCGGCTTCCGGAAGAACCGATGCCCACGCGAGGACTTTCGCATTCTCGTTTAGCTCGGCCGCCCATCGCCGCGCGACCGGCGCGTACGTCGGCGTCCCGTAGATGATTGGGGTGCGCGCCTTGAGCCACCGGGCGAGGACCTTGGCGGGGTTCTTCGCGTCGGGGACGCGCGGCACCAACTTCTCTCCTCGTTTCTTGAGTGCGCTCACAGCATTCCGGACTTCGGTTCCTACGGTGGGGTCGAACAGTCCCGCCAATCCGCCGAAGAGGTAGCCGAACGCGGATCGCGGCATCAGTCCCGGGGGCACGGCGACGTACGGGAGCCCGTGGCCGTTGCATAGGTCGCGCAAGGTTCCGCCGGACGCAATCCCGACGAGGTCGCATCCCCGAGCCATTGCCTCCCGCGTCGCCGCCAGCGTCTCGAGCGTGTTGCCGGAGTAGGAGACCGCGACGACCAGGTCCGATTCGCCGACCCACGGCGGCAGCCGCGAATCGTGGATCGCCGCCAACGCCGCCCCCTTCTCCGCCGCCAACCACGCCCCGAGGACCGCGCCCGCGATGCCGGAGCCGCCCATGCCGACGACGACGACGCGGCGGTTCACCGCCAGCGGTCCTACGCTCGTGCCGAGCTGGAGACCGCGCGGGACCTGGTCGGGCAACGACTTGAGGTGCTCGACGAGACCGCTCCGATCCACCTTCCGGACGGCGGCATCGTCCAACACGGTCGGGCATCCGAACCTCGTCGTAAGGGTTTCTCGGTTTCCGTTACCGGATTTACGGTAGATACAACAAACTTCATAAGAACCGCTCGGGTGCGCAGCGCGTGAACAGTCCGGTCGATCGAGCGTTGGAGGAGCTCCGTGCCGGCCGCTTCGTCCTCGTGTACGACGCGGAGGGCCGCGAGGAAGAGACGGACTTGGCGATTGCGAGCGAATCCGTGACTCCGGAATCGATTCGCCGCCTGCGGAAGGACGCCGGCGGGTGGATCTGCACCACAGTCCCGCCCGACGCGCGGGACAAGCTGGGCCTCCCGTACTTGGCGGACGTTCTGCGGGCCTCCTCGGGCGATTTTCCGATCCTTCGGGATCTCGTCCCTGACACGCTTCCGTACGACCGGCGATCCGCGTTCTCGATCACGGTGAGCCATCGCGACACGCGGACCGGCGTGACGGACGAGGACCGGGCGCGCACGATTCGACGCTTCGCCGAGGTCGCGCGGGAAGCGCTGCGCCGCGAAAACGGGTGGGCGCAACACGCGTTCGTCGATGAATTTCGCGCGCCGGGCCACGTCGCATTGCTGAATCCCGCGCCGGGACTCCTCGCGGAGCGAGAGGGCCACACGGAGCTCGGGACCGCCCTCGTCCTGATGGCGGGACTCGTCCCCTCCGTCACGATTTGTGAGATGCTGGGCGACGATGGACGAGCGCTGCGGAAGGCGGACGCAAAGGCATATGCGGATGCCCATGCTCTGGTCTTCCTCGAGGGCCGGGACGTCCTCGAGGCGTGGCGCGCATGGTCCGGGTGATGGCGACCGGGGTGTTCGACCTGCTCCATCCGGGACACATCCATTATCTGACGGAGGCGAAGAAGCTCGGGGACGAGCTCATCGTCGTCGTCGCGCGGGATTCGACGGCGGAACGGTTCAAGCACCGGCCGATCGTCCCTGAGGGGCAGCGGCTCGAGATGGTCCAAGCGCTCAAGCCTGTGGACCGAGCCGTACTGGGACATGAGGGGAGCATTTACGAGATCTTGCCCGAGATCCGGCCGGACCTGATCGCACTCGGCTTCGACCAGGCCCATGACGAGGCGAAGATCTTGGAGGAATGCCGGAAACGGGGGCTCCCATCGACGAAGGTGGTGCGCCTTCCGAAGTTCGTCGGGGACCTCGACGGGACCCGCAAGATCATAGGCCGCGTCGGCGAATACTATGCCCTGCGCCAGAAGCTCGAGGGGGTGGGGGATGCCGAGCCGAAGCCGAAGCGCAAGGCCGCGTAGGCGCATCGGCGTCGCGGACACGACGTTCGCTCGCTGGGACATGGGTCGCGCGGTCGTGGACGAGCTCGCCTCGCGGACGGGCGACTTCGACGTCGTGCGCGTGACCGTGCCGGGGATCAAGGACCTCCCCGTCGCCTGCAAGAGGCTCATCGAGGAGAAGGATTGCGACATCGTCGTGGCGTGCGGTTATGTGGGAGGAGCGGCGATCGACCGGGAATGCGCGAACGTCGCGGATCACGCGATCCAACGCGTGCAGCTCATGACGAACGTGCATGTGCTCGGCGTCTTCGTGTACGAGACCGAGGCGAAAGACGCGCGGGAGCTCGCGTGGCTGTGCGACCGTCGCGCTCGGGAGCACGCCGTCAACGCATGGCGCCTGCTGTTCAAGCCGGAAGAGTTGGCGGCGATGGCGGGGACAGGCAAACGCCAGGGGTTCGCCGACGCCGGACCGATCGAGGCGACCCTCCGTGAACGTCGTGTTCGTCGCAAGTGAGTTCAACGCGCCCATCCCCGACCGAATGGTCGAGGCGGCCCGCGCGAAGGCGAAGGCGCTCGGCGTGCGGGTCGTGGACGTTGTACGGGTTCCGGGGGCGTGGGAGATCCCGCTGGCACTCCGGACGATCCTCGCGCGGAAGGAGGTTGATGCCGCCGTCGCGATTGGGGCGATTGTCACGGGTGAGACGAAACACGACGAGCTCATCGCCTCGGCGGTCGCGCGAGAACTCATGCATCTTCAACGGGAGTTCGGGAAACCGATCGGGCTGGGGATCACGGGACCCCGTATGACGTGGACGCAAGCGGAAGCGCGCGTGAAGAACGCGGCGCGTGCGGTGGAGAGCGTCGTCCGGATGGCACGCGCCTCCCGAGCGCCGCGGGGACGACCGAGCCGTCGGCCGCGCCGCGGACCCAAATAACCATTCGAAAAGATTTATCAGGGGCAGGACGGATGCGCGCGTGAGTGATTTGTCAGAAGGGATTTCCCGAGGGCTGTGAATGGCGGATATCGCTGCGCTGGAGGGCATCCTGAAAGAGATGGAGTCCGTCCCCGGAGTCAGTGACGCCGTCCTCGTCTCCCGGAGCGGAATGCACATCGCCGGTTCCGTGCCCCAGGGCGCTCACGCGGAGACGTTCGTCGCGATGTTCGCAATCCTGCTCGGCGCCGCGGAGACCGCCACGAGTGAGCTCAAGGAGCGACTTGACAACGTCGTGATCGAGCTCGAATCTTCGCGTATCTTGATCATCAATGACGGGCCGAAGGCGATCTTCGTGCTCCGCACCTCGCGATCGGCCGACGTGGATTCCGTCCGCGCCGAGGTCACGAAGTTCACGAAGCGGATTGAGGAGCACCTCTAGCGTTTCCGCCGCCGCTGGGCGTCCGTCGCTCGCCGCGCGGCATCCAAGACTTCGGGATCCGAAACCCCGGTCGCGCCTCGACCCCCGAGCCTCCGTCCCATCTCTTCGCGGAGCTGCCGCCAATCCTCCCACTCGGACTCGTCGACCTTCGGGTCGGTTCCGACGTCCGCGTCCTTTCGCTTCGTGCGGCGGGCCACGGCCCACGAGCGGAGCGCCGGTTCAAAGAAGTTTCGTCAAATCCGTCGGAAGCCTCGGAGCATCCATTCTCCGACCGCCTTGGTGACGTACCTCATGCTCGCGCCCGCGCCCCGGTCGTTCCCTTCCGCCCGCGTCCGACCCCTCGCAAGGGCTTCTAGCACCTCGCTCTCCGTCGAACCGTCGTCCACGATCGTCGCCGCACGACCGACCTCTTC
>Ga0066710_100005750_pt1 | contig 11396 bp, 8 predicted proteins | sample GraSoiAngelo_159_FD_79666 | JGI IMG/M metagenome (GOLD analysis project Ga0066710, IMG submission 79666) | Grasslands soil microbial communities from the Angelo Coastal Reserve, California, USA - 14_1009_16_40cm | ecosystem: Environmental > Terrestrial > Soil > Grasslands | place: USA... | reverse complement strand
TTTTAGCTTGTGATGCATCATCTTGTCTTCGAAAAAAACCACCGGATTCTCGTCGCGGATGGCCGTCTTCAGCAAGCCTTTCGCATCGTAGGGCGTAGACGGTAGAACGACTTTCAGTCCGGGGACGTGACTGAACCAGGCGTGGAGAGATTGCGAATGTTGAGCGGCGGACCGGCGCGTCGCTCCGAGAGTCGTCCGCATCACCATCGGAACTTTCCACTTCCCTCCAGACATGTAATGAACCTTGGCCGCCTGGTTGGCCATCTGGTCCATGGTGAGGGTGATGAAATCACCGAACATGATGTCAACCACAGGGCGAAGGCCAGTCATCGCGGCGCCCACGGCCAAGCCGGTGAAGCCGGCTTCGGAAATCGGTGTATCAACCACGCGCTCGGTACCGAACTCTTCCACCAGCCCAGACAGAACCTTGAACGGCGTGCCCGCCTCGGCCACATCTTCGCCGAAAATACAGACACGCGAATCGCGGCGCATTTCTTCGGCCAGCGCTTCGCGGACTGCTTGTGCGAAGGTCAATTCGCGATGGGCAGCTTCAGGCATACACGTCCTGCTCCACTTCTTCGGGACTGGGATAGGGGGCCGATATTGCAAATTTAACGGCTTTCTCCATCTCGGACTTAACCTGCGAGTGAATGCTATCGAAAAGACTGGAGTCGGCAAGCTTCTGTTCGCTAAGCCAATCGGCCAGTAGCTTAATAGGATCGCGCTCGGTCTTCCAGCGCTGCTCTTCCTGCTTCGAGCGGTAATATTCTCGGTTGATGTCGCCGACGTGATGACCACTGTAGCGGTACGTGTTGCAGCAGAGGAACGCGGGGCCTTGCCCCTGGCGCGCACGTTCGACGAGGCGGGTTGCGGTGTCGTGCACAGCTCGCACATCCTGTCCATCGACGCTTTCCGCATGTAATCCGAAGGCGGCCCCTCGAGCCACGATATCGCCTGCGGTGGTCTCTGAGTAGTGCGTATACTCCGTATACAAATTATTCTCGCAGACGTAGATTACCGGCAGCTTCCAGAGCTGAGCCAAGTTCATTACTTCGTAGAGCACGCCTTGTCCGAGCGCTCCCTCCCCGAAGAAGCACACCGCGACCTGGCTCGCGCCCAGCCGCTTCGCTGAAAACGCCGCGCCGGTCGCGATCCCCACGCTCCCAGCCACGATTGCGTTCGCTCCCAGATTCCCGGTGGCCGGATCGGCAATGTGCATCGATCCGCCCTTGCCACGGCAGTAGCCGGCTTCCTTGCCGAGTAGCTCTGCGAACATCCGGTCCGGCGATGCGCCTTTGGCCAGGCAGTGCCCATGGCCGCGATGAGTGCTGGTGATGTAGTCGTCGCGCCGGAGCGCCTCGCAGATCCCAACCGCTACCGCTTCTTCGCCTGCATAAAGATGGGCCAGTCCTGGCATCACGGCGCGAGTGTACAGTTCGTTTACCTGCTCTTCGAACAGGCGAATGCTGACCATCTGCCGGTACATGCGGATCCATTGTTCGACGCCGATCTTGAAATCGGCTTCTGGGCGGTGGGCGGCAGTTGTCATTTCGCCACCCCTGACATGTGAGCCAACACATCAAACATGACTGCGAAATCCCGCTTCGCCATGCCCATGCCGCGCGCGGCAGTCAGAAACTCGTTGGATATAGCCGTCGTTGGCAAGGGGACGTCGAGCTGACGACCCATTTCCAACGCCAGCAGCATATCTTTCTGCATCATGTTTACGTCGAACCAGGCCTCTTCAGGCTGTTGGAGGACGAACGGTCCGCGGTATTGAATCATCGGAGACGCCACGGCGCTATGCGTGAGAACGTCCACCGCCGTCTCGCGGGCGATCCCACTCTTTTCTGCCAGCAACACGCCTTCTGAGAACGCCAGCATCTGGGTAGCGAGGCTAAGATTGACGGCGATCTTCATCGAGAGGGCGAGGCCGTTATCGCCAACGTAGGTGACCTTGGGGCCGATGTCCTCGAGCAGGGGTCTCACGCGTTCGAAGGTCTCGCGACGTCCGCCGACCATAACCGACAATTTTCCTTCCTGAAGAGTCGCGACGCTTCCTGACACCGGTGAGTCGACCATGTCTGCGCCTTTTTCGCGTACCTTCGTTGCAAGCGCGCGGCTAACTGTAGGACTGACTGTACTCATGTCGATAAATGTCTTTCCTTTGCTCAAGCCGGCAAGCAACCCGTCCGGTCCATCGGTAATGGCGGCGAGTGCAGCGGAGTTGGTGACCATGGCAAAGGTTACGTCTGCGGCAACAGACACCGCGCGTGGCGAATCCGCCCACTTCATGCCGCGGTCGATCAACCACTGCGCCTTGGAGCGGGTCCGGTTGTATCCGGTCACGGCGTGTCCCTTACCGAGAAGACGGTTCACCATTTGGCTGCCCATCACTCCGAGACCGACAAATCCGAGATTGGCCATCAATAATCGGCTCCAAACTACGTAACGGGTTTTGAGAGCGGCGATTGCTCCTCGGCAGAGTAGACCTGGGAATCTTTGCGCACTTGCTGCAGGTGGGCCCGCATGGCCTCGCGCGCTTTTTCTGCGTTCCTCTGCTCGATAGCTTCCAGAATGCGCTTGTGATGAAACTGCCCGCGCTCCGGGCCACCATCAACCTTAAAGATCCGCATCCGCTGTTCGCGAAGAAGCCCCACAATTGAATCGATCAAAGACAGAATGAGAGGATTTGCCGCCGCTTCCGCCAATGCCAGATGGAAGTCGAGATCTGCTTCGATATAGGCATCGGGATCCTGTCGGGCGCGATCCATCACGGCGACGGCATCACGCATGGTAGCGACATGCTGTTCCTCAACGCGGGTCGCAGCCAGAGCGGCAATCTCCGGCTCGAGAATCGCTCGAAGTTCGGCAAGGTGCGTGGAACCGTCCGGCTGGCCGATTTTGATCATCAGGTCGAGCGACTGCCGGATGGCCTGTGATGTCCCATCGGTGACGAACGTCCCGCGCCCGGAATAGGCTTCTACCAGTCCTTTTTCCCGAAGTGCCTTGACCGCCTCTCGGACGGCGGTTCGGCTCACGCCAAATTGTTCGGCGAGTTCACGTTCTGCGGGCAGTTGGTCACCGGGCTTCAGAGCACCCTGAAGGATCGACTCCTCGATTTGCTGAACGATTTGCTCGTAAAGCCGCGATGTCTGGACTACCTTAAACACAAATTATTCCCCAGCAAGCTTCTTACATCCGTGGTCTGACGTCTCCCAGGCGTCACGCTGCTTTCGAGGTGCGCAATCCTTCGGCAGCCTCTTGAATCCAGACCGTCTTCGTATTGGTAAATTCACGGATTCCGTACGGCCCCAGTTCCCGGCCGTGACCGGACTGCTTCACACCGCCAAACGGGAGACGGGGGTCGGAAGCGACCATTCGGTTGATGAACACCATTCCAGCTTCGATCTCGTTAATGAAGCGCCCACGCTCACTCTCATCGTTGGTCCACGCGCTCGCTCCTAGCCCAAATCGGCTGTCGTTTGCGATCCGAATTGCCTCATCTATATCCTTCGCTCGGAACAGGCAGGCTACCGGGCCGAACAACTCCTCCCCGTAGGCCGGCGAATTTTTTGGAATGTCGGTTAACACCGTGGGAGCATAGAAGTTTCCCGGCCGATCGAGCCGCTTGCCTCCGGTCAACAACCGCGCCCCTGCTTCGACAGACTTTCGAACATCTGCATCCAGTCCGGCGAGAGCGTCTGCGGTCGAAAGTGGCCCCAGTTCCGTGTTTTCGTCGAGGGGATCGCCGGCCCTGAGCGCCTCCATCTTACTCACGAATTTGCCTTCGAACTCGCTTGCAATCTGCTCGGCAACGATGAAGCGCTTAGCCGCGATGCAGGACTGCCCATTGTTTACGATCCGGGCTTTAACGGCGGTGGCGACGGCCTCATCGAGATTTGCACTCGGCATGACAATAAAGGGATCGCTGCCACCCAGCTCGAGCACCACTTTTTTAATTCTCTTTGCGGCCGCAGTTCCCACCTTGATTCCCGCTTCCTCACTTCCTGTGAGTGTTGCTGCAACCACTCGCGGATCACCCAGAATTCCGTCGACCTTGTCGGAGCCGATAAGAAGTGTCTGGAGAGCTCCGTCCGGAAATCCTGCTCTGCGAAAGATATCTTCAATACTGAGCGCACATTGCGGGACGTTCGACGCGTGCTTCAAGAGCCCGACGTTGCCGGCCATCAAAGCTGGAGCCGCGAAGCGGATGACTTGCCAGAATGGAAAATTCCACGGCATCACCGCCAGGATGGGTCCAAGGGGCTGGTAGCGTATGTAACTCCGGCTAGCGGTCGTTTGGATTACTTCATCGAGGAGAAAGCGCTCTGCATTTTCAGCATAGTACCGACATGCCCATGCGCATTTGACGGCCTCATCCACGCCAGCCCGAAACGGCTTCCCCATTTCCATCGTCATCAATCTGCCGAGAGTTTCTTTCTCTGTGTCCAGAATGTCGGCAGCCTTGATCATCATTCGCGCTCGTTCGGCGAATGGCACCTTGCGGTATTTGGAAAACGTGTCGACTGCGCGTCGAAGTTTCTCGTCGATCTGCGAGTCCAACAATTGCTCGAATGCTTTCAGGAGTAGTCCAGTGGCGGGGTTGATCGTCGCGATAGCCATATACGTGCCCTCCGGAGTAAGTATGAGGTCTTTGCAGCGCTGCCGCCGGGTGTTGGCTACCTCAATCGCGCCCAGGTGCCACGCGCGGGCGAGCAGTCTGACACCTATACCACAAACTTGTCATCTGCTGTCAAGCCGCGTGTTAATAAAATATCTTGACAGAAAAACTCATAGGGTGGTACAGCTGTCGGACCAGATTTTCGGGACATCACTCCAACACTATTTATCGGAGGGGCCTCGTATGAATCCCGTAACCTTAAGCCTCAGGACCCGGGTACTGCTCCACGCCGGCGGAAAAGCAATTCGGCTTCTCGGTCCCATGTTTCTGGTTTGCCTTCCCTTATCCGCCCAAACTCCTACGGGACGTATCCTGGGAAACGTTCGGGACCAGACGGGCGCTGCTTTACGCGGGGCGACCGTGACCATCACGGATGTGCAAAGAGGGGTCTCGCGAACTCTGACTACGGATGACGCGGGCGCCTACGTCGCTCCCGACTTGGGTCCCGGTATTTATAAGGTGCGTGCCGAGGCTAAGGGTTTCAAAAGTATTGAGCGCCAGAACATCGAGCTAGAGGTTGCCAGGGACGCCCTGATCGACCTTGTATTGCCGCCTGGGGAGGCTTCCGAGACGATCATTGTCACCGAAGAGATACCGCTGCTGAATACCATCTCTTCCGTCCTGGGAGGAACGCTAAGCAACAAGGAGATCAATGACCTGCCCTTGAATGGCCGTAATTACGAGAACCTGCTTCAGCTTCGCCCGGGTGTGATGCGCTATCCAGGGGGCGGATTCTCTACCACCAGCACCAACGGTCTGCGCGCTGAAGACAACGTCTATATCATTGATGGTCTGTTCAACAGTGAACCTTTCTCTGGACAGAGCATAATCAATGGGGCGGGGATCGCGGGTGATTCGGCGACCATCCTGCCGGTCGACTCTATTCAGGAATTCAATCTCCAGGAAAATCCTTCCGCGGAATACGGTTGGAAGCCCGGTGCCATCGTCAACGTTGGGCTGAAATCGGGGACCAACGGTCTGCACGGCACGGCGTACGCTTTTGGACGCGACACCCCGTTCGATGCGCGCAATTACTTCAACACGGTAGCCTCGGGGCCGAAGAATCCACGAAACCTGGAGCAGTTCGGCGGCACGGCGGGTGGACCGCTTATCAAAGATAAGCTCTTCTTCTTCGGCGGTTACGAGGGGCAACGCTACACGGTGGGCAACACAGGTCAGATATCTACCCCGGCCACCGTAACACTGGGCGGCGATCCGGCGAACAGCCTTGTGGATGCCATCGCCGGCGTGCAGGCTCAACACCTGATTGACCCGAGTGTCAACGTAAGCACCGTCAGCCTGCAGATCGGCGGGTGCACATTGGGCCCGCCTATCTCTTGCGACGGCAGTGGGTTCCCCACCAATAACGGCACCAATCCGGTAGATCCAACCGTTATTAACTTTGGTCTGCCCAACTCCGTCACCGTCGATAACGCGGTCGGTAAGATCGACGACCACATCAACGATCGCCACTCCTTGAGTGGAATGTACTTTTTCGGTAACAACTCGGGAACGGTTAGCGACGCGAGCCAACTGCAAACCAAGTGGCTGACACAAATACACACTCGCGCCCAAGTCCTGGGGGCAAATTGGGCTTGGATCCCCAGTTCCCGTTGGGTAAATGAAGCGCGGTTCGGCTACAACCGTCTTTACCAGCCCACTTTTACCGCCGACCACAACAAACTTGCGTCCAGCTATGGCCTCAACACGGGCGTGACTAATCCCCTGTATGGCGGATTGCCCCGGATCAACATTTTTCCTTTTTACATCTTCCCCCAGGAATTGGGTGGTTTTAACTGGCCCAAGGTGCAAGGGCCCGACACCAGGTTACAATTCGTGGACCACATCTCGTATACCCACGGTAAGCACGCTTTCAAGTTTGGCGGAGAGATCCATCGTGACGCCTTCAACGGCGGCGCATACGGCGGCGCCAGAGGCAGAATCAAATTCGGATTTGCCAACGACGCTTTCGCCGGAGCCACGTCGTTGGAAGACTTCTTCGCCGGCGTGCCGACCTCGGGCAGTCAACTGGTTGGCGACCCTACGCGCCACATGCACAATTGGGGATACGCCGGCTTTGTGCAAGATGACTGGCGCGCCACCAGAAATTTGACCGTAAACCTTGGCCTGCGGTACGAGCTCAACACCGTTGTGAAAGAGGAACACAACCTGCTGGGCAACTTCGATCCGACGGCCGGGCTCCAACAGGTTGGCAAGCAGATCAGTGCACCCCACCACGGCGATCACACGAATTTCGCTCCGCGCCTCGGCTTTGCCTGGGATCCGACGGGTAACGGAAATACTGTGATACGAGGAGGCGGAGGCATTATTTACGAGACGCTCGATTGGGAATCATTCCTCGCACTGAACAACTCGTTAGGTATCAGCACCATTCCCACCGGAGCTATCATCGATACCAGTGGGAACACGGCTGGCGGATCAATCGCAGTCGGCACCATCGGGTTCCAAGGCAGTGATCCGACCGCCGGCGGTCTCAACTGGGATGCCGCCATTACGGGCGTGCCCGGGACCGTCTTCCCCACCACCCCGCTTAATTGCTTCGCGAATCCTTGCACGATTCTGGGAATGGATCCCAATCTAAAGAGTCCATATGTGTGGAACTGGACTTTGAACATCCAGCACGCCCTCGGCAATAACTTGTCGGCGGAGGTCGCTTATGTCGGTGACCATGGTTCGAAGTTAGTCGGCATCCATGACATCAATCAACCCCCGACGGGAGCGGGATGGACCCCAGCGGTCATTGCAACCTGCCTGAGCTCCGCCTTCACTAACTGCGCGGCCGATGGCGGCGCCGAGCAGACAGCGCGACCCTTCAACGCGACGTTCCCCTTCCTCGCCCAGATTTACCAGATGGGGAACATCTACCGGTCGAACTATAACGGTCTGCAGGCGACGCTAACGGGACGCAACTATCATGGGCTAAGTTTCGTCGCCGGCTATACCTATTCCCATTCACTGGACCAGGTCGGTGCTAACTGGGATTTCGGCGCCGGATCAGGCATCCCGACGGACAGCACGCATCCGCAGCGGGAGTATGCCAGCAGCGACTTCGACATGCGTCAACGCTTCACCCTTTCACTCACCTACCTCATCCCTGGTAAGAAGGGTTTTGGCCAGCTGCTGGAGGGCTGGCAACTCAATTCCATCGTCAGCTTGTATGGTGCCCAGCCCTTTGGCGCAATGGATGCCGGCACCGATGTCAGCGGGACCGGCGAGGTCATCTCTGATCGCTGGGACTTTTTTGGAAATCCTAAAGACTTCAAGTCCACACCCGTCGGAATTCCATTCTTTCCAGGAACCCTCGATCCCACCAGCCCCAGCAATGCAAATTGTGGGACGAAAGCGCTGGTGCTGGACGGCGGAACGCCGGGCCTGGCGAGCGACGCGCTAGCGCTGTTTGGCTGCTACGCCAATGGCAGCTCCGTCATGATTCCACCGCCACTCGGGAGTTTCGGTACTATGGGCCGCAACATCTTCCGCGACACGGGGTTCCGCAACTGGGACCTCTCGGTGGCTAAGAACTGGAAGTTCGGGGAACGATTTGGCGCGCAGTTCCGTGCCGAGTTCTTCAATGTTCTGAACCATCCTAACTTTGCCAATCCTTTCGGAGGGCAGAATGGCTGGGCCCATAACGATCCCTCGACCGGCTCTTTCGGCTGTGCCTGTGCCACGCCGGACGTAGCGGCTTCCAACCCCGTGATCGGGTCGGGAGGCAGCCGAGCGATTCAGTTGGGTCTGAAACTCAGCTTCTAGTCACTACAAGTAGACCCGGAAAAAGACAGGTTGCAAGTTCGGACCGAAGCAGTTGAACCAAGTTGGGAAGCAAGGGAGCTGAGAAAAACAGGACACAAAACTCAGCCGAAGCCAGCGCCCGTTCTGGAAGGGTGGAGGTTTCGACGAAGTCCGTAGTGCTGCTGTTGATAGTCGGCTTGATTGGTCTGCTTATTAGTATGCTGGATCTTGTCCCGCGAATCGCTCCTACCGCTTGGGCGCAGCTCCCTTCCGGCAAGCCACCAGCGCCCCAGACACCCCCTCACGGCTACGTGATCACGAAACCCGTCAAAGGTTCGGACATCCCGGCGGACTACATCTTTGTTCTGACGCGAGACGAGATCTACCTGCCGATCGCTGTCCGCAAGCCAAGAGGCAACGGCCCGTTCCCCGTCATCACGATGGACTGGGGCGAGGGCAAGCGTGGGATGCTGAAGGTTGAAGAGCTGGTGGAGCGCCTGGCGCCGATGCAGGATCGCATGATCGCGTGCGGTTACGTTGTCGTGACCGTTAATTACCGCAATGAGATCCCATACCTCTATGAGCAACTCCTGCAACCGTCGCAAAATCTGCCCGACAGCATCAGTGGAGAGAGGCGAACGCTAAAATCTCACCCGACCCTCGATCACCAGGACTTGATCGCAACCATGCGCTATCTACAGAGCGTACCCTATGTGGATAAGAACGCCATCGGTGCGATGGGTGTGAGTCACAGCGGCGAGCTGATCTTAAAGGCGGCCGTCGAGTATAACTTCGGCGCCGGAGTGTGCATCGAGCCGGCCGCCCACGAGTTTCTGAGCGTCAACACTGGCCCTATGGCACCGCGTAAAGAGACCGAGATCCAGTACAACGATATGGAAGTCGCCCGGAAGAACGCGGACAAGACCAAGGCGATGGAGCGCATCCAGCGAATCAATACTCCCATCCTGATTTTCGGCCGCGACACGGACCACCTGCAGGGCATCTTCAAGCTGACCAATGAGTGGATGCACGAAGCAGGCAAGGATGTAACCTGGGTCAGCTTCGATCATCCTGTTCACGGCTACGTGTTTATCAACGCGCAGCCGGATGGCTCCTATAGGCCCGACCCGATGCAGGAAAAGACATTCGAGATCTTGATGTCGTACTTCGACAAGCGTCTGAAGTCGAGAGTAAGCGGGCTAATAGAGTCGACGCCCCGGCAGCGCTCCGCAGACTGAATCCGCACCAGTTTCACGAAACGCTTAATGCAGGATCCTCGCGAAAGTAAAAAGAGGTATTGATGCCAGGCTTTCATAATCACTTCGCTGTTTTAATCCTCATGGTTGTCTTAACAATTATGATTACGGACACCGCGTTTCCCCAGCAGCGCCGCGAACGAACACTCGATGAGATAAAGATGGAAGCGATCCATCGCGCAGAAAACGGAATGTATCCGCTAATCGGGCTCGATCCCGCAGACGTTCGCGAAGCCTTTGCTTCTATCAAGACAACTGATAAAGACGAATGGGCTGCCGCATTCATGGCGGTTGCCGACAGATATATGGCCCAAGCGAAGCTGCTTGAGGCCACAGATCCCACAAAAGCAAACGCTGACTACATCCGCGCATGGCGACTCTATTCTTTCGGCCGTTGGCCGATACCAGCGTCTCCTGGAAAACAACGTTCCTATGCCAAGGCGCTCGAAGCGTTTCGTGCTCACGCGCGCTTCTGGGACCCGCCGTTGGAGGTGGTGCACATTCCCTTCGAGGGGAAAGAAGTAATCGGATATTTGCGGCTGCCGAAGAATGCGCAGGGACCCGTGCCGCTGGTGATCGCAGTCAACGGTTTGGATAGCAGAAAGGAAGATCTGGCTGAAAGCTTCGGCGCAATCCTGCCCTACGGCATCGGATTTTTCGCGGTGGATGGGCCTGGCACAGGTCAGGCACCGATCAAAGTAAGCGAAAACGCGGAGCGGATGTTATCGCGCGTAATCGACTACGTTCAGACCAGGCCAGAAGTTGATAAGTCTAAGCTTGCGGTTCATGGGGTGAGTTGGGGCGCCTACTGGGCTGCCAAACTGGCCATCGTCGAGCGCGCGCGTCTGAGAGGAGCGAGTGCCCAGTCTCCACCGATTGATAAATTCTTTCAGAAAGAGTTCCTGATAAATTCGCTCTCGGGAAACCGCGAGTATCTATTCGATCAAGTGCCGGCTCTCATGAACATCCTGGACGGAGTTAAGTCCTTAGACGAAATGGCGTCGTTCCTGCCCAGGATGTCTCTCGTGTATCAAAACCTTCTGGGGAAGCCGATGGCTCCGATGCTGGTCATTGCTGGAGTCCTGGATACGGAGGTTCCAATATCTGACATCTACTTGCTTCTCGACAATGGTGACGTTCCCAAAGATGCGTGGATCAATCCCCGAGGCGGCCACCTTGGCAGGCAGATTAAGGTCTGGCCCGATCCAGCCATCTTCAAGCAGGTCATTATTCCTTGGCTGGTGCGCACCATGGATGTCGGTGTTCGTCCATAAGAGATTTGACTCTGACCATGGACTTCGCCCCCAAGTTGCTTGGCAGACGCATTAGCATGGCCGAGCAGCACTGGGATGAAGAAAAGATTTTCTCCTTGGAAGATTATCGAGCGGCGCCTCCGAAACGTCGGAAATTCCATTAATTCTCTGGTAGCTTTCTCCGGCGACCCGCGCTATGGTACGGCGATCGGCTACCGCTTGAAAATTTCCCGTTTTCAATGGGTAAAAATTCGGGCTGATACCGAACAGGCTTTAGAATGAGCGCGGCGCAGAATCCCTCCCTCTCCGCCATTAGCCAAAAGTCGGAAATTCTAGCAGTTCCAGCGCCTCACCCGCATCTTGGCGTTGCAGCGCCACGGCGGCCCCAACCACTGGAGGAGACGAGGCTGTTTGAGTAGATCACGGGAAATGGCAAGCGTGCCAATCAAA
>Ga0066710_100005749_pt1 | contig 11397 bp, 10 predicted proteins | sample GraSoiAngelo_159_FD_79666 | JGI IMG/M metagenome (GOLD analysis project Ga0066710, IMG submission 79666) | Grasslands soil microbial communities from the Angelo Coastal Reserve, California, USA - 14_1009_16_40cm | ecosystem: Environmental > Terrestrial > Soil > Grasslands | place: USA... | reverse complement strand
GGATTGCCGTTGGAACCTGTTCTCGATGTATTGCCGGCCCGTTGGGCAAGTGATCTTTGCCAATTGGCTTGCCACGACCTCCGCGATGAGTGGTAAATCGCCAATCCACTCATCGAGGAGATTAGTACCGGGAAGTCGGCTTGTGGGAATTGACCGGGATTGCTCCGCTTGACGTCAGCAGGGGAACAAATCCTTCACACATGCAGCTTTGCTTTCCAGACTGACCCACTACCGCAATTTGACCACGCCGTTTCAATAGGGAATGACAACGCCGCGATTCATGGCGGCCATCTGCGCACCCTCCGAGTCGCGCACGACGGTGCGCAACAGGAAAGTTCCAGGCTGCACATCAAAGGTGAACTTGACACTAAGACCCGAGCGGTTCAACTGCTCCAGGGTCGCGTCCTTCAATTGCATCTCGAGGATCTTCTCCAATACCGCTAACAGGTTCCCGTTTTGATCGAAGATGGCCGTCGCGACGGTTAGTTTGTCTTTACTGCGATCGCCGGCGCGCACAAATTTGAGCCCCTTGGTGGTGATGTGCGCCACCACCGTCAGGCGCACGCCCTTCGCGCTCTTGAAGAATTGTGTCTGGCAGCATGCGAGGGGCAGGTCCTGCACTTCTTCTCGGGAGAAAATGGCCTGCCGAATCTCCTCTTTGGCAGCGGCTTCGGGATCCAGCTCGCCGCGTGGCGCAAAATATCCATGGCGGGCCTGAAGATTCCATTTTTGCTTGCCTGTCAGGGTCACTTTCAAATGATGATACTTGCCGTCCAATTTTAGGTTTTGCGGGGTAAAGCCCAGAAGATAAGACACTTCCGGCTGCTGCACGGCATGGAGAAGTCCTTGATCAATGTCGTTGCGGTTGTGAAAGAAGGTTCCGCCCGTGCCATCCGCCAGTTCCGCCAAAACGTCATTTTGGATGGATTCTTCCGTGGTGACGAATTGCGTGCGAACAGGATTCGACGGGGCCGCGCTGGCCACGTCGAAAACCGATGAAACGTAGAGCCCGCGCGCGTCAATGGAGTTGATGACGATGTTGGCCTTAGTTGCGCGGTCGATGACGTCGCCGGATTCATGCATCGATGGGGTCACAAAGAACCCCGGCGACATCATAACGATGATCCGTTGCCCGGGGAGTGCCCTCATTCGCGCGATCAGACCATCCAAGTTGCGGAATGAAAGCTGTATTTCCGATTCTCCGGCCGAGAGTTCGCGTCGTGCGGCTGCCAGCGCCTGCTGCTCTGCCCCTCTTTCACTCCCAGTGCAAGCGATTACATCCTGGACCGCAACCTGTAGTGCTACGGGGTCGTCAAGGTCCACGATCTTATAGGCCTCGTAGACGGTCATCGGCGGACAATCGGTCGAGGCGCGATTCCGAGGTTGAATTGCTTGCAGCACCTCCGCGAGCTTGCGGCGATCGGCGGTAAAATCCTGCTGCACCTGGCCGGATGTGGTGAAGATGGCGAAGCGGTCGTCCGCTTGCATGGCCCCTAACAGTTTTGTTGCGGCCTGCCGCGAAATCATGGCGTCCTGCGTGGAAAGATGCAGGTCGTCGAAATAGAGCGTAATGAACCTTTGCGGCAGTTCGACCGTTCTTGCCGGGGTTCCCTCAGTGGGTGTCGCGGCCGGCTCTGAATCCATTTTGACCGCCGCAACATGTGAACCCGGTGTCTCAACGGAGAAAGTGGAAATGATTTGCGGTTTGCGATTGTCCGCCAGTTGAAAATTTTCCTTTTTTAGATTGGGGATGACCTTGCCGTTTGGGTCACGCGCCACGACCCGGACGAAGACAAAACTGACGCGCACCCTAAAGGTTGCAGGGGAGTCGTGCGTGACAATTTCCTCGTTCTGAGCCCTCGAACCCGGCTGTTGCGCTTCCTGGGATGTCTCTGACTGAGGAGCTTGCGAGGAGCTAAAAGACGTCTGGGCTCGTACCCCAATCAGAAAGGAGGCGGAAAGAATTCCGACGAGAAAAACCGCTACGCTGCTGTACTGGAACATCTGGGATGGCAGTGAGCGAAACATCCACGCCCTTTTTTGGACTTGCATCCTTAGGCGCCATTCATTAGAGGAGAGTCTGCAAAGCTCCTGGGGTACGCCCCGAAACCGAACGTAGCAGCGACTATACCCCGGTAGCAGTTTTTGGGTCAATCAAGCGTTCGCGCGGTATCCGAAGAGGCTCCAGACATCCTGCGCTTCTGTGTGGCGCAAGACGTAACGGTCGCCGTCGCTCGTCAGCACCCGGAAGTAGGTCTCGCCGGGCGAGTACCAGCGGTCCTCGACCTCCGTGACCTCCAAGACACGCTCCCGCAGATGCAGCCGAAGGGGGCGCTCGTCCGCCCGATAGCCCGAATAACATTCGACGCGAACTAGCTGTTCACGCATGGCTTCGCTCCCATTTACGATTCTCCGCCAACTCTGCGTTCCACGCGGCGCCCAGGAAAATAATCACCGCGGAGAGCTGCATCCAAATAATCAAGCCGATGACCGCCGCCAATCCGCCATATACCACGCTGTAAGGGACGCGCCGCACGTAAAATCCAAACAACACGTCGGCGAGCCACCAAAGGAGCGTCGCGACCATTGCGCCCGGCAGCACGTTTCGCAAACTGTCTTCTCGCGGGCGCGCCACGCGATAAATCATCGTCAGCGCAAGCATCGCCAGGACCATCGCGGCAGCGGGAAAAAAGACATTCCACCAACCCTGCAAGGCGGAGTGCTTGCCGATCTCATGCGCGATCCAGCGCCGCAGCGGCCTGCCCAGAATTCCCAGAATCGCCGCTCCCAGCAAGGGTGCCATCGTGATCAGCAAGAGCAACAAGCCGCGAAGCTGCCGGTGCAGAAATCCCGGCTTTTCTTTGTCGCCGTAGATGATGTGAATTCCTTCCATCACCAGTTTCATGACCTGCGAACCCGCCAGCAGTGTTCCGGTCCATCCCAATAGGACGATTTTCCAGGCCTCCGGTCCGCGTTTCACCAAAAACTCGGAAACAATTCCCTGGCTTCCCGGCGGCAGAAATTCCGTCAGGTCACGGATCAGATCGAGCAAGCTCGTCTTTCCACCGATTCGCGTACTGGCCAGCGCCACGACAATCAGCAGTGTAGGGAAAAATGCAAGAAAAAGATTGAACGCAATGGCCTGCGCAATCATGCTGCATCGTGGAAAGACCCGCGCGAACATGCGGTGAGCCCGCTGAAGTATTCCCGCCAACGGTGTCATAGCGGGGCATTATACCCGCCAGACCATAGCATAGTTGGACTCAGTCACTCACCTCCGTGTCCATCTGCCTCACTGGGCCGTGCCCGGGATACACCCGAGTGGCGCCGCGCTCCCGCAGCAGTCGCCAGCTCGCCACGGCGACGCCCGCGTCCCCCTCTCCGGCCAGCGCTGGATGCGTGAGGTCACCGGTGAAAACAGAGCCGTCGTCCAGCAGGAGCGACACACTGTCGTCGGAGTGTCCCGGCGTGCGCAGGATTTCGCCTGCGATGCCGATTCGGTGGAGCACCGCGCGGCTCTCGGCGAATGAGACCACCACATTGTCGTGCAACGAGATGTCCACGTAATGGTCTCGAGGCTTGATCCACGACTTCATGAGGGGGATCGCCCCAGTCTGCGCTTCAAGTACGAGAAGCGGAACACCTGCCTGTTTGAACTCCTGGGCAAGACCAGCGTGATCCATATGGTAGTGCGTGGCGAGCCCGTACCGGATTTCCTTGAGTGGCACGCCCATGCGCTCGAGGTTCGCGCGCATTGTTCCCATTGTGCCTGGCCAACCGAGGTCCACGAGCAGCCGGGACGCGCGAGCGCTGACAACCCAGTAGTTGGTCGAGCGGTACCCGACGTTCACAATTGTCATGGGTACAGGTTTGGACATGATGGTCCCATGCTGCCTAACTTGCGTTTAGGCTGAATGGATGAAGCCTGCCGCGCTCAGACTGAAAGCAAATCTTACAGCCGCTCTGGAGGGCCAGTAAACGTTGAACCTTCCCGGGAATTAGCCTGCCAAAGAGTGATGGGCAATGAGTTCTGTGAAAGCTTGTTTAAACCCACTTCTCCATTTGAATCACCGGGAGCGATTCGCCATTGACCAGCGGGATGGAGATCGGCTTCACCGCGACGTAGCCTTTTGCGCCGAATAGTTTGGCCCCCGTCAACGTCGCACCCATCTCATAGCGCGTAAAGCCTGCGGCGCGTGCGGCCTCTTCACAAGCTTCGAGGATCAGGGTGCCGACGCCGCGCCTGGCCCAGGCCGGATGAATGAAGAACGCGCGAATCTTGGCTGCGTCTCGCTGCGGATCCAGCAGCGCGTCTTCCCTGGCCGTCCAGTGGTCGCTGCCATAGAGCGTCTTGCGTTTGCTCCAGCCACCGCACCCGACGATCTTCCACTGCGACCCAGCGCTTGTGCCCGACTTGCTGTCGGTTTCCTTGGAGACCGCCTCCGCCACGATGTACGTGCCATCGGCAATCAGTTGGCTGTCCACGCCAAAAACGGTTTGCAGCGCGCCCTCAATCTGTGCCGAAGTGTAATCCTCGGTCTGCAGTCCGCGCGCGGAAGCCTCGATTAATTGCCGCAGAATGGGCACGTCTTCCGGCACCGCGAGCCGCAGCCGAATTTTCTCAGTCGCCGCTATGCAAAACTCTCAAACCGACCTGCGGATTCTACCGCCGACCCGCTTCCGAGCGCGATGCGATTCCGGCGCTCTGGAATGACGGAGCGAATTATTATATGACTTGCGCCTGGTTCCTCGTCCGTCGGACCTCGGAGAATCTTTATCCTGAGCGTGTGAGCACACCGCCTCGACAGCGCCCTTGATTTGCGGTAGAAATAAATTATCCCCCCTCGCCCCTTGGAAGGCGGAAATGAAACGCTACAACATCCATCTCGCGGTGACCCTACTCGCAATCCTTCTCGGCGCAACCTCCGTCGCAGGGCAAGACTCACAAGACTCGAAAGACACAAAAGACAAGTCCAGTGGGAGCTCAACCCCCTGGTACAGCCCAAGCAAATACAACCCCATGAAATTGGTCAAGCGTTATAAATCGGCCAACGACGAGCTCGCCTCGGACGGTCACCTGGAAGACCGCTTGACGAAGCAGTTGCGGCTCCAGGGACTTCTTGGAGAAAACAAAGAATTGCAGGTGGTGTGCTCAGACTTCCGGGACCTGCCGAATTGCATCGCCGTCCTTCGCCTGACCCACAGTCTGCAATTGGAATTTACGTGTTTGAAATGGAATGTGACCGGCGTGAAGCCGAAATCCGTGGCGGACTCTTGCGCGGGTCCGGCGGGCGGCAAAGCCATGCCGCTGAACAGAGCCCTCGACCTGCTCAAGCCGGACGTAGATTCCACCAAGGAAGCAAGCAACGCTCTAAAGAAAGCTCACGACGACATCAGGGACGCCAGGGCGTAGCGCCGCGCCTTCAAAACGCCAGCGCAGGCCGCCAGCCAAACGGCGTTTCCATCAGGTTCCGGCAGGGGCTTGCAGCCAATGGACGACTTTGCGCCAGGGAGAAAATCCATGACTTTGCATCGGTGTCTGTAACCACTGCACGATGCCGTGCCAGGCACCCACTAGATGCCTCCGCCGCGGTTCGGCTTCCGGCAAGGTCAGCGCGGGCGCTTCCGCAGGCGCTTCTGCCGCCGGCCAATCGGCCGACACATACGGCGTGGCTCGATGTGTTTGTGGCGTCGCGCCTGGCTTGAGCCCGTCCGTCAGTGAGAGCTTCAGCAGCGCTCCCATCTGCTCTTGCGAGGCCCGGATTGTTCTCAGAATTTTTTGGGCAAACCACACGCCCACAGCCAGGAACGCAAACTGCGCCAGAAGACTGCCCAACGAATACCAATTGTCCTGCACCCAAGTGCTGATTTCGTTCATGATTGCACCTTGGACTGGGCCGGTTTCAATATACGGTTCGGATTTGCTCATGGAAACTGGTAAGAAGTCCAGGAAACGGGCAGGTCCTCCCCTGCCCCCGCGTTCCATACAAAATTTTTCAGCAAAACCCACTTGACAGCGCCCATACATGGCCTGCCCCGGCAGAAAAACACAGCAATTTCTTACCGTTTGCATTCCGCGTCGACGCCAATGGTTGGGTCGAGCCAGTGCAGGTAGGTGCTCATGGCGTGCCAGCAGCCCGGGTTCCACTTGACGGCTCCCTCCGAGGAAAACGCGTAGGGCGTTGCAACGTGCTCGTAATCAAAAAGCACGGGAATGTGTAAGGGAAGCTTGGGAACAACGTCCTGGCAGTTGACGATGCGCCACGAATCTAGCGGCAACAGATTGAACTGGCGAACGAACTCCGCGTTCCCCACGCGCGGCGACGCGAAGGTGCAGATCGTGGAGATGTCGAACTTGTTTTTTTCCTTGTTCTCCATCACAAACAACGTGGCCAGCGCGGACCCCAAGCTATGGCCGGTCACCACAAAGGATCGCCGGGGACGTTTTTCCTTGGCGATACGCATCTGCTCCTGCACCGTAGGCTCTTCCAGCGTGTCGGCAAGCTGCTCCAACTGTTCGGCGAAAGAGCCCGCCATAACCTCAGGCGCGGCTGCGGGCGCGGCGCTCGGCTTCGCTGCGGGCACAACTCCCACGTCCGCGTGCCGCTTCACCACTTTCAGCGTGCTGTAGATTTTGTCAAAGCCGTGCGCCACTCGTCCTGCGTGCGGCACCTGGCGGAACAGCACGAGACGCGCCATGGCGTCGTCCAGCCACTCCACCCAGCCTTCCGTGCCGCGAATCGCCAGCACGAAGTTGTGCTTTTGTTGCTGGTGCCTGGCAATGAATCCGTAGAACTTGGGTGTTTCGCGCCACCAGAAAATAAAATCCGACATGTTGAGCCACGCCACCAGCTCGTACGGCGCGGGAATATCGCCGGGCGCGGGCTCGGGCCGGAGCAGCGTGGGATCGCGCTTGAACATCGCGTAAGCCGTATTGACAAACCGTCCGCACAGGATCGCTTCCTGGTTATCGAGTGCTCGACTCATCGGGACACCTCTAATCATTCCGTTATTTCCGGGCGTAAGTTCCCAAAGAGTAACACAAAAATGCTTGCCCTTGGAATAGATACGACAACCCGGCATTCCCCCACCGACCCGAAATCACTCGAGCAAAAACCAACCGGCGATGTCGCGCATTGCCTGCAATGAGGCGCTGCGGTAAACTCAATGTCCAATGGCAGAAACTTTCTCGATTGTTAGTCGCACCGTCTCCCATTACAGCGTCCTGGAAAAACTCGGGGGCGGAGGAATGGGCGTGGTTTACAAGGCCAGCGACACACGCCTTGGCCGGAGTGTCGCGCTGAAATTCCTTCCCGACAATATTTCCCAGGACCCTCTGGCGATCGAGCGATTCCGCCGCGAAGCGCGCGCCGCATCCTCGCTCAATCATCCGAACATCTGCACCATTTACGATGTCGGAGAATTCGAAGGCCGTCCCTTTATCGCCATGGAACTACTCGAGGGCCAGACGCTGAAGCATCGCATCTCCGGGAAGCCCATCGAAATATCCGAACTCCTGGACATCGGCGCGCAAATTGCCGAAGGCCTCGAAGCTGCTCACGCCAAGGGCATCGTCCACCGCGACATCAAGCCTGCAAATATCTTTCTCGTCGAACGGGGGCAGGCCAAAATTCTGGATTTTGGTCTGGCGAAGCTAACGTCTGAAGTTCGAAATGCCGCCGAATCGTTGGACGACACATCCATGGGTACACTGTCGCATGTGCCTTATGAAGTGCAACTGACGAATCCGGGCAGGTCCATGGGCACGGTCGCGTACATGTCGCCGGAACAGGCGCGCGGCGAGAAGTTGGACGCACGCTCGGATTTGTTTTCGCTTGGCGTGGTGCTGTACGAAATGGCCACGGGCATGGTTCCGTTTCCCGGCGCGACCGCTGCCCTCATTTATGGCGGCATCCTGCATTCTCCGGCAATTCCCGCAACGAAGTTGAATTCCCGATTGCCATTGGCCCTTGAAAATATTCTCTCCAAGGCGCTGGAGAAAGATGCCGACCTCCGTTACCAAACGGCCGCCGGGCTGCGCGGCGACCTGAAACGCTTGAGGCGTGATTTGGATTCTGGTCGCTCGGGGGCCACCGCTGCTCTGCCGGTAGCGGTCGAAGAGGTTCGCGGAACCCACCCACATCGTCGATGGCGCACTTGGGCCGTGGTGGCGGGCGGCGCCCTCATCGCCACCACGGCGATTCTCGGATACCTACTCACACGACCGGTGGCACCGCCGCGCGTGCTGCGAACCGTCCAGCTCACCAACACGAATCGGCCCAAATCAGGCGTAGTTACTGACGGTTCGCGGCTCTATTTCGTCGAGGGACAATCGGTCCTTGCCCAAACCTCCGTAACTGGTGGCGAGACATTTCCCATAGCGACCTCATTGGAGGACACTGGCTTTTCTAGCGTTTTCGATATCTCACCAGACGGCTCTCTGCTTTTGATGAATACTGCCCGAGGGACTTCTGGCGACGGCCCTCTTTGGACTGTCCCTGTGCTTGGCGGTACGCCTCGTCGATTGGGCAACCTTGAGGGCCACGGCGGAGCGTGGTCGCCGGACCGAAAGAGCATTGCCTACTGCAAGGGGAACGAAATACTCCTGGCGAAGAGCGACGGCAGCGAACCGCGCCGGCTGTTGATAACGGCCGGAAGGGCGAGCGACCTCAGCTGGTCGCCCGATGGGTCGATTTTGCGTTTCACCGTGAGCGATCCCAAGACCAATAACCGCTCCATCTGGCAAGCTTCAGCGGGCGGGGGCAATCTTCATCCCCTGCTTCCAGGTTGGAGCAACGCGCCCAACGAATGCTGCGGCAACTGGACGCCGGACGGAAGGTATTTCGTCTTCCAAGCGGTACGCGATGAGACGGCAAACGTCTGGGCCATGAACGAACACGGTGGCCTTTTCCGTTCAACCCGCCAAGAGCCTATACAGTTGACGACTGGGCCGATGAATATCGGCGATCCCGTTCCGAGCCGGGATGGCAAGAGACTCTTCGTCCAAGGCTGGCGGCCCCGGGGGCAATTGGTGCGCTACGATGCAAAATCAGGACAGTTCGCGCCTTATCTTTCGGGAATCTCGGCGATGGGACTGGACTTCTCTCATGATGGAGAGTGGGTCGCCTACAATGACGGTACCGATGGCACGATGTGGCGAAGTAAGGTAGACGGAACTCAGAAACTTCAACTTGTTTCCCCGCCGATGCAGGCCTACCTGCCTCGATGGTCCCCGGATGACAAGCAGATCGCCTTCTTTGGTCATCCACCTGGCGAACCCTGGCAAATCTATGTGGTTCCCGCCGCCGGAGGCTCACCCGAACTCATCTATCGCAGTGGAGCGAACCTGGCGGACCCCAGTTGGTCGCCTGACGGAAAATCGCTGGCCTTCGGAGAGAATTCACTGAACAATCAGGGGTCAGCGGTCTACGTCCTCGATCTGAAAACGCGAAACGCCTCGAAGCTGCCAGGGTCCGATGGCCTTTTTTCTCCCCGCTGGTCCCCCAACGGACGCTACATAGCGGCCATACCGCTGGACTCTCTCAAGCTCATGCTTTTTGATCTCACCACTCACAAATGGGCTGAGCTCGCCAACATTTTCGTAGCCTATCCCACTTGGTCCCGAGACGGGCGCTATTTGTATTTTGACGGGATTCTCGACAACCAGGAGGGCTACTTCCGCCTGCAAGTCTCCGATCGCAAACTGGAGCGCATCCTCAGCCTGAAAGGGTTTCAGGCGGCCGGAGGCACCTTCGGAAACTGGACCGGCCTCGCCCCGGACGGATCTCCGCTGTTTGTCCGCGACGCCAGCATTCAGGAAATCTACGCTCTCGATTGGGAGACGCCTTAATCCCCTGTTCCGTTTGACGCCACCAAGGCAGAACTCGTAGATTACAACTCGATGATCAGCGGGTTTTACGGGAGGGCATCGTGCGCTTCTGCCTGGTTACGCTTTCGCTGGCTTTTCTGTTTGTCGCACCCGCATGTTCACGGGAGGCATCTCTGTCAACCGCTCCTACAGACCAGACGGCACTTCCATGGATGAAAGAATCCATGGCCAAGCTGCAACAAGAACTCATTGCCAAATACGGTGAAGCACAGCGCGCCCGGCTCTCCCGTGGTTTGCACCAGGTGATGGAGTATTGGCGTCCTCCCGACGGCGATGCCGCGGCCTTCGAGGACTTTGTCCGCACCCATTTTGCCGGCGACCAGGCCACTCTCGACGCCATGTTCACCCGTTATCAAAGCCTGCTCGAGCAGTTCTACGGCCACACGCACGAGATCCAGCGCGAGTTCCGCCAACAAGCGGATCTCAACTTGGGCTCCGTGCTGCCCTTCGACGGTATTTTTGCCGGCTACGATCCCACCGCTCACTTCATTGACGACTGCTTTGACAACAAGCTGGCCTTCATCGTTCTTCTGAATTTCCCGTTGACGACTCTTCAGGAACGGCTCACCGAGGGACCGAACTGGACCCGGCGCCAATGGGCCGAAGTGCGCCTCGCCCAGCTTTTTTCCAAGCGCATCCCCGCCGAAGTACAGCTTTCCATCGCACGCGCCGCTTCCGAAGCCGACTCCTACGTCTCGCAGTACAACATTTGGATGCACCATCTCGTGAACCAGAGCGGCCAGCGCCTTTTCCCGCCCAAGCTGCGCCTCCTCAGCCATTGGAACCTGCGCGATGAAATCAAGGCTGACTACTCCGACTCGCAGCAAGGCCTCGCCAAACAGCGCATGATCCAGTTGGTCATGGAGCGCATCATTACCCAGACGATTCCGGAAGCCGTCATTAACAATCCCAACGTGGATTGGAATCCCTCCACCAATGAAGTGAAGTCCGCCGCGGAAAACGACAGCGGTTCACCCGCCCCCGCCGCCACGAAGATCACCAACGCGCCCGAGCCGGCCACGCGCTACGCCACGCTCCTCAAGACCTTTATCGCCGGATCCAAGGCGGATCCCTATTCCCCCACCGCACCCACTCTGATCGCTCGCCGTTTCGACGAAGACCGCGAAATCCCGGAACCGCGCGTACACGCCATGCTCGAGCAGATGTTGTCCTCCCCTTCCTTTCCGAAAGTCGCCAAACTGATTCAGTCCCGCCTCGGCCGCCCTCTCGAGCCGTTTGACATCTGGTATGACGGATTCCGCCCGCGTGGCGCCTACACCGAAGCGCAACTCGACGCCATCGTCTCCAAGAAATATCCCACCGCCGAAGCTTACCACAACGACATCCCAAACATCCTCGCGAAGTACGGCTTCACTCCCGAGAAGGCTCAATACCTGGCTGACAACATCATCGTTGACCCGGCCCGCGGCTCGGGGCACGCCATGGGCGCGCAGATGCGCGGCGCGAAAGCTCATCTGCGCACCCGCGTCGAAGATTCGGGCATGAAT
>Ga0066710_100005748_pt1 | contig 11397 bp, 8 predicted proteins | sample GraSoiAngelo_159_FD_79666 | JGI IMG/M metagenome (GOLD analysis project Ga0066710, IMG submission 79666) | Grasslands soil microbial communities from the Angelo Coastal Reserve, California, USA - 14_1009_16_40cm | ecosystem: Environmental > Terrestrial > Soil > Grasslands | place: USA... | reverse complement strand
TGTTTTGCGAGGCGCGCCTGTCCTCAGGAGGAGTCATGTGTTCTCTCGCTCGAATAGTATTGGTAGATGCAGAAGCCCGCCTTCGAGAAGAGCCCGAGGAGGAAGAGGACGAAGATGAGGACGAAGACGACGGCAACGAAGATGATGATGATGAGTATAAAGATGACGATGGCTACTCGGAGTGATGTATGCTCAAATTTGTTCTGTCAGGACTCGTTTGGGGGTGATCAGTTTGGCAGAAGTTCGATTGCAAGAGGGTGAGTCGTTGGAGAATGCCCTGCGTCGGTTCAAGCGCAAGGTTCAGACGGAAGACATAATTAAGGAAGTGAAGCGTCACTCCTACTACCTGAAGCCGGGCGAGAAGAAGCGCGTGAAGCAAGCTTTGGCGCGAAAGCGTGCTCGAAAAAAGATCCGCAGAGAGCCAGATTAGGTTGCCTCAACGGGAACATCCGGTGCGCTGAATCCAAACATCTCTTTCTTGAGGCTCTCAGTCAGTGAATCTACGGTCTGACGGACCGCTGCGTTAAAGCGATCTCCGTTTTGGATTTCCGGATATTTAATGTCAATGCAGGATGATTGGCCTTTCACGATATCACGATGCATCAGAAAGGCGGGTTCGCGTGTGCTCCCTTAACTCAGTGTTGCTAGACGGTAAGGTGGATCAGCTGATCTTCTTACCCCTGCGTCCGCCGGCCTTGGCGTAATTGTCGAGTCGGCGTTTGATGTCGCGCGGATATGCTCCTGTTCGTGGCGATCAAGTTCCAAGGCTTTGGCTGCTTTGTCCGTTGCTGATCGAGCAACGTCAGCCAGCTCTACCAACGAGCGGGCAACGTTCGGCTGCTGCGGATTAGAAATCTACATTTTCCGTGGTCATGATTCAGGGGAATGAATCAATGTTTTCGCGGATTTAACGAGTCAGATTTCCTAGGGTTTTCTCACGCAAACAAACAAACTTGCCGAACGAGCGCATTCTCCTGCATGGAGACGATCCCCAGCCGAGGGTCGCGCGTGTCCGCAGACCTGGCGATCGCCCTACGTGCACAGGGATTGCGGCAATCCTTTCGCGACGCGATACTCCGCTTTTAGCTGTCACGTTCATCTGCTGCGGTGCAGACATCCATGACAGACCGAGCACAACGTGAGTTGTCCTCGGAATCGTCCCCTGATCGGCTGCGGAACTCTTGATGATGAATTTGATAAAGCTGCCGCAGGCTTGATATCGCCATCCGGCCACGTCCTGTTCGGTGACGCAAAGCAGTGTCAGAATGCACTAGCCACCGGGCGGTGTCGTCCGGGCTGGGCTTAGCGACACTATGACGAGAATCGCCGACGGCAAACGCGGCCAGGCTTCGTTGTCACCGCGGCAAGCTCGCGGTGCGCTGCCGCCAGCTCGGGATCCAATATTGCTCCGCACGCCGGCGGACGCCTCCATGGGCGGCCACGCTTCTTTGGGAGAGGTCATCCGCCCTCTGCATGTGCGGGGGACCCAGGATCGCGGCCATGATGCCGATTACTCGCTTGCGCCCTTCGTCCACGGCTGAAAATCCTACTTTACCGCCCCAGTACAACCGCGGGGCGAAAATAATCCAGGGCCATGGCCCACCCTTCGTCAAGTATGTCCAAACCAACTTACGGGCCTCTCTTGCGGTGGAATATACTGCCGCCGAAAGGGGGGCCACCCGCCATACAATAAAGGCCCGAGTGGAGGAGCGGGAAATGGTTGGTCAAAGGCTCGGGCACTATCTCATCACCGAACAAATTGGCGCAGGCGGGATGGGCATCGTCTATCGGGCGCGCGACGAGCGCCTCGATCGCTACGTGGCCGTCAAAGTCCTTCCCGCCGGCAGCGTGTCCGACGAGACTGCCCGCAAACGTCTACGCAAAGAAGCGCTGGCTCTTTCCCGCCTCAATCATCCGAATATCGAAACTGTCTACGACTTCGATACTCAGCAGAACGTCGACTTCCTTGTCGCAGAGTTAATCCCAGGGGTCTCGCTTGATCACAAGCTGGCTGCCGGCCCGCTGCAGGAAAAAGAAATCGTGCGACTGGGCACGCAAATGGTGCAGGGCCTCGAAGCTGCTCATGGGGCTGGCATCGTTCACCGCGATTTGAAGCCTGCAAACCTGCGTAATACTCCCGACGGCCGTCTAAAGATTCTGGATTTCGGCCTGGCACAGGATTTCGCAAAACCAGGCACAGAGTCCATGACAATCAATAAGACTTCCGTCGAAGGAATCAGCGGAACTCTGCCATATATCCCACCCGAGCACCTCCAAGGCGAAAAAGTCGGCCCACGCGGCGACATTTATTCCGCCGGCGCGGTGCTTTACGAGATGGCCACAGGTCGAACACCATTCCAGGAGAAAAGCGGACCTCTGCTGATGGAAGCGATTCTGAATCGGCCACCCGCCGCGCCCACTGCCGTGAATCGCCGAGTCTCGCCCGCCCTCGATGCCGTGATTCTGAAGGCAATGGACAAAGATCCCGATCGCCGCTACCAATCGGCGCGCGAGCTGCGCGTGGACCTGGAAAGACTGGGCAGCACAACAACAATCACACCCATTCGCAAGGCGCCGCGGCGAAATAAGTTGTGGCCGGTGGGGGTCGCCTTCGCCCTCGTCGCGATCTTGCTGGCAATCGGCTATCGCATGCATTTCATCGGCAGCAAGCCAGCCTCTTCGGACCCCATCACGCTCGCAATTCTCCCGTTTGAAGTTCTCACTAACGAAGAGGACGTCGGCTTCCTGCGGGTCGGAATCGCCGACGCGGTCATCACCAAACTAGCCAGCTTCGGCCGACTGCGGCTGCGCCCCACCAGCGCCATTCTGCGGTACGAAAAGCAACAGGCTGATCCACGCCAGGTCGGCCAAGCGCTCGCCGCTGACTATGTTGCTACCGGGACGGTGCAGAAAACCGAAGAGCGCTTGCGCGTCAGCACCCAATTGGTGCGGATCAGCGACGGTTCATCTGTCTGGGGTGAGCACTACGATCTGGCGCGCTCTGACTTGCTGGGCTTGGAGGACACGATCGCCGAAAAAATCGCCGCCGCTTTACGCGTGGAAATCAGCACCGCCGAACGCGAACGGCTTTATCGCCGCTACACCGCCAATCCCGCAGCTTACGAGTTGTACCTCAAGGGTCGCGCCGAGCTGGCACGTCTTACGCGTGAATCCACGCTAGTGGCGGTCGATGCCTTCGAATCAGCCTTGCGCCAGGACCCGAACTACGCCTTGGCTCACGCCGGATTGGCTATGTCATGCGCTCTTATGCGCCTCCGCTATGCTCCCGAAGGCCAAGTCGCCAACTGGGCGGAACGCGCCCACCAGGAAGCGCAGCGCGCGCTCCAACTCGATGCCGATCTCGCCGAAGCCCACGAAGCCCTGGCTGCCGTGTATCGCTCTGCCGAATTTGATTGGCCGCGCGTCGTCGAGGAGAGCCACCGCGCGCTCGAACTTAATCGCAGTCTGGAAATGCCGCACTACTACTTAGCGGTCGCTTTTTATCACTTCGGCCTGTTCGACCTGGCGGAGCGCGAAGTCCGCGCTGGCCTGGAGATCAATCCTGCCAACCGCGCTGAGGCCTTGCGCGTGCGAGGTTCCACCGCCCTTTTCAGCAGACATTTTCAGGAAGCGGAGCGCCATCTCACCGAATTACGGCAAGTGAGTTCTAGCCAGGTCTCCGATTGGTACCTCGCCCAGGCGATGTACTACGACGGTCAATCCGCCCCGGCGGAAGAGATCCTGGCCGCTTTGCACGGCAGCGCCCAGGCCGAGCGCCGCGCCCAAGCCACTCTCGCAAGCTTCCTGGCTGCGAGACGCGAGGCCGAGCAGGCGCGAAAGCTGCTACAAAGCGTCGAAAACGGAAGCTACGTGGATCACCACGTCGCCTACAGCATGGGCGTGGCCTACGCTCAACTGGGCGACTTCGCCGAGGCGCACCGCTGGCTCACTCGCTCCACCCAAACCGGATTCCCTTGCTATCCCTGGTTCGTGCAAGATCCTCTGCTCAAACCTCTGCGCGACGATCCTGGCTCCCAGAACTTCCTCAATCGACTGCGCAAAGTGTGGGATGCGAACAAGAAGCGGTATGGGGTTTTATAGCAGCGAAACCGAAGTACTGCAGGTGTTCCAGAAACCCCTTCCCGCAAGCCGCCACAATCGATCGATTGCACACAGCCGGTAAGGGCTATCGGAGCGGCCCTCGCGGACCCTTCTCGATTGAATCCGCTCGCTTCTGACGACAAACAAATTCTTCGTGTGGTTGTCGAGAGGCCTAAAGGCAGCCGCAACAAATTCGCCTTCGATTCCGACAAACATCTTTTTGAGTTAAAAAAAGTGTCACCGACGGGAATTATACCGAATCACGCATCTTGGCTCATTCTGAGCCGCTCTAGTATGGTCATCCATGAATGTCACTCCCACCTAACGTTGGCTGCTTTATAGGTTCATCGAAATTAAAAAAGAAGAGGGCAGAAAATCTGCCCTCCTTTTGTCGCCGCATTGAGTAGAGTCTTCAGAATTCATATCTCAACGCAAACTCCATGACCCGTGGGCTGGTGAGCAAACCACTGTACACGCCGAACGAGCTTGAAGAGATGTCCGTCGTAATTGTCTGCACGTCGAATCGCTTCAGGTTCGGAACATTGAACACCTGCCAGCGGAAGAGCAAGCTATGGCCTTCCAAAGGCATCTTCCAGCGTTTGCTCAGTGCGAGATCCAGGCCGGCATATCCCGGACCACGAATCGTGTTGCGGTTGCCACTCTCGCCCGGGAGGTCATGCCGGAACGGACCCACGCCAAGGCCGAAAGGAAGCTGCGGCAGATCCTGAGGAAAGAGGTTCACCGAGCCATCGGGGCGTATCGTCGTCTTGGGATGAGCTGGGCCTATTTGAGTGGCCGCTCCGCTCAGCTGCCAATTGGTAGGCCATGTGGCTCCGTTGGCGATTGTCACTGGGAACCCGGTGGTCCAACGAGTCAACCCAGAAAGTTGCCAGCCGCCAATGAAAGCCTCGGCAACACCGCCGGAATTTGCGGCAAACGGCTTTCCCTTACCGAAGGGCAGGTCGACAATCCAATTCGCATTGAACTGGTGCGTGGTGTCAAAGTCTGAGACTGCACGCAGCTGATTCGGTGACCACGAGTTGATAATCTGACCCCCGAGGCCGCTCCAGGCATCGACACGTTCGGCATCGGAGGAAAGGTCTATCGACTTGGAATAGGTGTAGTTGAAATCGAACTGCACACCGTGCGCCATTTTCTTGCGCACATTCACTTGCATGCCGTGGTAATTCGAATTGCCCACCGACCGCCAAGAGTACAGCGAGTGAAATTGGCTATTGAAAAAAGCGTTCGGCCCGAAGATCGAAGTATAGTACTGGCCCGATTCGCCGAGGATACCTGCAGTTCCACTGAAATCAGAGCCCCAGTAGTCCAAATTGGCGAGCGGCGTGGTCTCATCCCCGAACCCCTGAAACTGACTGGGATCTCCTACCGGCCCACCGCCACAGCTAAAAAGGTCGTACATAGCTTGTGTGACGTCGGTTGTGAATCCGCCACTGCACGCCAGTGAATACTGGTCGCCCGGCTGCAATGGCTGGACAATATTTTGCCAATAGGCCGCAGTAGGACCGACTGTGCTGGCAGTAACCGCGGAAGTCGGAGCACCGGTGAATCCGATCTGACTGAGGCGCCTAGCCGCCGTGAAGTAATCGATCCCAGACTTCTGGTCCACGATGTTGAGCGGCATGGCCAGATCTTCCTGCGTCAGCAGCCGGTGCGCAAGGCGGCCTACATAGGAGACTTCTAAGCTCATGTTCCATGGCAACTCCCGGCCAACGGAGAAGTCAATGGTGTATGCGTAGGGTGTTTTGATGCGGTTGTCCAATCCCCATTGGATCGCCAAGCCTGTACCGGCGGGCGGGTACGTAAACGGGAAGCCACCGGTAGGTGTAGCAGGGAAGTACTGCTGGCCGAGCGCGTCCACTTGCGGCAAGGTATTCAGACCCGTAAGTCGTGGTGCAACGAAGCTATTCGGCCCGCAGCCACTACCCCCCACACATGGCACGGGCGCCGTGATTTGGGTGGAAAGACCGAAGGAACCCCGCCGGTCGAAGGTGTTCAACAGACCGGCCCCAATGCGATCAAAGACCATTCCAAAACCAGCGCGGATAACGGTCTTATCGCCATTCCCGACAAGATTCTCCAGCCATCCTCCGCTGGCTTGCGGCGAGTAAGCAATCGCCAAATGCGGCCCAAAGTTGTGGTAGTCCCAATTGTAGTAGCCGGGTTTTCCGTTGGCCGGGCCCGAGAGGTCGTAAGTGATGAGCGGATCCGTAGTGGATGAGCCGCCGGTCAGCATCTTCGCAGCACGCTGCTGGAACCAGTCTCCCAGGCTTATTGTGGGTGCGACCTCCGTGCCCGTGGTCTCCCATGGCGGCGAGAACAAGGAATAACGCAGGCCGTAGTTTATGGTGAGATTGGGCCGCATGCGGTAGGAATCCTGAAGATAGAACTCGTACTCATCGGCGCCGAACCGGCGTTTCAGCGGCGCACCCTGGGGCAATGCCTGGCCCGTCTTATCAAAGTTGAACGTCGCGTCCAGTTCGCTGACGATGCCCATCATCGCCATGATCGGCCAGTTGTACCCCAGTCGGAATGACTGATCGACAGCCGGGAGTCCGGCGCTGGAGTGGTTTCCGGGATTGAGCGGGCTGCTGGTCCCCACAATCCCGGCGGTATCCAGACCGGAAGAGTTGGTTGTTGCGCTGGAGAAGGAGCTGAGGAAGTTCGTGCGAGGATTACGAATGAAACGGATATTCGTACCGAACTGAAAAGCGTGCTTACCCTTTGTCCAAGACACATCATCCACAATGTTGTGCACTGGAGTCTGGAAAACCCGGCTACGGGTAACCGCGAGTTCGGAGTTGTTAGCTCCCTCGTCGTCGTTCAGTCCTCTGAAAAAGATGACCGGAGCGGTGTTGTTGTTTCCGATGTCGCCTGAACTCTGTCGTGTGAACCCCCAGTGAAAACTATTGACTAACGTGGGTTTCAGAATCGCGGTATAGCCTACGGTATATCCTTTGCTGTAATCCGCAAAGGTATGCAGCGGCACGGTTCCGGGCAAATAAGGCGCGGTCGAGCTGACGTCGTTCCGCAAGGCCCCACGCCAGAAGATGGAATGGCTCCCGCTGCTGGTGAGTTTGAAGTCGGCGCGCGCGATATACCAATTCTTATTGGTCGGAACCGGTCCACGGAAGCGGTACCCGACAAAATTGAGCAGATCACCTTGGTTAAAATCATTCGGCTCAGGGAAAGAGTTGAAGTAACTCAGCATGACCGGGTTATTTCCGAGGCCCAAGGGATCCATGGCCTGAATCTGTGCCGGAGTTAAGGTGGCGACAAGACCAAGGTTTGGATCATTTACCACGTTCACATTAGGGTTACCGGTCGCACAATTTGTCGTGTCAGTCGCGTCGCACACGTAGCGGATCCTGCCCTGACGGAGGTCGTCGCTGGGCACGATGCGCAACACGCTGGCCTCTTCGCGCTGCCGAGAGCCCTCGTAGTTCACAAAAAAGAAGAGACGATCCTTCATGATTGGTCCGCCCAGCGATCCGCCGAAAATATTCCGGATGAGCTTAGGGGGTTTGTTCGGCTGCCCCGACTGCAATTCCGCTACCTTCACGAAATAGTCGTTAGCGCTGGTGATAGTATTGCGGTGATACTCATAGAGAGAGCCGTGGAAGTTGTTGGTGCCACTCTTGGTGATAAGCGATACCTGAGCTCCGGAGGAACGTCCCTGGTCGGCGTTGGCATTGCTGGTCGTGACCCGGAACTCCTGCACGGAGTCCAAGGTAACGGGCAAAACGGAAGTAAAGGCGCTGCCGTTTACCTGGTCGTTGACATCCACGCCATCCAGCGTGATGTTGCTCTGGTCGCTGCGCGCGCCATTCACGGCTCCGCTACGCGTATCCACATCCCGGTTGACATCTGGGCGATTGCCTGTGTAGGCGACACCGGCTTGCAACGTGAGCAGGTCCGGTATGTTCCGCCCTTCCAGCGGGAGTCCTTTGATTTGGTGCTCCCCAAATGCATTACCGAGGGACGCGTCGGTGATATTGACGATAGCCTGCTCTGCCGTGACTTCAATGGTCTCCGCCGTGGCTCCGACTTGGAGGATCACATTAACGGTGGCCGGAGTGTTCACCAGCAACTGAATGTCTTTCTGCTCGTATTCTCGGAACCCGGCTGTTTCAACGGTGAGCCGATACGTGCCCGGAGGCACCTGGAGGAACTCATAACCACCCTCGGGACTTGTGGTGGTCGTGCGCTCGATAGCGCGTTCCGCATTGCTAAGCAAGACTTTTGCCTTGGAAACCGTCGCGCCAGTTTTGTCGGAAACAGTTCCACGCAGGGAGGTGGTGGATGACTGTGCCCAAACCAAACCGCTTAGGGCAACGAGGGATATGAGCTCTAACACTACTCGCCGCGAAGCAGGAAGCATAAACAACTCCTTGTGAACGGCTTGAAATCGGGCTGCGGTGGACGCCAGACTCTGTACATTCTGCAATTGCATTGCCAACAAATGCAAGCTGAATCTGCATAACCTTACGGGTAGATGACCGCAAAATTCTAATATTAAAAGGTTTTATTATGGGTTTTGGGAGGCGATATTTCGAGATGCGTGATAACTGTAATTTCAATAGAGAACTGGCCGAGAGGATCAGTATCGGGTAGCACTTCAAGGTGCAACGCGGCTCTGGGTTTTCCAAAGTACTCAGAAAAACCGATCGCAGGAGAACGAAACTAAGCAGCAGGCCGAGGCGGAGAATAAATCGGTCCGGGCGCCGGGATAGTCGTGGATGCGGCATGCCGCCAACGCCGAGAATTTGGCATCCAGGTGCAGAGTGCAAAGCTTCGTTGTGTTCCGCCAGAAGCTACAAAGTCTGTTGGCGTTGTGCCTCTGACGTACAGGAAAGCCATGCGTGCCAGTTTTAATGCCGCTCTGTGGCCTCCTCAACACAACGGCCTGAGTTTTGACAATGGAGACGTGCTGATTCTTCGGGATGGAACGAAATTAGCGAGCGGGCACCAGCACGGGGCTCCAGCCCCGTGGAAAATAGAGTACATGGCAATACGAGGCTTCCTTAAAAGAATTGAAAGAGCAGAGCAAGCTCCGAAGGCGCAAGGGCATCTTTGTCCCGAATGAATGTTTCCCGGAGAACGAACCTATCACATTCAAGACAGAAGAAGTATTCCCGTTTCTCTCTAAGCCATTTGGAAACCCTATATCAGCGCAATCGGACGAAAGAGATCGCAGTGCAGAGGACACTTCAAACGCAAATGCAATCTGCTGTTCTGACGGCCAAGAGAAGCTGATCGCGGGCAACCTCATCGGGCAGAAACTTCAGGGCTACGAAGCGATGCAGGCGAGTATCCTCGGCCCTGCTGTGAAGTCGCTGGGTGTTGGGACGTATCGCGTTGACATTAAAATTAGCGGTGAGATTGTGGGAAACAGCGTGTTTGGCTTGAGATAACTCTGCCGTCAGTAGAGGAAAACCGATCAACAGACGGAAAGAAAAAAGGCCCGTCGGTGTTCGGCGGCTTTTCTTAGAAGTGTTCTGGAATCCGGCACGCGATCCCATACTTGTATCCGTTAACTGCATTTGCTGCGATGCCGAGATTCATGACAAAGCGAGCACAACGTGATCAGGTTGTCTTCGGAATCGTCCCCTGATCGGCTGCGGTACTGCTGATGATGAATTTGAAGATTAGTAAAGCTCCCGCAGGCTTGACATCGCCATCCGTCCCTGTGGAGCACTGCCCGGCAGAGCTGCTCGTAGGATTGGGGAGGAAGGCGCAGATGGCGATGTTTGGACCGGATCGGCATTCATGAAGCCCGCTGAGAGATTTGCGACAGGAAGGCATGCTTCTGCTCACCCGGAGGGAACTTAAAGAATCGAGCAACGGAATGTAACAAAATTTCCGGACTGCCATTGTCCAGGTTCGCTCCCGCCAGAAAGTCAGCAATGCACCACCTCGCCGTTGAAGTATCTTGCCATCCACATGCATGAGCCTGCTCGGCAACGCGCGAGAGACTTGGCAAACACGCCAGGCTGGCGAACGCACCACGGGAAAGAAAAAAGGTGGAAGCGCTGTTCGCGGAACTGAAGAATCAGATCGGACTGCGTCGCTTGCGCTTGCGTAGAATGAAGTTCGTTCGCGAGCAATTCTTCCTGGCAGCGGCCGCCCAGAACATCAAACGACTGGTCCGCTTCCTCAACCAACAAACCCAGCCACCGGCCCAGGCAACAACTTAGTTCCCGACCTCGCAAGAAACTCTTCCTCGCCGCCTTATTCACTCTCAAACCGTCAATCCCGAGCAAGGCTTTTTCAACACCTACAGGCGTTTACACCAGTAATCCTGACCTGCCTTCGTGCCGAAATCATGTCGTTTTCGCACAACTAAGACGACACGCGCAAGCTCCGCGAACTCGGGCACGTAGAACTGGTCCGACCGACACGATTTCGGCACAGGTGCTGGCGCCCCGCCATTGGTCCACAGTGTCGGATTCTCTCTTGGCGCGCATCGCAAACGACATGGTCATCCTGGAAACGAAAGGAGGTCGTTTTTGAAGGGTAAGCGGGTGTAAAATGCGCCCCTCGCAGGGGGCCATTATGGACTGGCAATGCAGATGTACTACAGTGGAACACAAGCATCCGAATAATCGCTGTCCGAAACCCGCTGTTACTGCGGACGGCTACTGCCAAGAATGCCACGACAAGGCTGCGAAGGAGACCATGGACGCCCAACCGATTACACAAGGCGACTAATTTGAGCTTGGGAAGATGGTGGGGGATCCTTCCCAGTGCATTGGCCATTTGAAGCTGTGCCGAAAGCACCGCCTTCAAGATCTGCCAGTGGTTGAGCTAGCACGGCCACCATTAGTCGGAACGTGCGAGCGGAAACCACATGGTTTCGAAAACAGTGGTTTTTCGCCGAGTTTCCGGCAAGCCCGTTATCAGGCCGAGCGACGCCCTCCATGGGGACTATAATGGCGCGCGGATGGCCCTCTTTTCTGGCACGAAACTCGGGCCGTACGAAATCCAGTCGCCACTGGGCGCAGGAGGCATGGGGGAAGTTTACCGCGCCCGTGACACGCGGCTGGAGCGCACCGTCGCCATCAAAGTGCTGCCTACGCGCTTCGCCGACCGCCTGGAGCTGCGCCAACGCTTGGAACGCGAGGCTCGAACGGGTAGATAGCTGCACCGATTCAAGTATCCGCGTCGGGCGGCGAAGTCACACAGGCAACCAACTTTCAGGTCCCGACAGACTACAGTCATCGCTGGCCGCAGTTCCTACCGGATGGCGACCATTTTCTCTATCTCGCCTTCAGC
>Ga0066710_100005747_pt1 | contig 11397 bp, 9 predicted proteins | sample GraSoiAngelo_159_FD_79666 | JGI IMG/M metagenome (GOLD analysis project Ga0066710, IMG submission 79666) | Grasslands soil microbial communities from the Angelo Coastal Reserve, California, USA - 14_1009_16_40cm | ecosystem: Environmental > Terrestrial > Soil > Grasslands | place: USA... | reverse complement strand
CAGTAGGAGATATTCTCATTATTTGTGACATGTAGGCAGTCTGGTTGAATGAATCGCTAGATGAGAAGGTTACATTGTATGAGCCGGGGCTCGCGTAGTTGTGGCTGATTATGCTGCCTGAGCCTTGGGCGCCGTCGCCGAAGCTCCAGCCGTAACTGTAGGGCTGGAAGCCCTCCGCGACTGAGCTCCAGAACGTAATTGTCTGCCCGGCCTGAGGGTTCAGAGGGGCATAGGTAAAGCTGGACCAAGGACTATTGAAGAAGTCCATCATATCCGGAGCCCTCGCATCGTTAGAAGTTAGCGATGAAAGATGCCAGGCTACTTCGAGAGTTTTGAGGAATGAATAATGGTTGTAGGCAACCAGAGATGTGTAATTGTTTCTTGCAGAGGAACCCGCCCATATTGCCGGGATGTGCGTCGAATTGCTTCCTTCGTCCCAGGTGATAAACAGTGCTGCGGTATGTGTCTGGAAGATGTAACTGTTCAAGATTTCTGGCACGATATGTGAAAGATACGTATCACCAGCATAGGTAGAGCAGTTGTGCATGTCATCGCATAGGTCCGGGGTGAGCCACATTAAATTGGAAGCGGTTGCGTCCGACGCGAGGTCGGATATCATTGTGGATGCGTTGGTTCCGGCCGGAATTACTAGGTTGCATTCCGAAGCGTCGTTTACTATATGACCGAAGTATGCGAAAGGATTGTGCCTTACCACATAAAGGCCATAATCACTCTGGTAGCAATTGCTGGGCATGTCTTCCATGTACGCTTTCCAGGTTAGGCCCGATTTTTCCATCGAATCAACTATCGTTGGGAGAGTGATCGGTGTAAACCCAGAACATTGCTGAGGGGGTTTATTGCAGCCCGACCAGGAACTGTAAGTCTGGCCGGTGGTAACACCAAGATAGTTGGGCAGACTCCGGTTGGAGCTTACATCAAAGTAGGCTGAGGCTACTCCGAAGCGATTGGCTAAATGGTTGATGTAAGGTGCGGCTGTGACATTGCCCAAGATATCACCGTAGTTGTGGTTCTCCATCAGAACGACCACGACATAGTCAAGGGCCATGTGGGTGCTAGTATTCACGAAAGATGCATTGATCGGGATCAAAAGCTCGGAGTTCGTGGCGTAGTGCGCGGAATACATCATGCCGAGTCCTTGAAATAATGGAATTGATAGCAAGAGCGACAGCACCAGAGGTCGAAAAATTCTGTGTAATGGGCTCAGGCTTAGGTCCTCACGACGAATCCGTGCTGGTCGCCACTGACTAAGCGTTAGGATAATTATCTCGCGGCAGAGAGGTCGTCTTCGCTTCGGTCACGTGGATAAGACCTAGCTGGGTCATCTGATCTTCTTTGCTAGCAGAATGTATCGGACAGCCAAGGATGGACGTTTAGAGAGGATCCTATCAATCATCTTCATGAGAGTGCCGGGATCTCTGTCGGGCGAAGGAATCATCCCTGCCCCCCACCGTTTTAGAATATAGAAACCATTGAAATTAAGAAACTCTTCGAGTGCACGAAGAGTGAACGAAGAGATTCGGCCCATGGCATCTGTGCAAGTGTACAGTTGTTTGTAGAGTTTGTGGACACCGAACAACCCTTTTTCTGATATCTCGAGGTTTCGTGGTTGATAGCCTAACAGCAACGCTAGGCGGTTCACCCAACTGCTAAGGTTCGTGGTAGACATCGCCAGACACCCTCCCAGTTTGAGGACTCTATGCGCCTCGGAGATAGGATTGTCCAGAATTTTTATGTGATCAAGTACTCCGAATGACGTGGCAAAGTCAAAGTAGTTATCGTCGAACGGAAATTTATCCTCCCCTAAGTCGCAATGGGAGATTTTCAAACCACGTCTACTTGCGATCGACATTCGCTTGTCATCGCGATCCAATCCGAAGATCTCTTTGAATCCCAATGAGTACCCCCATAAACTGCTCAGGGCGCCGTAACCACACCCCATATCCAACATTCTCTCTCTTGTCGACGGCAGAGAGCCTTGAGCAGCTCTCAAAACCTCGGAGAACAACCCCCTATCTGACCTGAAAAGTTGAATCGTGCCCGAAGACATGACATCTGTAATACCAAATCTATCCAGGAAGGCGACTCCATCGGTTGCGATCGGAGAGCGTATGGAAATCGCAGGGTCAAGATTCTGCAGATCGTCGGGACTCTGCATGTTCAAACATCCCTGTGGTAACTTTGGTTATATCTTTAGTTCCTACTTCATTGAAGAATGGGGTCCTGCCCCTTAATACGAGCCAAAAGCCAAGAGATTGAAACGGACTATCCATGTGTCGAGTTTCGATCTCAACCAGTTCTGAAGTATAGGTAGATTCCTCCGTCATTGTAGGAGAGAAAGAGAAAGTAATTTCCGGTCGAAAGCTCCTGGCTGATACAAACCGAGCAAAGGCCTTCAAGATTCGTATCTATAAGTATTGCATCTGCTGGAACGCTTCCGTAGCTTGGCTGATAGAATGTCCATACATTCGAAAGTCGCTCTCCGAGTTTTGAAGCGATCTGGTTTTGTGTCAGTACAGAATAGTTAGCAGGTATTTGGGCTATGAACCAGTTCAGGACCTTGTAATCAATGACAGGAGTGGGCAGAACCCCATGATAGAGGGAGCCCGGGGAAACATCGGTAGGTATCGTGCTATCCCCGACTGAAAGTAGTTGAGGTTGACTTATCGGACTAAATCCGCCTGCCACTAACCCTAAGGTGATGGTGAATAAGGTCACGAGGAGCAATCCCACCTTCCGAGTCGGAGCCCATTTTGCCCGACTGATCGATGCAATGGGCAATCGCTTTAGCCCCATGATTGCACCGATGAAAACGAACGCAATGAGAAAAGATGACCATTGCGAAAACTCGTAGACAGGCCCAACTCCGCCCGCCCCCAGTTGAGGCGTGTAGGCGATCACTACGCCGAGCCATGGCAATCCGGGCAAAAGTCGTCGAGGAGCGAGGAAAGGGAGAAATGACACCGAGCCAAACAACGCCGTCAGATAGAGAACTTTCTGCTGCCAAGCGTACGTTATGGAATACCACGGAAGATCTACTAGAACCCGGGGATTGATGTACGCAATTGAACCCGTAAACGTGTAAGATTCAGTCGAGAGACTAGAGACTCTAAAGTAGGGGAGAAATGGAATCGCCTGAAGATAGATGACAAACCCCAGGGTAATCCAAACCGTCGCGAATAGAAAAGGAGCCAGCCGTTGGGAGTCCGGCGCTCGATAGTGATCCAGTAGAATGGAAGCCGCAATAAAAACTGCGATTATCACCACGAATGGGCTCGAGATGAGCCCAAGTGCTAGCGAAAAAGCGTAGGGTACAAGTCTTCCACTCGATAGAAAGTACGAGGAAAAGAGGAGGAACGTGATGCAAAATGACAGGTCATGGTACTCATACTGGTTGACCCCCCAGAGCAGTGGATAGATGAGATATACGATGGAAAATCCAAAAGCGTGCCACTCGTTCTTCAATTGGTCTTTCGCGAAGAAATACACAGGCAATGCACCCAGTGCAATGACATAGGACTGGAAAGCCAGTAGAGTCTCTGGCTTCGGATAGAGTGTGTATAGTCCGCCTGCAATTATAGAGATGGGTCTGCCCATCGCAAGCGCGTTAAAATGACCTTGACTGACCAACCATGCAGTTTGAACTGCCGCCCCAAAGTCAAAGTATCCTGTTCTGTAATCAAGATACTTCTCTGTCAGATAGATAGAGAAGAATAAAGAATACGTTGCCATAGCGATCACTATCCAGAGTTCTGGAGTTTTCCACCACATAATTCTAGTTAATGGCTTCACTGGAGGAGAGTCTTGATTCATCGGATAACCATCTATCGCTCATGAATTGAGAGTCGTTGACGCACTATCGTATGCTTTGAGAAGGGAATCAGCAATTGAGCCGTAACCCCGAGGAGATTGAATCCTGCGCATTATCTGCATTCGTTGCGACCAAGGTGAGCAGATACGTGTCACAAGGAATCGTTGGCGGCAAGAAGGTTATCGGACCATAGACTGTTGCATTGTTGCTGGCTCCGGATTGATCAGCCACGATGTTTCCCGCGGTATGTCCTGGGGAGAGCCACATTACAAGTCCGGCGGTGAGAGGAGTTGGTGAGTCATAGTTTTGCAACACCTCGGTGCTTGAAAGAGCCCTGCTGTAAACGCGCTCGAATGCGACGTCGCCATTGAAGAAGTATCCACCACATGAGCACTTTCCAATAGTGAGGTTTTGTGAATTTCCTCCGAAGGTTACGGGATCGAGCCACTTGTATGACACCTGGCCATTAACGTAAGCGATGATTTCTGTGCCGTCAACAACAAAAGCTACATCGTACCATTTGCCAAGAACGAACATGTCACCTAGACTGTGATCATAACGCGTGTTGTTGTTGTATAGCACAAAGTCATTGATGTTATTTGCGCTTCTGTAGGAATAAAAGTAAAAGCTGTCCGCTCCCGCTGATCCTTTGCCTGTTATCATCTGCTGATCGGGGCTAAAGCTGTTGTATCGGAACCCCATCTCAAGGGTGAACGCAGAAGGATTGAGGGATGCTGAGTTTGCGACCGTCATGTACCCGCCGGTTCCATCGAATTGAGCGACTGTCCAACTCGCAGAGGCAACTCCGGTGGAAACCTCTCCCGGAGCAATACTGCTAGGCGTAAAGCTGAGAGGTGGGATCAAGAAACTGTCGAAACGTCCGGTCACTGATACTGTCTGTGTTCCACTATTTCTCACGGCCACCATAGAGGTGACAGTTCCATTACCTAGTTGAGACAAGCTCGCATCGGTTATCACCAATTGGATTGGGCTTTGAATGGCGTTATGCTGAAAGAACGTCCCATATAGTAGGAGTCCGATGATTAACGCCAAACCGACAAATGAGGCACTAAGCAGAATCCGATGCTTCGACAGCCTTAGACCAAGAGATCGAAGAGACAGCATATTTGATTTCCGTTCAGGTACACATCGTGCTTTGCTTAGCTATCTCATTAGTCAGCGGGTCCATTGAGATTTGTTTGCTAGAGTGTAACTCCAATATGTCCGAGAATTCATTGCCCCGAATGGCCCCCGCAAGGATTCCGCACAACTGTCCAAGCTTAGTCGAAAGGATTCGAATAAACAGGAACTCAAGGAAGTTGGTCCCGATTGGAACGTTCCATCTGCGAGACCTACTTCGAGTTTGGATGTAAACTTGTGCCGCATTAACTAACGCGAATTCTCTAAGAATGAAGCCCACCGATGGCGTTATTCGGGTACTTGACCCAGCGACAAGTTTGCCGAAGCTGGCCTTGAGTACCGTCACGAGATTCATTGCGTAACCGAAAGAACGCTTGAAATTTGTAAAGAAGGATAGGAAGGGATGGTCGTGATAGACTTCAATATCAGGGTCCATTACTAGTTTTCCTCCAATCCTTATGCTTCTTATTGCAAATTCTGCGTCATGTTGAGAGTTTAGGTCTAGCAATCCTCCAGCCTTGACAAAGAATTCCCGATTTACCGCGCAATTACAGAAACCAAGGCCCATCCCGGGTTTCATCTGGGGATACGGTACCATCGGGAGAGGTTGGTTCCAAGTGAGAGAAAACTTGTCTCCCCCCCAAAAGACGACTCCTCCAACCAGATCAAAGCCCTTCAACAACCAGTCCACATGTTTTCGTATCCAGTCGGGTTGGACATAGATGTCCGAGTTTGTAAACATGATCACTTCTCCCTTTGACAGTCGGACCCCAATGGATTGACCCTCGGCTTCCGAGCAACCGTCCTCAACTATCTGATGAACTTCCGAGCTAGTGAATTTCTTAACAATATCTATCGAACCGTCCGTCGAGCCAGCGTCGATTACCATCACCTCTAGTTTGTCACGGGGATAATCGACGTGCTGCAGATGATTCATGCAGCTTCCTATGGTACGAGCCGAATTTACATGCGAAATCACAATGGAAACTGATGGCAGGTCTAGTCCTTCGAGCGCCAAAAATTACAGCCACTCCAATTCCGAACTCTGGAGTGACTCAACATTTGTCGCCGTTCGATAAATGGGTACGGTAGTCTTCACGTTGGGGGAGAGTGTCAGGTCAGTCCCGTCGCCGCTATCTTCGAAGACGTCGTCAATCCAAACTGTCTCGGTGCCTCTGCTCAGCTCTCGAACCACTGATGCTTTCCAATTCTTGATGAGTTCTTTTCGAGGGCAGCATACGAGCTTATCAAACATGATGCCTCTTCTCTTGAGCTGTTCTTCGGTAAATGCTAATTCCTTAACGTCTCTCCCGCTGAGAATCACGATCCTACCGTACACTTTCAATTGAGATAATTGAATCAGATTCGTATGTTGGAAGCGACGACCCATTCGCTGAAAGAGCAGCGACAGGTACCAGAAGAAGCGTGATGTTCTTCCTCCTAGGAGCAATGTATCGTCAATATCAACTATAGCTATGTTCCGCTTTTGTGTCATAGATCGCTCATTCGCGAGCATCGTTCTATTACAATTTGTCTTTGAGATTAATGAGAAATTCAAGCGTGGTCACGTTGGGTGCAGAAGTTCACGGTTGTGGTACGATTGTTGGAACGACGATCTCAATCAGAGCAGAGACTAACTTCTCGTTGTCCATTGGAGTCCTTATGGTCAGCCTGAAGAATTGGTCACCAAGTCCCCTTATGGAAGAGCAATCTCTTATCACGAGCCCTTTCTTCACGAGTTGATCGAAGATGTCGGTAGATTTTAGACGGTTCTCGAGTATCCTTACCAGCATGAAATTGCAATCGGTGGGAACAGCTTTCAGCCACGGGATTCTGCCGAGTTTCTCTGCCAAAGCAATTCTCTGGGAAGCAATGAGGTTCTTGATTCTCCCCTGGTAGGCGACATCAAGCAACAGCTCTTCCGCGGCCCAAATGGCCAAATTGCTAATCGTCCAAGGAATCTTGAAGGAATCGAGTTTGTTCACTAAGGAGTGCGAGCCTATCCCCCAACCAAGTCGCAGGGATGGAATGCCAAACAATTTTGAAAGACTGCTTAGAACTAGTATTGGATAAGAATCGACCAATGAGGCCATCGAATAGACCTTGGATTCCGGAGCGAAGGACATGTAGGCCTCATCGACAACAAGAATGATCTTATTTTCTTTGGCGACTGAGGCTAACTCCTCCAACTGGGACCTCTCGTGCAGTCTGCCCGTCGGATTATTCGGGTTACACAAGAAGATCGCCTTTGTCTCGGCGGAAATCGCCTGTTCGATCCCTTCCATGTCGATTCCCAATTCGTCAGTTGCCTTGACGAAAACAGGCCTCCCACCATAACGGCGGACGGCGGTCTCGTATTCGCCATACGTCGGGACCGGAATAATCGCTTCTCCCTTGCAAGCAACCTGAGCGAAGAGATGAATCAGCTCTGTGGAACCACAGCCTACGATTGTGGCTTGATTTTTTCGAAGTCCATGGTGCCGTCTAATCGCTTGTTTTAGCTTCGAATGATCCCTAGATGGGTAGAGATGGAGTTGAGAGAGCTTCCGTGACAGTGAACCCAGGGATTCAGGAATTATCGGGCTTACCGTACTTGCGAAACTAATGATTTCTGTTATAGGAATGTTGAACCTTTCACTGACGGCCCACTCCACTTCTCCACCGTGAAGTTCGCTGAGTCTAACCTGCGAGCCCGTCATTTGTCAACCACCTTGAGCAGTCTTCTTCTCCAGTCGGGTAAATCACTTACAATGACCAATTCGGACTTGCAACCCGTATTTTCCGTTACGCAGTCCAAGTACGGCTGGAAGCCATTCATGCTGTTCGACTTTGGAACAGCGAAGACGCGAATCGTCTTCGCACTTGGGATCACCTCCAGTCGCCATTCCTTAACCAAGTTACCATATTGGTGACTAATGGCGCTAACGAGCCACCAACCAGTAGGCCTCTTCATTCCCTGTTCGAAATAATAATCGATCACTTTTCCCTCTATCCCTTCGATCACATCCGAGATAATCCCACAACCGCAAGTCTTTCTTTCCACGATTCTTCCTTTGTCGCCTGTTTTGTACCTGAGAAAAGGCATGACCTTGTTGAACAGATTGGTGACGTACAGTTCTCCATCGATGGACTCCGCGACGGATGTTTCCATGTTGACGTGAAGGGTGCCCGTCTTACATTGTGATGCGACAGTTCGGCACTCCGCGTTTCCGTATCCCATGAAGACTCCTCCATAGAATTGCGCCAAGTATTTTCTGTGGCTGGCTGTATCCTCACTCATCAGGTAAACACTAGCATGCTTGAGCGCGTCATTCCCACCTCTTTTGATGACGCGATCGGTAAGATCTCTGATCGCTCCCGCAACTCCATGCACGATCTTAGGTCTCTTCTCGATCACCCAGTCGGCGTATTCATCGCTGATGGTACGATAGTTTTTTGGAGCAATATTTCGGAAATAGTCAAAGTACTTCCACTTGGGCTCTCCTGAAACCAAGCGGAGGACCAGTTCGTTCGAACGGCCTACCCAAGACCACGATCTTTCGAAGATCGCGGTGTCTATTGCTTCAAGCGACCTGTCTCTGTAGAAGGAGAACGGAACCCCGGAACTGCCGGAAGTCTGATAGACGATCGCAAGTTCGGGACTGTTTGGTTTGAAATTCCTTAGATCGTCTTTACTCGTTAGCTTAAGCGAGTGGAAATCGTTCCAGGAATCGATCTTTAGGCCGAATTCCTGGGCTAACCCTCGCAGAAGGGTCAGCTGCAGGGCCTTTTTTCGATCGTATGACCAAGCTTGCGAGGTGAGGAAGAACCGTTTCCATTCGAGGACCCCTAGACCGGTCTTGTCAAGAATCTCAAGAACGTCTCTTTGTGAATCCTCTTCCAGTGTCAGCGAATGTGATCACCGAGCCATTCCGAAGGGAATGTAGGTACAATGGGGTGGACTAGATTTCATGATTCGCCAAGGGTCTATGATAATCTGGTCTTTGCGGAAGGAGTTGGAATCTATCTGGCGGAACTGGGGCCACTCGACGCCCAGTAGAACTACGTTCCCAAATGCCAACGCTTTAGCAACGTCCTTCGTGTAGAGCACCCTGTCTCCGAGCTGCTTTCGAGCTTCATCGAGCCCTTGCGGATCGCAAAGCATCACTTCGTAGCTCTTCTCAGTCAGTCTGCAAGCTATCTCAAGAGGTTGAGAGTCTTCCACTATCGCAGTGTCAGGTTTGTAAGTGATTCCCAGGACTGTGACTCTCTTTTGACCAAGGGATTCAATGAGCTCAACTGTTCTATCGACCTGGTGGATGTTTATTGTTTGCATAGCACTAGCAAGAGCAGTGGGCATCCCTAACTTTTCGCATTCAGCGTAAAAGGCCTCGACATCGACAGGGTAGCAGGTGCCTCCATATCCGAGCCCTCCCTTGAACATTTTCTGCCCGCCGATCCTCGGGTCTGCCTTTAGCACGTCAGCCTGAAAGTCCACATCTCCCCCGACTTTCTCGCAGAGCTCAGTTACTACGTTCATTAGCGTAATCTTGAGAGTCAGGGCAGTGTTCAAAACATACTTGGCCAAGATAATGTTGGGAATAGTAGATCTGAAAATGTGGGGTTTATCGCCGACTATTTTCCTCCAGAAGGACTCAAGGCGCTCTCCTGCCCTGGCTGTAGATTCTCCGATGAGAACATAATTTGGATGCTCAAAGTCGCTGACCGCACTTCCCAACGCTATCATCGTAGGGTTGTAGCAGACTCCGAGAATTCTACCGTTCACATTCTCTTGTGAAAAGACCGACCATAGATCGTCTTTGACTGATGACAGGGGAAGAGTGGACGTTATTACGAGAACTTGCTCGGGTGATTTCAGGTATGGCGTGACTTCCTCTAATGCTTTCAGAAGATTCCTACTCGAGTAACCTTCGCCTGGAGACTGACTTCCTATGCATAGAATTACGAGATCTCGATTTTTCATTATCGAAAAATCTGTGGTTCCCTTTAGGTCGTATCTCTCCAGATAGTCAACAAGCTGCGGTTCACTAAACCCCTCTTCTGCATGTATCCTCTGGAGCTCCTTCTCGTCTATGTCTAAGGCTATCGTGTCGAAGTACTTGCTCGAAACTGCTGCAAGTGGAAGACCAACTCTTCCGGTTCCGACTACTGCGATGCGCAAGTGCCGAGACTCCGATGCCTGCGCTGTCAGTGGGCTGGACCGTGCAAGCTAGCCACTTGAGGAATATGTAGACCGTTAGATGAAGCAATCCTATCTTCGATGCATCGCTTTTCGATCCAATCGTACGTGTATTCCAGACCCTTCTCTAGACTAACCATTGGCTCCCAACCCAGCATTTTTCTTGCGAGGGCGATATCGGCATTCCGCCCTCTCACTCCTTGAGGGGCCCCTAGGTCGTATTCCTTCCCTAACGATTTTCCAGAAATATCGATAATGATATCTGCAAGTCCATCAACTGTCACAAGCCTGTCTGAGCCGATGTTAAGGGGCTTGTCGTAGTCAGAATGCATCAGCATCACGGTTCCCCTTACGGCGTCATCAATGTAACAATAAGACCGCGTTTGCTTTCCATCGCCCCAAATGCTGATTTTCCCAGGGTCTGAGGCTTCAGCAACTTTCCGGCAGAGTGCTGCCGGGGATTTTTCTCTTCCCCCCTTGTAGGTACCCTCTGGGCCGAATATATTGTGATACCTGGCAATAGCTACTGGAAGCCCGAAATCTCTCTGGTAAGCTTCGCACATCTTCTCAGTAGCGAGCTTCTCCCAGCCATAGTAGCTGTCAGGGTTCGCAGGCAGAGCATCTTCCTCCTTGAGCCCGTCGATCTCTGCTTCATTCTGTAGGTAGTCCGGATAGACGCAAGCAGAGCTACTAAAGAGGTATTTTGATACCTTGTTTTGCCTAGCCGCCTCGAGCATGTAAGTATTGATTAGTATGTTGTCCCGCATGATCTCCGCGCCGATTTCTGTAATGAACGCGATTCCTCCCATGTTCGCGGCGAGATTGTATACGTGGTCAATCTTCGCAGTTGCCTTGAGACAATTGTCCCATTCCCTCAGATCCAGCTTTATCTTCTCGTCGTAGCCAGAACCTTGGTCATAGCCGTTGAACTTCAAATCCACGAGCCTGACAAAGTGTCCTTGGTCATGGAGAAACCTTGCAAGGTGGCTTCCTATGAAGCCGCCGCCTCCCGTCACTAGAATCCGTTCCTTCTTGAAGGCGGGCATTATTCTTTTTCAGCAATTTTCACGCTTAACAAAGGCATAGCTTAAAGCAATTGCGAAACCACCCTCCATTCGGAATGGTTTCCATTTCACGAATCCAGAATTCGAATGCTCGCGTCTATGATGCTAGGACTCCGTTCTCTTATTATTCACAAGTACATGTACAAGGCCATCTCTCCATTTGTCTGAACACTCACGAAACTGCT
>Ga0066710_100005746_pt1 | contig 11397 bp, 11 predicted proteins | sample GraSoiAngelo_159_FD_79666 | JGI IMG/M metagenome (GOLD analysis project Ga0066710, IMG submission 79666) | Grasslands soil microbial communities from the Angelo Coastal Reserve, California, USA - 14_1009_16_40cm | ecosystem: Environmental > Terrestrial > Soil > Grasslands | place: USA... | reverse complement strand
TTCGCCAAGGACGCCGCGCGCCTGCTCGAGCGCGGCACCCACCTGCGCTGAGGTCGCGGTGCGCATCTCGGCCAAGGGGGAGTACGCGGTCAAGGCCATGCTCGACCTCGCCACGCATCGGGGTCGGACGCTGGTCCCGATCCAGGAGATCGCCGCGCGCCAGGCGATCCCGCAGCGCTATCTCGAGCAGGTGCTGCTCGCGCTCAAGCGCGGCGGCCTGCTGACCTCCAAGCGCGGCTCGACGGGCGGCTACCATTTGACGAAGGCGCCCGAGGAGATCACCGTGGGCGCGATCCTCAGGGCGGTGGACGGGGGCAACGCGCCGTTCGACAGCGGCTCGCACGGCCGTCGCAACGGCGCGCGGGAAGGCGCCGACCTCGGCGAGCTGTGGAGCGAGATCGGCGAGGCGGTGGCCGGCGTCGTGGATCGCTGGACGCTGGGCGACCTCGTCGCGCGCGCCGAGGAAAAGCGCCGGGCCACGCGGCCGATGTACCACATATAGGCGCATGAGCACGAAGATCGCGGAGACCATCCTGGAGCTCATCGGCGGCACGCCGCTCGTGCGGCTGCGGCGGTTGCCCGACCCGGCCGGCGCGCGCGTGCTCGCCAAGATCGAGGCGCGCAACCCCGGCGCCAGCGTGAAGGACCGCATCGCGGCGGCCATGATCGACGACGCCGAGCGGCGCGGCGCGCTCAAGCCGGGGGCGACGATCGTGGAGCCGACCAGCGGCAACACCGGCGTGGGGCTGGCCATGGTGGCCGCCGTGAAGGGCTACCGGCTGATCCTCACGATGCCGGAGGACTACAGCGTCGAGCGCCAGCGCCTCTTCGCGCGCTTCGGGGCCGAGATCCACCTGACCCCGGCCATCGAGGGGATGAGCGGCGCCGTGTTCGCGGCCCAGGAGCTGTGCCGCGAGCATCCCGAGTACTTCATGCCGCAGCAGTTCCAGAACCCGTCCAACCCGGAGATCCATCGGCGGACCACCGCGCTGGAGATCCTCGACGCCACCGAGGGCCGCCTGGACGCCTTCGTGGCGGGCGTGGGCACCGGCGGCACGATCACCGGCGTGGGCGAGGTGCTCAAGGACAAGCTGCCGGCCGTGCGTGTCATCGCCGTCGAGCCCGCCAAGTCGGCGGTGCTCTCGGGCGGTCCGTTCCGCCCGCACGGCATCCAGGGGATCGGGGCCTCGTTCGTGCCCGGCGTGCTGAATCGCAGCGTCATCGATCGCATCGTCCCCGTGCGCGACGAGGACGCCACCGCGTGGTCGCGCCGGCTGAGCCGCGAGGAGGGTATCCTCGCCGGGATCTCGTCGGGCGCCGCCGCGTGGGCCGCCTGCCAGGTCGCCGCCGAGCTGGCCCCGACGCAGACGGTGGTGACGATCCTGCCCGATACCGGCGAGCGCTACCTCAGCCTCGGGTGAGCCCGGCCCCTCGACAGGCGCCTCGCATGGTGACCGTGTACATCCCCACGCCCTTCCGGCGCGCGACCGCGCAGCGTGATCGCGTCGAGTCCACCGCCGCCGACGTGGGCGCGGTGCTGGACGACCTCGAGCGCACGTACGGCGGGCTCAAGGGGCTCGTGCGCAACGAGCAGGGCCAGGTTCACGCTCACGTCGCCATCTACGTCAACGGCGAGGCCATCGACAGCCTGAGCGGCCTCGCTACGCGCCTGAAGGACGGCGACGAGATCGCCATCATCCCGGCCCTCGCTGGTGGCCGTCCCGTGATCCTGACGCCCGAGGAGCGCGACGCCATCCGCTCGCAGGCGACGGAGGAATATCCGAACGAGTCCTGCGGCGTGATCCTGACCCGCGGCAGCGAGCGGCGGCTGCTGCGCTGCCGCAACGCGCAGAACGAGCTGCACGCGCGCGATCCGCAGCGCTACCCGCGCGACGCGCGCACGGCCTACTACATCGATCCCAAGGACCTGCTGCGCATCGGCGATCTCGAGCGCGAGGGGTTCGCGGTGGCCGTCATCTACCACTCGCACGTCGACGCCGGCGCCTACTTCTCGGAGACCGACCGCCGCCAGGCCCTGGTCGGCGGCGAGCCCACGTATCCGGCGGCCGTGTACGTCGTCACCGCGGTGGTGGCCGGCCAGGTGGACGCGATGGCCGCGTTCCGGTGGAACGGCGTCGATTTCGGCCGCGTCGAGATCCCCGTGGAAAGTGAGACGAAGGATGAGTGAGTCCAGGCGCCTGCTCGAGGCCGCCAGCCGCGTGATCCCCGGCGGCGTGAACAGCCCGGTGCGCGCGTTTCGTGCCGTGGGCGGCTCGCCGCCCTTCATCGCCCGCGCCGAGGGCGCGCGCCTGGTGGACGTCGATGGCCGCTCCTATCTCGACTTCGTCGGCTCCTGGGGTCCCCTCATCCTCGGCCACGCGGCGCCGGCCGTCGTCGAGGCGGTGACGGAAGCCGCGCGCCGGGGGACCAGCTACGGCGCCCCCACGCCGCTCGAGGTGGAGATGGCCGAGGTGGTGACCGCGGCCTATCCCTCGATGGAGATGGTGCGCCTCGTCAGCTCGGGCACCGAGGCGGCCATGAGCGCGATCCGCGTGGCACGCGGCGCCACCGGGCGCGACGTGCTCGTGAAGTTCGACGGCTGCTATCACGGTCACGCCGACAGCCTCCTGGTGAAGGCCGGCTCCGGCGGCGCCACCTTCGGCGTGCCCGACAGCAAGGGCGTGCCGGCCGCGCTGGCCGAGCTCACGCTGACGGTGGCCTTCAACGATCTCGACGGCGTCCGTGACCTCTTCCGCCGGAAGGGCGACAGCATCGCCGCCGTGATCGTGGAGCCCGTGGCCGGCAACATGGGCGTGGTGCCGCCGGCGCCCGGCTTCCTCGAGGGCCTGCGCGAGGTGACCCGCGCGCACGGCGCGCTGCTGATCTTCGACGAGGTGATCACGGGCTTCCGCGTGGCCTACGGCGGCGCACAGGAGCGGTATGGCGTGCAGGCCGACCTCACGTGCCTGGGCAAGATCATCGGCGGCGGCCTGCCGGTGGGCGCTTACGGCGGCCGCCGGGCCATCATGAGCGAGGTCTCGCCGCTCGGTGGCGTCTACCAGGCCGGCACGCTGTCCGGCAATCCGCTGGCCGTCGCCGCCGGCCTGACGGCGATTCGCGCGCTCGCCGACCGCCGCGCCTACGCGCGCCTGGAGACGCTGGGCGCCCTCCTCGAGCAGGGGCTGCGCGACGGCGCGCAGAAGGCCGGCGTGCCGCTGACCGTCAACCGCGTGGGCTCGATGCTCACGGCGTTCTTCTGCGCCACGCCGGTGACGGACTACGCCACCGCGCGGAAGGCCGACACCGCGCGCTACGCGCGATTTTTCTCGGCCATGCTCGAGCGCGGCATCTACCTGGCGCCCTCGCAGTTCGAGGCGGCCTTCGTCTCGCTCGCGCACGCCGAGGCCGACCTCGCGCTGGCGGCGCGCGCGGCCGCCGAGTCGCTCTCCACGGTGGCGTGAACGCAGGAGTTCGGTTGACGTTTCGCGCGACCAAGTGATATGGTTCACGAGCATTTGGGGGACCGCTAGGAGGCCGCGCGACTTTCGATGACGAAGGCGGGAGTGGGGTTGGCAGCCGTCGTGCTCCTCGCCGTCCTGATTTTCTTCGCAGTGTCCGCGTGGAGCCGCCAGCCCGCCATCGCCAAGCCGTCGGTGCAGCCGATCAACTTCCCGCACAACGTCCACGTGCAGAGCTACAAGATCGACTGCCAGTACTGCCATGCCGACGCGCGGCGCTCGGAGTATGCCGGCCTGCCGTCGGTGGAGCGCTGCATGGGCTGCCACAAGATCGTCGCGGCCGACAAGCCGGAGATCAAGAAGCTGGCCGAGTACGCGGGCAAGCAGGAACCGATCCCGTGGACGCGCGTGTTCAAGGTACCGGAGTTCACCTACTTCCCGCACAAGGCCCACGTGCGCGCGAGCGTCGCCTGCCAGACCTGCCACGGGCCGGTGGAGACGATGACGACCGTGGCCGCCACCACCGGGCCCTCGCTCGCCAACGACATGCTGAACCTGGTCGGCTTCAAGCCGGCGCCGCCGGCGCTGACGATGGGCTGGTGCGTCGAGTGTCATCGGCGCGAGAACGTCACCAACAAGAGGCAGGCCCCGCTCGACTGCGTCACGTGCCACCACTAGAGGCCTTTCAATGAATCGACGGGACTTCTTCAAGATCGTGGCGACCACGGGCGCGACCGCGGCCGCCGCCGGCTGCCAGCAGGCGACCGAGCAGATCCTGCCCCTCGTCGTGACCAACGAGCAGCTCGTGCCCGGCGTGGCCGCGTGGTTCGCCACCGTCTGTCGCGAGTGCCCGGCGGGCTGCGGCGTGCTGGCGCGCAACCGCGAGGGCCGGGTGGTGAAGCTCGAGGGCAATCCCGACCATCCGGTCAGCCAGGGCGCGCTCTGCGGGCGCGGCCAGGCCGCGGTGCAGGGCCTCTACCATCCCGATCGCTTCCCCGGGCCGCAGCGCCGCGAGGGCGACGCGCTCAAGCCGGTGTCCTGGGACGACGCGCTGAAGACGTTCGCCGAGAAGCTCGGCGGCGTGAAGGGCAAGGGCAAGGCGCTGGCGGTCGTGAGCCAGCTCGAGAACGGCAGCCTCGGCGCGCTGCTCGATCGCTGGACGCAGGCCCTCGGCGGCCGCCCGCGCGTGACGCTGGAGCCCTTCGGCTACGAGGCGATCCGCGCGGCCAACCGCGCCACCTTCGGCCGCGACGCGATCCCGTACTACGCGATCCACGACGCCGAGGTCGTGCTCTCCTTCGGCGCCGACTTCCTGGAGACGTGGCTCTCCAACGTGCACTACGCGCGCGGCTTCGCGCGCATGCACACCTTCCGCGACGGCAAGGCGGGCACGTTCATCCACGTCGAGCCGCGCCAGTCGCTGACGGCCTCCAACGCCGACGAGTGGGTGCGTAACGCGCCGGGCACCGAGGCCGCCGTCGCGCTGGCCGTGCTCAAGCTCATGCTGGAGGGCGGGCAGGCGGCCGACCGGCGCTTCGGCGACGCGGTCGCGTCGGTGGATCCCCGGAAAGTGGCCGAGGAGAGCGGCGTGCCGCTGGAGACGCTGCAGAACGTCGCCAAGACGTTCGCCGCCGCCAAGCCGGGGCTGGCGATCGGCGGCGGTGTGGCGGTCAGCGGCAGCCACGCGACGGCCACGCAGATCGCGATCAATCTCCTCAACGCGGCGGCCGGCAACGTCGGCAAGACCGTGCGCTTCGGCCCCGACTCAGCGTACGGCAAGGTGACGCCGTACGCGGAGGTCGCCAGGCTCGTGCAGGCGATGGCGGCCGGCGAGATCGAGGTGCTGGTGCTCGGCAGCGGCGTGAATCCCGCGTTCACACTGCCCGGCGGTCTCAAGGTGGCCGACGCCATCCGCAAGGTGCCGTTCGTCGTCAGCTTCGCCGGCCTGCCCGACGAGACGACGGCGCTCGCGCACCTGGTGTTGCCCGACACGCACTGGCTGGAGAGCTGGGGCGATTACTCGCCGATGGAGGGCGTGAACGGCCTGCTGCAGCCCACGATGAAGCCGGTCCGCGACGCGCGCCAGATGGGCGACGTGCTGCTCGCCGTGGGCCGCACCGCGCTCGGCACCGAGGCGGGCAAGGGCCCGCTGCCGTGGGAGTCGTTCCAGCAGTACCTCAAGGCCGCGTGGGAGCCCGTCGTCAAGGACAAGTGGAGCGAGGCGCTGAGCCAGGGCGGCACGTGGCGCGAGGGCGCCGCCGCGCCGGCGGTCGCCGTCTCGCCGCGGGTCGAGCGCGTCGATGCGGCCGCGGCCAAGCTCGACGGCGGTGAGGGGCTGGCGCTCATCGCGTACCCGTCCATCCGCTGGTACGACGGCCGCACGGCCAGCCGCTCGTGGCTGCAAGAGACGCCCGACACGATGACCCAGACGGTGTGGGACGCGTGGGCGGAGATCAACACCGAGACGGCGAGCAAGCTCGGCATCCGCCAGGGCGACGTCGTCAAGCTGACCTCGCCCCACGGCGCCATCGACCTGCCGGCATATCTGTCGCCCACGATCCATCCCGGCGCCGTCGCGGTGCCGATCGGCCATCACTACGCGCCCTACCACCTGCGGCTCAAGTACGTGCCGGCCGGCAGCGCCAGCGCCAACCCGATGGCGCTGCTGCCGGCGGCCGCCGACGCGGTCTCGGGCGGCCCGGCCTTCCTGTCGGTCAAGGTGAGCGTGGCGCGCACCGGCGCGCGCCGCCCGCTGGCCGTGCTGCAAGCCACCCACGACCAGGACGAGCGCGAGCTCGCCCGGCACGTGGATCTCGCCACCGCGCGCAAGGAGGCGCTCGGCGGCAAGAAGCTCCACGAGGCGCACCTCTCGATGTACTCCGAGCACGAGTACAAGGGCTACCGCTGGGGCATGGCGGTGGACGTCGACGCCTGCATCGGCTGCCAGGCGTGCGTGGTCGCCTGCCACGCCGAGAACAACGTGCCGATCGTGGGCAGGGCCGAGGCGGCTTACGGCCGGCAGGTGAGCTGGCTGCGCATCGAGCGGTGGGCCGAGGGCCTCGCCGCCCAGCCGCACAACATGTTCCTGCCGATGTTCTGCCAGCACTGTGAAGTGGCGCCGTGCGAGCCGGTGTGCCCGGTGTTCGCCGCGTACCACACGGAGGAGGGGCTCAACGGCCAAGTCTACAACCGTTGCGTGGGCACGCGGTACTGCGGCAACAACTGCCCGTACCACGTCCGCCGCTTCAACTGGTGGAACTACGAGTTCCCGTCGCCGCTCGAGATCCAGCTCAACCCCGACGTCACGGTGCGCCAGCTCGGCATCATGGAGAAGTGCACGATGTGCATCCAGCGCATCGTGGCCGGCAAGGACCACGCGCACCGCGACGAGAAGCGCGCCGTGCGCGACGGCGACATCCAGACGGCCTGCCAGCAGACGTGCCCGACGAAGGCCATCACCTTCGGCAATCTCAAGGACGAGGCGAGCGCGGTGAGCAAGCTCGCGAACGCCCCGCGCGCCTACCACGTGCTGGACGAGATCGGCACGCGGCCGAGCGTGACCTATCTGAAGAAGGTCGTGCGCGGCGGCCACGAGCCGGAGCCCAGGACGGGGAAGGGACAGGCATGAGCGCGCCCGAGCGCACGCCGCCGCCGATCGCGGGCGGGGCCCACGTGGCCGAGCCCACGTACGCCGACGTCAACCGCGACGTCCTCAACACGCTGCGGCCGCCCGGCAACCTCTACTTCGCCTGGATGTGCGTGGTCGGCCTCATCCTGACGTGCGGGATCCTGGCCTGGACGTACCAGATCTTCATGGGCATGGGCGCGGCCGGCAAGCGCACCCCCCAGATGTGGGCGATGTACATCACGACGTTCGTGTTCTGGATCGGCATCGGCCACGCCGGCACGCTGATCTCGGCCGTCCTCTATCTCTTCCGCGCGCGCTGGCGGACGTCGATCTACCGCGCGGCCGAGGCCATGACGATCTTCGCCGTGCTCACGGCCGGCCTCTTCCCCATGATCCACGCCGGGCGCATGTGGTTCGCGTACTTCCTGCTGCCGTACCCGAACCAGCGCTACCTGTGGCCGAACTTCAAGTCGCCGCTGGTGTGGGACGTCTTCGCCATCTCCACGTACCTGTCGATCAGCACGGTGTTCTTCATCGTGGGCCTGGTGCCCGACATCGCCGCCGTACGGGATGTCTCCACCGGCTGGCGCCGGCGGCTGTTCACCATGCTCTCGCTGGGCTGGGAGGGCTCCGACCGCCAGTGGCGGCACTACCGCCGGGCCTACGGCCTCTTGGCCGCGCTGGCCACGCCGCTCGTGCTCTCGGTCCACAGCGTGGTGTCCTGGGACTTCGCCATGGCGCTCGTCCCCGGCTGGCACTCGACGCTGTTCGCGCCGTTTTTCGTCGACGGGGCCATCTTCTCGGGCTTTGCCATGGTGCTGGTGCTGGCGCTGCCGATGCGGCACTTCTTCCACCTGCACGCCTACATCCGGGACCGCCACCTGGACGCGATGGCCAAGCTCATCCTCACCACCGGCCTCGTGCTGACGTACTTCTACATCTGCGAGCTGTTCACGTCCTGGTACAGCGGCGACCACATCGAGAAGGCGTCGCTATTCTGGCGGCTGACGGGCTCCTACTCGTGGGCCCTCGCCACGATGTACTTCTGCAACTGCATCTCCCCGCTGATCCTGTTCTGGAAGAACGCCAGGACGAATCCGGTGATCCTCTACGTCGTGTCGGTCCTGGTCCTCATCGGCATGTGGTTCGAGCGCTTCAACATCATCGTTCCGTCCCTCGGCCACGACTTCTACCCGTACACGTGGGGCGTCTACATCCCCACGATCACCGACACCACGATCATCGTCGGCAGCTTCGCGTGGTTCTTCATCCTGTTCCTCGGCTTCATCAAGGTGATGCCGTCGCTCTCCATCGTCGAGGTGAAGGAAACCCTCGCGGCCCCCATCAAGGACACCCGGCATGCCGGCCACCACTGAGATCCTCGGCGTCTTCGCCCACGTGGACACGACGGTCCGGGCCCTGGAGGAGCTCAGGGCCAAGGGCTACCACGACCTCAGCGTGTACACGCCGGTGCCCGTGCACGAGATCGAGGACGTCGTGGAACGCGACCGGCCGGTGAGCACGGTGCGGCTGTTCACGCTGCTGGGCGGCCTCGCGGGTCTGGCCTCGGGCTGGATCATCACGGCGTGGTCGTCGCTCAAGTGGGGGATCGTGGTGGGCGGCAAGCCCGCCATCGGGTTTCCCGTCAGCCCGCCCTACGTCGTCATCATGTTCGAGCTGATGATCCTCTTCGGCGGCATCGCCACGGTGATCGGGATGGTCATGCTCGGCCGGCTGCCGAGCTTCCGCCGCTCGGCCAGCTACGACCCGCGCTTCACCAACGACCGCTTCGGCGTGGCGGTGCACTGCGCGACCGAGCGCGCGGCCTCCGTGCGCGACATCCTCCGCGCCGCCGGCGCCGAGGAGGTGCGGGCGTGAAGTACGTCTTCCTCCTCGTGCTGCTGATCGTGGCCTCGGCCGGCGCGCTGCTGGCCGGCGTCATCGCCTATCGCTGGCTCAACAACATGACGCAGACCGCGAAGCTGGTGCCCGGTGAGCGCGTGTTCTCGATGCCGAGCGGCGTGGTGGCGCGCGGCACGACGCCGATCATCCCCAAGGAGCAGCGCGACGTGGCGGCCCGCCTGCCGAACCCCATCAAGGCCACGGAGTCGTCGCTGGCGGTGGGCAAGCAGCACTACCAGACGTTCTGCGTGCCGTGTCACGGGCCGGAGGCCAAGGGCGGCGTCACGGGACCGGTGGCGACCAAGTTCATCCCGACACCTGATTTGACCAACCGCGACCTCCAGCGGCAGCGGACCGACGGCTACTGGCACAGCTACATCGTGGCCGGCGGCGCCGTCATGCCGTCCTACGGCGAGGCGCTGTCCTCCCAGGAGGCCTGGCACATCGTGAACTACCTCCGCTCGCTGGCGCAGAAATGACGGCCTTCTGGGGCGTGCTGGTCGCGCTGGGCGCTGTGGCGTTCCTGACGGCGTCGGACTCCCCGCGGGCGTGGTCGATCTACCTCGTCAACCTCGTCTTCTGGTCGGGCCTGGCCGTCACCGGGCCGGCGATCGCCGCGATGATGCAGCTCACCGAGGCGCGCTGGTCGCCCAGCGTGCGGCGGCTGTCGCTCACCACGATCGGCTTCCTGCCGGTGGCCTTCGTCCTCATGCTCGGCCTCTTTGCCGGGCGCACCGTGCTCTACCCGTGGGTGGCCACGCCGGTGGCGAACAAGGCGGCGTGGCTCAACGTGCCGTTCTTCTTCGGCCGCAACCTGGTGCTCGCGATCGCCACGTTTGCGACGTGCTATGCCTTCGCGGGCGCGCTGCTGCGCGACTCGGTGCCGCCGGGCGACGAGCGCGACCGCGCGCACCGCAACCGGCTGGCGGTGATCCTGCTCTTCCTGTGGATGATCACCGTGTCGCTGTGGGGTTTCGACTTCGTCATGGCGCTCGATCCCATCTGGTACAGCGGGCTCTTCGGCGGCTACTTCGTCGTCAGCTCGCTCTACACGGCGTTCTGCCTGCTCGCCATCCTGACGATCCGCGCGAACTCGCGGGGCGTCGCCTCGATCCCGCCGGCGGCCGTGCAGGACGTGGCCAAGCTGCAGTTCGCGATGTCCATCATGTGGATGTACTTCTTCTGGTCGCAGTACCTGGTCATCTGGTACGGCAACGTGCCGGTGGAGACGCGCTTCTTCGTCCGCCGCTTCTTCATCCAGCCCTGGAGCACGGTGGCCTGGGTCGTCCTCATCATGGGCTGGCTCATCCCGTTCGCGTATCTGCTGAAGCGCCTCACGGGCCGGCCGCCGCAGCGCCACGGTCCGCTGTTCGTCGTCGCCGTGTTCGGCCTTGTCGCCATCTTCCTGGAGCGCGTGCTCGTCGTGTTCCCGTCGGTGTCGGAAACGACGCGGCTGCCCTTCGGGGTGCGCGACCTCGCGATCACCATCGGCTTTCTCTCGCTGTTCGCCCTGTCGCGGCGGTGGTTCATGGGGCGCTACAAGCCTGTCCTCAATCTTCCGCACACCGGGGGGCACTGACCGCCGACCTCCTGGCGAGCACGAACAGATGACCGGCGCCGGGCGCGCCGGTGTCCGCCACGCGCTCCGTCCACTCGATCTGCAGCCCAGCCGCCTCGATCAGCCGTTCGTTGGTGGCCGCGTCGAAGTGACTCCAGGCCATCGGGACACCAAGGTACGTCTCCGCGGAGTACGGGAGGTCCTCGGCGCCGACGCAGAACAGTGCCAGGCCGCCGGGCTTCAGCAGGCGCGCCAGGCGGCCGAACAGGGCGGCGTGGTCTTCGCGCGGGATGTGAATGATCGCGTAGTACGAGCAGATCGCGTCGAAGCGCGCGTCGCGGAGCCCCGGCGCCCGCACGTCGGCGCAGACGAAGCGCGCGGCGGGCACGAGGCGCCGCGCCCGCGCCACCTGCGCCTGCCGCGAAGTCCACGCCGGTGACGCGGAACGACTCGGCGAGGCGGCGCGCGATGGGCACGCCGGCCCCGCAGCCGGCATCGAGGACGGCCGAGTCCGGCGCCAGCCGTGCAATGAGCCGCGCCAGCAGGCGCACGTCGGGCGTGTCGTCGCTCCGCTGGGCGAGGTACGGCTCGACGATCCTGTTGTAGCCCGCCCTGACCGTGGCGCTCCAGTCCATGCGTGTCACGGTGTAGAGTAGCGCTCGTATGCTGAGCGTCGAAGAAGCGCTCGAGGCGATTCTGTCACGCGTCTCCGTGCTGGGGACGGAGCGCGTCGACGTGGTGGCGTCGCTGGGGCGCGTGCTCGCCGAGGAGATCGTTTCGCGGCGGGAGATTCCGCCGTGGGCGAACTCGTCCATGGATGGATATGCCGTGCGCGCGGGCGACACGCGCGC
>Ga0066710_100005742_pt1 | contig 11399 bp, 12 predicted proteins | sample GraSoiAngelo_159_FD_79666 | JGI IMG/M metagenome (GOLD analysis project Ga0066710, IMG submission 79666) | Grasslands soil microbial communities from the Angelo Coastal Reserve, California, USA - 14_1009_16_40cm | ecosystem: Environmental > Terrestrial > Soil > Grasslands | place: USA... | reverse complement strand
GAGCTATCCACCGCAGCGGTTCCCTCGGGACTTTTGATCCCAAGGTCGCAGGTTCGATCCCTGCACGGCCCATGAACTGACAATTCGCAAACTGCTGGCCTCAGCCAAGCTGAAACTCGCGGTGCGTCAGATTACGGAGAACCAACTTCGATGAGGCGTTGCGGTCCTGCGTGTTCTTAGGACCGTTGTACTCACCGAACCGTTCGAGAAAATCAGGGTTCTCGGCATCAACAAAATTGAGGTAGTAGCACACTCGCTCCCCTCGATCGTCGTTGACGACGAAGGCGCTGATCAGACCGACATCAGAGTCGAGATACGGCGCGACCCGCGAGAGTTCGAGAAGAGCAAGCGACTGCGGCCACTCTGCCCTGACCACCTCGTATGCCGCTTGGCGAAGTGACGTGCCGAACACGAGCGCGCGACCGTCGACCAGTGTCTCCCAGATCGGGGCGTCACCGTGCAGCTCGCGGCGAAGGTACGCGCGCATCCGCGATGCGCGTTGAGTGCCAGATGCCGCAGATAGCCAGCCGCCCAGAAGCTCAGCGTGTTGGGATGCGTGCGCCGTGCGGTGACGAGCTCACCGCGGTAGACGAGCCACGCGACCAATGGGTCGCCGATGTCGAGGTAGGCAAACGCGTCGGCTGCGACCTGAGGTTCGTTTGGCATCGACGCGAGATTAGAGCCGCGCCCGTGATTCAAGGCCGAAGTGCGAGGTCCGTTCTCAGCTCAACCGATGTCGACAGACCTCGTGATGCGATTCACACTCGAGCCGATGCTCGGCTTTGGGTGGTTGCACTCGGCCACGTGACGTGCGCCGCGTTCTGCTGGGGTTTTGCTCGGTGTGGTATGACCGGGGAGGAGATCCTGGCCTCGATGCTCGACTCGTTGTGGGAGCGGGCGTGATGGGCCTGGCGGCCGGGGAAGCGCTTGCCAGGGCCGCGAGGAGGATGATCGTCCTCGAGCAGCTCACGTTCGGCCACGATCGCGCGCGCGCGCAACGCCTTCATTCGGGCCGCACGGAAACCCGGCATCGAGCTCGCCTACGAAACGACCGTGCAGCACCTCGTCGCGGCTGTTACGGGGCCACGAGCGCGTCGGTGATCGTGTCGATGCCCGCGAGCCTTTCAGCGAGGTCGGGATCGAGGTGGTGCCTCGCAGCGAGCGCGCTCGGCGCCGTGTAGGAGACCTTGGTCACACCGTCGTCGGCCCAGATCAGCACCTTCAGCGGCAGGTCCAGCGCGGCAAGCGGCGAGTCGACCATCACCGGCGTTCCGACGGCCGGGTCGCCGAAGATCACGAGGACGGTCTCGCGGAGCTCGAGTCCGGCGTCGCGTGCCTCGGCGCGTTGATCGATCACCACGAACAGCTTGATTCCCCTCTTGTCCAGCAGCTCGGTGAGACGCGACACGGTGTCGTCGACCGAGCGAGGACTCGCTTTCGTGACGGTCTCTTTCTCGTCGCGCGGGACCCTGCGCATCGGCCGCCGCCTGAGCTACAGCCGCTGCAGGTTGCGACCGGTCGGCATGCCGACGAGCCCGCTGTAGTCGGCGTCGAGCTGCAGGAGGACGTCTTCCAGCTCGCCCTCGCTCACCGCCTCGGAGAGAACTCCGAAGACGGCGCGCACCGCGCGCCTCGCCTGCTCGTTGCTCAGCGGGACGACGTGGACGATCCGGCGCACGAACTCCTCCGGCGGAAACGGCTCGGCCTTTCCATCGTGGCGCAGGTACGGCTGAAAAGCCTCCGGCAGCTGCGCTGCGAGATCGTCGGCCTCGCCCGGGTCGATGCGGGTGCCGAGGGTCACGAGGATCGCTCTTACGGCGCGCTCGGCGTGCTCCTTGTCGAGACCCGTCGACTCGGCCGTGCGCTTGATGAACGTCGGCGCATCCACGGCAGCCTCCTTCTCGGTTGCTCCGAGAATGGCGTACCCGTCAGGCGGCGGGTCAACCGCCTCAGGCCGCGTGGATCGAGCCGGGCTCCGGCTCGGGAGCCTGCAGCGACGCGTGGTTCCGCGCCACGTCGATCGCCCGGCTCTCGCGGATCACGGTCACCTTGACTTGCCCGGGATACTCGAGCTGATCCTCGATCTCCCGCGCGATCTCGTGGGAGAGGAGAACGGCGGTGTCGTCGTCGACGTCGCTGGGCCTGACGATCACGCGGATCTCGCGGCCGGCCTGAAGCGCGTACACCTTCTCGACGCCGGGCTTGCCCGCCGCCAGCTCTTCGAGGGACGCGAGACGCTTGATGTAGTGCTCCAGGCTCTCCCCGCGCGCGCCGGGTCGCGACGCCGAGATCGCGTCGGCTGCGATCAGCAGCACCGCCTCGACCGTCTGCGGCTGCACCTCGTAGTGGTGCGCCTCGATTGCGTGGACGACACCCTGCGACTCGCCGTAGCGGCGCGCGAGCTGCGCGGAGATCAGCGCATGCGAGCCCTCGATCTCGTGTGTCATCGCCTTGCCGACGTCGTGCAGCATCGCCGCGCGCTTCGCGGTCTTCGTGCTCGCCTCGAGCTCGGAGGCCATGATCCCCGCCAGGTGCGTGACCTCGAGCGTGTGCTTGAGGACGTTCTGGCCGTAGCTCGTGCGGTAGCGCAGCCGGCCGAGGATCTTCACGAGCTCCTCGTGGAACTCGCCGCAGTTCGCCTCGAACACGGCCTGCTCGCCCGCCTGGCGAACGAGGTCGTCGATCTCCGCCTTCGACTGGTAATACATCTCCTCGATCCGCGCAGGGTGGATCCGGCCGTCCTCGATCAGCTTCGTCAGCGTCAACCGCGCGATCTCGCGGCGGATGCCGTCGAACGACGAGAGCACGACGGCGTGCGGCGTGTCGTCGATGATGAAGTCGACGCCCGTCAGGTGCTCGAGCGAGCGGATGTTGCGACCCTCGCGGCCGATGATGCGGCCCTTCATGTCGTCGGACGGCAGCTCGATCACCGAGACAGTCGTCTCCGCGGCGTGGCTCGCGGCGACACGCTGCAGCGCGTCGGCGACGAGGTTCCGGGCACGCCGTTTCGACTCCGTGCGCGCTTCTTCCTCGAGCTGCCGGACGCGTCGCGCGAGATCGTGCCGGACGAGCTCCTCGCCCCGCTCGAGGAGGTGCGCCTTCGCCTCGCCCAGCGTCATGCCGCCGATCCGCTCGAGCTCGACCAGCTGGGCGTTCTTCGCGTCCTTCAGGGCGTCCTGCAGCTCTCGGAGGTGCGTCTCGCGGTCGGCGAGTCCCTGGTCGCGGCGGCCGAGCTCGGTCAGCTTCGCCTCGATCTCCTCCTCGCGGGCGAGCACGCGCTCCTCGATCTTCAGGATCTGGTTGCGGCGCTCCGCGACCTCGGCCTCGATCTCGGCGCGCAACTTGACAGCCTGCTCGCGCGCCTCGATCTGCGCTTCGCGGCGGAGCGCGTCGGCCTCGCGCTCGCCGTCCTCGATCAGCTGTCTGCGGAGGCGGCGCGCCTTGCCGACGCCCGTCGCGCCGAACACCATGATCGCGACCGTCGCCAGCGCCGTTCCCGCTGCGATCCCGATGGCGATTCCGATCCCGAGCACGACGTCCTCCAGCTGGTGGGTTGGCCACCCGGCATTCGGAGGCACTGGACGTGCCGAAACTCGTTCGGGCCCACCGCGGCCCGGAGAACAGCGCGCGTCACGCCGGCGTCAGCGGCGCACCTCGGGGTCTCTGGTGAAGGGAGTCGGTGTCAACGGCCGTCGGTCGAGTTTTCGGAAATGCGTCTTGTGCAGGCAAATGTCGGATGAAGCGTGCCGGGATCCTACCGTTCCTCCGAGTCACCCGCAACGAGCTCCCCGGCAACCGCCTCCGCGAGCTCGGGCTCGAAGCCGCGCGCGGCGAGGTAGCGGGCGGTCGTCACGGTCCGTCCCCGCCGGGCGGCGATCCGCTCGGCCCGGACAGATTCCGGCTCCAGCCCGGCGATCGCAGCCTCGGCAGCCGCCGGGCCGACGCCTTGCCGCTCGAGATCCGCCCGGATCGCGGCGTCGCCGTAACCCCGGCCGGCGAGCGCCTCGGCGCGGCCGGCCGCGAACCGGCCGTCGTCGAGGACCCCGGCCCGCTCGAGGGCCTCGACCGCCTCCGCGCGGGCGGCGGGGGGTACCGAGCGGCGGGCGAGCCGCTCGTCGAGGGCCTTCGCGGAGAGGTCTCGGAAGCGGAGTGCACGGCCGGCTGTCCGGAGCGCCTCGCTCCGCCGCAGGGCCCGCGCGAGGTCACGTGCGGTCGCCCGGTCGAACTCCCGGCCGAGGACCACGCCCGCTCGCACCACGGCGTCCACCGGCAGCGTCCGCCAGGGCGCTTCGTCGAGCTCGATCTCGACGCGGCCGCCCTGCAACTCGCGTAAGGCAGTGACCCGGCGACTAGCCGCTTGCGACCTCCTCGGCCAGCTCCTCCGCGATCTCGGCGGCTTTCTTCGCCTTGCCGTTCTGGCTCGCGTCCTCGTCGGCCACGGCGGGCAGCAGCCGTGCCGAGACGACCTGCTCGGGCCCGAGTTCGAGCTGGAGCTTCTGCAGGATCTTCTGCGTCACGTCCGGATGCTCGCGCAGGAACGCGGTCGCGTTCTGCCGGCCCTGGCCGAGCCGCTCGTCGTCGAAGCTGAAGTACGACCCCGACTTCTGGACGATCTTCCGGTCGAGGCCCGAGTCGAGCACCGTGCCCTCCCACGAGATCCCGGAGCCGTAGATGATGTCGAACTCGGCCTGCTTGAACGGCGGCGCGACCTTGTTCTTCACGACCTTGACGCGGACGCGATTGCCGATCGCTTCCACGCCCTCCTTCAGCGTCTCGATCCGCCGGATGTCGAGTCGCACCGAGGAGTAGAACTTCAGCGCGCGGCCGCCGGGTGTCGTCTCCGGGTTGCCGAACATGACGCCGATCTTCTCGCGCAGCTGGTTCGTGAAGAGGCAGATCGTGTCGGTGCGGTTGAGCGTGCCGGCGAGCTTGCGCAGCGCCTGCGACATCAGCCGCGCCTGGAGGCCGACGTGCGAGTCGCCCATCTCGCCCTCGATCTCGGCCTTCGGCGTCAGCGCGGCGACGGAGTCGATGGCGACGACGTCGAGCGCGCCCGAGCGGATCAGCAGCTCGGCGATCTCGAGCGCCTGCTCGCCCGTGTCGGGCTGCGAGACGAGGAGGTTGTCGATGTCGACCCCGATCCGCTTGGCGTACGCCGGATCCATCGCGTGCTCGGCGTCGATGAACGCGCAGATGCCGCCGCGGCGCTGCGCCTCCGCGATCACGTGGTAGACGAGGGTCGTCTTGCCGGAGCTCTCCGGGCCGAAGACCTCGACGATCCGGCCCCGCGGGAGGCCGCCGATCCCGAGCGCGAGGTCGAGGGAGAGCGAGCCGGTCGAGACCGCCCCGACCGAGACCGCCGCGCGGTCGTTCATCTTCATGACGGCGCCCTTTCCGAACGCCCGCTCGATCTGCCCGAGGGCGGCGTCGAGAGCCTGCTCGCGATCCAACCTGATCAACCTCCTAGCGCAAACGATTCGAGAACCTCGTACTGCGCCCCGGAAGGCGACAGTCGAGACAGGTAAACAGACGCATCGGACGGACCGAACTCGCCGATCTCCGGGAGTGGCGGCCGCAGGCGGGGCGCCTGGCGGAACCGCAGAACGGTGACGTGCGGGAGCCAGCGCCGCTTCTCGGGCCGGTAGACGCCCAAGGCCGCGAGCCGCTCGTGGAGCCGCTCCGCGTACAGCCCGGCCTGCCCGCCGAGGTCGTCGAGGACGAGCATGCCCACGCTCCGGGTCTCCCGGTACGTGCGGACGCGGAAGCGGATCGGCTCGAAGGCGTCGGCGCCGCCGACTGCGGACGCGATTCCGTCCACCTCCGCGGCAGGCGTCGAGCCGAGGAACGCGGTCGTGACGTGGAGGTGATCGCGGGGAACGATCCGACCGCCGGAGAGATGGCGCTCCTGCCACGGGACGAGCGCGTCGAGGATCTCGTCCGGGAGGCGGAGCGCACAGAAGAGCCTGAGCCGTTCATCGGCCGTCACGTTACCTCGCGATCTCACACGGAATCGTCACGATTCTGTGACAGAAGGTGCCGCAACAGGTGGAGCCCCATCGCCGTCGCGCGCTTGCGGATCGCGTCGCGGTCGCCGGGGATCGTGAACTCCTGTCCCCGGCCGCCGTCGGGGCCCTCGGCGTGGAGATACACGAGGCCGACCGGCTTTTCCGGCGTGCCGCCGCCTGGCCCCGCGATGCCCGTCACCGCGACGGCCGCGTCCGCGCCGAGCCGCTCACGGGCGCCGTGGACCATCGCCTCAGCCGTCTCCGCCGACACCGCGCCGTGCCGCTCGAGCACCTCGGCGGGCACCCCGAGCTCGGACTGCTTCAGCTCGTTCGAGTACGCCACGACCCCGCCGAGGACGACGTCGCTCGCGCCGGGGATGTCCGTCAGCCGCACCGCGACGAGGCCGCCGGTGCACGACTCGGCGGTCGCGAGCGTCCAGCCGCGGGAGCGCGCGAGCGCGAGAACGTGCTCCGAGACCGGCCGCTCGTCGCGCGCGAACAGGTAGCGCTCGAGCGGCGCGACGAGCGCGGCCTCGAGCTCGTCCGCGCGATTCTCCGCGCCCGGCTCGACGATGAAGTCGACATGGATCTCGAAGTCGCGCGCGCAGATCGTCGCCTCTACACCGTTCCCGTCGCCGCCGGCGGCCGCGAGCGCCTGCGCGACGGCGGACTCGCTCGCGCCGTAGAAGCGCACGACGCGGCGGCCGGGAGGCCGCGCCCGCACGAGCACGCGCCGGAACGGCTCCGACTGGACGGCGTTCGGCCAGAGCCGCCGCAGCTCGGGCGGCGGGCCCGGAAGGACGACGACGACTCCGCCGTTCCCGTTGCGCAGCACGAACGCCGGCGCCGTGCCGGCGAGGCCGACCGGCTCGGCGCCGTCGGGCAGCGTCGCCTGCTTCGTCACCCCCGGCTGGAAGTCGGTGTACGGGCGGTTGAGCCGTTGCGCGATCGCCCGCGAGACGCCTTCGATCTCGGCCTCGAGCGCCGGATCGACGTGCACTCCGATGCCGGCTGCGCGCGCGATCATCTCGACCGTCCGGTCGTCGTGCGTCGGGCCGAGCCCGCCCGAGACGAGCAGTGCGTCAGCGTCGACGTTCTCGCGCAGCGCCGCCTCGAGCTCCGCGGGATCGTCTCCGACGACGACAATCCGCGCCGGCTCGAGGCCGAGCGTCAGCGCCTCGCGCGCGAGGAACGGGCCGTTCAGGTCGGTGCGCTCGCCGCGGACGAGCTCGCTGCCCGTCACGACGACGACCGCGCGCGGCCGAACGTTCACTTAGAGGTAGGCCGGATGCCGTTCTTCGTCACGAGGGCGACGAGCGGGCCGCCGCGCCGCAGCTTGATCGTGCGGTTGTTGAGAATCATGCGCAGCGCCTCCGGCGAGCTGGCCTGGATCCAGAGCCGCTTCCCGGTGAAGTCCTGGTGCTGGCCGCGCTCGAGCGTCCCGGCGAACTTCGCCTTTCCCCGCGCCGAGCCGAGGCGGACCTCGACGTAGGAGTTGCCGCGCACCGCCCGCACAACGAGATGCGCGGCGGCGGGCCGTACCGGCGGCGGCGGCTGCGCGGTCGTGTCGGTCGATCCCGTCACGGTCGGCAGCACGGCCGTGCCGCTGCCGCCGCCGAACTTCCAGGCGACGATCACGAGCGCCGTCAGCGCGGCGATGCCGAGCAGCGCGAGGAGGACGGCACGCGACTCGAGCCGCCGCTGCTGCCGGGCGCGCGGATAGCTGCGCCGCGGTCGGAACATGTCCTCCTGGTCGACGACGTAGCGCGAGTTGTACTCGTCGACGTAGAGCTGCCCGTCGAGGCCCAGGAACTCCGCGTAGGTGCGGAGGAAGCCCTTGACGTACGTCTGCGAGGGCAGCACCTCGAACTGCTCCTCCTCGAGGGCGCGCAGATACTTGCCGCGGATCTTCGTCGCCTGCTCGACCTGCGGGAAGTCGAGGTGCTGGCGGAGGCGAGCCTCGCGGAGTGAGTTTCCGATCTCGAACATCGCGGCGAGCCGCCAATTGTAGGGCTACTTCTCGAAGTGCAGAAGCAGCTCGTAGAAGCCGACCGAGATCGCTGCGGTCACGGCGATGCAGATCGCGACGGCGCCGAGAATCCGCGCCGCGCGGGCGCGCCCCTCTCCCCCGGCCCGCCCGACCGTCCGCTGAACCCGCACCCGTGCGAGGTTCGACGCGCCGATCGCCAGGAAGCCGAGTCCCAGCGCGACGGGGATCCCCCACGCGGCGTCGATCAGGGCGACGCCCTTCGAGCGCTGTGCGAGCACGATCGCGGCCGGAACGGCGAGTACCCCGACGGCGCCGAGCAGCGCGGCGACGGAGGCACGGTGGTTGCTCCCTCTGGTCCGGACGGCCAACTACTGCTTCTGGTAGGGACGTCCGATGGCGGCGGGCGGGATCGACCGGCCGATCACGCCGGCGACGGCGATCAGCGTGAGCACGTAGGGCAGTGCCTCGAAGAGCGTCCCGTACGTGGACCACGCGTCGACGTTCTGGAGCTGCGGGGCGAACGCGCTGGAGAACCCGAAGAGGAGTGCGGCGGCGAACGCCCCGAACGGGCGCCACTTGCCGAAGATCAGAGCGGCGAGCGCGATGAAGCCGCGCCCCGCGGTCATGTTCTCGGTGAACGAGTTGACGAATCCGATCGAGAGGTAGGCGCCGCCGAGCGCGGCGAGGGCACCGGACGTCACCACCGACGCATACCGGACCCCGTAGACCGAGATCCCGACCGTGTCCGCGGCACGAGGGTGCTCACCGACCGAGCGGATGTGAAGGCCGAGCGGCGTCCTGAACATCACGATGTAGGCGACGACCAGCAGGACGAAGCTGAGCCAGACCATCAGGTTCTGACTCCCGAGCACTTCGTCGAGGAACGAGCCGAGCGAGTGCGGCGGAATCGAGCCGAGCCAGCCGAGGTGTACGTCGGGGATCGCAGGCAGGTTGTCTGGCGTCCCGTTGTTGCCGTAGATGTCGACGTACAGGTAGCCGGTTATCCCGAGCGCCAGGAAGTTGACCGCGGTCCCGCCGACGATCTGGTCCGCTCGGAGATGGATCGCGAAGAACGCGTGGACGAGCGCGAGCGCCGCTCCAGACGCCATCCCGATCAGCACGCCCGCGACCCACGACCCCGTCTTGTCCGCGCCGTACGCGCCGAAGAAGGCGCCCATCAGCATCATCCCCTCGAGGCCGATGTTCACGACGCCGCTCCGCTCCGAGAACATGCCGCCGATCGCTGCGTAGGTGAGGGGAGTCGCGAACACGAGCGTTGCGGCGAGGATCGTCGACCAGGTGATCACGGCCTGGAGGTGCGAGACGCTCGCGTGCGTTGCGAGAACCGCGCCCGCGATGCCGATCACCCCTGCCGCGACGGCGGCCCAGCCGAGCCGGCGTCTTCCTCCCGCAACGGCCCAGGCGCCGCACGCGATCGCAGCGGCGCCGACGACCGCGGGCAGCGCGACCGTGCGCGAGTGCACCGGCGGCAAGGCGAGCCAGAACGCGAGCACGCCGAGGCCGATGCCGGCGATGCCGACCGGCTCGCTCCCGGCGAGGGCCGAGGCCGGCGCACGTTCGACGGCCGTGCTCATTGCCCGGTCACCGCCCGCGGGCGGCCCAGACGGAGCTTCCGCCGCCACTGCCAGAGGTAGAGGATCAGGAGGTCGGCGCCGACGAAGAGGACGACGAGTCCCTGGATGATCCGCGTCAGGTTGCCGGCCAGCTCCGGCTTGAAGACGGACGGGTCGAGGTTGCGCGTCGAGGTTCCGTTCAGGAGCGCGGCGAAGAGGATCCCGGCGAGGAACGTGCCGACGGCCGTGTTCCGTCCCAGCAGCGCCACCGCGATTCCGGTGAAGCCGATCGAGGAGATCTGGACCGTCGTGAGGTCGAGGTGGAACTGCCAGCCGAGGATGTCCATCGAGCCCGCAAGCCCGGCGAACGCGCCCGAGATCGCCATCGCGAGGAAGTAGTTGCGCGCGACGCTGATCCCCCCGTAGCGGGCCGCCTCCGGGTTGAACCCGACGGCGCGGACCTCGTATCCGAGCGTCGTGCGGTTGATCATGATCCAGTACACCGCGAGTGCTCCGATCGCGATGAAGAAGCCGACGTGGAGGCCCTGCAGGACCGCGCTGCCCCAGAAGACCGGCAGGTGAGCGTCCGGAGCGACCGACTTCGTCACCGGCGCCGAGATCTGCGCCTTATCCTGCAGCGGGCCGCCGAAGCCGACGAGGTAGCTGCCGACCCACACCGCGATCCAGTTCAACATGATCGTAGTGATCACCTCGTGGGCGCCGATCGACGCCTTCAGGAAACCCGCGATGCCGGCCCACATCCCGCCCGCGACCGCCGCCGCGACGACTGCGACGAGGATGTGCAGCCATCCCGGAAGTCCGTTCAGCGACGACCCGATCCAGACGGCCGTGATCGCCCCGACGATGTACTGGCCGTTGCCGCCGATGTTGAACATGCCGCAGCGGAATGCGAACGCGACAGCGAGACCGGTCAGGATCAGCGGCGTTGCGATCAGCAGCGTCTGCTGGAGGTTGAGCGCGGCGAGCGAACGCTCGGTTCCGCTCACCCAGGGGAAGAGCCAGTTCAGGCCGGTCCCGTCGAAGATCGCCCTGTAGGTCGCGAGCGGGTTCTTGCCCGTCGTCGCGAGGACGACGAGGCCGCCGACGAAGAAGGCGAGCAGCGCGGTCAGGATCGGCGTGACTATGCCGCCGGCGCGCTGGTAGAACGCGAGCCGTTCCGCGACGCTCGGAGCGTAGTCGGCACCGGACCGGGCTTCCGGTTCGGAGTCCAGCTCCTCGACGCGTTCCTCGGCGACGACGTCCTCGAGGTCGGGATCCAGCTCGTCGTCCGTCACGCCGCCTTGTTCCTGCCCCCGCCCGTCATCGCGACGCCCAGCTCCTCCTCGGTCACGGCCGGACTGTACTCGCCGACGATGCGTCCTTCGTAGATGACGAGGATCCGGTCGGAAAGCGAGAGGATCTCGTCGAGCTCGAGCGACACGAGCAGGATCGCGCGGCCTTCGTCGCGCTCCTCGATGAGCCGGCGGTGCACGAACTCGATCGCGCCGACGTCGAGTCCGCGCGTCGGCTGCGCCGCGATCAACACCTTCGGGTCGCGCTCGATCTCGCGCGCGAGCACGACCTTCTGCTGATTGCCGCCCGAGAGCGCGCCGGCAAGCGTGCGAGGGCCGCCGCCCCGGACGTCGAACGCGGGCAGGGTCCGGCGCGCGCGCTCGAGCATCAGGCTCGGCCGCAGCCAGCCGAAGCGCGCAACGGGCTCCTTGTCGAAGTCGTGCAGGGCGAGGTTCTCGGCCAGCGAGAACTCGAGCACGAGGCCGCGGCGCTGGCGGTCCTCGGGAATGTGACCGAGTCCCTCGTCCAGATGCTCCG
>Ga0066710_100005740_pt1 | contig 11402 bp, 8 predicted proteins | sample GraSoiAngelo_159_FD_79666 | JGI IMG/M metagenome (GOLD analysis project Ga0066710, IMG submission 79666) | Grasslands soil microbial communities from the Angelo Coastal Reserve, California, USA - 14_1009_16_40cm | ecosystem: Environmental > Terrestrial > Soil > Grasslands | place: USA... | reverse complement strand
CGCCATTCAGTTCAAAAATTTCCAATACTTTAAAGCCGTCCTTGACCAGCGGCCGTACGTCATCTTCGCGGCAGTTGAGACAAATCGGCTGCGTACCTCGCGCCAGCCAATCGGCCATCTGTCGGCGTTCGCGCGTGCGCACCGGCTTTTGCTCGATGTAGAGATTTTTTACGAACTCTTCGCCCACCTGTGTTAACAACCGCGCCGCCATATTCGCGCCCGCGCCCGTGGTCGTAGGGTCTTCGGTGGAGATCTTGCCGCGCCATTTGGGATTAATCAGGTCTTTGATATTTCGCAGCTCGTCGGGTTTCACATGCTCGGTGTTGATGTACAGCAAACTCGCCACGCTGCTGAACGCGCGCACAACGAACTGTTCCTGCGGATCGGCAAACCATACTTTGCCCGTCTTCCACTTCGAGCCGTCGACCACCTCCGGCATGGCGATAAGCGGTTTCAGCGGGTCGATCATCTTGTCGTTGTAGAGCTCATTGGCCGAAGTGTCGGGGCCGGCGAGGTAGAGATCGATGCTATAAATGCCCGAAGCGCGTTCGGTCTCGACGCGCGAGACGATTTGGCTCGACCGCCCGGCGACGAATTCGACGGGAATGCCGAACCGCGCGGTGAATTTGGGAATCACGTCGTTGCGCATCACCGGGTCGGGAGAGCCGGCGACGACGACCTTACCTTCTTTCTTAGCCCCGTCAATGACGGCAGCCCATTCCTTATCGCTCGCTTTTGTCTGTGCCCACGCATTGCTGAAGCCGACCAGCACGTACATAAACATGATCAATCGTTTCATCTAAGCTCTCTCCGAGGTATCGCCGTGAAACCTGCCCTAATCACTGCCGGATAGTTGCAATCCCAGTTTTCTAGCGATGAGCATCATCGCGCCGATGATCAGCGTAATTAATAAACCGAGGGCCGCGGCCCGTTCCAGCTCGCCGGTGAAGCTATATTCGAGCAGCAAGATCGCCAACGGCCGCGACTGGTGGCTGTACAGTAGCACGGGAGTGCTGATGCTGGTCAAGGCGCTGCCGAAGTTCATCAGGCCCACCGCAGCGGCGATGGGCGCCAACAGCGGCAATAGAATGCGCCGGTAGGTATAGGCCCAAGAAGCGCCGCTGACCCGCGCCGACTCTTCCAAGTCGCTGCCCAATTGCAACAGACCCGCCTTGAAGGCTTGAGTCGTCACTGGACTGTCAGCCAGAATCAGCGCGAAGGCGATGCCCCAAACCGTGCCATAAAGAAAAAACCGCAGCGGCGTCGCGAGAAAAAGCCAGAGTACGCCGAGACTCAGAAGAATTCCCGGCAGCACATGCGGAATCCAACAAAGACTTTCCAACAGCGGCGCGGTAACAGTGCGCTTCGAAACGAGCAAATAAGCGAGCGCCGAATAAAGCAGGATGCCGCCGATGGCGGTGACGCTGGCGATGATCAAGCTGTTTTTCAGGGCGACGAGGAAAATCGGGTCGGCGAGCATGTTGTGCCAATGATTCAGCGTAAACGGTGACGTGATATTGAAGAACCCATAGCGCCGCATGAACGAGCCGATTATTAGAAACGTGACCGGCAGCAGCATCATAACGCCGACATAAAACAGACATCCGGTGAAAGCGACGTAGCGCCATTTGCCGAGTTTTACGCGCAGCGTTGAATAGCCTTGGCCGGTAACCACGGTGAACTTTTTGTTGCCGCTGAGACACCGCCAGTAGAAAAAAAGCAGTATCGCGAGCACAAATAGAAACACCGAACCCAGCGCCGTCGCTTCGCCGTAGGCGCGCGGTTCGCGGTGCAAGAAATCATAAATCTTGGTCGAGTAGACGTAGATGTCGGCCGGCGTGCCGAGCAAGAGTTCGGTGTTGAAGGATTGTAGACCGCGAATAAAGCTCAGCACCGACACCGCCAAGATCATCGGCGCCAACACCGGCAGCGTGATGCGCCAGAGCATCGTCGTGGTATTGGCTCCGGCAACGCGCGCCGCTTCTTCGAGCGACGCGCCCAGCCTGCGAAACACGGGTACGAGCAGCATCACTTTGAACCAGATGCCGCCGGTAGATGTATGCACCCAAACTATGCCCCAAAAGCTGTACGGGTTGAAAATCGCCCGGTCGATGAACGGCAAACTCTTCGCCAGCGTGTTGAGAAAACCGAAGTTGGGATCGAGCAGCAAGATCCACGCCAGCACCAAGGGGAAATCCGGTACGAAGTAGGCGATCCAACACGCCGACTCGATCCACTTGCCGCCAGGCATGTCGGTGCGCGCGATCAGCCACGCGAACATCACCGAAAGAATCATCGCCGGGATAAGCCGCACGACGGAAAGCAAAAAACTCATCCAAAGAGCGCTCAACGTCCCCGGGTCCGTGAACGCCCTGAACCAATTGTCGAAGCCGTAAACTGCCGGCTTGCCCGGCGCGGCTAGATTGAAACTACCCGTAAGCAAGAAAAGCAGCGGCGTGCCCATCGCCGCGATCAGAAAAACCAGGAATGAAAGCTCGGCGATCCGGATCGGCCGGAGGCGAAAGCGAATCACCGGCGACGACAGAGTGATGGCGGGCGACTTCATCTTGATTGAAGCTAAAGCGGGCGAATATTGAGACGCGCCGGATCGAGGGCAAGACGAACAACGTCGCCGGCGGCGTAACGCTGCTTCTTCGGCGCCGACACGACAAACGACGCTCCGCCGGTCTGGACGTGATATTCGAAACGATCGCCGAGGTAAGCCACCTGTTCTATCTTCGCCACCAGCTGATTCGGCGCGAGCCCACCGGCGTCGAGAATCTCGATATCCTCCGGTCGGGTTATGACTCTGACGGTAGCGCCGTCCGCGAGAGCTTCACCGGCCACGCTGGAAAGCGCGCTCCGCCCCGCGCCCTGGCGAAATTCGATCCAGCAATTAGCGTGGTTCTTGGCGACTTTTCCTTCGATACTCACTGTGCGCCCCAAAAACTCCGCGACAAACGGCGTCGCGGGTTTTTCATACACCTCTTCCGGGTTGCCGATCTGCTCAAAGCGTCCGCGATTCACCACGGCGATGCGGTCGGACAAGGTCATCGCTTCCGCCTGATCATGCGTAACGTATAAGACCGTCAGCCCGAGCTTTCTTTGCAGCGCGCGAATCTCGACGCGCATTTGCTCGCGCAGTTTGGCGTCGAGATTCGACAGCGGTTCGTCGAGTAGCAAAATCGCCGGCTCGTAAACTAACGCTCGTGCCAAGGCGACTCGCTGTTGTTGTCCGCCGGAAAGCTCCGTTGCGCCGCGATCGGCCAAGCCGCCGAGGCCGACGACCTCAAGCGCGTGATGAACCCTCTGGCGGATCACACCGGCGGATTCTCGCCGCACCCGCAAAGGAAACGCGATATTTTCGAAAACCGTGAGGTGCGGCCAGATCGCGTAGGACTGAAAAACCATGCCCAACTGGCGTTTTTCCGGCGGCAGGCACAACCCGCGTTCAGGCGCCGCCACCGCTTTGCCGCCAATCAGAATTTCCCCAGCGTCCGGCTCTTCCAAACCCGCTACCAAACGAAGCGTCGTTGTCTTGCCGCAACCGGACGGTCCGAGAAGAGTAAAGATCTCGCCGGATTGAATTGAGAAACTTACTTGATCGACCGCACTGACCGAGCCAAAACGCTTAACGACTTGGCAAAACTCAAGAACCGTTTGCGCCATAAGAAGGAATTGCTAGCCCGATGCTTTGTCCCGGCAGCGGAGCTAAATAAACGCAGCCACTTCGCGGGCGGGGTATTGACCCCGACGCTCTTAAAAGATCGCAAAGGGGATGCTCGCCCCCTTTGGAAACCCCATTTAATGGTTCCACGCCGCAACCAGCGTGGTCAAAGTAAAATATTTGGCCGACCTGTTCCATCACTGTCGCTTCAATAATTTTCCCAGGAGTTTTCTCACCTTCTCTTTCGTCGAAAGGGTAAATTCCCAGTCGTAGCTGTCAAAGTATTTTATCCCCCGCTGCGGCACGATATCGGACGGCAAAAAAGACTCATCCACGTCGGTTCGCGTGGTCGCGTGCAATTGCGCCCGGGAAAAAACTTCGGCGCCTTCTTTCGCAGCCAGCCAGTTGAGAAACACCCGCGCGGCGTTAGGATGGGGCGCGCGATTGATGATCGCGAGCAAACCCGAAGCGCCGGTGAGCATGTCCATCGCGTCCGCAGGCGCTGCTTTGACGATCGGAAAACCCTCCCTTTGCAGGCGGTCTACTTCTTCGCTGCGCGCGCCGAATGAAATTGGGTAAGTGCCTCTGGCGAGCCAGTCCTCCATTTGGCGCTTGTCGCGGCTAAACACCGGCTTCTGGTCGACGAACAAGGCTTTTAAAAATGGCTCGCCAAACTGGACGTAAAGCGCCGCCGCGGTATTGCTGCCGGTACCGGCATCGGTGGGATCGAATACGGAGATCTTACCCTGCCATTTTGGCTCTAACAAATTTTTGATCGACTTCATCTCGCCCGGCTGGACAAACCGAGTGTTCATGAAAAATAGCGAACTCGCCGTGTTGAATAGACGCAGGATGTACTGTGCTTCCGGATCGATGAACCAAGGCTGTCCTCTCTTCCACTTCGAACCGTCGACGACCTCCGGCAAGATCAGCAGCGGCTTGAGCGGATCGAGCATCTTTGCCGCATAGAGCGAGGTCGCCATGGTTTGCACCCCCGCGGTAACCACGTCCACCGAGTAGATGCCGGCTTGACGCTCCAAGCGCAGGCGCGCCGTCATTTCATTGCTGCGGCCAGCTAGATATTCCACTTTGATGCCGAACCTGGCGGTGAATCTTTCTGGTATATGCTTTCGCATGAGCGGATCCGGCGCCGCCGCGAAAACCACTTTGCCTTCTTTTTTCGCCGCCGAAACCCATTGATCCCATTTCTGTTCCCAACCCGTGTCTTGCGCCAATCCGGGAGCGATCAGGAAAAATAGCGGCAAGAGAAACGCGCTAGCTGCCAGACCCACCGTCATGATCAGCAGCTTGCAACAGAAGCATGGCGGGACCGATTCGTTTGGCATGCTCCCTTGTCCTTTCGATCGACAATCGAATCTGAAATTCACTTACGATCTGCGTCCTTGCCGATGCAGAGAAATCCCGCACAGCTTTTCTTCGACTTGGCGTCAAAGACTTAGACCTCAAATCCGAAACGTTTTGAACGGGCCGCAGTCATTCTTCATCAAGAAGTTTGCAGTAATAGCGCCAGTTGGAACCGGCATGCACCGACTGGCTACTGCCGCCGCGCGACCTGCCGACCAGGAAGTCGATATCTTCCTGCGGGATCGGCTCCGGCGTGCCAAGCAGACTGGCTTGATAATTGATTACCGCGGCATCGTTTAATTTGATCGCCGTCAAGGTTGCATCCTCGATGTTCGGCCCGGCACTGGTGATCCCGTGCCCACGCATGAGGCACGCCGGCTTCTCGCCCATCGCCTTGGCGAACTCTTCGCCAAGCTTTTCGTTCGATACTGTAATGCTACGTGGGTAGTTCGCGAGGCCCTCGACCAGCAAGCGCAATCCCGACGGATCGTAGGCGCCGTACAACGGCAGAATCGGCTTATTGCAAATCGTAAACAGCACAACGGTCAATGGATGTACATGCACGACACACTGCACATCGGGACGGGTTTTATACAACCAAGTGTGAATAAACACTTCCTGCGGTACGTCGAGGCCGTCGTCGCCAACGATCTTCTTGCCGTTGAAATCGACCGTGATAATGTCGCGCGCCGACACGAAACGTAAGCCGGACTCCTCCGGCCCGCGCGCTTTGATCAGCACTCGTTCTTCGCCCGGCACCCGCGCGCTCACGTGGCCGCTCGGCTCTTTGGTCAAATTGAGCTTGCCGAGCATCCGGCAGGACTGGGCAACCTGCTCACGCAGTTTGGATAGATCAGCCATAAAGTTATTCCTCTGCTAAAAGTAAATTTAGGTTGAACGAACGATAAAGCGAGTGGATCATAATCTCGCCGTGGGGCTAAGGCAAGCGAAGAATTACCACTCGCTCTTATAAGCGCGGACAGAATGACGCTACGTACTGGTTCTTGATGGAGTGAAGCCGAAACTCAAAACCCGAAACGCGAAGCTCAGCCCTGAAAAATCCGCGCCCCTCGGTAGACAACAGAGAGGGCGTGGCCACAACTATCCGCACTTAGCCGTGAATTTCACCACTCCGAGATCTGAAATCTGAAATTTGCAATTCCAGGTTAAGCGCTCCTGCGCCTAACCTGGACAAGCTATTCGTTGACGGCGCGGGGCGCGCGATCCTCACCGCTTTGAGCGATGGATTCCAGCAAATGAGTATCGATAAAGGGATTCTTCGCCGGATCGCGAATGATACCCATGGGATCTAGACCCTGCTGCACTTTTTTCATCTCGCGGAACGTCACCTCGCGCAGCATGATAATGCCACGATCCGAGCTGGTCAGCCTCTCAGTGGTGCGGTCCGCGATCGGGCCTTGGGTTTCCCAAGCCATATGGTCTTGCGCCTGCACCATGTCCATGCGGAACTTCGTATAGGGATGCAGCGCGTCGGGCGGATTCTTATACGGCTTGATATATTCCACCGGCGGTTCCTCGTGCTCGACGATCTCGCCATTTTCGCTTGGAAAAAATCGAACAAAATAAACTTTTGTGTGCGTATCGTCCATCGGCACGCGGATCTGTCCAACGTTTCCCTGGCGTAAAATATTCGGAAAAATTACCGGATGCTCGTCGATCATGCCATTCTTGTAAGTCCGCCGCTTCATCAGGCCGTAGGAAACTTCGTAAAAACTGAATTCCTGGACATCGTCGGTCAAGCCACGCGTGCTGTTTTGAATCGTCCGGCCGCGATTGGCGGTGTCTTGGTGGAGAATCTGTAAATGCGCCGGGTCCATCGAATTCTCCATCGCCTGGAACCAATTACAATCGAGCTGCGGTTGAATGAAGATCTTTCGATGTCCGTCTTTTCTGAACCAGATATCGAAATTCGTGATCAGCGGTGCTGGCTCTGGTCCCATATATGCCCAGTAAAGCCCAACCAACTTTTGCACTGGATAAGATTTTTGCTTCACGGTCAGGTGAAATTTGCTCTCGGCGGGTTCCGCCGGAGTTTCCAGGCAATTGCCCTTGGTGTCATAAAGAAACCCATGGTACGGGCAGGCAATCCCGCGCTCTTCGACGCGACCGTAACAGAGCGAAGCGCCTCGGTGTGAGCAGCGATCGTTAAGCAAACCCACTCGTCCCGACTTGTCGCGAAACAGCACCAGCGTCTCGCCGAGAATCCGCACGATTTGCGTGGGGTTCTCAGCGGTGAGTTCGCTGGCAACTCCAACGGGAAACCAATACCGGCGTAACAATTCTCCCGCTTGAGTTCCCGGTCCAACGCGCGTTAGTGTTTCGTTCTCTTCTCTCGTCAACATGGCGCGAATCCTCCGCTGTCGATCTCGATCTACCACCGGCACATTTTTTTTGCCCAGCGAGTTCAATATAATCGGGAGCCCCCACCTATGCAAGAACTTTCCAGAAAAAATCTTTTAAAATCAATTACTTATGTTAGGTATGGAATTTTCATGTGTTAATCGTCAGGGGCAAAAGGAAGGAGCACGGGAGGCGGAAATTCTAGCTGACAGACAATTTGTCTGGAGCCCTGAATAAATTGCTCAGGCTCTGAACGGCGCGAGATGAGGCTTACCGCGAATCCGCAGCGGGACTAAACGACGGAGTCGAAACGGCTTGGAATTCGAACAGAAATTTCACGCGAGCAGCAATCCGAATTTTTCTAAGAAGCGACTTTGCTTGGTTGTTCGTCGCCGCAGTGTCGGCGATGGAGACCGATGCGTTCGTTGATCACACCTAGGTCGATCAGCTTGTTTTTCTCCGGGTCACGGATCAGGCCCATCGGCTCGAGTCCCCGCTGTACCCGTTCGATCTGCTCTTTGAGAAGCCTGCGCAGCACGATGATTCCTTCATCGCCGACGCCGATATGTTCCCGAGTGCGGTCGGTGACTGGACCCTGGGTTTCCCAGGCCATGGAGTCCTGCGCCGAAACCATGTTCATTTTGTACTCACGCGGGCCGGTTTTCAGCGGCGTGAAGCGAAACGGAACAGGCGCGTCGGCCGGAGACCTTGCGGATTCGGATGGCACGAAATTCACGCGAAACACTTGCGTGTGATGATCGTCCACGGGCACACGGATCTGCAAGTTGTGCCGATGCCCATTGCCCTCATCATAGGGCGCCACGTGGCGCAGCACCGTGGGAAACAGCAGAGGATGTTCATCGACAGCGGGCTCCCCTCCGGTTGCCAGCGGTAAAGTGGTCCGGCGCTTTTTGATACCGAACTCAAAAACGATGAATTCGTGTTTTTCGGCATACTTTTTCACCCGCGGCGCGAGATGCGCCGTGTCGCCGTGCAGCCAATAAAGATGCGACGGGTCCACTGAGTTTTCCATGGGCTGCAGCCAGTTGCAGTCGATGATCGATTCCTTGACGATCCAGCGCTTGCCGTGCTCCCACACCAACACATCCCAACGCGGCAAGAGCGGCGCGGGCGCCGGCCCGAGATAGGCGTAGATGAGCCCTCCTAAATACTCCACCGGATAGGCAACATGCTTGATCCGATTTTTGAACGTGCCGTCGGCGGGCTCCGCCGGTTGTTCGAGACATTTGCCGGCGCTATCGAACTTCCAGCCATGGTATGGACAGCGAATTCCCTCCTCGTCAACGTGTCCGTAAGCGAGCGACGCCGACCGATGCGGACAGTGTTCGCCGACCAATCCATAGCGACCATTCGTGTCGCGATAAACGACCAACTCCTCGCCGAGAATTTTGACCGCTTTGATCGGTTTCTCTTCGGTGAACTCCGCGGCGGCGGCCACCGGATGCCAATATCGTCGCAACAGCTCGCCACACGGCGTGCCGCGGCTTACCTGAGTCAAGAATTCATTTTCTTCGCGTGTGAGCATAATTAATTACACGGTCTCAAAAACAAATTCCTTCTCTGTGTTCTTGTACTATTATGCTTGAAAATTTCCGCGCCTTGCGCAATTTTTCGCGAATCAATCTGGAATTTACTCGCGCCAAGACGCCAAGTGACGGGCTTGTCATCCGAGCAAAACGTTAGCGATCTAAGAAAGATTTCTCCCTTTGGTCGAAATGACAAAGCTTTTTTCTTGGTGGCCTTTGCGCCTGCGCGAGACATTCCGATTTGGTTGCGGCGCAGCCGGCTAGGACCTTTGTGGCTAAGTATTTTGTTCCTATTTCTTATTCAACATCTGCTCGTAACCGAGCTTTTCCAGCATTTCCAAACCGGAGTGGCCTTTGCGAATCCCCGCAGCCATCTCCTTTTCCTTCTGATAGATCGCTTCCGCCGCCGCGACCACCTCTGCTTCTTTTTCTTTTGGCACGATCACCACGCCGCTGCCGTCCGCGATCACCAAATCTCCCGGGTGGCACTGCACGCCGCCAAACTGAATTTCCTGATTGAACGACTCTTGCATGATGCGCCCGCGCGCCGTCATCGGCACAACGCCCCGGGCATACACAGGAAAGTTGAGCTCGCGCGCTTCATCGATGTCGCGGCAAGCGCCGTCGATGACGACGCCGCTCACACCTTTTAGTCTCGCGGAGAGCGCCAGCAGCCCGCCCCAACAGGAAAATTGCAACTGTCCGCCATTATCGATAACAATGATGTCGCCTGGCTTTGCCGCTTCGATGGGTGCTGTGCCGAGGTGCTGTGTTGGTTGCTGTAATCCGGCGGGCTTGATTTTCATCGTCACCGCCCGCCCGACGATGCGGGGGCATTGCCAGAGCGGCCCGATCCCCCATGTCGCGCCTTTCAGCGCTAAGCTGTCCAGCGCATCTGAAACCGCGCAGGTGTCGAGCTTCGCGAGTCTTTCGATAATCGCTTCGCGCGTCATTCAACCGCTCTTCACGGCTATGCTCTTGAAACCGAAACTCGAGACTCGGAACAATTCTTACTGCCAGTACGCGAACCCCATGCCGCAGCCGGTCGCCGCGGGCGAGCGATAGGTGGTCACGTATTCAAAATACTTCAGTTCGCGGTCCTCCATTGCGCCCGCCAGAGCCACCCAATTGAGGATCTCTGAAGTCCCACCCCACAATCTTTCTCGTGGCAATCGAAACAACGTTTCAGGCTTCTTATTCTTCAATCCGTCGATGGTCATCGCATCGATTTCCTCGTCGATAACCACGTGGCTCAGCCCGCCGGATGCCATGAGAGCCACGCGCTTGTCGCTATTCCAGGACTCGATCGCTTTACGTACCGCCTGGCCGAAAGCATAGCATCGTTTGGGCGTCGGCTGATTCGGCGGATAGTACGTATTCACCATCACAGGCACCATGGGCAGTCTGTTCCCAGGCAGCACGCGTCGGTAGAGAAAACTAAACGCGTGACCGACGCCGATTTCTTCGCGCAACTTGTTGCAGCGCGCGATGTCGAACTCGGCATCGACCAATGAACGAATCAAATGATTCGCCAAATCAGGCGCTGTCTCATATTCACTCGCCGTCTCCGCCCAGCCTTGGCGCTCCGCGTCCTTCCACCCCGAAGATCGTAGTTTATTATCCTTGACGACAGACAGCGACTTGCCGTGGTAGATGGCGAACGTCGGCATGTTCTCATCGTGGAATTGCTCGTGTTGATCGTCGCCGAAAACAACCACCACGTCGGCGTTAGCCTTCTGCAGGGCGTCGCCCAGATTTTTTACCCCTTTCAGACAAGCTTCATCACGCTCGCGAAACTTCTCCGGCGTAAGCTCCGCTGCTAGCCCCGGCTTCGCCCGGCTGACCAGGGCTGGATAGTCGAGCCGTGGATCGGTCTCGTCCTCTTTTAACAGGTGAGCCCAATCCTTCGCGCGTATGCTCAATTGCGGGCTATGTGACGTGCCAATACCTATTACGATTTGTGCCATAATTGCCTCCCTCTCGCTTCGCCTTTGCGTGTACAATCGCGCGCAGATGGTATGTCTGAGTGTCTATCGGGAAAAGACCAGCGGTGTCAAGTTCGGATAAAATTGAAGCATTTCCACGCAAAAGTACAGCACTTCTACGTCTCGCCGATTTTCTCAGGTCAGTTTTTTACCTTTACGATCCTAACCACGACTTCACTGATGACTTTGCTACCGCTTGATGATCGGGATTTTCTTCATCCTCAGCCCAGCGCGCAGGATTGTTGACGATGTAATCCCGAATACGCTCCAATGACCGGTCGTCACGGATGACGTGCTCGTAATAATTGCGTTGCCACGCGAAGTCTGAGTTCACCGTTCGCCGAATCAGGCGCGTCGAAACCGACTTATATGTGCGCACGATTTCCCCTAACGTAGGGGCGCGATTCATCGCGCCCTCTTGGGCCCGCGTCGACTGATGGGGCGCAATGAATTGCGCCCCTACGCGGATGATTCCGT
>Ga0066710_100005739_pt1 | contig 11403 bp, 3 predicted proteins | sample GraSoiAngelo_159_FD_79666 | JGI IMG/M metagenome (GOLD analysis project Ga0066710, IMG submission 79666) | Grasslands soil microbial communities from the Angelo Coastal Reserve, California, USA - 14_1009_16_40cm | ecosystem: Environmental > Terrestrial > Soil > Grasslands | place: USA... | reverse complement strand
CGACGTGATCCGCCTCGGCGGGCCGGCGCAATGGAATTGCTCCGATGTGAAATTCTCGCTGGCTTACCTCTCCGTCGACGAGTTCGAAAGCCCGATGCGCGAGCGGATCGAGGCGGTTCCGACGCGCCTCACGCTCGAGGCCGACCAGGTGGATGTGGCCATCCAAGGCGCTCGCGAAGGCACGCTCGCGCTTCGCCGCCTGCGCACGTATCTGCGGGATAGGGTCGTTTCAGGCGGCGGCGCCCCTTCGGCCTCTAGGATGAAGCTGGTTATTCCGGCCTTCCCGTGAAGGCAAGCAAGTCGCTCAGGTGATCATCGACACGCAATAGCTCGCGCCGGGTGCGGGCATGATGTCGCTCGGCGGTGCGTTGCGCGAGGCCGAAGAGCAGCGCTCCGAGCCAGCGCGGCACCAGCTTGTCCTTTCGCCAGAGGCGCTGAACGAGGCGCGCGGCGTGCCCGGCGAAAAGCTCGTTCACGATTTCGTCTTCGAGCGATACGGTCGCTTGATAGCTGCCAGGATCGCCCTGCCGCCCGCCGCGGCCGAAAAGCTGGCGGTCGATGCGCCTTGCGTCGTGCCGCTCGGTCGCGAGCACGTGCAGGCCGCCGATCTCGGCAACTTCGGGGCCGAGACGGATGTCGGTGCCACGGCCGGCCATGTTCGTGGCGACGGTGATGCTGCCGCGCTGGCCTGCCTTGGCGATCACCTCGGCCTCTTCCTGGTCCTGCCGCGCATTGAGCACCCGGTGCGGCAGGCCCTGCGCCTTGAGGAGTTCGCTCAAGTGCTCCGAAGCGGACACCGATCGCGTGCCGACCAGCACCGGCCGCCCTTCGGTATGCAGACGGCGCAGCGTTGCCGCGATCGCAGTCCACTTCGCCTCGGCGCTGACGTACACCTGGTCGGCCACCCGGTGACGGCGTACCGGGCGGTTGGGCGGTATCGTGATGACCGGGAGGCGGTAGACCGCCCACAGCTCGCGCGCGACCTCTCTCGCAGTTCCAGTCATTCCGGCGATGCGCAGATAGCGCCGGAAAAAGCGCTGATAGCTGATGCGTGCGAGCGTTTCCTGCTGGCCGGTAACCGGGCAGCCTTCCTTCGCTTCGATCATCTGGTGCAAGCCGCGCTCCCACGAGCGGTCGGCCATTACGCGGCCGGTGTATTCGTCGATGATCTGCACCTTGTCGCCGCGCACGAGATACTGCTTATCGCGCTGGAAGAGATAGAGCGCCGACAGCGCGCGGCGGATCAGCTCCTCGCGGCGGCGCGCGCCGATCCACATGCCGCCATGCGGCTCGGCGAGCTGGGCAGCATGGCGCTTGCCGCGCTCGGTGAGCTCGACGTCGCGCTCGCGCGGCCGGATCGAATAATCAAGTCCGGAGGTGAGCTGCCGCGCCATGGCAATCGCTTCGCTGTAAATCTGCTTCTCGTGCGAGGTATCCGGCACGTTGGAGATGATGAGCGGTGTGCGCGCTTCGTCGACGAGCACGCTGTCGGCCTCATCGACGATGCAGAAGCACAGGCCGCGCAGCAGGAGCCGGCTGGTGCGTGGATATTCGCTGTGCAGCCCTTCGATCTGCAGGTGGAGCTGCCGCGCCTGTTGCCCAAGCATCAGGCGATCCTTGAGGTAGTCGAACACCAGCTGCTTGTTGGTGCAGTAGGTGATGTCGCAGGCATAGGCGGCACGACGCGCTTCGGGCGCCAGGCCTTCGGTGATGGTGCCGACCTTGAGGCCGAAAAAGCTGTAGATCGGCTTCATCCAGGCCGCGTCGCGCATGACGAGAAAATCGTTGACGGTGACGATGTGCACCGGGATGCCGGCGAGCGCCGCGGCGCAGGCCGGAAGCGTAGCGGCGAGCGTCTTGCCTTCGCCGGTCTCCATCTCCGCGATCTTGCCCTCGAGCATGACGCGGCCGCCGAGAAGCTGGACGTCGAAAGGACGCATGCCGAGAAGGCGGCCTGCGCCCTCGCGCGCGATGGCGAAAACGCGCGCCACCAGCTCTTCGGTCAAGCCCTCGCTGTAAAGACGGCGCCTGAGCTCCGGAACGCTGTCGCGGATCTGCTGGTTGGTCAACGCGCCGAGCTCGCGCGCGGCGGCGTTGACGCGCTCGAGGAACTCGGCATGGCCGGGGCTGCGGCCGAACGCCTGCTGGCGGATGAACCCGGCGATGCTCGCCGCCGTGCGATCGAGCCAGCTGTCCCGCAAATCCTCGCGTTGCGGATAAAGCCCGAGCGCGATTCCCGGGCGCAGCGCGGCGCTGCTAGACATCGAAGCGTCGCAGCAGGAGCTGGCGCAGCGCGCGGTAGATCTGGAAGCCCACCGGCTCGAAACCGTGATTGAAACGCACGTAGACCCGCGCGCCGAGGTACGACGACTGCACCTCCGCAGGCAGCACCAGGTCGAGCTGGAAAATGCGGTTGAGCGCGGTGGCGCCCTGGTTGTCGCGCGGGTCGACCGCGAACGGTCCGCCGCCGCCGCTGCCCAGCGCCGCGGTCGGCAGCTGGCGCGAAGCGCCCGGCACTTCGCGCTGGATCTTCGCCGGCATCGGATCCGCGCCCCAGGCGGCGAGCATCACCTCGACACCGCGGGTGCGGCTGCGCACCTGTCCGATGTCGTCCTGTGCCACCACCACGCGCGCGGTGATTTCCTTCGGCTCGACCACGTAGCCGACGAGCTGTCCCTTCGGGATGAAGCGGCCCGGCAGATCGGCGGCATCCGGCACTACGAAGCGCCCGTTTGCCGGACTGCGGATGATGAGCTCGCCCAGGCGCTCGCGCGAGCGCGCGAGGTTGGCGGCGACGGAGGTCATCTCCTCCTTCACCATGGCGGCCTGGACGCGATTCTCGATGATAAGCGCGTCGTACTGGGCGGTGAGCTCGTCGAGCTGCGCCTTGAGCACCGCGACGCGGGTCGGCAGGAAGGGATCTTGCGTCTCGATGATCGGCTGACCGCGCACGACGTTGCTGTCGATCGGCACGAGCAGGCGCTCGACAAAGCCTTCCGTGCCCGCCCGCACCTGGGCTTCCTCGGGCACCCAGATCACGCCTTGCGCACGCGTCCAGCTCGGCGCCGGGGCAAGGAAGATCAGGCCAAGAACCGCCGCCGTGAGCAGCGCGCTCGTCGCCATGGCGCGGCCGCGCTGGCGCCGCAGCCCCGGGCTGTTGACCAGAAACGCGATGCTCTTCCCCACCGGCACGAACACCTGCGTCGCGACCGCCCAGATCGCGAGCAGCACGCCGACGACGAAGAACTTGCCGGCGATGAAGGTGATGATGACGAAGAGGATGAAGACCCGGTAAAAAAAAGCCGCGATGCCGTAGCCGACCAGCCAGGCGCGCTCGCCCGGCGACTCCGACGGGTCCTCGGCATCGCGCATGCCGAACACATAGCGCTGGAAAAGGTAGCCGAGGTATTTGTTGGCGCGCGTGCCGAGGTTCGGAATCTCGATGGCATCGGCGAGCACGTAGTAGCCGTCGAAGCGCAGCAGCGGATTGCCGTTGAAGAGCACCGTCGAAACGCCGGTGATGAGCATCACGTTGTAGGCCACGGCGCGCACCGCGCCCGATTCGACGTTGAGCCAGACGAAGAGCGCCAGCGCGCCGAGGAACAGCTCGACCAGGATGCCGGCGGCGCCGACCACCATGCGCTTGCCCTTGTCGCGGAAGCCCCACGAAGCCGAGGCGTCGACGTACGGCACCGGCGTCAAGACCAGCAGCATGATGCCGATCTCGTGCACCTCGCCGCCCCACTTCTTCGTGGCGTAGGCGTGGCCGAGCTCGTGCAGCGCCTTCACCACTGGATAGACGAGCCACAGCATGAGCAGGTTGTGCGGCGCGAGCACGCGATCGACGACGTCCTTGGTGAGATCGGTCCAGTGCGACGCCGCGAGCACCACCGCGGTGCCGACGATGACGAGCCACAGCACGAACCCGAACCAGCCGAAGAGCGGATTCACCCAGCGGAGCGTCCGGTCGAGGAAGCGGTCGGGGTCGATCAGCGGGAAACGCAGCGCGAGCGGCGTCCACAGGCGCCGGCGCCACTCCATCCGCTCGTGGCGCTCGTGGCGGCGGAAGACCTCCATGCTGTCCGGCGGCACGTCGCAAAGCAGCGCGTCGGCGGAATGCAGCTGGCCGAGGAGGCGGATCACCTCCTCCTGGGTCGGCGCGGCGTCGCCGAGCTGGGCGCTGGTCGCCTGCCAGATCTCCTGCACCGTGCGCTCGCCGTCCATGAGGCCGATGAAATGGTGCGCGGCGGGCGAAAAGCGATGCGAGCGGCCCGCGGCGTGATCCTGCAGGACGAACCACACGCTGCCGCGATAGGCATGGCGGTGGATCTGCGCGTGCGCCCGGATCCGCGGCTTGAGCGCGGAAACGCGGTACCACGACGGACTGAAAAGCGCTTCACTCACGGCAGGGGGTGCTTTACGGCCACCAGGACCAGATCCACATCCGCACCCAATGCACGATCTTGTGGGTCCAGATCCAGATCAGCTTGCGCTTCTCGACATTGATTTTCCCCACGCCCTCCATGCCCGGGCGCAGCTTCTCGATGCCGCCGCGCGCCGCGCCCTCGACTCGGAAAAAGTTGCGTCCCTCTTCCACCGACGACACCGGGGTGATTTTCTCGATGAGGAGCGGCAGCGGATCGTGCGGCAGGCTCGAGAGCGCGAGCTGCCCGGTCTGTCCGACCGCGACCTCGGTGATGTCGCGCTCGTCGACCTTCATGATGACGCGGTAGGAGTCGAGCGGCGCCAACTCGAACAGCACGTTGCCGCGCTCCACCGGTGCGCCGAGCGACTGGCTGAGGTCGCCTTTCACCACGATGCCGTCGAAGGGCGCGACGATGCGCGTGCGCGTGAGCTGCTCCTCGATGAGGGCGAGCTGCGCCTCGGCCTGCTCGAGCTGCGCGCCAAGCACCCGCTGGCGAGCGCGCTCGTGCTTGGCGAGCGCTTCGCGGTACTCGCTCGAGCGCTGCGCGCGCTGGCTGATCCACTTCAGGCGCTCAAGCCGCAGGTCGCGATCGTCGAGGGTGGCGAGCAGGTTGCCGGCGCGCACTACGTCGCCGGCGCGCGCGCGCGCTTCGGCAATGTAGCCGGGAAGCGAGGCGGCGACCGCGCGCTGCACGGTGCCCTCGAGAATCGCGTCCGCCGTGACGTTGTAGTCGGCGGAGACGAGGCTCAAGAACGCGATCGCCGCGATGGTGAGGGAAACGCCGAGCTTCAGGGCGACATGCCGGGGACCGATGAGCTGGCGCAGGTGCGCCGCCATGCTGTCCAGCGCTTTTCGCGCGAGCCAGCGGTCTTCCTTGCGCTTGACGTCGAGCACTGGGCCGACCAGCAGCGCCGCCTGCTCGCAGAGCTCGATCGTGCGCGCATCGAACTCCTCGCCGGCCGGCCGCTCGAGCACCAGGGCGCCGAGCACCTTGCCGCCCGCGGTGAGCGGGATCGTGCACACCGCGGCGGTGCCGTGGCGCTGCGCGAGCTCAGCGTGCGCGCGAGTGACCTGGAAGGCGCCGCCCTTACGCGGCGGGTAGACCACCGTGGCGAACTGATCGGCAGCCTCGTCCATCGCCGCCTCGAGCGCGCGCACCAGATTGGTCTTCTTGCCGAACGCGGCGCTGTGCGAGAGCGCCTTGACGTAAATGTGGCGCCCGCTCATGAACCCGATGCTCACCCTTTCGCACGCCAGCATGGTGGCAAGCTCGGTCGCCACCGCGGTCGCGGCGGCCTGGAAATGCTCGTGGTGCAGCGAAGTCGCGATCAGCTCGAGCACGGTGACGAGGCGCGCCTTGCTCGTAAAAGTCTTGCGGCGCGCGAGCGCTTCCAGCCAGCCGATCCCCCAGCCGAGCGACTGGACCAGCTCGCGCAGGGCCGATTCGGCACGGCCTTCGACCTCGAGCGCGGCTGCGCCATAGAGCTGGTCGTCGACCAGGATCGGATGCGCGATGAAGACGACATCCTGCCGCCGGCCGCCGTGCTTCGCGCCCTGGATGGCGACCCGCTTCTCCGCCAGCGCCTTTTCCACCACCGTGGCGAGCTTCGGGCTGCCCTCGACGCCTTCGGGCCAGAAAGCGACGGGTGCGAAGGTCGCCGCTTCAGAGGTGCGCAGCACCACCGCGCCGCGGATCACCCCGCCGAGAGCGCGGCACTGCGCGTCGAGCCAGCTCGCGGTAAATGATGCGGCGTCCTGCGCATGCGTGAGCCGCGCCCAGTATTCGGAATCGATTAACTCGGGATCGGCGTCGCCCGCCACCCTACGGGCATCGCTAATCGCCCGTACACCATCGTGTTCGGCCATCCTCCCCCTCCCCTAGCCGGTATCGTATCCGGTCAAAGGGATAAGGGCCAGCAGAACGCTAAGCCGGCCGGCGGCCCCGGCCGGGCGGGTCTAAAGCAGGCGGCGCCGTTCCCGGGTCGCTCGCCGATGGCGCCGTCTGCGCTGTGGTGCTTTCCGGAGTGCTTGATTGCGTGGAGGAAACCGCGGGGTCGGCAACGCTCGCCGCGGCCTGCTGCGGGGCGCTCTTAGCAGTTTGCGAGGTATTCGAAGCGCTCGTCGCCGCGGCGCCACTGGCGGTGCTGACCGTTGGCGTCGTGACACTTAATGACGCCTCCGACGTGCTCGCGGCCGTCACGCTCGACGGGGCAGAAGCCGTAGCCGATGCACTCTCTGCCCCCTTGGCCGTAGCGGCAGGCTGCGAAGGCGAGCTCGAAGCGTTGAACGAGACGTGCTGGGTCTCGCTTCCCGCAGAGACGCTAGCGTGGCCGAGCATGCTGACCGGCCCGGACACCGGCAGCCGGCGCAGGCCCGTCTGCAGCGTCTCTTCCATCAGCGCTCCGCCCGCTGGATCGCCGTGCGCGAAGCCGAGCAAGTGCCCGATCTCGTGCATCAGCACGGTGAGCAGGTCCATGCGCCCGTAAGCGCCGCTCGAAGAGGGAGCGCGCGACTCGCCGGCGCGGCTCGCAGCCGGGAACTCCTTGTCGTCGCCCGGCGTGCCATCGATGAACCAGCCCCAACCGGCGGCATCGGCGTCGACCACGACGACATGGCCCACGGTCTGGGCCAGGGCCGCGCCGTCTAGGTTGCCGACAACGAACACCACGCCTGCGAGCGCCGGGCGTATATCGCCGCCGAGCGCTGCGGCCCAGCGCGCGATGGCAGCGGCAACGAGCGGGTCGAGTTGCGCCTGCGTGACGATGCCGTCGCTCGGCGCCGGCGTGCTCGCCTTCGCCGCGGCGCTCAGCATCTGCGGAGCGCCATCCTTGAAGCGCGAGTCGCTCGTCTTCAGCGTGTAGTCATTGAAGCTCGCCGAGCCGCCGCGCACCAGCGTGCCGAAGGCGCCGTCGACCACCACGGCGTTGTAGGCGAAGCCGACGATCGCGCGGCCGTCGACCACGGTGCTCACGGTCGTGCCGGCGAGCGAGATGAGCAGCGTGTAATCCTTGCCGGCATCGAGGACGAGCGCCGCGCTGGCGTCGATGGTCCAGGCGCCACGCGAGCGGTGGCCGATCACCAGCCGGTCGGCGACCGTATCGAGCAGCACGAACTTGAAGTCGTTCGTCGAGTACAGATCGAACACCAGGCCGGCCGAGGCGGCCGTGCTGAGCGTCACCGTGAGCTCGGTGCGCGCGTTCGCCTGGATGCCTTTGGCGAGGCCGAGATCGACCAGCGACAGGGCCGGGTCGGCGCCGCTGCCGAGATAGCGTCCCGACTGCACCTGCCAGGCGCCGGCCTTCAGCCCGGTGAACAGATCGGCGATGCCGTCGTCAAAGGTCTCGGTGTTGACCAGCGTAAAGGGACGCTCAAGGACCTTGACCTGGATGTTGTCCAGCTTGCCGCGCGCGTTCTCGGAGCCGAAGCCGATATAGCCCCAATTCAGGTTCGACGCCACGCCGTCGATCATGCGCGGCGCGAAGGCGTAGCTGAAGGACTGCGCGTTGTCCACGGTCACCGTCACCACGAGGCCGTTCACCGCCACGAGCAGGTTGTAGAAGGTGTCGGGCTTGAGGTGGAAGTTGGCGGCCTGAACATCGACCACCCAGCCGCTCGCGGCGCGGTGCCCGAGCACGACCTTGTCGTTCGAGACGTCGATGCCGGCGAATTTGAAGTCGGTCGGCGACTGGTAGTCGAAGACGACGTACGAGTTCGCCTTCCAGCCGCCGGTCGGCTTGACCGCGTTGATGCTCGCCTGGATCTCGTAGTAGCTCGGCAGCTGCTCGCCGACGTGATAGATCGCCACCGCGTCGCCGCTCGGCGTGGCTGCCGAGGTGAAGAGCGCGCCGGACTGCACCGTCCACGTGCCGCTGTCGGGTGCGAAGCCCTGCGCCGAGCCGTTGTTGAAGTCGGCGCTGCGCAGCACGTCCTTCTTGCCGTTGGTGTTGCCAGGCTGCGGATCGTCGGGCGCGCCGGTCTGGTCCTGCCACCAGCTGTCCTTCTGGTTGACGAGGCCCATCTCGCCGTACGGCTCGCCGTTCCGCAGGGGGTCCGCGCCCGTATCAGCGGCGCGCGTACGGTCGGCGCCCGCGCCGCGCGACAGGTCGTACAGGAACTGCTGCAGCGCCGGGCTGATCATGCGGCTGATGGTCGACATGCCGAACGGCGAGAACGGCACTAGATAGCTGTTGAATTCGCCGACCCAGTCGATCAGGCGGTCGCCGCCGGTATTGGCGATCAGCACGTCGCGTCCGGCGCCGCCGTAGGCGAAATCTTCATAACTCGACTGCGGGCCGTCTGGCACGTTGTTCTCGCCGCCCGCCGAGGTCTGGTCGTCGTCTGCATTCAGGAGGTCTGCGCCGAAGCCGCCGAACATCCAGTCGCGCCCGGTGCCGCCCACCATCCAGTCGTTGCCGAGGTCACCGAACATCATGTCGTTGCCGTCGGTAAAGACCTGCGGCGTCGAGCCGGCGACCGCGGGGCCTTCGCCGGCGTTGAAGTTGAGCAGGAATGGCGAGCTGGTCGGCGTCGGGCTGGGCGTGCCGTCCGCATTGAGGAACACCTGCCGCATCGGGTTGAACTCATCGTAGGCGAGGAACTCGTCGGCGCGGGCTTCGGCGAAGCGCAGCACGTTGCCCCGGTTCACGGGCCGGTCATAGAACTGCGCGAGCGCCTCGGCGCCAGAGATGGCGTCGTCGCCCGCGCCGCCGTGCAGGAAGTCGTTGCCCAGGCCGCCGTAGATGATGTCGTCGGCGTTTGCCGGGTCGAACAGCGGATCCTGCGCATTGGCGTTCGGATCGTCGTTGAACGGCGTGAGGTTCACCGTCTTGTTGAGCAGCCCGGTCGGGAAGATCGTCGCCATCTCATGGTTGCCAGGCGTGGCGATATTCGTCTGCACCGAGGCGGCGAGGCCGTAGAGCGGCTCGGGCGTGCCGTTGCGGCTGGTGTAGATGCGGCCGTCGTCGCCGAGCACGCCGTCGTCGCCGGTGCCGGCCGCGATCCAGTCGTGGCCCCAGCCGCCGATCAAGTCGTCGTCCTGGCCCTCGCCGAAGAGCACGTCGTTGCCCTTCATGCCGTAGATGGAGTCGTCGCCCGACTCGCCGTGGATCTCGTCGGCCGCGCCGTTGTCGTCGACCGCGCTCGCCTTGAAGTCCGGGCCTCCCGGCGTGTAGTCGATCAGCTTCACGGCGCGCGGGATGATCTTCAGCGTGCCGTAGTTGTCGTAGTTGAACGTCAGGAAGCCGCTGCCGTTCCTCAGCCGCAGGATGTTGGCGTTGTCGCCGGCGATCACGTCGGCGTCGCGCGCGTGCAACGCATCGCCGAAGTTGTTGCGCGCGAGATCCGTGCCGGCGCCGCCGAAGATGAGATCGCTGCCGTCAGGCCGCAGCGTCTCTGCGCCGATCAGCCCGCCATACAGGCTCGAGCTGCCGCCGACGATGTCATCCTGGCCGAGGTTGCCGAAGATCACGTCGTTGCCGCCGTTGCCTTCGATGTAATCGTCGCCGTCGGAGGGGGCCTCGACCGAGGGCGAGACCACCAGCAGGCCGTTGAGTCTCGCCGCGCCGACATCCATCCTCATTCCAGGAACGTAGGTGGACGCGTTGAACGGCAGCGCGCCGTCGTCGACCGCGCCGTCGCCCTGGACCACGTCGTCGCCGAGCTGGCCGAAGATGAGGTCGTTGTCGGGGCCGCCGGCGAGGTAGTCGTTGCCGTGGGTACCGGGCGCCGGCGTGTCGGAATGGTCAAAGAGCTCGATGATGCGAGACTTGACCCCGGTCGGGTTCGGCTGTGAAGCGTCAGTCACTTGGGCGATTGCGTCGGTGCCAGCCTGGATGCTCTCGCCATAGATGACGCTGCCGATGAGCACGCGGATGCTCGGGCTGAGCGTGTCGCCGCGGCGCTCGATGCGCGCATTGTCGCCGGCGATCACATCGTTGCCCGTGCCGCCGTCGATGCGGTCGTTGCCGTCATTCGCGGGCTCGCTTGCGCTCGCGCCAATGTTGTTGCCGCCGATCAGGTCGTCGTCGTGGTTGCCGCCGTAGATGACGTCATCCTTCTGGCCGCCGATGATGATGTCCTCGCCGTCCTCGCCGTAGAGGCGATCGTTGCCGCCGAACTCGTTGCTGGTGTAGATCGACCGGAAGCTGAACGGCTTGCCGATGACCATCGAGAGCGGCAGCTGGCTCGCGTCGACCGAGCCCTCGACGACGCCGAAGTCGCCGAACACCAGGTCGTTGCCCGCGCCGGCGTGGACCGTGTCGCCGTCAATGGCCTGCGGCACGACGCTGCGCGGCGTGGTGATCACGCCGTCGATGATCACGTCGATGATGAGCTCGCCGTCCTCGCCGGCGATGATGATGTCGTTGCCCGTGCCGGTGGTGATGTCGTCGTTGCCGCCGTGCTGCGGGTCGGTCGCGGCGATGCGGTCGATGTCGTTCGGAGTGGCGTCATCGGCCACCCAGTCGACGTAGCCGCTGTCGCCGATGACGATGTTGTTGCCGTTGCCGGCGTTGATGGTGTCGGCGTCGACGCCGCCGAAGACGATGTCGGCGCCAGCGCCGGTGGTGATCGAATCGGAGCCGCCGATCTCGGGCTCGATCGTCTCGGCGCGGCCGAGCGTGATCGGCTGGCCGCTGAAGCGCGGCGTGTTCGCTTGCGCGGCGACGATGCGCGCGTTGTCGCCGAACACCAGGTTCATGCCGTCGCCGGCGACGATCGTATCGCCGCCGTCGAAGCCGTCCGCCACCACGGTGCGCGCCGTGTCGGTCGCGCCGGTGATGCCGGTGCCGGCCGGGATGGTCGCGTCGACCACGATCTCGCCGTCCTCGCCGCCGATGATGATGTCGTCGCCTGACCCGGTGGTGATGCGGTCGTTGCCGCCGTGGTCCGGGGCAGTCGAGAAGATGCGGTCGATGTCGGATGCGTCGAGGTCATCGCCAGCAAGCAGCCCGCCGCGCTCGGCCGCCGTCCAGTCGATG
>Ga0066710_100005738_pt1 | contig 11403 bp, 12 predicted proteins | sample GraSoiAngelo_159_FD_79666 | JGI IMG/M metagenome (GOLD analysis project Ga0066710, IMG submission 79666) | Grasslands soil microbial communities from the Angelo Coastal Reserve, California, USA - 14_1009_16_40cm | ecosystem: Environmental > Terrestrial > Soil > Grasslands | place: USA... | reverse complement strand
GGGAACGCGGCGCCGGCCGGGTCTCGCGAGAGGCCCGGTCGGCTCGTCCGTCACACCGGCCCGTTCGGGGCCACCAGGATCTTTCCGCTGCGCTCGGCGCGCTGCGCGTGCGCCACGGCCTCCTTGATCTCCTCGATGGGATAGACCGTCTCGACGGGCGCCGAGAGGATGCCCTTCGCGATCTGCTGGCCGAGGTCGGCGTAGATCGCTCGGATCTGCTCGAGCGATCGTGTGCCCAGGGCTCGGCCGAGGATGAAGCCGACGAGCGTCTGTCCGCCGGAGATCAACGCGTTACGGGACATCACCGGATCCTCGCCCGTCATCGAGCCGTAGTTACAGACGACACCGCCCTCGGCGACACACGCCGAGAGCCGTGCGGTCGCCCGTCCGGACACGGCGTCGAGACCCAGGCGGATCGGCGCGCCACGCGTGTGCGTCTTGACGGCTTCGGCGAGATCGGGGCCGTCGACCACGCAGGCGTCGGCGCCGAGCGCCTTCAGCTCGCCGAACAGCGAGTCGCGTCTGACCACGTTCACCGTCTTCGCGCCGCGCGGTCGGGCCAGGCGGATGACGAGGCGGCCGACCGCCGAGTTGGCGACGTTCTGGATCACCCAGTCGCCCGGCTTCAAGGGGACGACGTCGCTGAGCAGCAGGAACGCCGTCGCGGGATTGATGCGCAGCATCGCGGCCTGTTGAATGTCGATGCCGGCCGACACCGCGACGACGTCGTCACCTTTGACGCGCCGTTGCTGGGCCCAGTTTTCGCGCTGCAGGTTGATCACCAGATCGCCCGGCTTCACGTGCGTCACGCCGGCGCCGACCGCCGTGACGCGGCCGACGCACTCAGCCCCCGGCGTCGCCGGCAGCGGCGGCTTCAGGCGATAGCTGCCCCGGCAGAACGAGACATCGGCGGGATTGATCGGGAACGCGAGGACGTCGAACACGACCTCGCCCGCGTCCGGCGTGCCAACGTCCGGCACGTCGGCGCAGCGCAGGCCCTCTTCCGGCGGGCCATACCGTTCGAGCAGTACCTGTTTCATTGGATTCTTCTCCTTCAGCCGCGTGTCAGCGGACCCGCGCGCTCACGTCTTCTCGAAGTCGATCCGCTCGTACACGGGCAGTCCCTGGAGATGACGTCGCAGGCAGTCGAGCCCCATCTCGACGGCGCCCAGCCGCACCCACTCGCGCCCGCCGAGGATGCGGCTGCGCCGCGAGTCGGTGGCCTCCGCGGTCGCGATCGCCAGGCAAATGGTACCCCCGAAGTCGATCCGGTCGGGGCCGTCGTCGAGCTCGATCAGCACCGCCAGGGCGTGCGTGGCGCCGGTTCGGCGGCGCGCGGCGTTCGCCACCGCCTCCGCCGTCTCGCGAGTCAACTCGCGCGCCGGCGGGGCGCCGTCGAGGCCGACACCCGCGAAGATCTCGGCGAGGTCGCGGGCCACGACGCCCCGGCGGAAGACCTTTTCCGCACCCGGCAGATGGGCGAAGCGCGCGGCGATCTGTCCGCTCGTGAACGTCTCGACGATCGCCAGCGACGCCTGCCGGGCCGTGAGCTCCGTCAGGATGACCCCCTCCAGCGTCTGTTCGTCCTCGCCCAGGATGAAGTTGCCGAGCCGCTTGCGCACTTCGCGCTCGACCGGCGCCAGCTTCGCCCGGATATCGTCCATGTCGGTGCCGCGCACGGTCAGCTTGGTCTCGAGCTGCGGATAGTGAGCGCGGAAGCCGAGCTTCACGGTGCCGTCGGGCACGAGCTCTTCGACGCCCGTGAGCAGCGCATCGACGTGCGATTCGCCGAGCCCGTAGGAATGGAAGCGCTTGAGAAGGATGGCCGTCTGCATGCCGCTCTTCGCGAGGAGCCGCGGAACGATCTGCTCCTCGAGCATACGGCGCAGCTCGCGCGGTACCCCCGGGGTGAAGAAAAAGCGCGCCCGGCCGATGTCGAGCGCGAAGCCACAGGCGGTGCCGATCGGATTGTCGATCACCTCGGCGGTCGTGGGCAGCATCGCCTGCTTCTTGTTGTTCGGAGGCATGACGCGGCTGCGGCGGCGGAAGAACTCTTCCATCCGGGTGAGCCATTCCTCGTTGAGCGCGAGCTCGACCCCCGCGGCCCGGGCCGCGATCTCCTGGGACAGGTCGTCGATCGTGGGACCGAGACCACCGTTGACGATGACCGCGTCGGCGCGCTGCCCGGCCAGCTTGAACGCGAGCAACAGATTCTCGCGGTCGTCGCCGACCGTCGTCTCCCACTGGACCGAGAGACCGGCGTCCTCCAGCTTCTGCGAGATGTAGCTGAAGTTGGTGTTGACGATCTTTCCGGTGAGGACCTCGTCGCCTGTGCAGATCACTTCGGTGCGCATGTGGAATGTCGTCCTAGTGGAGAACCTTCAGCAGTGCGTCGACCACCGCCTTGGGCTCCTCGCGCGGCATGAAATGACCGACGCCGGGTACGAGGCGCCGTTCGGTTCCTGCCGGAAATCGTGAGAGCTCGCCCTCGGAGCGGCCGGGGGGTCCCACCGTGTCCTCCGCCCCGTGAAGGACTACGGTGGGAACGGTGATCGGCGGCCGCGGGGCGAGGCGCCGCTCGATCGCGTCCAGGCGCCCATCGCCCGGAGCGTTGCCGTGACGGTGGCGATAGGAGTGGATCACCACCGCCACGAAGTCGGGGTTGTCGAAGGAGGCGGCCGTGCGGTCGAACGTCGCCTGATCGAATTGCCAGCTCGGCGACCATTCCTCCCACAGGAGCCGGCAGATCTCGCGGCGGTTCTTCTCGAGCCCCAGCCGCCCACGCTCGGTGTTGAAGTACCACTGATACCAGTACGACCGCTCGGCCACGGCCGAGGCCGGCGGCGGCGGCGTGACCGTGTTCTGGACGTTGTAGCCGCCGATGGTGACGAGGGCGCGGACCCGCTCGGGGGCGAGGATCGCGGCGATGCACGCGGCCCGGCCTCCCCAGTCGTACCCGGCCAGGCCGGCCGCGCGCAGGCCGAGTGCCTGCATGAACTCGAGCAGGTCCTGGCCGATGGCGGCCTGCTGAGCCATCCGCGGCTCCTCCGGATTCAGGAAGCGCGTCGGGCCGTAGCCGCGCAGATAGGGGACCAGCACCCGATAGCCAGCCGCGGCGAGCGGAGGTGCCACGTCGTCCCAGGCGCGCGCGTCGTCCGGGAACCCGTGGAGGAGAACGATGGGAACGCCGCCGGCGTCGCCGTGAGCTTCGTAGCCGATCTCCAGCGTCGGGGTCCGCACCCTGACGATTTCGGACATCGCCGGCTCCTAGCCCATCAGCAGGGCGCCCGGGATCTGGCACCCCATCGTCTGGATCTGCTCGCGACTGACGCCCTCGGCCGCAAGGCCCGTCACGAACATCTGCAGGCCGTCCGCCGGAGTCGGATTGCCGTCGTCCACCGCGCGACCGAAGACATCGGGTGCCGCGTGCGTGTGGAAGTCGATCAGCCCGCGGATCGGGCTGACCGGCGGCGGAGGGTGCGAGTAGCCACGGACGCCCGGGGCGGCGGCCGCCGCCTCGCGTGGGACGCCGGTGCCCACGTGCCGGCCGTGCGCGGACGGCGGCGTCCGATCTCGGCCGCGACGGGCGGCCTGCGCGACCTCCCGATCGGCGAGCGTCGAGCGCGGCGGGGAGAGCCATCCGGCTGCGTGGCAACAGCCGCACACGAGAGGGCGCGGCGCGGCTTGCGCGTTCGGACCGGGTCGATCAGTCATCGGGGCACGATCATACGTCAACGGCGTCACCACATCACGATGCCGCTGTCGATGTTGATCGACTGGCCCGTCCTTTCAGCCGGCCTGCTTTTCGTCCTCGGGAAGGACGCGAGGTTCCGGCGCCCGTAACAATCGCGACTTTCCCGTCCAGAATGTCCATGCTCTTCCTTTCCTCGCATCGATTCCGGCGCGGCTACGTTACTGGGTTCGCGGACGTCGGGCAACCGTCCTCGGTGTCCAGGTCCGGCGGCGCCCGCCCGGCGGGCGCCGCCGGACCTGGACCTTTTTAAGGCTGACTTGACGAGGAGAAGCGGAGGTCGCAGGCTCTGGCTCGGGTTCGCATCGCTGACTCAGACGACTCAGGGAGGGATGACGACATGGCTGGACGGGTCGAGGGGAAGGTCGCGCTGATCACCGGCGGGGGGAGCGGCATCGGCCGGGCCTGCGCGCTGCGGTTCGCGAAGGAGGGGGCGAACGTCTGCGTCGCCGATCTCGATCTGAAGGCGGCGACGGAGACCGCGCGGCAGGTCGACGCGGCCGGACGGAAGTCGCTGGCCGTTCAGGTCGACACCACCGACGAGGCCGCCAACGACACGATGGTCAGGCGCTGCGTCGAAGCGCTCGGCGCGGTGGACGTCCTCGTCGCCGCGGCGGGCATCGGTGCTGCCCGTGTGCCGGGAACGGGATCGTACCAGCCGTACACCGTGCTGAGCATTCCGATGGACCAGTTCCGGCGGGTCATCGACGTCAATCTCTACGGTGTGCTGTTCTCGAATCGCGCGGTGGCGCGCTGGATGACGGAGCACCGAAGAGGCGGGAGCATCATCAACCTCGCGTCCATCATGTCGAGGATGCCGTCGACGAGCGCTCCCTACAGCGTAAGCAAGGCGGGGGTCTGGATGCTGACGAAGTGCCTGGCGCAGGAGCTCGCCGGCCACGGGATTCGGGTCAACGCGATCGGCCCCGGCTTCATCGAGACGCCCATGACGGCGGCGCTCCGCGAGGACGCCGCGCGCTCGCGCTGGGCGATGGGTCTCACACCGATGGCGCGGTACGGCAAGCCGGAGGAGATCGCGGCGACCGCGCTGTTTCTCGCGTCGGACGACGCGTCCTATTTCACCGGCGAGCTACTCCACCCGTCGGGCGGCGTGTTCGTCGGCTGAGCGCCCGTCAGCTCGCGGCGGCGAGCGCGCCGCCGTCGACCACGATCTGGGTGCCGCTGATCCACGCGGAGTCGTCCGACGCCAGAAACAGCGCACAGCGCGCGATGTCCTCGGGCTCGCCGACGCGCCCGAGCGGGATCTGCCGACCCTCGGCCACCTCCCGCTCGACGCGCTCGATGATGTCGGCGGTCAGTCGCGTGCGGATCGTGCCGGGGCAGATCGCGTTCACGCGGATGTGATCCCGCCCGTAGGATGCGGCCATCGCGCGCGTGAGGGCGAGCACCGCGCCCTTAGAGGCGGCGTAGGCATGGCTGGCCCGCGCCGCCGAGCCGCGGAACGCGCTCACCGACGCGGTGTTGATGATCGAGCCGCCTCCCGCCCGACGCAGGGCCGGGACCGCGGCGCGGCTCACGAGATACATCGCGCGGACGTTCACGTCCAGGGCCAGGTCCCATTTGTCGAGCTCGATCGTCTCGACCGTCCCGCCGACGGTCATCGTGCCGACGCCCGCGTTGTTGAAGAGCACGTCGATCCGACCGGCGTCGCTGACCGCGGCCGCGACCACCGCGGCGCAATCCTCCGGCCGCGCGAGGTCGGCGGTCACTGTGACCGCCTCGCCGCCGGCGCGACGCACCTCGGCGGCGGTCCGCGCGAGCTCGTCGGCGCGGGCGTCCGCCAGGGTGAGCCGCGCGCCGGCCCGGGCGAAGAGCAGGGCCGTCGCTCGCCCGATGCCCGCCGCCGCGCCCGTGATGATGGCAACCTTGCCGTCCAGGGGTGGCATCATCACCCCCACAGCCGCTTCGTGGCCAGGTCGGCGCCCTCGCGGAGCGCGCGGAGCTTCGTCCACACGATGCTCTCCTCGACGAGCATCGAGCCGGCGAACGTGCCGAAGCCGCAATCGACGCTGGCCAGGACGCGCGTGCGGTCGCCCACTGCCGCCACGGCCGCGGCGATGCGATCGGCGACGACCTCCGGATGCTCGACGACGTTGGTCGTGGAGTCGATCACCCCCGGGAGAAACAGCATCCCGTCGGGCAGGGGATGCTGGCGGAACGCCTTCAGCTCGTGCTGGTGCCGCGGGCTCGCGAGCGGCAGCGACAGCGCGCCGACCCGCGCGCGATAGATGATCGGCAGGAGCGGTTCCAGCGGGACGTCGTGGGTGTGCGGGCCGTCGTAGTTGCCCCAACAGAGATGCAGGCGCACGCGGTCGGGCGGGATGGCCGCGATCGCCTCGTTGATGGCGTCAATGTGGAGGGCCACGGCCTCGAGGAACCGGTCGAGGGGCTCGTCCTGGAAGAAGCGCACGCGCTCCATCGCGAGGTCCGGGCAGTCGAGCTGGAGCACGAACCCGCGCGACGCGATCAGCTCGTACTCTTTGCGCATCTCGCGGGCAAGGGCGCGGATGTAGCGCTCGTGCGAGCCGTAGAACGCGTCGAGCATGATGGTGGCGATGACGCCGGGCGAGGCCGCCGTCATGAATGGCTCGGCGAACCCCTTGCTCGCGGCGCCGGCGCAGCGCTGGAACAGCTCGCAGTCGGCCGTGGCCTCGCCGAGGTCGGTGTATGCCACCTCGGCCACCGCTTGCGGCGCGTCATTGATCCGCGCAGCACCGGTGCGCAGGCGGGCCAGGCGCGACATGTAATCGGGGTGCTCGGCGATGTCGCGTGACATGCGCCGCTTGCTGGCGCCGCCGAAGCCGCGCATCCGCCTGGCCGGGTAGGTCGAGAAGCCCACGCGCGGCTGCTCGCCGTCGTTGCCGACGTCGACGCCCGCCTCGAGCTGCTTACCCACCACGTGGCGCACGGCCGCCTCGGCCTCGCGGGCGAGGACGGCGGCGTCGACGGCCTCGCCGCGGTCCTGACGCACGAGCAGGTCGCGAAGGGCTGGCGGGCGGGGAAGACTGCCGACGTGCGTCGTCAGGATCCAGTGCTCGCTGCGTTTCATGGTGCCTCCTGCCTGGCGCGGTAGTAGTCGTCGAGGAAACGGCGTGTGCTCGCTGCGGTCGTCTTGGCCCACTCCCGCGCCGAGAGGCGAGCCGTCGTCGGCATGGGAAGCTCGACGCTGAGCGGCAGCCCGGGCGGCAGGGCATCGAGGATGTCCCGGAGCGGCAGCCTGCCTTCGCCCGGCAGGCGGCGCTGGTTGGGACTCATGCGCCCGAGCTTCGTCAGATCGGGCTCGCCGGGACCGAGTACGCCGTCCGAGATCTGCGCGTAGGGAAACAATCGAGGGTCCAGGCCCCGGAGCAGCGCGGCGCTGCCGCCGCTGCGGACGAAATTGAGGGGGTCGAGGCAGACGACCGCGTTCTTCCGGCCGAGCTCGGAGAGGAGCCGTAGCGTCTGCGACAAGGTCGCGAGTGGGCGGATCACCGCGAACTCCACGGCGGCCACCACGCCGAACCGGCCCGCGACGTCGCAGAAGCGGCCGAGATGGTCGCGCAGGCGCTCCCACTCCGGATCGTCACCGGCCACCAGCGCGTAGCGGGCGCCCAGCTCGGCGCCCAGCTCCAGCGCGGCCGCGAACGTGTCGAAGTCGGTCGTCGGCTGCAGGTAGAAGCTCAAGATGTCGAGCACGCTCAACCCCGTGCCCGCCAGTGCCCGCTTGAGCTCGCGGATCAGCGCGGCGTCACCCACCACCGGATGGAACGCAAACAGCGGCGAGCGAGCGAGGCGAAGCCCGACGGCGTCGTACCCGGCCGCGGCGGCGGCCTCGACGTACTCGAGCGGTGGCGTGTCGGGAAGCGTCGGCGGCGAGAGGGCGACCAGGTTGGCGCTCACAGGGACAGGATCATACACGGTCCCGAAGGCCGGGCCGTAGTGTACCCTTTGGGCGCCGGGCCGCCGATCGGGCCCGAGCGAAAGTCACTCAGCTGAGGTGCGCGCCGCAGGCCGTCGCGGGGCTGGGACCCCGCCGGTCGAGGCGCGACTCAAATCCGAGGAGGCCCGAATGTTCTTCGAGCTCAGGCAATACCACGTTCGCCCCGGTCAGCGCGACAAGTGGGTCAAGTGCATGGAGGAGGAGATCATCCCGTTCCAGGTCAAGATGGGCATGGTGATCCTCGGCAGCTTCGTCGGCGAGGAAGACGAGAACGTCTACGTCTGGATCCGCCGGTTCGAGAGCGAGCAAGAGCGCAAGCGTCTCTACGACCTCGTCTATCAGAGCGACTACTGGAAGAACGAGATCTCCCCGAAGGTTCCGACCTTGATCGACCGCGAGCAGATCAAGGTCACGCGCCTGGTGGCGACGCCGCACTCGGTCATCCAGTAGCGTGGGGTTCTCGGCCGACACGCTCCGCGATCGCGTGGCGATCGTGACCGGAGCCAGCCAGGGGATCGGCCGCGCGATCGCCGTCGAGCTGGCCAGGGTCGGCGCCCACGTGGTGGCCTGCAGTCGCCGCCCCGAGGCGCTGGAGCCTGTCGCCGACGCGGTGCGCGCCGAGGGGCGGCGTGCGCTGGCCGTCGTCTGCGACGTGGGGGATGCGCGTCAGGTGGACCGCGCGGTCACGCAGACCGTGGACGCATTCGGGCGCATCGATCTCCTGGTCAACAACGCGGGCTATCGGATTCGCTCACCCCTGGAGGACCTTCCCCGAGCCGAGTGGGACGCGATGGTGGCGACCAACCTCACCGGCGTCTTTCTCTTCTCGCAAGCGGTCGGACGCGTGATGATCCGGCAGCATGCCGGCAAGATCATCAACGTGACGTCGGTGGCCGGACGCACCGGCTCCCGCGGCATGGCGGCCTACGCCGCCGCCAAGGCGGGCGCCGCCGTGCTGACACAGAGCCTCGGCGCCGAGTGGGCGAAGCACGGAATCACCGTCAACGCGGTGGCGCCCGGGCCGGTGGAGACGGAAGGCGTGCTCGAGGTGTGGAAGACCCCCGCGATGGCCGCTCAGGCCGCCCGCGATGTGCCGCTCCAGCGTCTGGGCCGCCCCGAAGAGATCGCGTGGGCGGTCATCTTCGTCGCGTCGGACCAGGCGAACTTCATGACGGGGGAAACGCTCTACGTGAGTGGTGGTCCGCGAGTGGCCAACCGCGAGGGCAACCAATGAAAGTCTCGTTCGGTGTCAGCCTGAGTCCGGGAACACCGCTGCTTGCCGAGAAGGACACGCGCCCGTTCATCGACCTCGCGAAGATGGCCGACGACTACGGCGCCGAGGCCGTCGGCACGCACGACACCGCTTTCATCGGAGGCGACGCCTACGTGAGGGCCACGCTGATCGCGCTCGGCTCGTTGCGCGCTCGCGTCGGCCTTCGTCCCACGAACCCGCTCACCCGCGAGCCGCAGGTCATGGCGTCCTTCCTGGCGTCGGTCGACAGCCTCACCGGCGGCCGGGCCTTCATGGACATGGCCAGCGGCGACAGCGCGGTCCTCAACATCGGCTACGAGGTCGCCACGCGCGCCCGGATCGAGGACTACGTGAAGTGCGTGCGCGATCTGCTGGCCACGGGCGAGGCGACGTATCAAGGCCGGCCGCAACGGGTGCGCTGGGCGTCGACCGTGACACGCCAGCGCATCCCGATCTCGATCTGCGCCGAGGGCCCCAGGATGCTGCACCTGGGCGGGCGGATCGGCGACGGCGTCACCGCCGGTACGGGACTCCTGCCCGACGTCATCCAGGACACGATCGCGCGCGTCCACGCGGGCGCCCGCGAGGCGGGGCGCAATCCCTCCGACGTCGACATCTGGTTCACGACCCGGACGTCGCTGGACGAGGACCGGGACAAGGCGATCCAGGGGGTCAAGGCGTCGGTGTCATCGATCCTGAACCACTCCATGCGCTTCGGGCTCGACGGCAAGCACGTCCCCGACGAGCTGAGAGCGCGGATCCAGGAATATGTCGACGGGTACGAGCTCTACGACCACGTGCTCCACGAGGGCCGCAATCCCAAGCGGATGGAGCAGCTCGGTCTGACGAACTACGCGCTGGAGCGCTTCGCGCTCGCGGGCAATGCGAGCGACTGGATCAAGCGGATCGAGCAGATCGCCGAGGCCGGCGCCCGCAAGATCTGGGTGAGTCTCCGGGCGACCGACATGGAGACCCAGCAGCACTACATGCGGATCCTCGGCGGAGAGATCATGGCGCGGTTCGTCTAGCAGTCAGCGCCGCTCGGCCGCGGCCGGAGTCGCGACGTCCCGGGCGCGGAGCAGATAGAGACAGACGACGAGGCTGAGCGCCATCACGGTCAGGAGCGCAAGCTCGACGATGGTCTCGCGGAACGCGTCGGGCCGGGCCTGAGCCGTCGTTCGCGCCTCGGCCGTGAGCACGAGAATGCGCCGTACGGCCGCGATCAGCGCGACGAGCAGGAACGGTGGCACGGTCAGCACGTGCTCGCGGAACGACACGTGCACCGTATAGAGCAGCTCGACGATCGGCAGGACCAGCAAGAGCTGGTCGAGCAAGCCGATGATGCTCCCCGTGAGCCCGCCGCCCGCGACGCTCGGCGCCACGGTCACGGCCGTGGTGCCGAGCAGCACGAGCGCGCTCAGCGCCAGGAGCGCGGCCAGGCCCACGTACACGAGGTCTTCGGTATAGGCGAAGATCCGCGCGATCTGCTCGCGCCACCGGGCGACGACCGGCGCCTCCTCCGACTTCCCCGCCGCCCGTCACGCCACGCTCATCGAAGCGATCCAAAGACTCCCACGCCGGAGGCGACGGGCGCGCGCGGTAGGGGGGTTGACCGGACCCGTTCCAGTATCGCGGCGACGGCCGTAGCGCACCCGGATGGAGCCCAGCCGCCGCGGAGCAGCGAACGCGTGCCGCGTGGTCGGGTCGACCCCCGCGCGCGCCCGTCGCCTCCGGAAACTAGGTATTGGCCGAGTTCGCGCCCGGCTCGTTCGGCGCGGCGGCGTCGCGCGGTCGCTCGCCCAGCGGCCGGCTCGCGTCCGCGTCGATGGCCGCCGTCCAGATCGAGGTGTCCTCTTCGGTCATGCTCCCGTAGGGCGCCAGGCGCGCGTCCTCGTAGCCCCAGAGCTCGAGGTCCACCAGGTACTGGGCGCGCGAGGTCAGCGTGCCGCGGCAGATCCGCCGAGTAGGCGCGTTCTTCATCTCCTGCTCCAGGAGGTACAGGCATCGGCGCATTACCGCCTCCGGAATGCGCCGGCGCTCGGACGGATAGATGAAGCCGAAGAGCGTGAGATGCGCGAACAGGACGCGCCAGTGCCTTCCGAAGCGTCGAGTCAGTCGCGTCCAGTCCGGCGTGTCGGCGCAGGCGTGCAGCAGGTGCGCGACGTCCGCGCCATCGTAGCGCTCGCGTTCCATCACGAACGCTTTCGACCAGATCATCTCCTCGACGGGACAGAGCGACACCGGCACGTCCAGCACCAGGGAGGGCACCGCGTAGTTGAACCAGTCGTCGTCCACGGAGCAGACGCCGTTCCCGGCATTGAAGATGAGGTCGACGTAGTCTCCGCGCTTGCGGATCTTAGCCAGCCAATGCGGGAAGGTGAGCTCCGTCTCGCAGCCCAGGCGCCGGCCGAGGTGATCGAGGGCCTTCTGCACGTCCGCGGGGCGCAGGAAGAGATCGAG
>Ga0066710_100005737_pt1 | contig 11403 bp, 8 predicted proteins | sample GraSoiAngelo_159_FD_79666 | JGI IMG/M metagenome (GOLD analysis project Ga0066710, IMG submission 79666) | Grasslands soil microbial communities from the Angelo Coastal Reserve, California, USA - 14_1009_16_40cm | ecosystem: Environmental > Terrestrial > Soil > Grasslands | place: USA... | reverse complement strand
GGATTCGCGGCGACGCCTCCAACCAAGAAGCAGCAGTGAACCGTGAGATAAATGGCTATGCGAACAGTCACCAATTTACCTGTAGCTTGGCTGCCGACTGGATGCAATCCAGCAACAGTCCATCCTACGGACCCACTCATAAACCGGGCTCAGGTGAAAAACCTGTTGCAGCGTTGCGCGGTCTGAGAGAAGGTCAGGGGACTTCCGAAGGGTGTGAATACGTTCAAACCAGTTCCGTATCGTGTTGCTTCGTCGCGCGCGGGTCGTATCGACGCGTTCACGCTCATCGAGCTGCTGGTGGTCATCGCCATCATTGCCATTCTCGCCTGCCTGCTCCTGCCCGCCCTGGCAAACGCGAAGGAAAAGGCCAGTCGCACGGCCTGTGTGAACAACAACAAACAGCTTGCTCTGGCAATGCACATGTACGCCATGGACAACAACGATTCCATGCCCTGGCCCAACTGGGGAAACAATTACGGCCCGGGCTGGCTTTACTTACCGGTGAAGGGGCGGCCGCCCGACCCGCTGCGAACCAATGATTGGCCGAATATCGAGGCTGGCCTTTACTGGCCTTATCTCAAACATCGCAAGGTTTACAATTGTCCGCTCGACCGGACCAACGTTGTGTCCTGGCAGAAACGGGTGCCGAAGCTGTCGAGCTACATCATGAGCGGGGCGGTGTGCGCTTTCGGCCGCTATGAAATGGGAAAGACCTACAAGCTCGGGGCCTTCAATCCGGCGGCTTACGCGATGTGGGAGCCGGAGATTCAGAATTTTGGGGGCGTCTGGGGCTCGAATGGCGGTTTCGACGCCAGCCAGTTCCCGGACCGAGGCGAAGGAATCGGCCACAGGCACAAAAAAGGCGCCGTCATTACGGGGTTCAGCGGCCACGTCCACTTCATAAAATTCGAGGACTTCGACCGCGAGCAAAAATACAACAAACCCGGTCTGCTTTGGTGCGTGCCTGACAGCAAAACAGGGGAATAGCCGAGGTGAAAGACAAAACCCGAAACAGGCTCTTAGAGCCGCGGGACTTCGGATTTCACTCGGGCCTGGTCATTCGTCATTGGGCATTCACCAACGGTTTGCCGAAATGTTTGTCGGCAAAATCCAGGAAGACCTTCCAGTCGTCTTTGGTCATCGAATGTTTCCCGGGTCGGATATAGTAGCCTAAAGCGCTGTCCAACAGCTTGCCGACTTCGGGCATTTGTTTGGCGTCGAGCCCTTGGGCTCCGAGGACCCGATAAACCGGATCGGCGGCTTCCAGCATTTGAAATTGGCCCTCGGGATTGGCCCAGGTGTCTTCGGTTGCGTTCGCCAGGAGGACCGGTCGGGGCGCGCAGAGGGCGATGAGACAATGCTGGTCGAAGGGCAATCGTTCCGGCTGGTCGTTGAACTTTTTGAATTCGGCATTGAACCAATGCGGGAAGCGGTCGTTGATCTGTTTGACCGACTCTCCGATCTTTCCGCGACTGGGCGCGGTGCCGCCGCAACCCGCTTGCAGCGGTATCGCCAGGGCGAATCGTTCATCGAATGCGGCCGCCAGCAGGGCCGCTTTGCCGTTGCGCGAATGGCCCACCACGGCGATCTGTTCCGGGTCAACCGATGGGTCGGTGACAAGGTAGTCCACCGCGCGTGACAAACCCCAGGCCCAGGCTGCGATAGCGCCCCAGTCGTAATGCTTCCGGCCCTTGGCGTACCACGCCCGGATTCCCTCCGCCGCATCGGGACGGTCGGGTTCAACGTCCCCGTTGTAGAAGATGGCGACGGCATAGCCCCGGTCGATGGACTGTTCGATCGCCCACACGTCCACCTGCGTGCCGCGGCCGGCGTCGGTGGCATGGTTGTTGGTAACACCCGGATAGCCCTTGGGCATCCACCCGCTGGGCAACGGAACGGCCGGGTCGGCGAGGACGGTGTGATTGCCGCAAAAGTTCAGACCTACAAACACCGGGGCGGGCTTGGAGCGATGATTGGGCACGACCAGCAGCAGATGAATTCGTGGCGCGTTGTTGGTGCCCAAAGTGATGGTGATTTCCTTCTCGGTCGCCTTGCCGTTGAATAAACCGCGGTCAACACGCTCGAGGGAGAATTGCATTCGGGAGGGTCTGGGCGGCATCTGGCCGTACATGTAATGCAGAAACAGCGCCTTCAACTCGGGCCGGCGCTTCTTGAGCCACCCTCTCGCGGTGGTGACAGATTCGCCATCGGACATGACCAACGGCTCGGGCAAGGCGTTGTTCGAGGGCAATTTTGAAATGTCCGGGAAGGCATCCCGTGCGCGCGCGACGCCGGTGGAGAAAATCAGGAACAGCAACAACAGGGCAAGGGAAGTCAGCAGCATAGGAGGGCGAGCCAATTTCATGGCGGTGAAATTACAGGTTTCGGCCGACGATTACAATCACTCACCAGACCGTGGGATAGAAGACAGTTTTATCCCACGGTCTGGTGAGTAAAGTCACTTCGCCTTGATCTGGGTCCAGATTTCGTCGTAAAGGCGGGTGTTGGCTCCGAGGTCTTCGAGAAATTCGAGTCTGGCCATGAGCTCCGGCGGGGGATAGATGGCCGGGTTTTGCAAATCCCCAGGCTTGATGAATGGCCGGGCGGCCTTGTTCGGCGTGGCGAACTGCGTGAAGTTGGACAATTGCGCGGCGACCTTCGCATCGAGAAGGAAGTTGATGAATTTCTCGGCCAGGTCACGATGCGGCGCTTGGGCGAGCACGACGAGGTTGTCCATCCAGATTTGACTGCCTTCCTTGGGAATGAAATAAAGCGTTTCCGAATCCTCGGCCATGCCACGCGCCGCTTCGCCGCTGTAAACGATGGCCGCGCCGGCCGTCCTGGCCAGCACCTTGTTTTTGGCGCCGACGCTGCCCTCGAAACCGATGCAACGCTTTTTCGCCTCGAGGATTAAGTCGCGCGCTTCCCTGAGCTGCGCCGCGTCAACCGAATTCAGGCTGTGCGCTCTGTATTTCAATGCCGCGCCGATGAGGTCGCGCACGGAGTCAATCAGCACAAATCTTCCCGGCTGTTGTTTCGGGTCGAAGAGCAGTCCCCAGGTCGGCTCGATGCTTTTGTCATTCACTTTGCGCAGGTAAATGCCCACGGTGCCCCATTGGTAGGCGACCGTGTATTGGTTGGCCCGGTCGTAGGGCGGGCCGGCGAATTGCTCGTCGAGATTCTTCAAGTTTGGAATGTTTTCGTGTCGCAGCGGCGCGAGGAGTCTCAACTTGACCATTGCCGGAACGATGTGGTCCGGGGGGACAACCACATCATAGAGCGACACTCCGCCGCCCTGGATTTTGGCCAGCATGCTTTCGGCGTCCTCGTAAACGTCAACGGTGACCTTACAATCGAACTGTTTCTCGAACTGCTTCACGATCTGCGGGTCGATGTATTCGCTCCAGATAAAGAGGTTGAGTTTGTTCGGTTCGGCGCAAACGGAATGGGCCAACCAGAGGCCCAGGGCAAGAGACCGGGGCATGCCGGCGGCCAATCGTGTCCCCGCAGACCTTTTCTTGGTCGCGTATTGGGACGACGAACCCACCCCCGACCCATCCCAGGAGGGGAACTGACAAGACGCCTGCGCCACTTTGCGCTTCATCGAGAGGCCAAGCAGTCTTCTCATGGTCGAGTCGGCAGCGGGTTAAGGGTGTAACGTGTCAACCGTCCTGCCGCGTTGAAAGAACATCACGCTGACTGTTGCCAGGATCGACCCGAGGAGCAACAAAGTGGAAAGGGCGTTGATATCGGGCGTAAGGCCGCGTTTGACTGAGGAGTAAATCAGAATCGGCAGCGTAGTCGAGCCGGGACCGCTGGTGAAAAAGCTGACCACAAAATCATCCAGGCTCAAGGTGAACGCGAGCAGGGCCCCGGCGACGATGCCCGGAAAGAGCAGGGGCAGCGTGACGTGGCGGAAGGTTTGCCAGGAACTGGCGCCGAGATCATGCGCCGCTTCTTCGAAGGCTGGGTCGAGATCGAACAGGCGTGATCGCACGACAATGGCCACAAATGGGATTTGAAAAGTTATATGCGCGACCACCATCGTGGTCAACCCGAGTTCGAAGAATGCAGACCAACGGCGCAACAGCGAATAAAACAACAACAGCGACACCGCCATTACAATGTCGGGAATGAACACCGGGACGTACAGCAGTCGCGCGGCCATGACCTTGCCCGGGAAATGGTAACGGCCCAAACCGTAGCCAAGCAACGTGCCGAACACGGTCGAAATGACCGTGCTGCAGATGGCCAGGATCAGAGTGTTCCGGGCGGCGTTCATCGCCTGGGAGTTGTCCAGCAGTACGCCATACCATTTTGTCGTGAACCCCTTCCAGCTTGCGCCGAAGCGCGCCGTGTTGAACGAATAAACGATGACGACGGCAATCGGCGCGTAAAGGAAAAGGTAGAGCGCGCTAGAGGTCAGCCAAAAAGGGAGGGACAGACGCCTCATAACACCCGCGCCTCTCCTGTTCGTGCGGAGAAACGGGCCTGGACCCAGAGCACCCCTATCATCACACCCAGCGCAGCCACCGCGATGGCGGAGCCAAACGGCCAGTCGCGACTTGGTCCGAACTGCTGTTGAATCGCATTCCCGAGCAGCGCGGTCCGGGCGCCGCCGAGCAAATCGGGAATCACGAATTGACCGGTCGCCGGCAGAAACACGAGCACGCAGCCGGCGATGAGACCGGGCCGCACTTGCGGCACCACCGCGTGCCAGAGGGCCTGGCGAGGGCCGGCCCCGAGGTCCATCGCGGCTTCCACGACGCTCCAGTCCACTTTTTCCATGGACGCATAAAGTGGCAGCGTCATGAACGGCAGAAAATCGCAGAGCATTCCAATGGCGACGGCACACCCGCCCGGATAAAGAGCCTCGCCTGTTGAAATGAGCCCGATGGTGGCGGCCAGTCTGCTGAGCCAGCCCTCCGGCGCCAGCAGGATTTGCCAGGCGTAAGTACGAATGAGCAGGTTGGTCCAGAACGGGATGACCACCAGCGTCAGGGCGGCGGACTTGTAACGCGGCGGCAGGTTGGCGATGAAAAAAGCCAGGGGAAATCCGGCCAGCACGCAGAGAAAGGCAGTCAGCGCGCCGAGGGCGAGGCTGCGCAGGAAGATAGCCGGATAAAGCGATTCAAATCCCAAGGGGCCGAATCCGAGCAGCCGCGTGTAATTGTCCAGCGTCAGCGGCCAATTCAATTCACCGTATGGCCCGCGCGTCAGGAAACTCATGGCCCCCGTCGCCAGCAACGGCAACAGCAAAAAGATCAGCAGCCACAGTAAGCCGGGACCGCTGGTAACGCTGGAACGGAGAACGTGTCCGCGAGCCGTGAGCGGCTCGCCGAATTGAACCTCAACTTTGGGTTTGCCTGTCATGGACATTGCCAATCTTCGCTCCCGTGACTGCCTGCCGCGCGCCGGCGTTTCCCAGCGGGTCGAGAGTGAATCCGGGTCGAACTGGAATCCCTCGAGAGAGACGGCCTGGTGACGTCCCTTTTCCTCAATCATCGAGCGCGACCAAACCGGCCGGCGGCAGATGAACTTCTACTTGCTGGCCGACACGCAATCCCTGCTGGCCAGCCTTCGTGTTCATCAATCGCGCTTTCAATGTCTGCTCGCCCGCGCGAAGGTGATACTGCGTTTCTGCGCCGGAGTAAACGGCATCTTCGATCCGCGCGCTGAAACAGTTGGTCTCCGCGCCGGCCACGTTCAAAACGACCTTTTCCGGCCGGATCGCCAGGGTGACGCGGTCGCCCGGAACCGCGGCGCGTGCGCGGGGCGTCACTTCCGCCATCAAAGTGCCGACGCTGGTTTGTGCGAGGATCAGCGAGCCTTCACGCGTTTTGAGGGTGGCCTCGAGCAAATTGCATGAGCCCAGGAATTGGGCCACGAAACGGGTGCGCGGACGCTCGTACAATTCCGCGGAAACGTCGAGTTGTTCGATGCGACCGTGATTCATGACGGCGATGCGGTCGCTCATGGTCAAAGCCTCATCCTGGTCGTGCGTGACGTAGACAAAGGTGATGCCTACGCGCCGCTGCAACTTGTGCAATTCGACCTGAAGTTGCTGGCGCAGCGTGAGGTCGAGCGCCCCCAGCGGTTCGTCCAGCAACATCACCTGCGGTTCGTTGACGATGGCGCGGGCAAGGGCGACTCGCTGCTTCTGCCCGCCGGAAATTTGCGAGGGTTTGCGCGCGGCCAACGGCTCGATTTCGACCGTTCCCATCACTCGTTTCACCCGGCGATCGATTTCGGGGGCGGGCAGCTTTCTCATTCGCAATCCAAAAGCGACATTGTCGAAGACGTTGAGATGCGGGAACAGGGCGTAGGACTGGAACACGGTATTGACCGGCCGCTGGTGCGCCGGCACGTTCCGCATGTCCGCGTCGCCGATGCGGATCGTTCCTTCGTCCGGCAGATCGAGTCCGGCGATCATGCGCAGCAGGGTGGTCTTTCCGCAACCGGACGGACCGAGCAAGGAAAAAAATTCGCCTTTGTGGACCGAGAGCGTGACGCGGGAAAGCGCTTCGACAGCGCCGAATCGGCGGACTACGGTGTCGAGTTCGATGGCCAGCGGTTCAATCGCCTTCGCATCGCTGTCCGCGACCGCGACCGGCTTGTCCGTCAGTTGCATTGTCGCAGATGTAACAAACCCGTAAGGGAACACCATGAAAAACTTTTTAGTTTTGCAACGAAATCAAAGTGATAGGAGATGATTATGAAAACGGCTTCACTCCGGTTTTTTCTACTGGCCGCCGCGTCCATCGTGGGGTTGCTCTCGATGCCGGTCCCGGCCGGCGAACCGGCCAATGCGCCATCGAAAACGCCAAAGGAATTCGTGCTGGTCGAGCCGGACACAATAAACGGGGAGACAGTTGCCGCGTGGAAGGAGGACGGGTTCAGTGGGGTGGCGGCCGTGCTGGACGAGCGCTTCCACCCGGAAATCTACCAAGCGTGCGCGAAAGCGGCCGGCGACGGCGGAGTAGAATTGTACTACTGGATTGAGGTCGGGCGCAATCCCCGGATGGCGGGTGAACATCCCCAATGGATGGCCTCGCTGGGGATGCACGACGACTGGTTGAAACGGTTTCCGGATGCGAAACCGCCCGGCCAGGGCGAGGTGGCCAAAGCGTTCCCGTGGGTTTCGATCAATTACCAGGAGCCGTTCGAGGCGCACCTCGAGCGCATTGATCGTCTGGTGAAAATGCTTCCGCCGAACCACGCCGGAGTTTTGTTGAATGATTTGCAAGGCGGCCCATCGTCATGCGGCTGCGGCAATCCGCAGTGCCGCTGGGCGACCGACTATCACGTGTTGGCCACCGGCGCGAAGTTCGTGGACGACGACGCCGGCGCAAGATTTGTGGCCGCAGTGCAGAGGAAGATGGGCAGGCAGGCGGTCATACCGGTTTGGGCCACCGAATGCGAGGCCGAGGATTTGTCGCAGGAGAAAAGGGCAGGGGAATGGACGACCGGTTATTCCGGCACGGTCGGCTGCGCCGTCGGCAGTTGTCCGAAAGTATTCACCAAGCAGTTCGCCGCTCTGGCGCGGGGGCACCAGGGCCACATCGGGATTCTTGCATTGCATCGAGAACTGGGACGTGACTTGGCCGGGTATGGCCAGCCGGCAGGATGGATTGGTCGTGCTGTCGAGTACCTGGACCGCACATTACCCGCGAACGGCGCCCAGGGCGTGTCCCATGAGCGATTGTGGCTGGTTGTTCAGGGTTATGGCATCCCCAAAGGAGAAGAAAAATCGGCCCGCCGGATCGCGGCGCAGACCGGCGTCAGCGTTGTGCTGGTGGCTCGCTCGCGCATTGATCAGTCATTCGAACCGCGGAACGTAACGGTCAAGAGGTAACGCTTCGACCCTGGGGTGTTCACCCCACCCCAAAGTGGGGTTCAGTCCGACTACCCACGGCGACCGCCGCACTTTAATCTCTGTCTGCATTGGTTCTGGCAGCCGGGCGGAAAGGGAGCCGGGGGAAAAGAAGAGGAGTGGTATGAAACAAAAGGGCGTGCGATCAATTGGTGCGAGCACGAAGGGAACTGTGGATCGAGCGGCAGCCGTTCTGGCCGGTTCCATTGTGATCGTTTTGGGATTTGGGATGAACACTTCGTTGGCCGGGCCCCCCGGCACGATCCATTATCCGGACCTCCAGACAATGCCGCCGACGGACGTTGGAATTGAGTACGACCGGGCCACAGGCCACAAGTTCCTTCGTTTCTCGAACACCATTGCCAACCTGGGCGAGGGTCCCCTGGAAGTGATTCCGACGAACAATGCCGCTACCGCCACGACGGACGCCTATCAACGTCTCTACAGTCATGACGAAAGCGGCAATTGGTATGTTGCCAGCACGGTTTATGTTGGCACTTTCGTCTTCCATCCGCAGCATAACCACTGGCACTTTGAAGATTTCGCCCGTTATGAACTGCACGATGTCGCTCCGGACGGTTTCCTCGGCAGCGCGGTTCTTTCGTCCAGCCAAAAGGTGAGCTTCTGCCTCACAGACTACGCGCTGATCGACTCCAGCCTTGAACATGCAGCGAAGGAAACCTACATACCCTGCGAACAAACGGACCCGCAAGGTATTTCGGTCGGTTGGGCGGACGCTTACGTCTGGAACCTCGAAGGCCAAACCCTGGATATCACCGGTCTTCCTGACGGGGACTACTGGCTGGTGTCAACTACAGATCCCGACGATCTCCTCAATGAAGGCGGCGGCGCGTTCGAGCGCAACAACACCAGCAGCGTCAAAGTCCAGATCGCGAGCGAACGGGTCTGGATGGATGACGCTCTGCCCGCGGGAGCGATCCCTGGCACGGCCAACGATTCGTGGACCTGGGTCGGCAGCGATCCAACGCCATTCGCCGGTTCGCTGGCCCATCAATCCGACCTTGGACCGGGGCTGCATCAACACTTTTTCGATCTTGCGACGGCCAGGTTGGCCCTCAATCCGGGGAATGTGCTTTTTACCTATGTTTATTTGGATCCGGCCAATCCGCCTAGTGAGGTGATGTTGGGGTGGAACGATGGTTTCTTTGCGGACTCACGCGTTTATTGGGGCGCAAACCTGATCGATGTCGGAATGTACTGGATGGCGAGTCCCCAATATATGGGCCCGCTGCCTCCACTGGGAGAGTGGGTCCGACTCGATGTGCCGGTGGATCAGGTGGACCTTGCCAGCATCGCCGTCAGCGGAATGTCGTTTTCGACTTTCGACGGCCGGGCCACCTGGGATTACGTGGGGGTCCATTTCGCGCCGGATGACCTCCCGCCAAGCGACACCGCACCACCGGTCGTCGCGATTACCTCGCCGACGAACAACGCCACAGTCTCCGGAGTGATTCGGGTCACAGCCGAGGCCTCGGACGACTTGGGTGTGGCGGCTGTGCAGTTCAAACTGGATGGCGCCAACCTGGGCCCCGAGATGACCACCAGGCCATACGAGCTGATTTGGGACACCACCTCGACGGGCAACAGTTTGCACACCTTGAGTGCGGTGGCAAGAGATGCAGCGGGAAACGAGTCCGCCTCCAGTCCGATAGCGATCGCGGTGCTCGAAAACACGGCGCCCACGAGCTCTATTCCACCACCGACAACTTTGACCTGTAGCCCGCCGGATGGTCTGGAGGTGATGCTGTCGGTCGAAGTCGGAGACGCCGATGGAGACGCCTTGACGCTGACCTGGAATGTGGATGAATCGGACCTGCAAACGAATTCCGTGCCGCCGAGCGGACCACCAACCGCCGCCGAGGTGACCTTCAAAACCACCCTGGCCCCCGGGACACACCTGGTGCGGGTCACCGTTTCCGACGGCAAAGATTCGGCCACGGGCCAGACCAGCGTTACCATTGAAGGCGATTCCAGTCCGCCGGTGATCAGTTGTCCGGTTGACCTGGTCATGCCGGCCGACTTGGGCCAGTGCTCGGCGGTGGTTTATTACTCGGTTGTGGCCACGGACGATTGTTCCGGCGCAACTGCAATCTGCGATCCGCCGGCCGGGTCCGTTTTCCCGCGAGGCACGACGACTGTCACCTGTCGGGCCACCGACGCCGCGGGCAACGAATCCAATTGCAGCTTCCCGGTGACGGTCAATGACACGGAGGCGCCGGTTGTCAGCGCTGTGAGCGCCAGTCCAAATGTGCTCTGGCCGCCGGACCACACCATGGTGCCGGTCACAGTCAACGCGAACGCCAGTGACAACTGCGCCGTTGTCACCCCCCGGATTATTGCCGTCACCAGCAACGAATCGGGGAACGGCTCCTCCGGCGGTACAGAAAAACCCGACTGGGAAATCACCGGCCCCCTGACCGTCAATCTTCGCGCTGATCGCTCGGGCCAAGGCGACGCGCGTGTTTATACGATCACCGTTGAATGGCAGGACACCGCCGGCAACCAGGCGACCGATCGTGTTACCGTGGATGTGCCTTCCAATGCACCCCCGAAATAGGCCTTGCGGTTGGCCGACGATGACGTCTTCGCGGTCGGAAATTCCCCACGACTTCGCTTGCCTGACCCGCCAAAGGCAATACCATGAGCGGGTGAGCAATTTGGCCGCTGCCGTCGATCAGTCCATTCGGCTGCGACGACTCTTGCGTCGAGGCCAGTCCGTTATGGTGGCCGTGTCCGGCGGAGTGGACTCGATGGCATTGCTGCGTGTGCTTCACGAGTTGGCCGCAAGGCACGAATGGCGAATGGCGGTGGCCCATTTCAACCACCGCTTGCGCGGGGCCGAAAGTGACGGCGACGAACGTTTCGTGAAAGAAACCGCGGCGAATTTGAAATTGAAGTTCGTCTCGGCCCGCGCCGAAGTTGGCGCCTTTGCGCGAGGGCAAAAAATTTCCGTCGAAATGGCCGCGCGCAAACTGCGTCACGACTTTTTTGTCCGCGCTGCGACACGGTTTGGGATTGCAACGGTTGCTCTCGCTCATCACGCCGATGATCAGGTCGAATTGTTTTTTCTTCGCTGGTTGCGCGGAGCGGGGTCGGAAGGACTGGCGGGAATGAAATGGGCCGGCCCCTCCCCGAGCGATCCTGCCATTCACCTGATCCGCCCTTTGCTCGACCAGCCGAAGGCCGCCTTGCTGTGTTTTGCGGAAGAGCAGGGGATTGCCTTTCGCGAGGACGCTACGAATGGCCAACTCGATCTCCTCAGGAACCGGATTCGGCACAAACTTCTTCCCCTGTTGTCGCAGCAATATCATCCCGCGGTGGCACGGTCGGTCCTGCGGACCATGGACATCGTCGGCGCGGACGCGGACTTTGTCCGGCGCGCGGCAGAAGACTGGTTGGGTAGGAAGCGGCTGGGGAATTTTGAAAGGCTCCATCCGGCGGTGCAGCGGCAGGCCGTCCGGGAACAATTGATGAAAATGAATGTCACTCCCGACTTTGGCATCGTGGAG
>Ga0066710_100005736_pt1 | contig 11403 bp, 11 predicted proteins | sample GraSoiAngelo_159_FD_79666 | JGI IMG/M metagenome (GOLD analysis project Ga0066710, IMG submission 79666) | Grasslands soil microbial communities from the Angelo Coastal Reserve, California, USA - 14_1009_16_40cm | ecosystem: Environmental > Terrestrial > Soil > Grasslands | place: USA... | reverse complement strand
CCGCTAATAATGCAGCCACCAGCCACCAGCGAGTCGAGCGCCGTGCCGCGCCGACCGTCGTCGTCGAAGACGAATTTGGCGGGCGGCAACTGCTCTTGGTGCGTCCATATCGGCCACTGCGCGTCGTACAAGTCCAGATCAGGCGTCACTTTGGCCAATTCCATGTTGGCCTCCCAATAGGCGTCGATAGTGCCAACATCGCGCCAGTAGGGGCCTGCGCCGGTCACGTTAACGCAGCTCGCACCAAAAGGATGGGCGAAGATACGATAATCGTGATTGATCGCGTACGGAATGAGGTCCTTGCCAAAATCGCGGGTCGAACCCGGCAGCTGCGCATCGCGTGCCAACGTGTCGTACAGGAAGGGGGCGCTAACCACATAAATTCCCATGCTCGCCAGCGCGACATCGGTGCGTCCGGGCAACGGTGTGGGGTCTCGAGGCTTTTCGGCAAAAGCAATGATGCGCGAGCTCTCGTCGATGGTCATGACCCCAAACGAGCGCGCGTGCTCCAACGACACCTCGATGCAACCGATGGTCATGTCTGCGTCGTGCAGAACATGGTCACGGATCATCTTGCCATAGTTCATCTTGTAGACATGATCGCCGGCAAGCACCAACACATACTTCGGATCGTAGCGGCGCAGAATGTCGAGGTTCTGGAACACCGCGTCGGCGGTACCTTCGTACCAAGCGGGCTGCAGGCGTTGCTGCGCCGGTAACAGCTCGATGAACTCGTTCAAGCGTCCATCGAGGAACGACCAGCCTTGCTGCATGTGACGAATAAGGCTTTGTGCCTTGTATTGCGTGCAGACGCCGATGCGGCGGATACCCGAGTTCACGCAGTTGGATAAGGCGAAATCGATGATGCGGAACTTGCCGCCGAAGGGAACCGCGGGCTTGGCCCGCCAATCGGTCAGCGGACCGAGCCGAGTCCCGCGTCCGCCGGCCAGAATGATAGCCACCGTAACGCCGACCAGCTGGTGGATGGGTGCAAGCTCGGACGGCGGCGCCACGGCACCGAACTCGGTGGCATAAGTGGGCGTAACCGGTTTGGTAGTAGCAACGGTGTCGTTAGCCATTGCACACCTCGGCAGGCAGGGTGCGAAGCGCGGCGAGCCGCTCGTCGCCGTCGGCGCCGATGCTTTGCGGCGGCGGATTCGCGCTCGCGATCATGGAACGCTGATATCCTACACCGATCTGCTCCCGCGTTCCGGATAAACCGGGGCAACTTCGAGGTGAGAGAGCATCTCTCGCGGCAACCATGAATTCCGACGCTTTGCGTATCTTGTTTGCAACTCCTGAATGCGCGCCCTGGGTCAAGACAGGCGGCCTCGGCGACATCTCCGCCGGACTGCCCGCAGCGCTGTTGGGCGCGGGCCTCGACGTTCGGGTGCTGCTGCCTGCGTATCCGCAGGTGCTCGAGCACGCGACGCCACGCCAGCCGCTCGCCGACATCGCGGCGGAGCGCTTTCCCGCCGTGCGTTTGTGGGAAGCAGCCCTACCGAGCGGTGTAACGGCACTGCTACTCGACTGCGCGCAAATGTTCGATCGCCCCGGCGGACCGTACACCGACGCGGATGGCAACGCGTGGGACGACAACGCGTTGCGCTTCGGACTCCTATCACGGGCCGCGGCGCTACTCGCCGGCGCTCACACCCCACTTTCCTGGCGACCGCAGGTACTTCACTGCAACGACTGGCAAACCGGCCTTGCTCCTGCGTATCTGCACTATGGGCCGCGCCCCGCGGCGGCGACGCTGATGAGCGTGCATAACTTGGCATTTCAGGGCATCTTCCCTGCCGAGCTCTTGGGCGCACTGGGGTTGCCCCCGCAGTCTTATGCCGTCGAAGGCTTGGAGTTCTGGGGCAAGCTATCGTTCCTCAAGGCCGGACTGTATTACGCCGATGCGCTGGCAACCGTGAGCCCAACGTATGCGCAAGAGATTCAACATGAGGCGCTCGGAAGCGGGTTGCACGGCTTGCTCGCCGCGCGGCGCCCCGTGCTGCATGGCATCCTTAACGGCATCGACACCGAGCTCTGGGATCCGGCGAGCGATCCGCTGCTGCGGCGGCGCTATACCGCGCAAACACTCGAGGCCAAGTCCGACAACAAGGCCGCGCTGCAAGCGCGACTCGGGCTTGCTGCCGTGTCACGCGAACCGCTGTTCGGCGTGATTGCCCGGCTTACCGAACAAAAAGGCTGCGACCTCCTGATCGAGGCTGCCAAGGCCATTGTCTCGCTTCCGGCACAGCTTGCGGTGCTAGGCATGGGCGAGCCAGCGTACGAGCGCGCGCTGACCGCTCTTGCCGCGAGCCGTCCTGATCGCATTGCTGTCGCCATCGGTTTCGACGAAGCTTTGGCGCACTTGATCGAAGGCGGCGCCGACGCGCTGCTGATGCCGTCTCGATTCGAGCCCTGCGGCTTGAATCAGATGTACAGTCAACGTTACGGTACGCCGCCCATCGTGCGTGCGACAGGCGGGTTGGCCGATTCGGTGGTGGACGCGACGCCACAGACGCTGGTCGATGGCACCGCGACCGGCTTCGTGTTTCGCTCGCCGAACGCAGCCGCGCTACTCGAGGCGATCGAGCGCGCCGCGCAAGCCTATCGTGATCTCGCAACGTGGCGCGCCATCCAGCGTAACGGCATGGCGCGCGAGTTTAGTTGGCGGGCAAGCGCCAATGCTTACGCCGCGCTGTATAAAAAGCTAGTTCAAGCAACAATGCCTGCCCTGCAACAAAAGGGCTAGGGACACTGATAGCTGCGATCGATGTTTCCACCCACTTCCAAGGGAGGTTACGAGGGACTGGCAACGGGCTAGCGACGCACACCCATCCCCATCCTAACCTTCCCATTAAGGGGGGCTACAACCACTGCATCAACCCAAGCTCGAACGGGTGCGCGAGCAGCTCGTGATAGGGATAGACGCGAATGCGGCAATCGAGGCGGCCACAGTGTTCGGGCTTGAGCTCGAGCACAAAGCGGTGCTCGCCTGCTTCGTTGCAGGTTCCATCGGACACGAAACGGTAGGCTTGCCGTTTGGCTTCTTCGCTTTCCCGATCCAATCGGCGCACCAACATCTCGACGATGAGATCGTGGGGCTTGATACCGTTCAACTTGACGCCTACTTCGGCGCGCAGGTTTTCGCCGAACGAGATGCGCTCGACGGAGCCATCGAGTCGGCGTAGTGAGATACCCGGCCACGCCGAGCGGATATGCGCTTTCCACGCGGCGATGGTCTTCGCCGCCCTGAATTCACTCTCCGCGTAGCGACGCCCCTGCTGCGCCGCCGGAAGATAGAACTTCGACAAATATTGATTGACCATCCGCGTTGCGTTGTAACGGGGCAGGATGGTGGCAATCGAGCGCTTCGCCTTGCGTATCCATTCCGGCGAGTAGCCGGTGTTGCCGCGGTTGTAATACAGCGGAATGACGTGGTCTTGGAGAATCTCGTAGAGTGTTCGCGATTCTTCGAGATCGCGGTGCGCCTGATCGAGCGATTCCGCCGCTGGCTTGATGGCCCAGCCGTTGTCGTGCGCGTAACCCTCGTCCCACCAGCCATCGAGAACGGATAAATTGATCACGCCGTTCATGCCGGCCTTCATGCCCGAGGTGCCGGAGGCTTCGAGCGGATGCACTGGATTATTGAGCCACACATCGACGCCGGATACGAGACGCCGGCCGAGGCGCAGATCATAGCCCTCCAGCAACAGCATCTTGCCTTCGAACTCTGGCATTCGCGAAATTTGCGCGATTTTGCGAATCAGATCCTGTCCCGGCACGTCGGCCGGGTGAGCGCGGCCAGCGAAGATGAATACCGCAGGCCGCTTCGGGTCGGACAGGATCTGGTTCAGCCATTCGGGATTTTGGAATAGCAAGCTCGCCCGTTTGTAGGTAGCGAATCGGCGCCCGAAGCCGATGGTGAGCACGTTGGGGTCGTCCGGATCGGCGTAGCGCAACATGCGATCGAGATGCGCCTCGCTACCCTGGTTGCGGAAATGCTGGTGCCGCACTTGGTAGCGCACCGTGTGTAGCATGCGCGCCTTGAGGTATTGGTGCACGGACCAGAAGATATGGTCCGGCACTTCGTCGATCGCCTCCCAGGTCGCTGGATCGTGCATTCGCTGACTCCAGCCAGGACCGAGGAAACGATCGAAGATGTCAGCCCATTCCGGCTGCAAGAATGTCGTGACGTGCACGCCGTTGGTGATGTAATCGATCGGATTTTCATCCGCCGGGATTTGCGGCCACAGCTCCTTTAGCATGCGCGAGGAGACTAGCCCGTGGATGCGCGAGACGCCGTTGTGGAAGCGCGACCCGCGCACCGCGAGCGCGGTCATGTTGAAGTCTTCGCCTCTGGGCATGCGACCAAGCGCGAGCAGCGTGTCGCGGTCGACATGTACATCTTGCCCGTAAGCTTCCAGGTAATGCGCCACCATATCGGTGGCAAAATGGTCATGGCCGGCGGGCACCGCGGTATGCGTGGTGAAGACCGTGCTGACGGCAACCGCTTCGAGCGCGGTGGCGAAATCGATGCCTTCTTTCACGAGCAGGCGAATGCGCTCGAGCACGAGGAACGCCGCATGCCCCTCGTTCATGTGCCATACGGTGGGCTTTAGCCCAAGCGCGGCGAGCGCGCGCACGCCGCCGATGCCGAGCACGATTTCCTGTTCGATGCGTACGCTGCGATCGCCGCCGTAGAGCCGGTACGTGATGCCGCGATCTTGCGCGCGATTCTCTGCGACGTCGGTGTCGAGCAGAAACAACACGACGTGGCCGACCCGCGCTTGCCATACGCGCACCGACACGTTACGGCCGGGCAACTCGACGCTGACGCGCAGATCGCTGCCGTCGTCGAGCGTGACCGGCGATACAGGCAGTTCGTTGAAGTCGGAATCCGAGTAAGTCGCCTGCTGATTGCCCGCGCCGTCGATGGTCTGGGTGAAATAGCCTTGGCGGTAGAGCAGCCCCACGCCGACCAGCGGCATGCGCATATCGCTTGCGGCCTTGCAGTAGTCGCCGGCAAGAATGCCGAGCCCGCCCGAATAGATGGGAAAGCTTTCGTGGAAGCCGAATTCCGCGCAAAAATAAGCGACGAGATCATCGCGGCGCAACCACTCGGAGCCGCCGCGGCGCATCGGCTCGGTATGGTAAGTGTCGTAGGCTGACAGAACGCGATTGAAGTTGGCAAGAAATACTGGATCCTCGGCAGCGTCGAGCAGGCGACGCTCGTCGAGCCGCTTCAGGAATGCTTTTGGGCTTTGCCCGATCGCGTTCCACAGTGCCGGGTCGAGGCGCTGAAAAAGCTCCCGCGTGGGGCGGTCCCAGCTGTACCAGAGGTTGTTGGCGAGATCTTCCAGCCGTGCGAGCCGGCTGGGCAACCTGGGATTGACTTCGATGACGTAGGGAGTGCCCGGTGACTGCATGCTCGGTTCCTGTCGGCGAGCCGGATGCAAGGCGCCATTTTCGCACGTTTGCCCTACGCCGGCGCGCGGCACAAGCGTTATGATCGGCACCAGAGAGATACACGACCATGGTTTGGGCGGACACGCTGATCAATCACCGGCGCAACGCCTAATGCAAACAGGCGCCAAATCGATGACCGATAGTGCAACATCCACCCTACCGACGCTCATCAAGAGCGTCGTGATTCCCTGCTCGGCCACTATGGCGTTCATGCTGTTCACGGAACGCTTGGCCGAATGGTGGCCGCTCGGACGCTTTCATGCTGCGCCGAACCCACGTGACTGCGGTGTGGAGCCATGGCTCGGCGGCCGCGTCTATGAGCGCGGCGCCGACGGCTCGCTCATCGAGTGGGGCAAAGTCATTGCCTGGCAACCGCCGCAACGATGCTCGTTTGCGTGGTGGCTTGGCGTCGATGCCTCGCAAGCACAGCTTCTCACAGTCACGTTCGCGAGCGTTCACGGGGGCACGCGGGTGAAGCTCACGCATACGGATTGGCAAAAGCTCGGCGCAGCTGCCCATGCACGCCGCGACCAAAGCGATGATGACTGGAACATTGTCTTTAACACCTGTTATCGCGAATATGCGGAGAGATACGCCGACGCTCAGCCAACGGCAACGGCGGACGATGAACTGGGGAGCACAACATGAGGCTCTACTGGTTCTGGTCGATCGATCCGCAGAAAGTGCGCCTGGCGCTGAATGAACTGGCGTTGCCGCATGACATAGTCGAGGTTGACATCACGCGCGGCGAACAGCGCCAGCCTGAATTCGTGCGCCTGAATCCCAATGCAAAAGTCCCTGTGTTCCAGGATGGCGAATTCGTGTTGTGGGAGTCGAACGCGATTCTTGCTTACCTCGGCGAAGTCACCGGCAAATACTGGCCGGCGGGAGCGCCTGCTCGCGCCGACGCTTTGCGGTGGTTGTTTTTCGAGGCGCGGCACCTCTCCGAGCCGATCGGCAGCGTTTGGTTCAACGGCTTCGTCGCGCCGCTCATCGGCCGCCCGGCCGATGAGACGAGTGTCCAACAGGCGCAAGACCAGCTCGATCGCTTTTTGCCGATAGTCGAGCAACGGCTCGGCGATCGGACTTGGCTGCAAGGCGATCAGTTCACGCTGGTCGACTGCTGTTATGGGCCACTGTTCGACGCACTCGCCCTTAGCCGCAGCTCTCTCGCGCCCTACCCGAACATCAAGCGGTACGTCGAACTGGTCCGCGCGCGCCCTGCTTGGAAACCATGCGCGTTTCGGATGTGAGGATAGCCCAGACTAGCCCCGCAAGCGGCTAGATGCGCTGCTCGCCCCGAGCCGCAGCTCCCGCAGCACATTGCCGTGCGCCGGTATTCTTCTTCGGCGTGAACGGTACATCGATATGGCGCGCATAACCGATCGCGCGCTTGGCCCTTGCGCGAAGGCGCCGTGATCAGCGCGTCTCACTCATTCGTCTCTTGGACGAGTACGCGGCGGACTGCGCATGCGCAACGGCCGCGGCGACTGATCATCGCCGCGATCGTTGCCAACGCTGTGTGCAGCATGAAGTTTGTCAGGCGTCGATACCACACGCATTGACTTCATGCTACTTGCTGCGGATTGGCCCCATGCTGCCTCGCTGATGTTGAGGGAGGTCGCGATACGGGCGCAATGCTTTCGCCGCGCATGACTTGCGGTCCGAGCTTGCGCGGTGGCTCGGCATTGGTTATCGCCTCGAGTAACAGACCCAGGAAAAGCAGCACCAGCGATCCGAGCGCCAGCAGCGTGCGCCACTGGTTGTCGGCGTCACCCGCTGCCGCGAATACCGGCGTGATGATCGACAGCCCAATCAAGACCCCTGCGATAAAGCTTCGCGCTTGCCATCTTCTTCTTATGGCGTGTCTCATGATGGCTCCTACGTTTAGTGGAGACGGCACCAATGTAGGCCTCGCCCAAGTGAAACGGAATCAGCGCGTCTCCGATTTGCCTGTAGGAGTCGTTCCGACACAGAAGCGTCGGGGTAGAGCGACACGTCAGGCGCGAGCAAGAAAATTTCTTGTTGCGGCGTTAAGCGCGACGCGGCGCAATAGGCAGCGAATCTAATCGGCAGGATGGAACAAATACGAATCCATGGCTAACGCTCCGGATTCGAAGCCTGCAACGACGCGTTCGGGGACCGCAGCTTCACCGGCCGCTCCCCATGCCACGAACAAGGGCAAGAAGTGCTCTTCGGTAGGATGCGCGCGCACCGCTTCGGGTGCTTGTTCGCGATACGCCACCAGCGCGTCAGCGTCGTGTTCCACCAATCGATCGTGCAACCATCCAGAAAACGCCTGCGCATAACGCAGCGGCTCGTGGCGGCGCGGGTTGGCCATCCAATCGCGAAGGTTATGCGTTGCGTGTCCCGAACCAATGATCAGCACACCGTCCTTGGCAAGCGGAGCGAGCGCTCGACCGAGTCGCAGATGATGTGCCGTACCGAGCTCGGGCTGAACGGAGAGTTGCACCATGGGGATGTCAGCGTCCGGATACATCCAGCGCAGTGGCACCCACGCGCCGTGGTCCAAGCCACGGCAGCCGTCGACGCCGGCTGTGATGTCCGCGGCCTTGAGCAGCGCTACCGCTTTGGCGGCGACATCGGGCGCTCCCGCTGCGGGGTAATGCAATTGATATAGCGCCTGTGGAAAACCACCGAAGTCGTGAATCGTTGTCGGCCACGGATTGCCGCTCAACATCGGCACCGAGGTTTCCCAGTGCGCCGACGCAATCACCACCGCGCGCGGCCGTGGCAATGTCTTGCCTAGGGACTGCCAGGCCGCACCCGCCGCACCCGGCTCGACCGCGTGCATAGGCGAGCCGTGGGAGAGGAACAGCGTCGGCAGCTGAGTCATTGCATTTTCGCTAGCGCGCGAGGTGATCTTGATTAGGGTGCAGGGGGCTCTTCGCTCCGCTAACGAGACCTCAAGCGGCGGTTTGACTGACGCTTTCTTTGATCAGCCCTTCGGCAAGCAACGCTTGGCGCACTTTCGGCCGTGCCGCAACGCGCGCTTGATATTGAACGAGCACGGGCCATGCCGCAAGATCGATGCCGACGAACTTGGTCCATTGCAGCATCACGAAGAGATAGCCATCGGCAACCGTAAACTGCTTACCCATCAGATAGTCCTTCCCATCGAGCTGCTCCATCAACCAATCGAAGCGCTTGCCGATCTTTTGCTTGGCAATGGCCTGGTACTCGGCGGGCGTATCGGCTGCAAACAGCGGCGAGAACTGCTTGTGCAATTCCGAAGTAATGAAGTTCAGCCATTCCTGCAGCCGGTAGCGTTCTAGCGTTCCGGGAGCGGGTACAAGCTTCGATGCTGGCTTTAAGTCGGCGAGATACTGCACGATTGCAGGACCTTCGGTCAGTCGCTGACCATCATCGAGCTCGAGCACCGGCACATAGCCTTTGCCGTTGATGGCGTAGAAGTCGCTTCCGTCGTCGAGCTGGTGGGTCTTGGTATTGACCTTTACCAGCTTGGCGTCGAGGCCCGCTTCGAGCAGCGCGATATGCGGGGAGAGCGAGCAGGCGCCCGAGGAATAGTAAAGCTTCATGATGCTACCCTCCATGCAAAAAGTTAAGGTTCGACCAAGGACTTAGAGTGCGCGTTCCAGCCGCGGCGTCGCGCTGCGCGCACTGCGTCGAGATACCGCCATTGCATAGCGCCCAGCGCCCAGCAGCCCGACGACAACACTGGAGAGCGCAAGGAACGCCGGGTATTCCCAGCCGCCGTTGGGCGAGGTGAATAACCAGCCATTGCCGGCGTGTACCCACGTTGCGCCGAGCAGCACTGGCAGCAAGGCAAACGCGACGACACGCGTGTAGGTGCCGAGAATCAACATGATTCCGCCGACGAGCTCGGCGAGAATGGTCGCGTAGGCAAGCGAGCCCGGCAATCCGATGGATTGGAAGAACTGTACGGTCCCTGCCGGAGTAAACACCAAATACTTGAGCAAGGCATGCGCGACGAACATCGTGCCTAATCCCGCACGCAATAGTAATGCGGCAAAATCGATGCGGCCTGCGTGGTCCATTGTGTCCTTTCCCTTTGGTCGATGCGCCGGAATAAGCGCGACGGGATGAATGTTGGACCTTACCGAGATCGGGATAAACTATAGTAGAATGAAAATACTGTTGCGAAAAATGCAATAATGTACCTTGGATCGCCTTCAAGCCATTAACAGCTTCGTCAAGGTCGTCGAGACCGGCAGCTTTGCGCGCGCCGCCGAGCGTCTCGACGTTTCGGTCTCCGCCGTCTCACGCCAGGTCGCCGAGCTCGAAGCGCACCTGGACGCCCGCCTGCTCAATCGCACGACGCGCCGATTGAGCCTGACGGAGAGCGGTAGCGTTTTCCACGAGCGCTGCGTACAGCTGTTGGCCGATGTCGAGGAGGCGGAGCAATCCGCGCATGCTGGCACGATCAAGCCGCGCGGCACGTTGCGCCTCACCTGCGCCGTAACGTTCGGCGAGCGCCATCTTCCCGCGGCGATTGCCGAGTTCATCTCGCGCCATCCGGACATCCAGTTCGACGTCGAGCTATCCGATCGGGCGGTCGACTTGGTCGACGAGGGGTTCGATGCTGCGCTGCGCATCGGTAACATCGGCAGCCAGAATTTGGTTGGCCGTAAAATCGGCGTGACTCAGCTCATGTGTTGCGCTGCGCCGGCGTATCTCGAGCGCTACGGCGAGCCGAAGAAGCCACAGGACCTGACGGCACACCGGTGCCTCACCTACGAGTACGCCTCACTGCGTAACGTATGGCGGTTTCGCGACCGCGGTGGTCGCGATTTTTCGGTGAAGATCGGCGGACCGGTCCACGCCAACAGCGGACACCTGCTCGAAGCGCTTGCCCGTGAAGGGCTGGGGATCGCCTGCGAGCCAGACTTCATCGTGGGGCCCGATATTCGGGCGGGACGACTCAAGCCCGTGTTGCGCGGCTTCGAACCCCCACCTGCGAATATCTACCTGGTGTATCCCAGCCGACGGCACCTTTCTGCCAAGGTGCGTGCCTTCGCGGACTTTCTGGTGGAGCGCTTGGCGAATGCCGAATGGGCACTCTCGGGACGCGCAGCGCATCCGCGCAGCCACAAGCAGCCGCGAATGCCGCACGCGGGCCGCTAGCGCTATTGCTTGGACTCGTCCGCGTACAGCGATAAACGCCGACACCGCGGTCTCGCCCTTCGCCGAGGGCCAGGACAACACCGCATCGCGCGCTGCACTGCGCTATCAGGGCAGCTTGATCTTCCCGCCGCCCATGCCGGGCGGTAGTCCGCCGGTCAAGCTTGGCGTGCTGCCCGGCAACACGATGGACGAAGAGGCCTGCCGCCGCAGCTCTTGCAGCTCTTTGACTGCGCGCTCGACGCCCTCCTTGGCCGCTTCTCCGTACTTCAACACCGCTTCACCGAGGCTCTTCGCCTCGATGTCGAAGCTAATCGGCAGCGGCCCCATGTTGGTGAGGATCTGCGCTTCGCCGATATAGATGCTGGGACGCGTATGGTCCGCACCACCGTCACGGGTAACCGGAACCAAGACGCGAATGGTGCCCGCTGCGCGATCGGTGTAGACCTCTTCGCGATAGAGCGCTGCGGCATCCATTCTCACGTCAACCGGGCGACTTGCTTGTTCGTTAGCCATGAATACTTCCTTTCGAGCTAGCCAATGCGAGAGGATACTAAAAACCGGCGGATCTTGCCTCGCAGGCCAAAGCGCACGCGCACTGGTGTCGTCAGGAAGCAAGCAATGAAGTGGACGAACTTCAGCTCGTGTTAGGGAGTCCAACGAAGCGTTGGCTTAGGAGGATTTTTCCGTGAAAAAACTTTTGGTTACATTTTCTGCAGCAGCCCTCGCGCTGTTTGGCGGCATGGGGGTCAGTTATGCGCAGTCGCATGGCGGATTTCACGGCGGCGGCGGCGGGTTTCACGGTGGCGGCGG